>Ga0209810_1001831_pt1 | contig 29018 bp, 16 predicted proteins | sample Coa_R1_7_FD_187159 | JGI IMG/M metagenome (GOLD analysis project Ga0209810, IMG submission 187159) | Surface soil microbial communities from Centralia Pennsylvania, which are recovering from an underground coalmine fire - Coalmine... | ecosystem: Environmental > Terrestrial > Soil > Unclassified... | reverse complement strand
AACGTCGTCAACGACATGAAGTTCCTGCGGCCCAACGATCCGGTCTCGCTGAACCGGCCCACCGACGCCGAGCTCTATACCGAGGGCAACACGACCGGGCTGAGCTTCACCAACCCGGATACCGGCGTTACCTTCAGCTATACCGGCTCGTACCTGGCCAACCACTACCTGATCGCCGACGACGGCAACTTCCGCATCCTGGAGGTCGTCGACGCCTACGATCCGAACGGCCAGCCTATCGTCATGACCGGCAGCGACGGCTCCAGCGTGACGATGCAGAAGCAGGTGGTGTTCGTGACGCGCACCACGTCCCAGCAGAACCAGAGCTATAGCTACCGGACGGCCCAGTTGTTCGAGCGGCAGGATCCCAACAACACCAGCCAGATCGATACCTTTATGGCCACCGCCATCGACAACGTGCGCCCGGCGACGATTCCGGCAAGCCTGGGGATCGGCTCCAACGGCAGCCCGGAGGGCCTGGGTAGCGCGCTCATGCTGTTCTATCGCTATCCGCCTTCCGGAGCGACCTTTACCGACGGCCAGGTGTACAGCATCATCACCAACCTGACTTTCGAGGACGCCAGCGGCAATATTCTGCGGCAGCAGGCTATCTCCAATCCGACCTTCCTGCAGGAGTACGACGGCGTCGATAACAATGGCAACCCGACGCCGCACTATCTGCTCTGCGACGACAACGGCTGCTACGATCTGATCGTGGTCCCGACCAATGGCGCCACGCCGAGCCAGGCGGTGGTGCAGTGGACGCTGAGCGCCAACGACTACCGGGCCATGACCGGACGCACGCTGCGGGCCGCCAGCATCCAGAAGCTCGGTCAGGCCGACTACTACAGCGGCACGAACAAGTTCTATCCGCGCTACCTGATCACGAACCGCTACGAGGGCAAGGACGGCCTCGCCAGCTTCTGGCAGAATGTCCTGGTTGGAAATGTCACCGTTAACGTTGTGGATGGTGACGTGCATGGCGAAGTCTTCGAGATCCGGAGCATAGACTACTATGCCAACCAGGGCACCTATCAAGGGGAATTGCTCTACGCCAAAGACGTGGCTACCGGCAATCCGATCCTGAACCTGGGAACCTCGAACGGCCCGATCACCTGGATGGTGCCCAAAGAGACGCTGACAACCAAGACCGATCCGGTCACCAACACTCCCTACTGGTATATCAAGCGGAGCATCGGAGCGATCAACGGCGGCACAAGCACCTACCTGCTGGAACAGCCGACCTTTAGCAGCCGCCCCTAAGTGGCTGGTAGATAGTCATACGTAAGGGATTACTCTATGAGGGTGAGATTTAGCGGACTGGCGGCGCTCGGCCTGCTGCTGATGGCAGCGGGACAGGTCGGCGCGCAGACGCCGATCAATTTCGATACCATCGACTGGCTGCTCGACCGCGGCAACGTCTCCATCGCGGGGACCAACAACGGCGTGCCGCTGCGGCAGGGCCATAACAACATGACGGGCGCGGGCAATAACCCCCAGACCGGCGTTCGCCGCTGGGTCTGGCCGCGCTCGATAGACATCGAGCCTGTCGATGCCAACGGCAACCTGATTTCGGCCGTCATCATAGACAATCCCAATCCGGGCGATCCACTCGCCCCTGCTGGAGACAACTACCAGGACACGCAGCTCAATGAGACGCGCGTGCAGCCGCCACCGCCTACCATCACCGGCAACGACCCGCAGCAGATGGCGCACGCCTACTGGTTCCCCAACAACGCGGCCTGGGAATCGCCCAACTTCAACGTGCCCTTCGGCGATCCCAACGACTACCGCGCGCCCGGCGGAGGCTACAGCTTCAATCTCGATCCGACGCTGCCCTGGGACTTTGATTACGGCTACGTCATGGCCGTCCACGACGACTTCATCGTCACGCCGCCCGGCGATCCGAGCCGGCCGGCCACGAGCCAGGAGATCGCCGCGCTGCCCGATACGCCGCCCTACGTCTATAGCGTCGTCAACAGCGAGCTCATCAAGTCCGTCACCAACGGCCAGCCCTACGCGATCTGGACCTCCGGCGACTATAACATGTTCAAAGGCCGCTACGCCATCGACCTCTATTCGCCGGGCGATGGGACCATCATTCCCGATGGAGCCGGCAATCTCGTGGCGCATCCCAGCGTCACTCGCGCCCTGGTGCGCGTGAGCTGGCTGAACACGGTCAATCCGGACGGCTCGCTCAACTTCGGCAACGGGACGCCGGGCGCGGGCGGCGTCAACGATCCGCAAAACAGCCGCATCTTTGTCGTGGACCTGGGCGCGAACGGCTGGATCCATCTGCAGGGCGGCGGCCTTACCGCCCCGGCCTCCTTCCCGTATCTGTACGATCCTACCCAGGCCACGCCCAATCCGCAGGACCAGTTGGTCGTCACGCTCTACGACCTGACGCCCGACAACCTGAGCGATCCGCAGTTTGCCGCGCCGCCCGTCATCACCGCCGATGCGGTCCGCTTCATCCCGCAGGGCACGTTCAATCCGCCGGCCAACAGCCCGGTGAGCCTGCCGGATGGCTCGTTCATCAGCCCGGTGGGCCGCATCATCAGCCCGGTCGTCGGCACCGACAAGCTGACCGGCAACGCCGCGCTCCAGCAGCCGCTCTACTTCGTGGCCCGTGAAGAGGACTATCCGGACACCATCAATCGCTCGTTTGTCGATCCGACCAACGCCAGCAGCACTCCGGCGCCGGACCCGACGGCTCTGGCGAGCGTGCCGGTCTTCTACTGCATCGACAACCGCAATAGCACGGACGTCACCCAGACGCCGCCCACCAATATCCCGTCCAACCAGCGGGTGGTCTGGCGCTACGTCGGCGCGCCCGATAACGGCACCGGCACCGCCAGCGCCTCGCCGGCGCTCGTCAACGTCCGCTGCCGGGACGGCAACACCCGGCCTATCGTCTACTTCGCCACGACCAGCGCCGACGGATCGCTCGGACACGTCTACGCGCTTGATCCTTATGGAGACATGGCTGCCGGCAGCCTGACGCCCCGCACCTACTGGGTCTATCCGTCCTACCGGCCGCTGAGCGCCGCCGAGGTAACGGCCAATAACGCCGGAACGGCATTCTATCCGCCACAGTACCACGATCCGAACTATACCAATTATAGTCCCGGCGCCTACCCGGCCCAGACCGCCTGGTGGAGTCCGGACCAGTCCGTCATCGTCGGCCTGACGAAATACTACTATGACGGCGACCTCATTGCGAGTCCGACAAAGGGCGCGCCCTTCTATCAAGTCCGCTCGGATACGCAGATCACTATCGCGGGCTTCCAGTCCTCGCCGATCGTCGTCGACGATCCGGACAATACCACCGGACCGCAGGTGCTGATTTTGGGCAACATGAATGGGCGCGTCTTTGCCCTGGATGCGGGCGGGCGCGGCGACTTCGATCCCAACAACACCTTCGCAGGCACCACCCAGAGGATCTGGACGTGGCCGCACTTCGGCGCGGACGCCTACCATCTGGGAAACGGCGTCGGCCCGAATACGATCAAGGATGAGGCCAGCAAGACCTCCTTCCCGTCCTCGCCCAGCTTCGATCCGAGCTATCCCGTGTCGGCCACGGAGAAGACCCCCTTCTTCATCGGGTCCGGCGAGGGCCATCTGTTCGCGGTCCAGCCGATCCATGATAAGATCCCGACGATCATCAACTCGGTGCCGAATTTCAATAACCGGCTGACCTGGTTCTATCCGGCTCTAAACTCCTCGCTGGGCGATCCGGTGAGCACGCCGGCCATCTTCCAGGGCGGCGCAGGCGCCCCCTCCATCTACTTCACCAGCGGCGGGCGCGTCTACTGTATGCCGGAGAAGGTCACGCTTCAAATCAACGGGCTGCCCTCCGTGAACACGCTGGCCTGGGTCTTTCCCTTCACGCCCAATCCGCCCAACCCCAATCCCAACGACAGCTCGACGGCGCCCATCGATCCCGGCTTCAACGGCACGGCGCCGCTGATGCTCGCGAATGCGGACGCCGGCAATGTCGGCTATGACGGCTGCTATGTCGTCGCCGGCAACGGCATGGTGCTGGCGCTGGACGCCTCGCCGACGCCCTCGGGCGCTACCGCCGGGCATACCATCGTGCGCGCCTCCGGGCAGTCGCTGACGGGCGGGGGAACGCAGTGCTCGCCTATCGGCACGCTTATCACCACGCAGCTTAATCTGGGCAGTACGGTTATCGGAACGCCCGGCAATGCGCCGGCGGTCGTCTTCGCCGATGACGATGGCAACATCTGGGCGCTCAATACCGTTCCCGACACAAACAAGGTCGGGCCGATAGCCAACACGCCGCTTCTGCCCGTCGCCTGGGCGCATTATGATTCCTCGTCTGTGCGGACCGCCGCGGCGGCCCTCGTGGGCGGCGATATGTTTACTACGGGTGCGACCTTCCCCTTCCCCCCGCCAAACGGTATGCTCGTGGAGGGCGATCAGGGCGGCCAACTGCACGGCTACGGCGCGGGAACCGCGCCTCCCGGCGGCTCCGGCGGGGATACGGTCGGTAACAGTGAGCCGACGGAAGGGGGCGCAAACGGGGATTTGAATATCGACGAGCGCGTCGTCGATTTCTATAAACTCAGTGACTGGCAGAATTTCGGACTTCCGACGGCGACAGAGACCCCTGGGGTACAACAAAATGGCACGCCCTACGGTAATTCCGCACAACCGCTTCCTAACGGCCAGCTTGCGGCCGGCAGCCCGGCCATCGCAACGGATTGGGGAGATTATCTCTATATTGCGGCCTGGGGCGTTTACCATGGCAGCACGGCGAGCGGCAGCTCGGCGCCTTCCGTTCAAGTCACCTTTACGGTGACGCAGCCGAACGGCATCTCGAAACAATATACCGTCGGGGTAACTCCGAATCCTAACAACCTTCCGGATGCCAACTGGCCGGACGATCCTGCCGTCAACGATCCGACTTTATCCATTTATGTCCCCTCCAACAATGGGCCACTGGCTGGTCCGGCCAATCATGTCTACCCCTGGGTAGCCAAGTTCAAGATCCCGATCAAGCCGGACTACCGCTCGCCTTATGCGCCCAGCTCCGCCTATAAAGTCTCGGCGCGGGCCGTTCTAAGGCAGACAGTCCCCAGCGGGAATGCGACGACTCAGGCGACCGTCGTATCTAACATTCTGTCGGCTCACGACAACAGCGCTTTTGGAGGAGATCAGGGCGCGGGATTTAACGAGAACCCGAGCTTTGCCAACCTGCGGCCGGTCTATATCACCAATCCGCTGGCGCTGACGGTGCGCGGACCGGTAGCCGCTCCGATCTCCGGCCAGCCCAACGAGATCGGCTGGGAGGGCGATGTCACCAGCCTGACCGCTCCGGACGTACAGGAGATTCTCGGCAACGGCAACCGCGTGGGCGATCCGGCCAACGGTACCGTTGCGGCGACTATCAAGGCGCTCTTTGCGCCCGCCGGCTCCATCCCTGACGGCTCGTCGGGAACCTATACCGCCCTGGACGCGGGCGGCAACAAGCAGCCGGCTCTCTATATCATGGATCGCAGCAATCTCTCCGAGATGACGGGCCATTCGCTCACCGTTCACATCCTGACCCGGCCGCTGCGCTGGCATGGGGACGTCACCTCCGTGATGAACCCATTGCCCTGGGAGCAGTTGCCCAACGATGCCCAGTCCACGCCCGACTATCCGGCCATCCCGCGCAACAGCTTCTCGATCACCACGTCCCAGGGCCTGGACGCGACGACGGCTTCGGTGCCGCTGACGCCGCCCCAATATCCGGACACCAATCCCGCCGACCGCATCCCGCAGCCGACGCTGTTCAACATGAACGTCACGGTGCCCAAATACCAGCCGGCCAACATCAATCGCGGCCAGGTGACCTATAACGGCCAGACCTTCGGCTCGAACTATACGGATATCGGCGGCAACACGCTCACCAGCATCCTGGGGCCGATGCAGCTTACCTCCGGCGCGTCTCTGGGTCTGGGCGATGCGCGGACCTTCCCGGCCGGCGGCTACCTGTCCGAGCTGATCGTCGAGACCTCGCTGCCCGGCGTGCCGCCCAGCATCAACGATGGCGAAGAGGGCCTCATCGCCGACTCGACGAACGCCGACATGACCACCTCGATCAACCAGGCGTACCGTGCCTTCGAGGTCGGCATCACGGTGCCGCCTGCCATCCGCATGAAGGTCCAGGAGCAGACGGTCGATCTGGGCAAGCTGCCCCAGGGCGCCGGCTTCAGCGACATCATTACCGGCGGCGGCTATCGCGCCCCGTTCGCGCCAAGCGGTACGGTAGACTGGCTGAGCAGCCCGAACAGGATTTCCCCGTGGGATGACGATACGGCCACGACCAGTCTGGGTGTCTTCTTCCGGCCCTTCACCCTGGTCAGCGACAGCAACGTCAATCTCTTCGACCTGCGCGTCGCTAAGCTGCTCGGCGTGGACGGCGCGACCGTCGGCGCAGGCTCGCTGACCAATAATCCGCCGGCCAATACCGCGGTCGCTTCGCGGCTGGCGAGCGATCAGGTGGACTACCTGACGATCCCCGGCCTCTTCGGCACGCCGTACGGCGGGCCCGGCTACGGACCCGGCGAGGGCAGCATCGGCATCGTCTCCTCGTTCGACCATGTCAGCTCGACGGCGACCGGCACGACGCAGCCGCTCTTCTTCAACGAGCACTCGGTCTGGCAGAACAGCGCCAATCCGAACGGCCTGGCCAATCCCTATGTCATCGGCACCGGCGCATGGGATACTCTGCCGCAGCCGGCCACCAATAACCTGGCCTGGGCGGACGGCTTCCAGCCGCAGCCGACCCTGCACAAGCCGCTCGTCGGCGATGCGCAGGGCACGACGGCGACTATCCCGGATCAGCCGCACGACGCCAATACGCAGTTGGATACCGTTTCCGGCCTGTTCCGGGCGCCGGAGATCGGCGTGGCGGTGCCCATCGGCCAGCCGACCGGCACCTACGCGAACCCGGTCTACGTCTACGACGACAACACGCCGCTCCAGTGGGCCGAATGGCTCAACGCTTCGGGCAATAACCCGCTGGTAGGGACCAACCACGACGCCATCCTGAACGTCAACGCCAATTCCGGCGCGCCCATCGAGGCGCACGCGGACCCGACATTCGCCGTCAAGGTGACGGTGAAAGAGGCCCGCCTGACCGGCGGCGTCGAGGCGGGCACGCTCTCCGAGATCGACCCGATGTCCGGCGTGACTCCCAACGCGAACATGCTTCCGGCCGCGCTGTTCATTCACGATCCGACCGCCAACAGCCAGAACCTGTTCCTCTACTGGGCCACCAACCGGCAGCCCGTCGGCAGTCCCTTCCTGCAGAACAACGCGCAGGGCGTGCCGGTCCCGGTCCCGGAGGCGCCGTGGAGTCTGGCCTATTCAGAGCTGTCCGCGCCGTTCAACACGAATCTGAACACCTACGACTTCACCTTCGCCCGCCCAGGCTCCGGTCCCGGAACGCTGGACGGCGCCTGGTGGGGAGTCGGCAGCAATCCGCTGGTTCTCTTCCCCGGCTACGACACCAACTATCAGCCCGCCAACGTGGCGACACTGTTCCCGTCCGCGTCGAACGCCAACAATGTGCCCTTCCTGCCGGGCACGATCACCAACGCTGGGACCACGCGCTACGCCAGTCCCGCCATCGCCGAGGACGCGACCAATCCGCTCAATTCGGAGGTCTACCTGTTCTGGCAGGGCACGGTCGGCAAGACGAACACGACGACCGGGGGCAGCGCGACCCAGGTGACCGACTCGCGCACTTTCTATACCGCGCTCAGCGGCGCCGTGCCCGGCATACCGAGCGGAACGATCCTGTCGTTCCTCAACGACCCGGCCTTGAACAAGCTCAGTCCGAAGCCGCTGTTTTTGAACCTGCCGGCGCGCGGCGGCTTCCCCGCCCAGAAGATGATGTTCCTGTTCTGGTACGCGGGCGCCCGCTCGCAGTCGGCGCTCTACTATAATGCCAATCTCGCCGACTCCAACGGCGTCTTCCAGCCTACCGGCTGGGCTGCCATCGGCGACAAGCAGATGCCGATACCGGGCGCGCTCGCGTGGGAAAGCGACCCGGTGCCGGTCTACCGCCAGATCACCGTGGGCGGCCAGACGGTGGATGCCATCGACGTGGTCTATACCGGCGTCTTGAAGAACCGGCAGACTGTCGAGACGCTGCTGACCCGCTATATCATCAATCGGGCCACGCCGCAGAAAACCACCGACCCGCCGGTCGGCACGCTGACCGTAGCGCCGCTGGAATTCGCGCTGCAGGAGACCCTCAGCCAGGTCGCCGGGACGCACAGCTATGCCGCGCGGGATGCCCAGTGGCAGTACATCGACGACAGCAACCCGGCCCTGATCCCCTATAAGATCGCCATCTACGACATCAAGAAGGGGACCGGCACGCCGGTGCTCTTGAACGCTCGCACGGACGGCACCGTCGAGAATGGGATCGTGGATAAGGCCTCCGGCCTGATCACCTATAACTCCGCGCTGGGCGGCCAGTTGACCGTGGACCCGAGCTCCGGCACAGTCAGCTTCCCGAACGTCACGCCGGCCAGCCGCGATACGATCCTGGCCTCTTACGTGCCGCAGGTGATGCGCCTGAACGCTTCGCGCGATGAGACCAACGTGATCCGGGACTCGATCTTCAACGGAAGCATCTGGGCCACCGACACGGCGTTCGCGCCGCAGCCCGCGACGACCGCGCCGGGCAGCAACATGAACCCGGTCGCGATCCTGGATACCTCGCCCAATCCGCGCGCCCAACTGACCGCGCCGCAGGTCGTCTTCAATACGCCTACGGGCGGTACGATGCGGGTGGACCGGCTGTGGGTGCTCTATCGCAAGAGCGACGTCGGCGGCAACACCAAGGCCACCATCTACTACAAGTCCATGCGCCTGCTGGTCCGCCTGCCGCGCCCGGTCATGCTGACCGCGCCCGATCAGAATGGCAATCAGCAGATCGCCTCGCTCTCAGTCACCGGGGCGCTCGGTCCCTATGAGGTAGACTGGATACGGGGCCGCATCTACTTCACGGAGGCGGATGAGGGCAATCAGGTCAGCGTCACCTATACCTATGCGGATCAGAACGGCAATCCCGCCGTTTTCGGCCCGATCAACTATCGGGTGGCCTGGGGCGATGAGATCAGCACGACCGGCTCCGGTCACGATCCGACGACACCCGAGGTGCCCATGCCTACCGACTCGCTGGTCAATGAGGGCCAGGTGAACGCCTTCCTGGATCCGCTGGCAGCCCAGCAGCCGTCGCACGAGAAGCTGTGGGTCTTCTGGAGCAGTACGCGGGCCGGCACCACCGATCTGTACTACCAGACGCTCGCCCCGCAGTTCTATCCGCTCGCGACCAACCAGAAATAGGGCCTCCTTCCTCTCTCAGCGCCCTTGTCGCGTGACCCTTACGGTTCGCCCACCCTCCCCCTTCCTTTCAAGGAAGGGGGAGGGTCCAGCTGTTCTGCTCGAATGTAACATCCCCCAATGCATTCCCTGGCCTTGAAGAATAATTGGGCCGCCCCGGTGATATAGGGTAAAATACAAGGCAGAATCTATCGGTCTGTCTATTTCGCAGGAAGAAAAATGAAATGTTTGTATGTTCATCCCGCCATCCGGAACTATCGCGAGCCGTTGTTCCAGAAATTGGGCGAGATGGGAATGCATTTTCTGTTCAGTTCCAGCGGATCGCTTGGCGAGCACGCTATCAAGGAAACTGCCGATATTTTAGCCAGGTTCCCTTATCCCTATCATCAAGCGCGTGAAATGCGGGCCTTGCCTGTTTCGGATTTCTCCCTTGATCTGATGCGTGTTTTTCGGTACGATCTGGTCATCTTCTCCCACACGACCTTGCCGCTTCTGATGTACGCGCGATGGCTGAAGTGGATGGGAAAGCGCGTGCTGCTCTTTGATGTCATGTGGCGTTACCCACATGAGGTCAAGAAATTTCGTCTGGCCTATCCTTTCATTCGCTCTGTGGTGAATCGGAGCGTGGATGCGATCATCGCCGGGGGAAGCAAGTCAAAGGCGATGTATATGCAGGAGTTCGCCGTACCGGAGGAAAAACTGTTCGTCGCCTACGAAACGACTACGGACTTGATGCAAGTCCCGCGATGCGAACGAACAGCCGGTGAGATCGAGATGCGAGTGCGGGCTTTAGCCGGCTCCCGAAAAGTCGTTTTGTATCTCGGACGCCTGGTCGAGTACAAGGGACTGGATGTTCTTATTCGCGCCATGGCGCAGTTGCCTGAGGATGCGTGCCTGATCGTCGTTGGCAGTGGACCGTTCGGTCCTCTATGCGAACAGATGACCTGTGAGATGGGTTTGACAGACAGAGTCCATTTCCTCGGAGGGTGCGCTGTGGATGAAACCCTCTATTACTATCTGCAGGCGGATGTCTTCGTGCTCCCGGCGAGATTCCAGCTCCACGAGACGGTGAACTGCGAAGCATGGGGCTTTACGGTCAATGAGGCCATGAGTCTGGAAGTGCCGGTGGTCGCGACGACGGCCGTCGGCGCCGCCTTCGATTTGATCTGCGATGGAGAGACGGGAATGCTGGCCGAAGAGAATGATGCCGATAGCCTGGCGGCGAAAATCAACTCTCTGCTGGCCGATGAGGCGCGCCGCAAGCAGATCGGGAAGCAGGGCCGTGCCTGGCTGATGGAACGATGCCGCTATGAGCAGAGTTTCCAGGCCTATCAAGCCGCCATCGCCTATGCTATAATGAGGCGTGAACGTAAGTCAGATACCCCGGGATAAATCCTGGAAGTCCCCTTGCTATCTCTTTAGGATGTCGGAGGCAAGTCCAATGGCACAGCAGGCTCGAGTCAAACAACCGCCTGATATACTCTCAGACGACTCTCCAGAGACCTACATAACATACGAAGAGTTCCTTGCCGCTGCTGATGAAGACAGGCCAGCAGAATGGGTCCGTGGGAAGGTCGTTTATATGGCGCCGGTATCGGACGAGCACAATAGGGTCGGATTTTTCCTGCTGCGTTTGATCGGTGACTTTGTCGAGGATAATCAGCTTGGAGCTGTCCGCTATGAGTCATTTCAAATGAAGACCGGGCCGAATCTGCCAGGGCGTGAGCCAGATATTCTCTTCGTAGCCAACGAAAACTTATCGCGTATAAAAAAGAATCATCTGGAAGGCCCTGCGGATCTTGTCGTAGAGATCGTCAGCCCGGAAAGCCGGGAGCGCGACCGGGTAGAAAAGTATCGGGAGTACGAACAAGGCGGTGTTAGAGAATACTGGCTGATCGACCTGGAGCGCCAGGAAGCCCTCTTTTATCGCCGGAATGCCCAGGGGATGTATGAGCCAGGGCCAATTGATGAGAATGGTATCTATGAGAGCGCCGTCCTGCCGGGACTGCAGTTGCGGGTAAGCTGGCTCTGGCAGCGTCCTCTGCCTCTTCTTCGGGAAGTCCAGGCCGAACGGGAGCGTTCTTGAGTCTGGCCGCCGGCAATGACAACAGGCAAGCGATCGCCAAGCCGGTGATGCAGGAAATCTTCACGGGCCGGATGCGTCCCCGGCATTTCCGCTTCAGCCGGGCGCTGGAGCGTCTGCTAGGTCCAGATCGGCTGCAGGTGATCGGGAGGCCGCCGAGCAAGCGGACGCGGATCCAGATGGCGCTGGGCTGCCGGCTGCGTGGGTTTCGGACGTTTTCCGGCGAGGAGGGTAGGCTGCCGTGCCTACTGCACCAATCGCTCAGCCGGAGAACGGGGCCGTATCTGGCCGAATTCGACGTGCCGCTGGCGCTGCACAACTATCAGATCCGCTATCATCGCGCCTCGGCGGGCCGGGCACGCGCGCTGCTGGAGCGATCGAATCTGCGGGCCGTGCTGGTCTTCTCTGAGTGGGCGCGCCGCTCGTTCGGCCTCTACTACGGCCCGGAGGTCGAGGCCAAATGCCGCGTGGTCTATCCGTTGGCGTCCGAATATGCGACGCCGGATGGGGAGCGCGAGCGCCGGTACGATTTCTGTTTCATCTCGACCCAGTTTCGTATTAAGAGCGGGCCGGAACTGGTAGAGGCGTTCGGGCGTCTGCGCCGGACACGCGACGAGGCGCGTACGCTGTGCGTGGTGACCGATCTGGCGGAGGCACGGCAACTGCTGGGCGATCTGGACCGCTATCCGGGCATTACGTGGCGCGAGGCGAGCCTGTCGGAGCAGGAGATCGCCGGCCTGCTGGCCGACAGCCGCTGCCTGGTGCATCCGTCGCTGGCCGAGAGCTTCGGGGTGGTGGTTCTGGAGGCCCTGGCGGCAGGCTGCGCGCTCATCACGACCGACATCGCCTCCTTCGCGGAGATGGCGCATCCGGGCCGGAATGGCTTTCTGATCCCGGCGCCCATCAGCAGCGTCACCGGCGACGCCTTCATTATGGAGTTGGGCGACGCGCGCACCTTCGCCGCTTACCTGAACACGCTGAGCCTGCATCGGGTAACGGACGCACTCGAAGAGGCTATGGAGCAGATGACGGCGGATGCCGGGCGGCTCCGCGCCATGATGGACGCCTCGCGCGCTCTGTATACGGAACGCTTCTCCGAAGAGGCCTGGCAGACCACCATGCGCGCCATCTTGCGCGAAGCCTTTCCGAATATGATCACACCATGAACGCAGTAACGACATTGCTGGCAAAGCGCATGGGCTACCTTTCGGAAGAGCCGGCAGCGGAGCCTGCCGGGCTTCTGGCGGGTATACTGGACTATGCCTACGCGAATGTCCCCTACTATCAGGAGACTTTTCGGCAGGCCGGTGTCATCCGTAATGGCCGGGTGGACCTGGAACGGTTTACCGAGATCCCCTTCCTGGACAAGCCGGCGCTCAGAGCGCACAGCGAGGACCTGATCTCCCGCAGCATCGACCGGAGGACGACCTACTGGAACACCTCCGGCGGCTCGACCGGAGAGCCGACGCGCTTCCTGCAGGATAAAGCCTATCTTCGCCAGGCACGCGCCACCACGTACCGGATCAAAGCGATGGCCGGCTATGCTTTCGGAGAGCCGATGGTCAAGCTCTGGGGAGACGAGCGCGAGCTTCTGGAGGGCACCCGCAGCTTCCGTTCCCGCATGGCCAACCGGATCAAAGGCATCACCCTGCTCAACTCGTTCTGCATGACGCCGGAGAACATGCGCGAGTATGTCCAGACGATCAACCGGGTGCGACCGAAGCTGATCGTCGCCTACGCGCAGGCTCTGTACGAGCTGTGTCGCTTCGCTGAGGCCAAAGCCCTCCCGATCCGCGGCGTCGGCGCCGTGATGACCTCGGCGGGCACGCTCTATCCGTTCATGCGAGAGACCATCCAGCGAGTCTGCGGCGCGCAGGTGTTCAACCGCTACGGCGGCCGGGAAGTCGGCAACATCGCCGGGGAGTGCGACCGGCAGGAAGGGCTGCACATTATGGCCCATAGCGTCCACGTCGAGGTCGTAGACCCGCAGGGCAGGCCGTGCCAGCCGGGCGTGGAGGGCGAGATCATCGTCACCAGCCTGATCAACCGCGCCATGCCGCTGATCCGCTATCGCATCGGCGACCGGGGAATCCTGAGTGATCGTCCATGCTCCTGCGGCCGGCCGGGGCCGATGTTTCAGCAGGTCACCGGGCGCATGATGGATGTTTTTCGTACTCGGGAAGGCAAGATCATTCCGGCAGAATATTTCATCCACATGATCGGCGTGGTCCTCAACAAGGGCGCCATCCGTAAGTTTCAGTTGGTGCAGAAGGACTACGACCTGGTGCGGCTGCAAATCGTGAAGTCGGGAGAGATTGCGGCAGATTCGCTAGAAGACATTGCCGGCAAGATCCGGCTGGTCATGGGCAAGGACTGCCGCGTAGAGACGGAGCTCGTCGCGGATATTCCGCCGCTGCCCTCCGGCAAGTATCGCTACACCCTCAGCGAGATCGAAGTCTAGAATGATCGATTTTAAGACCGCAAGCACGGTGGCGGCCGAGCGCATTCCCGCCGAATACTCGCGCCATGCGCCCTTTCATCCCGACCAGCCTTATCCAGAATACGCGGGTCCGGTAGGGACGGAGCCGAATGCCGTCTATGCGGGCGTGCGGCAGCTTTTGTTCGATCTGGGCCTGGATCGCGACGCCTTCGGCACGGCCGCCTGGAACCCGCTGGGCGCGCTGATCAAGCCGGGGCAGCAGGTCGTCCTCAAGCCCAACATCGTGCTGCACACCAACTATTCCGGGCAATCTGTAGAGGCCGTCATCACGCACGGCTCGGTCATCCGCGCCGTCGCGGACTATGCGCTCAAGGCACTGCAGGGGACCGGAAAGCTGATCATCGGGGATGCGCCCGTCCAGCAGTGCGACTTTGCCGCCGCCAACCGTCTGTCCGGACTGGAAGGTGTCGTCGCCTACTACCGGGAGCGCGGGCTGCCCGTCGCGCTGCATGACTTCCGCATGGTCTCCTCGGCGCACAGCGTGGCCGGCGTCCGTAAGGCCAGTGCGGGAGACCCGGCCGGCTGTATGCGGGTCGATCTGGGAGCCGCCAGCGCCCACGCGGATGCCAACGATCACGAACGCTTCCGGGTGACCAACTACGATCCGGCCTTTATGCAGCGGCATCACAATGCGACGAAGCACGAATACATTATCGCGACCTCCGTTCTGCAGGCGGACGCCATCATCTCCCTCGGCAAGATGAAGACCCACCGCAAGGCGGGCATCAGCATCACGCTGAAGAATCTGGTGGGTATCAATGGCCACAAAGACTGTCTGCCCCACCATAAACGCGGCTCGAAAGCTGAGGCGGGGGACGAATACCTGCACCCAAGCTGGATCAAGCGGCTGACGACCGGCGTGCAGGAGATCGAAGACGTCCAGTCGTCGGCGCTGGCGCGGCTGGCTATCAAGGCCCCGAAGAAACTGCTCTATTCCCTGAGCTTCGCCCTGGCGGAAGACCGGTATTCGGAAGGAAGCTGGTGGGGCAACGACACGATCTGGCGCACGGTGATCGACCTGAACCGCATCCTCTTCTACTGGGACGCGCGCCGGGGGCAACTGGCCGATAGCCCGCAGCGCGCGTTTCTGTCCCTCGTCGACGGTGTTATCGCCGGGGAAGGGGAAGGGCCGCTGCACCCGACTCCGCGCCCTGCCGGGCTGCTGCTGGCGGGCCTCAATCCGGTGGCGGTCGATCTCACGGCGGCCCGCCTGATGGATTTCGACTGGCGAAAGATACCCACCCTGGCTCAGGCAGCCTCGATCTTTGCTGACTTTCCGCCGGAGGATATCCATATCGAAAGCGCGGATGCCGGGCTGCGTGGCCTTCTCCTGCAAGAGGAGCAGACCCGTTACTTTAGCTTCGTCCCCCCTTCCGGATGGCGCGGCCATCTGGAACTTAAAAAAGCTGCCCCCGAAGGTTCCATGAAAGGATGATACCTTCCCCCTCTCCTTACGATGAGAGGGGGCGGGGGGTGAGGTCATGAGCGGACAGCGGATCAAACTCTATCACATCATCACCGGGCTGGATACGGGTGGCGCGGAAATGATGCTCTACAAGCTGCTTTCCCGCATCGATCGGAAGGCCTTTGATGTCGAGGTCATCTCGCTGACGGACATCGGGCCGATCGGTCAGCGGATTCAGGGCTTGAACGTGCCCGTGCGCGCGCTCGGCATGCGGCGCGGCATTCCCAGCGCGTCGCATATCATGCGTCTGGCGGGCTGGCTGCGGCAGGGACGCCCTCGCATCGTCCAGACGTGGATGTATCATGCCGATCTGGCCGGGGGACTGGCGGGCCGGTTGGCCGGGCACACCTGCATCGCCTGGAATATCCGCCAGAGCGACCTGATCGCCTACAGCAGCAAGCGCAGCACGATCTGGACCATCAAGACGTGCGCCCATCTCTCGCGGCGCGTGCCGGCAAGGATCGTCTGCTGCTCGCACGCCTCGGAGCGGGTTCACACGGCGCTCGGCTATGCCGCGGAGAAGATGGTCGTCATTCCCAACGGGTTCGACCTGAGCGCCTATCATCCCGATCCGGTCGCGCGGCTTTCAGTCCGCCAGGAGCTGGGCCTTCCCGAAGACACTCCGCTCATCGGGCTGGTGGGACGCTTCCATCCCCAGAAAGACCATCAAACCTTCGTGCAGGCCGTCGCGCTTCTGCGCGCTCGCCTGCCGGACGTCCACTTCGTGCTCTGTGGGGACGGCATCGATTCCAAAAATCCGCAGTTGGCCGGCTGGATCGAGGCTGCCGGCGTCGGCGACCGCTGCCACCTGCTGGGGCGGCGCAGCGACATTCCCCGCATCTCGGCGGCCCTGGATATCCTGGCCTCCTCCTCGGCTTTCGGCGAAGGGTTTCCTAATGTCGTCGGAGAGGCGATGGCCTGCGGCGTGCCCTGCGTGGTAACGGACGTGGGGGATTCGGCGCTGATCGTGGGCGAGACGGGCAAGATCGTGCCTATCCGATGCCCGGAGCGATTGGCGGCCGCCTGGGGCGAGCTGATCGAGGCGGGCCCGGAGACGCGGGCACGGTTGGGCCGCTCCGCGCGCTGCCGCGTGGAGGAGCATTTCAGCCTTCCGAACGTGACCCGGCGTTACGAGCAGTTCTATGAGGAGCTTGCCGGCCTATGTGCGGACTGACCGGCTACTTCGAAATCTCCGCCCGTGGCGGGCCGGAAGAGGCGATGCGCGCGGTCATCGAGCGCATGACGGCCACGCTCGTCCATCGCGGTCCGGACGATAGCGGCAGTTGGGTGGATGCCCAGGCCGGGATCGCGCTGGGCTTCCGCCGCCTGGCCATCGTAGACCTCTCGCCGGCCGGCCACCAGCCGATGCTTTCGACGTCGGGCCGCTACGCGCTCATTTTCAACGGGGAGATCTATAATTTCGAGCGGCTGCGCCGGGAGCTGGAGAGCCAGGGCACGGCGTTTCACGGCCGTTCCGATACCGAAGTGATCCTGGCGGCTATCGAAGCGTGGGGCCTGCGCGCCGCCGTCGAGCGCTTTATCGGCATGTTCGCCATTGCGCTCTGGGACCGGCAGGAACGCGCCCTGCATCTGATACGCGACCCGCTGGGGATCAAGCCGCTCTACTATACCCGCGCCGGCTCGACCGTGCTCTTCGGCTCGGAGCTGAAGGCGCTGCGGACGCATCCGGCCTTCTGCGCGGAGATCGACCGCGACTCCCTGCCGCTGCTGCTGCGGCTCAACTACATCCCCGCTCCCTACAGCATCTACAAAGGCGTCTTCAAGCTTCCACCCGGCACGATTCTGACCGTGACCGCCGAGCAGGGCTGCGCGGCGACGCCGGAGCCTTACTGGTCGATGCGGGAAGTGGCGGAGCGCGGTATCGTCGAGCCGTTCTCCTGTTCGGAACAAGAGGCTGTCGAACAACTGGATGCCCTGCTGCGCGATGCCATCGGGATGCAGATGATCGCCGACGTGCCGCTCGGGGTCTTTCTCTCCGGCGGCATCGACTCCTCGACCGTCGTAGCCCTGATGCAGGCGCAGAGCACCCGCCCGGTACGCACCTTCTCGATCGGTTTTCAAGAGGACAACTATAACGAGGCGCAGCACGCGCGGGCGGTCGCCTGCCATCTGGGAACCGACCACACCGAGCTGTACGTGACGCCCGAAGAGGCAATGGCGGTCATTCCCCGGCTGCCCACCCTCTACGATGAGCCGTTCGCGGATGCCTCCCAGATCCCGACCTTCCTGGTCTCGGAGCTGGCCCGGCGTCACGTGACGGTGAGCCTGTCCGGCGATGGCGGCGACGAGCTGTTCGCCGGATACAACCGATATTTCTTCGGGCGCAGCATCTGGCGGCAGATCGGGTGGATGCCGCGCTCGTTGCGGGGCGCGACCGCCTCCGCCCTGGCCTGCGTCTCGCCCGGCACCTGGGACCGGATGTTCTCGACGGCGGCGACCATGCTGCCGAGGAACCTGCGCCAGCGCCATCCCGGCGATAAGCTGGCCAAGCTGGCCGATATGATGCCCGCCGACGGACCGGACGCGATGTATCTGGCGCTGGTCTCCCACTGGAAGGACCCGGCCTCTCTGGTCCCCGGCGCCATCGAGCCGCAAACGTCTCTCACGCAGCGGGACCGATGGCCGGCGCTGCCGGACTTTACCCAGCGGATGATGTACCTGGATACGATCACCTATCTGCCGGACGACATCCTGGCCAAAGTGGACCGGGCGAGCATGGGGGTGAGCCTGGAAGCGCGGGTGCCGCTGCTGGACCATCGGGTGGTCGAATTCGCCTGGCAGGTCCCGCTCTCCATGAAGATCCGCAACGAGCAGGGCAAGTGGCTGCTGCGCCAGGTGCTCTACCGGTACGTGCCGGAAGATCTCATCGAGCGGCCGAAAACCGGCTTCGGTATCCCGCTGGACGCCTGGCTGCGGGGACCATTGCGCGATTGGGCGGAGTCGCTTCTCAGCGAGAGCCGTCTGCGCGCCGAGGGATTTTTCGCGCCGGAGCCGATCCGCGCCAAGTGGGCGCAGCATCTGGCCGGCAGGCACAACTGGCAATACTATCTCTGGAGCGTCTTGATGTTCCAGTCCTGGCTCGAAGCGAATAAAATCTGACCGGGTGAGAAAAACAAAATTCCCCTCCCCTGTTCTTAGCGGAGGGGTTAGGGGTGGGGGCTTTCGCCCGTTCACCCGCTCACCCGGTCCTAAAAAGGGGTGATGGTTGGAACGAATCGCGGTCATCGGATTGGGGTACGTCGGACTGCCGGTCGCGCTGGCGTTTGCCAACAAATTTCCCGGCACGATCGGCTTCGACATCCATCAGCAGAAGGTCGAAGCGCTGCGCCAGGGCATCGACGCCACGGGCGAGGTCTCCGAAAAGACCCTGAAGGCAACGCCCCTGCAGATGACCACCGAGGAAGACGATCTCCGCGCCGCCAGCTTCTTCGTGGTCGCGGTGCCGACTCCCATCGACAGCAACCACCGGCCCGATCTGCGTCCGCTCATCGCTGCTTCCGAGACCATCGGGCGCGTGATCCGGCCCGGCGCGGTCGTCGTCTACGAGTCGACGGTCTATCCAGGCGTGACGGAGGAGATTTGCGGACAGACCATCGCTCGGATTTCCGGCCTGCAGCAGGGCCGGGACTTCAAGCTCGGCTACTCGCCGGAGCGGATCAACCCCGGCGATCGCGAGCATACGCTGGAGAGAATCGTCAAGGTCGTTTCCGGCGAGGATACGGAGACGCTGGAGCGTGTCGCTAGCGTCTATGGCGCTGTGGTCCCGGCCGGTATCCATCGCGCGCCCTCCATCAAAGTGGCCGAGGCCGCCAAGGTCATCGAGAATACGCAGCGCGACCTGAACATTGCCCTCATGAACGAGCTGGCCCTCATCTTCGACCGGCTCGGCATCCGTACGCGCGACGTGCTGGAGGCGGCAGGAACCAAGTGGAATTTCCTGCCCTTCCGGCCCGGTCTGGTCGGCGGCCACTGCATCGGCGTGGACCCCTACTACCTCACGACGAAGGCGGAGGAGGTAGGCTACCATCCGCAGGTGATCCTGGCCGGGCGACGCATCAACGACGGCATGGGTTCCTTCCTGGCACAGCGGCTGGTGAAGCTGCTGGTGCTGGCCGACGTACCCATCAAAGGGGCGCGCATCGGCATTCTGGGGCTGACTTTCAAAGAAAACGTGCCGGATATGCGCAACAGCCGGGTCCTGGACATCGTCGCCGAACTGCGCCAGTTCGGAATCGAGCCGGTCATCCACGATCCGGTGGCCGACGCGCAGGAAGCGGCGCACGAGTATGGCCTGCGCCTATCGGCCTGGGAAGCGATGCAGGGGCTGGACGGCCTGATGCTGGCCGTCGCCCATCGCGCCTACCAGGAGATGCCGCGCACGCAGATTTGTGCCTGCCTGCGTCCCGGCGGCGTGCTGATGGATGTCAAATCCATGCTGGACTCCACCGAGATCCCCGCCGAGATATGCTACTGGTGTTTATGAAACTTCCCATCGATTTGACGGTCAAATGGTGTGGAATAATATGCTGGAGGAGAAATATAATGACCTACCGTCTCATACGCTCATTTCTGATCGCAAGCGCGGGCGCGCTTTTGATCGGCATGATAAGCCTCGCCTCGGCTCACGCTCAGGACAGCGCGACGACTCCCCGGCGTGGCAAGGGCCGATGGCAGGGCGCGCATGCGAAGCGCCCGCAGAATTCGATCTGGGGCGCCAGACCGGGAACCAGACAGGCCAACCGAAAGAACAGCCTCTGGGGAAATGAGGCCCGGAGCGTGCAGCCGCCCAGTCCCTGGACCGAGAGGAGGAACGAGCGGGGGCTTCATATCAATCCGCCCTCTCCCTGGACTCCCGCCAAGCACGCCGCAGGCCGGAATTTCGGGGCGGGGGGGACGACGGTCAAGGGCCAGCGGCAGGCTTTTCACTACGGATACCATCCCGCGCATATCGGAAAATGGGCTTCGACCCGCCCTCATACATCTGCCAAAAGCGGACGCTGGAAGCAGAACACCACGCCGGGCGCCTGGAAGCTCAAACAGAAAGCGGCGGCGCAGAATGGTAAAAACCGGAACGGGAAACATAAAAACGACCCGCAGGCGCCCATCCAGACCGGCCTGCCGAATAAATAATGCCCCGCAGGGGATTGGCAGCTCTTGGCCTGTGCGCGCTCGTGGGCCTGTGGCCGGCTGGGTGCCGGAAGCAGACGGCGCCCCCCTCGCTGACCTACCGTCTGCTCTTCGTTCAATCGAACCTGCGCCGGACGGACAGCCTGCGCGATCTGAAGACCCTGATGCAGCGGGCGAAGGCCGCCGGTTATAACGGCATCGCGCTTTCGGACGCCTGCTATATCCGGGACCGCCTGGACGCCGGGACCAGGCGCAACGTCTCCCTCTTCAATGCCACCGCAAAGCAGTTGGGGCTGGCGGTCTATCCGGAGGTCTGCTCGGTCGGGCGGGCCGGCAGCCTGCTCCGCTACGATCCCAACCTGGCCGAAGGGCTGCCGGTGCGCGATGCCCTCTTCGTCGTGCAGGGCCGGCAGGGCGCTCTCGCGCCCGACCCGCCGGTCTATCTCAGCGGAGGCGACTTCGAGAGGGCCGAGGGCGATAAGATGGCCGGGTGGGACCAGCAGGACTTCCCCGGCACGGCTACCTTCGTCGACCGTCAGGTCCATCACGGCGGCGTCCAATCGCTGCGTATGGAGGCGATCGACCAGGCCGATCCCAAAAACGGTCAGGCGCGCCTCCTGCAGACGGTCTCCGTCTCCCCGTTTCGCCAATATCACCTCTCCGTCTGGATCAAGACCCATGACTTCGAGACGCCCGAAAACGCCGGCGCGGAGGTCCTGACACCGTCCGGACACGATCTGGCGTACGTGACCTGGAACATCCAGAAAACCCAGGACTGGACGCAATACCACACCGTCTTCAACAGCCTGGATAACCGGCAGTTGCGAATCTACCTGGGCGTGTGGCAGGGCAAGGGCGGGCGCATCTGGTGGGACGACGCGCAGTTGGAGGAGGTGGGCCTGCTCAATGTCCTGCGACGCGATGGCTGCCCGCTGACCGTGCGTGGCGAGGACGCAACCGTCTATACGGAGGGGCAGGATTTCCTGCCGGTGCGCGATCCACGCCTGGGTTCGGTCCCCACGCCGGGCAGCTACGAGGTCTATCATACGCCGCCCGTTCTGCGCCTTACCCCCCACTCGCGCCTGAAGAACGGCCTGCGGCTGCGCGTCAGCTTCTATTCCGCCGTCATTCTCTACGATGGTCAGGTCCCCTGTTGCCTCAGCGAGCCGAAGGTCTACGCCCTGCTGCAGGCGCAGGTCCGGCGCGCCTATGCTCTCTTCCATCCGGCGGGCTTCTTCCTGAGCCACGACGAGATCCGAGTCGCCAACTGGTGCGAGACCTGCCGCAAACGTAACCTGACGCCGGGGCAGATCCTGGCCGATAATGTCCAGCGTTGCGTCGCGATGGTGCGGGCGGTCGAGCCGCAAGCCCGGATTCTCATCTGGTCGGACATGTTCGACCCCTACCACAACGCGCGCGACGACTATTTCCTCGTGAACGGGACGTGGGCAGGCTCCTGGGAAGGGCTGCCCAAAGACGTGATCGTCGTCAACTGGAATTTCCCCAGGCGGCAGCAGAGCCTGCCGCGGTTTGCGGCGCAGGGCTATGCCCAGGTGATCGCGGGCAACCGGAATGGCTCTCCGGAGCGGATTCGGACCTGGCTGCAGGACGCGCCGCCTTCGGTCGTCGGGGTCATGTACACGACGTGGCAGCACCGTTACGACAACCTGGAAGCGTTCGCGAAGGCGGCGTGGAAGCGTTGAAAGCTGCACGCTGTCCCGTTCCGAGGCATTTTAATTCATGCGCGGTGTGCCTGCTGAGAGCGCCTGCCGCGCCCGGCGAATAGGTAGAAAGCGAGAGTGCGAGCAACCATGAGAACGGCCCTGGTGACCGGCGGCGCCGGTTTTATCGGCAGCCATCTGGTCGAGCGGCTTCTGGACGCGGGATGGCGCGTTCGGGTGCTGGACGATTTCAGCTCCGGATCGCGAGAGAACCTGCGTCCCGTTGCCGACCGCCTGGAGGTGATCGAGGGCGATACGCGCGATGCCGCCGTCTGTCAGGCGGCCTGCCGTGGGGTGGAGCATGTGTTCCATCTGGCCGCCATCGCTTCAGTAGTGGCGTCCGTAGACGACCCGATCGCCAGCCATGACGTGACCCTCGGGGGAACGCTGAATATGCTGGTGGCCGCACGCGACCAGGGAGCGCGGCGCTTCGTCTTCTCCTCCTCGGCCTCGGTCTACGGCAACGCCGAGACCTCGCCGACCGGCGAAGAGCAGCCGATCTCCCCGGAATCGCCCTATGCGTCCGCCAAGGCGGCCGGCGAGCTCTATTGCCGCAATTTTACGACCCTGTACGGTCTGGAGACGGTCGTCCTGCGCTATTTCAACGTCTTTGGGCCGCGCCAGAGCGCCACATCCGGTTATGCCGCCGTCATTCCGCTGTTCGTGCGCGCGGCCATCACAGGCCGGACGCCGATCGTCTACGGCGATGGGCTGCAGACCCGCGATTTCGTCTATGTCGAAAACATCGTGGCCGCCAATATCCGCGCGGGCGAGGCGGAGGGAATCGCCGGCCAGACGTTCAACATTGCGGGCGGGCAGGGGATCTCCCTGCTCGATCTGCTGGCGCTGCTGGAGCGCGTGACGGGCAAGCGCCTGGCCCCCGAGTTCCAGCCGGCGCGCGCCGGCGAGGTGCGCCATTCCTGCGCCAACATCGCCCGCGCCCGCTGTATTCTGGGCTACGAACCGGCCGTCTCCCTGGCCACCGGTCTGAAACTGACCGTGGACGCGGCGCTGGCGGCCACGAAATACTCGCCTGTCTAGTCATTTGCCGGAATTTATGCTATCCTTATGTTAAGGATCGGTCTGCTCGTTTCGGGCGCTCTTTGCTGGCCCGGAGAGAGCGGACCCTGTGACTCACGGCAGAGAAAGATGTCCCTATCATGCAGGCCATTATCCCTTCCAAACTGACCTGGCGTTTCCACTGGCGGCATGCAGGATGGGCCTGCCTGCTGATCCTGGCCTGCCTGCTGTGGACGCCGGAGCTTAAGGTCCTGTGGGGGCTGTGGCACAGCGATCCCATGCTGTCGCACGGGCCGCTGATCCCTCTGATCGCCGGGGCGCATCTCTGGATGCGCCGTTCCGATCTCAAGTGGAAATCCGCTTCCCGCGCCGGCCTGCTGGCGCTCGGCCTGACCACCCTGGCCTACGTGGCGGCCGTCTGGGCGGACATCGATTTCCTCATCCCCCTCGCGCTCGTCGGCATGATCGCCGCCGGCATCTGGTTTTTGGGCGGGCACAAGACGCTGCTGGCCTCGGCGGGCGCCCTGGGTTTCCTGGTTTTCATGATCCCCTGGCCGACGACGATCACGGACCGGTTCGGGTTTCCCCTGCAGATGATGAGCAGTACCTACGCCGCGCTGTTCGGCGGGCTGCTGGGACTGCCCGTCCAGCGGGACGGCGTGCAGCTTGCCGTGGTACCGGATCCTCATAAAGCGCCTGTCTATCAATGCATCGTCGCCGTACAGTGCAGCGGGCTTACCTCCCTGCTGGTGCTGTTGGCGCTGGGCTATCTGATCGCCTATCATACGCCCGTCTCGCTGGGCTGGCGGGCCGTGATGGTCGCCATCATGCCGCCCCTGGCGCTGATAACCAACACGATCCGCATCGTGTTCATCCTGCTGGCAGGCACCTACATCAACGCCCATTTCGCCAAGTGGGTACACGATCATGAAGGGCCGGTGCTCATCTTCCTGTGCAGCTTCGCGCTGCTGGGAATCCGGCACGCGATCCTGACCTATACGCAGCCGCGCAAACCATCTCCTGCCTCCGAGCCGCCGGCAGAAGGACCTATGGATGTACCGCTACCGATTATTGATCCTTAATCTCGTGCTGGTCCTGGCCGTTCTGGGCAGCGCCTGGGGACGGCGTATCGATACCCTGACCTTCACGCGTCACTCCTTCCTGAGCGACCTGCGCCTGCCGTTCCAGGGCTGGAAGACATCCGATGAGACCCTGAGCGCCAAGGAGGTAAGCGTGCTCGATCCGGATGCCGTGGTCGTGCGCGACTATCAGGCCCCGGACGGCTATTGGGCGCAACTGGCGGTCATCGCCGGCCACCAGAAGCGCAGTATCCACACGCCCGGCTTCTGCATGACCGGCAGCGGTTACGAGACGCTCACACAGGGCGAATGTACGCTTCACCTGCCCGATGGAACGGAGATCACGGCCACGCGCGCGCTGATGCAGCAGGACAAGCTGCGGCTGGTGACGACCTACTTCTTTACGGACGGCAGCTACAGTACGCCCAGCCTTGTCCAGTTTCAGGGAGTGCAACTGCTCAAGCGGTTTCAGTCAACTATCCCTCTGGGGGCGCTGGTGCGCATTCTGGTGCCGGTCCGCGGCGAGGACGTGGCAGGCGCGAACAAACTATCGGATACGTTCGCCCAATCCACCGTGCCGGGCGTGTTGGCCGCCCTGCGTCAGGCGCGCCTACACCCACAATAATGCGGGCAAGCCCGCATTATTGTGGGTGGGCATTGGGTGTTAGGCGTTGGGTGTTGGGAAGACCCCAATGCTCAGGCTCTCCTGCCCTCCCAGGCTTTCCGTGAGCGGCGAAAGCGGGCAGTTAGCTTCCCAACGTCGAACCTTTGGAACGCCTGACGCCGACCCGCGTAGCGGGTAACGCCTCTGCTGAGGCTGGCAGGCTGCACGGTGGGCCGATAAAGGGTATTTTGCTCAATAGGAATGCCAGGGCGTTCCGGAAGCGCTGCCACGCGGCGGCTATCCTAAATTTTGCCTGGAAAGAGAATTCGATATGACGCTATCTAGCGCATCTAAAAGCGCATCGAGAACGGTGGCGGCGGACTTGCAAGCCGCTTTAAAAGCACGCACCGCGCGTCTGGCGGTCGTGGGCATGGGCTATGTCGGGCTGCCGATGGCTATCGAGTTCGCTCGCGCCGGCTTTCCGGTGGTCGGCATCGACGTCGATCCGGACCGGTGCGAGGCGCTGGCCCAGGGCCGCTCGTATATCGCCGACGTTTCCGACGAAGACCTGCAGGCCGCCCTGGCGACCGGCCGATTCCAGACCTCGGCAGATACCGGGGCGCTGGCGGAAGCCGACGCCATTCTCATCTGCGTGCCCACCCCGCTCCGAAAGTCCAAAGACCCCGATCTCTCCTACGTGCTTAACGCGGGGGAGGCCGTGGCGCGGCATCTCAAGCGCGGCCAGTTGATCGTGCTGGAGAGCACCACCTATCCCGGCACCACCGAAGAGGTCCTGCTGCCGATGCTCGAAGCCAAAGGGCTGTGCGTGGGCAAGGACTTCTTCCTCGCCTTCTCCCCGGAGCGCGTGGATCCCGGCAATCCCCAGTTCGGCGTGCAGAACATCACCAAGCTGGTCGGCGGCGTCACTCCCGCCTGCACGGCGCTGGCGGTCGATCTCTATCGGCAGTTCATCGAGAAGGTGATTCCGGTTTCCAACACCCGCGTGGCAGAAGCGGCCAAGCTCCTGGAGAACACATTCCGCAGCGTCAACATCGCCCTGGTTAACGAGATGGCGTTGGTCTGCCGGCATCTGGGAGTGGACGTGTGGGAAGTCATCGACGCAGCGGCCACCAAGCCTTTTGGGTTCATGCCTCACTATCCGGGTCCGGGCATTGGCGGGCACTGTATTCCGCTGGATCCGCACTACCTCTCGTGGAAGGCCCGGCTGAGCGGCTACGAGCCGCGGCTGATCGGCCTGGCCAGCGAGATCAACGGCGGCATGCCGCATCATGTGGCCGACCTGATCACCCAGGGCTTGAACGATCAGAGCAAATGCGTGCGCGGTAGCCGCATCCTGCTGCTGGGCGTGGCCTATAAGCCCAACGTGGGCGACGTGCGCGAGAGTCCGGCTCTGGAAATCCTGCGGCTGCTGGATGGCATGGGCGCGCGCCTTAGCTACTGCGACCCATACGTGCCGACCCTGGCCACCGAGAGCCTCCTGCTCAACAGCCTGCCGCTGACGCCGGAGCTTTTGCGCGGCAGCGATTGCGCCGTCGTGGTCACGCACCACCGCGCGTTCGATTACGAGATGATCGTGCGAGAGTCGCCGCTGGTCGTCGATACGCGCAACGCCACGCGACGCTTCGCGCATTTGGGCGCCGTCTGTTTCCTGTAAACGGCTCCTGACGAGGATAACCAGTCGAAGTGAAGTTGTTAACGCAGTTCTGGAAAGATACGCCGGGCGCTGGGACGGACGTGGAGATCAGCGAGGCGCGCCTGCGCAAGCTGATGCTCACTCTGGCGATGATCCTGGGGCCGCTGCTGCTGTTTGTGGTCTTCTATCAGGCCACCTTCTCCGGCCTGACCGATGTCAATGCGATGGATTTCGCCCAGATTGGCAGAAATATCGCCGCCGGCAGAGGTTTTACGACCTACTTTCTGCGTCCCCTGGTGATGTCTCCAGGTAACCTGCAGCACCAGCCGGAAGTCATGCATGGCCCGCTCTATCCCTTCGTGCTTTCGCTCGCCTTTGCCGCCTTTGGCGCCAGCGATGCGGTCGTCGCCTGGGTCTCCGGAATCTTTTTCCTTCTGACTATCCCGGTGCTCTATCTGCTGTGCCTGCGCGTTTTTCGGCGCCAGGTGGCGATCATTACCACGCTGATCTTCACCTGCAGCGGCGCGATGCTCAACTACGCGGTCTCCGGGCTGCATGTCACCCTCTATACCTTCCTGACCACCTGCCTGCTGCTGACCATCTACGATCTGGCGGCCTACGCGCGCAGCCATGCCCAGGAGCGGGATGCGCCGCTGCCCAAGGCCAAGCTGGCATTGGTGGGCGTCCTGGCCGCATTACTTTATCTGACGGACCCGATCTTCTTCTTTGCCCTGCCGGTGGCTGCGGGCGCGGCGATCTGGCTGAGCCCGCCACGGCGGCGCGCGCAGGCCAGTGTATGGGTCCTGGTGCCACTGATTCTCATGAGCTTGTATGCGTTTTGGTGGAACTGGAAGTGGACGGGAAACCCGATCTTCGGGCCGCGGGGGATCGAGCTGTGGCTGGGCACCCCGATGTATTCCAGCGAGGCCGGCTACCGGCTCTCGCACGGCGATTTCATTCCCGGAAAGGCCATCTTTGCCGCCGTCCTTCAGAAGCTGCTTATCAAGCTCGGCAAGTATCTGCAGTTGGGCTTCTCCCAGTTTGCTGCAAGCTGGGTGCTGGTCTTCTTCCTGCCGGGCCTGTTTTTCCGGTTCCGTGATCCGGCCGCCAACCTGCTGCGCAAGGTGATGCTCTGGATTCTCCTGGCCGCCGTAGTAGGGACGGTGCTGTTCGACATCGTAGTGCCGCTCTACATCGCCGTCATGCCGGTCATGCTGGCGTTTGCGGTGGCCTATTTGCTTCATCTGGTCCAGCAGGCGCAATTGAGCCGATCCGGGACACGATTGGTGGCCGGTCTTCTGGGGGCGGCAGTGCTCTATCCTTTGTTCGGCGGCCTGTTCCTGGCGGAGAAGCAGCCGCTGTCGCCCGAGGTGCGTTCCGCGCGTGCTCTGAAGCAGAAGGTAGCCCCCGATGAGGTGGTCCTATCCGATCAGCCTTATCTGGTCGCCTGGTATGCCGACCGCCCTTCGCTATGGCTGCCGGCCCAGGACGAGCGAATGCAGCGCCTGCGAGAACGGCACAGCGACGTGCGGTGGCTCTTCCTGACGAGTATGGTGGATAACTTCGATCCCTCCAAATGGAATACTCAGGAATGGCAGAGCATCTATCAGGCGTTCCTGCGCGCGAACGAGGCGCTGAAGGCCGAGCGCGATGCCAGCGGGCCGTCTGCCCAGATCCAGATACCCCGCATCGGCATCAAGGCGGATAAGAATAATCCGCTTTCCGGGCTGCTGACAGACTTCGTCTGGGTGGCGCCTTCGGGAAAAGCCGACTCGTCTGTGGTGATGGCCAATGCGCCTGCGCAGGCGGCAGAAGCCGATCCGAACGCTCCGTCCAATTTACAGCCGGATCCGCAGCCAGGGCCGCCGGCCGGCGACCCTGCTGCTGGCAATACGGCTTCCACTGTGCCGGGGAAATAGCGCGATCTCGATCGATGGGAAAGGAGATAACTAATCGAGTAGAGAACTAAGATCAGGGCGGAAAGCCCTTGCCAGGTCGGGTGCGGCAAGCCGCGGCCCGATGGGGCGGGTATGAGACCGTTCGCCAGCTCTTGCAGGCTGCCGGGCGCATATCCAAGACCCCAACATGATCCATTCCCGAGATGGAGTGCGGGATCGTGTCAATAAGGTCTATCTGCGGAAAGGCGTCGGACCGGAAAGGAGTGCCGGGTCGGTGTCTGGAAACAGTAGAAAGGTGGATATCGAATTGTCAACTGCATTCGGCAGGATGATTCGTCGCGCCCTGCCTGTGGCAGGAGGCGCCCTGCTGCTGTTTAGTGGGGACCTGGCCCGCGCCGACATCATTCCCAACTTGAGCACGGTCACTCCCAATGGCTCCAACTTCACCTGGACCTATACCGCCTCGTTGACCAACGA
>Ga0209810_1001829_pt1 | contig 29037 bp, 23 predicted proteins | sample Coa_R1_7_FD_187159 | JGI IMG/M metagenome (GOLD analysis project Ga0209810, IMG submission 187159) | Surface soil microbial communities from Centralia Pennsylvania, which are recovering from an underground coalmine fire - Coalmine... | ecosystem: Environmental > Terrestrial > Soil > Unclassified... | reverse complement strand
GGCGGCTGCCGTCTGCTGCGCAAGCGAGCCGGTGACGTCGGCGACGGCCCGTTCGAGGCTCGCGATCCGCTCGGCAAGCCGATTGCGTTCCGCGGCGAGCGTGCGCAGTTCGCCTGCGAGCCGCTCGACCTCGGCCTGCACGGCCGCGACCCGTTGATCAGCTTGCGCCGCCGCCGTTGCCGAGGTCGCCGAGGCGAGCTCCGCGAGGGCGCGCTGCAGCCTCTGCCGTCCAAGCTCGGTTTGGGCGCTCAACGCCACCGCCGCGACCGCCGCCGCCGCGCCCGCCGTCCAGGCGCCGAGTCGCCACAGCGTGTTGCGGTCGTGTCGCGAGCCTGGCGGCATGTCCTTGCGGAACCCCCGGTCCGGCGCCGAGACGGAGGCGCCGGGCGAATCGTTGAAAAGATTAGCAAAATCCTGCAAACCCGGCGCGGGGAACGGGCCGGAACCGCGGTTTGGTTCTTTTGTCCGGAGCCGGCCTCGGCTATCGCTGCCGACGATGCCAAAGTCGCAAGACCGCAGCCTGCGTGGACGCACCTGCCTTGCCGTGGTGCTCGCGGCCGGAGAGGGCACGCGCATGCGTTCGACGCGACCGAAGGCGCTGCACGAAATCGGCGGCCGCCCTTTGCTCGCGCATGTGCTGCGCACGGCGGAAAAGGCCGGCTGCGAGGAGATCGCGGTCATTGTCGGTCCCGACCATGCCGCGCTCGCCGATCTTGCGCGCGCGGTCTCGCCGCGCGTGCAGATCTTTTCGCAGCATGCGCGGCGCGGCACCGCGCATGCCGTGATGGCGGCGAAGGCGGCGATCCTGCGCGGGGCCGACGACATCCTGGTCATGTTCGCCGACACGCCGCTGGTGCGGCCGGAGACGCTCCTGAAGCTGCGCGCGGCGCTCGCGGACGGCAATGCGGTGGCGGTCCTGGGATTCACCGCGCGCGATCCGTCCGGCTACGGGCGCCTGGTGACCCGCGCCGGCGCGCTTGTCGGCATCGTGGAGGAGCGCGACGCGCGCGCGCAACAGCGTGCGATCCGACTGTGCAATGCCGGGCTGATGGCGATGGCCGGCGAACACGCCCTCGCGCTGCTCGAGCGGATCGGCAACGACAATGCCAAGGGCGAATATTATCTCACCGATGCGGTCGCCATAGCCCGCGAGCTGGGCCTGCGTGCGGTCGCCATCGAAGCCGAGGAGGACGAAGTGCGCGGCATCAACACCAAGGCGCAACTGGCCGAAGCGGAAGCCGTCCTGCAGCGGCGCCTGCGTGCGGCCGCACTCGAGGCCGGCGTCACCATGGTCGCGCCGGAAACGGTTTTTCTCTCCGCCGACACCAAGCTCGGCAAGGACGTGACGATCGAGCCGAATGTCGTGTTCGGCCCCGGCGTCACGGTCGAGGACGGCGCGACCATCCGCGCCTTCTCGCATCTTGAGGGCGCGCATGTCGGCAGGGGCGCGCGGGTGGGGCCGTTCGCGCGTCTGCGGCCCGGCGCGCGGCTCGGCCAGGACGTGCATATCGGCAACTTCGTCGAGGTCAAGGAAGCGCAGGTCGAGGCCGGCGCCAAGGCGAACCATCTCGCCTATATCGGCGATGCCCGGGTCGGCGCACGCGCGAATGTCGGAGCGGGCACGATCACCTGCAACTATGACGGGGTGAGCAAGCACCGCACCGAGATCGGTGAGGGCGCCTTCATCGGTTCCAATACGGCGCTCGTCGCGCCGGTCCGGATCGGCGACGGCGCCTATGTCGGCTCCGGTTCGGTCATTACCCGCGACGTGCCGGCCGATTCGCTCGCCATTGCCCGTGGCGAACAGACGGTTAAGCCTGGCTGGGCAAAACGCTTGCGCCAGTTGAAGGCCTTGGGCAAGAAGGACCGCAGGAAACGCGGGTCGTGAGCCGGTCGGCGAGCCGTCATAGGGTGCAACGCAGGTTGATTTCCGCATCGCGGCCCATATCGGCTAGATGACGGCCAGCTTCGCAACGGGACAATCCCACCGGAATGTGCGGCATCGTCGGAATTCTCGGAAAGCAGCCCGTGGCCGGCCAGCTCGTCGACGCGCTCCGGCGCCTCGAATACCGCGGCTATGATTCCGCCGGCGTCGCGACGCTCGAACAGGGGGTGATCGTGCGTCGCCGCGCGGAAGGAAAGCTGCGCGCGCTGGAGACGCGGCTGTCGCAGGAGCCGTTGAGCGGTCGCAGCGGCATCGGTCATACGCGCTGGGCGACGCACGGCAGGCCCACCGAGAACAACGCGCATCCGCACGCCACCGAGCGCGTGGCCGTGGTTCACAACGGCATCATCGAGAATTTCCGGGAACTGCGCGAGGGGCTGATCGCGCGGGGCGTCACGTTCGACAGCGACACCGATACCGAGGTGGTGGTCCATCTCGTCAGCGAGGAGCTGGGACGCGGTGCATCGCCCGAAGCCGCCGTCGCCGCCGCGCTCGCTCAACTGCGGGGCGCCTTCGCGCTGGCATTCCTGTTCGCCGGCGAGGATGATCTGATGATCGGCGCACGCCGCGGCTCGCCGCTCGCGGTGGGTTACGGTCAGGGCGAGATGTATCTGGGCTCCGATGCGATCGCGCTCGCGCCCTTCACCGACAAGGTGAGCTATCTCGAGGACGGCGATTGCGCGGTGGTGACGCGCAGCGGCGTGATCGTGCGCGACGCGGAAGGAAACGTGGTGGTGCGGCCCGTCGTCGTGTCGACCGCCTCGGCCATGCTGGTCGACAAGGGCAACCACAAGCATTTCATGGCGAAGGAGATCCACGAGCAGCCGGAAGTCGTCGGCCACACGCTCGCCCACTATATCGACATGGTGAGCGAGCGCGTGGCGCTGCCCGGCAAACTGCCCTTCGACTGGAAGAAGCTCAAGCGCGTGTCGATATCCGCCTGCGGCACGGCCTTCTATGCCGGGCTCGTTGCCAAATACTGGTTCGAGCGGTTTGCCAGGCTGCCGGTCGAGATCGACATCGCCTCCGAGTTCCGCTACCGCGGCGCGCCGCTCGAGGAAGGCGGTCTCGCGATCTTCGTTTCGCAATCGGGTGAGACGGCGGACACGCTTGCCAGCCTGCGGTACGCAAAGGACTGCAAGCAGCACGTCCTTGCCGTCGTGAACGTGCCCACCTCGACGATCGCGCGCGAGAGCGACGTGGTCATGCCGACGCTCGCCGGGCCGGAGATCGGTGTGGCATCGACCAAGGCCTTCACCTGTCAGCTCGCCGCGCTCGCCTGCGTTGCGGTCGCCGCCGGCAAGGCGCGCGGCATGTTGTCGGCGCCGGACGAGCAGAAGCTCGTGCACGCCTTGATCGAGGTGCCGCGCCTCATGACGGCTGCGCTGGCGCTTGAACCGCAGATCGAGAAGCTTGCGCTCGATCTTGCGAAGGTGCGCGACGTGCTCTACCTCGGCCGAGGCACGAGCTTTCCGATCGCGCTCGAGGGCGCGCTCAAGCTCAAGGAGATCTCCTATATCCACGCGGAAGGCTATGCCGCGGGCGAGCTGAAGCACGGGCCGATCGCGCTCATCGACGAGGCGATGCCCGTCATCGTCATCGCCCCGTTCGACCAGGTGTTCGAGAAGACCTTGTCGAACATGCAGGAGGTCGCCGCGCGAGGGGGCCGGATCATCCTCGTGACGGACCCCGCCGGCGCCCGCCAGGCCGCGCTCGATCGGCTCGAGACGCTGATATTGCCGGCCATGGCGGCGACGATCGCGCCGCTGGTCTACGCGGTTCCCGTGCAGCTCATCGCCTACCATACCGCAGTGGCCCGCGGTACCGACGTCGATCAGCCCCGCAATCTCGCGAAATCGGTCACGGTGGAATAGGCTCGGCCGGTCATGGCTGACACGGATCGCAAAACCCGAGCCGGTACCACGGCCGAAGCCCCCGCGGCCGCCTCGCAGACAGGCTTTGCCGGCCGCATCCGCAACTATTTCCTGACCGGCCTCGTCGTCGCCGGCCCGCTCGCGATCACCGCCTGGCTCATCTGGTCGATCATCACCTGGGTCGACGACCTCGTCCGCCCGCTCATCCCGCCCGCCTATCGCCCGGAAAGCTACATGCCCTGGCCGGTTCCGGGTACCGGCCTGATCATCGCCTTTGTCGTGCTGACGCTGCTCGGATTTCTCACCGCCAACCTGGTGGGGCGCACGCTCGTCGGCTGGGGCGAGGCGCTGCTCGGGCGCATGCCGATCGTGCGGCCGATCTATCGCACCATGAAGCAGATCTTCGAGACGCTGTTTTCCAAGACCGGCTCGAGCTTCCGCAAGGTGGCGCTGGTGGAGTTTCCCGCCCCGGGCATGTGGTCGATCGTGTTCCTGTCGCAGCCGCCGAGCGGAGAGGTGGCGGGCAAGCTCCCGCACGGCGATCATGTTTCCGTCTTCATGCCGTGCACGCCCAATCCGACGACCGGATTCTTCTTTTTTGTCCGGCGCGACGAACTCGTCGAGCTCGACCTCTCGGTCGAGCACGCCATGACCCTCCTGATCTCGGCCGGCATGGTGCAGCCGGATGCCGGGGAGTCGGCGCAGAAGAAGCTCGCCGCGCTCGCCGCGACCGCGCGCGCATCGCAGGCTGCGCGCGACAGCCGCGCCGCCGAAAGCGTCGAGTGACGGACGGCGGCCGCGCCGCGAGTCATGGGCGGAAGGCGTGGGCACCGCCATGTCCCCCGTCATTGCGAGGCGGCGAAGCCGCCGAAGCAATCCAGGCGGGCCGGCTCTCGAGTCATGGGCGGGAGGCGCATCGTGTGGCCGCGCCGCTTCTGGATTGCTTCGCCCGCGCGTGCGCGCGGGCTCGCAATGACGGAAGACAATTGGCACGCGGGCTCGCAATTCCCGATCAGGCACTACCCGGCGCGAATGAGGCGGATCGCCTCGTCCTTGCCGAACAGGTAGAGCAGGAGGCGGAGCGCCTGTCCGCGCGGGCTCGCGAGCGTCGGATCGCGGCGCAGGATCAGCGCCGCATCGTCGCGCGCGGCACCGACATATCTGCCGTGGACCTCGAGGCGCGCGACGCGAAAGGCCGGATCGCCGCTCTGCCGCGTGCCGAGGACGTCGCCTTCCCCGCGCAGCCGCAGATCCTCCTCGGCAATGCGAAAACCGTCATCGGTCTCGCGCAGGACGGCAATCCGCGCCCTCGCGGCCTCGCCGAGCGGCGCCTTGTAGAGGAGAAGGCAGGTCGAGGCGGCTCCGCCGCGGCCGACGCGGCCGCGCAGCTGATGGAGCTGCGCAAGGCCGAAGCGTTCGGCGTGCTCGACCACCATCACCGACGCCTCGGGCACGTCGATGCCGACCTCGACGACCGTGGTCGCGACCAGGAGCGGCGTGCGACCCGAGACGAAATGCGCCAGGGCCGCGTCCTTGTCGACGCCCTTCATGCGGCCGTGCACGAGGCCGACGCGGTCCCCGAACCGCTCGCGCAACGCCGCGAAACGCGCCTGCGCGGCGGCGAGATCGGATTTTTCCGAATCCTCCACCAGCGGGCAGACCCAGTAGACGCGTTCGCCGGCGCCGATCGCGCGCCCGACCGCGTCCTCGACCTCGGACAGGCGGGCAAGCGACACGGCGCGCGTGTCGACTGCCCGGCGCCCCGCGGGTTTCTCGCGCAGTTCCGAGATGTCCATGTCGCCGAAATAGATGAGCGCCAGCGTGCGCGGGATCGGCGTCGCCGTGAGCACCAGCATGTCGACCGCCTTGCCCTTGCGCGCGAGCGCGAGACGCTGGTGCACGCCGAAGCGGTGTTGCTCGTCGACGACGGCGAGGGCGAGATCGCGGAACTCGACGCCCTCCTGGAAAAGCACGTGCGTGCCGAGGAGGAGGTCGATGTCGCCGCGCGCGAGACGGTCGAGAACGTCCCTGCGCTCCGCGCCCCGCTCGCGCCCCGTCAGGATCGCGACGCGGATGCCCGCCGCCTCGGCGAGCGGCGCGACCGTGGCGAAATGCTGTCGCGCCAGGATTTCCGTCGGCGCCATGAGCGCCGCCTGCCGTCCGCTCTCGATCACCGTCGCGGCCGCGAGCAGCGCCACGACCGTCTTGCCCGAGCCGACGTCGCCCTGCAGCAGGCGCAGCATCCGCTGTGGCCGCGCAAGGTCGGCGACGATCTCGGCCACCGCGCTCTGCTGCGAGCGGGTCAGCGCGAAGGGCAGGGCCTTGAGCACGCGCGCCCGCAGTTCGCCGCTGCCGCTCGAGGCGCGGCCGGCCGGTCGGCGCGTATGCGCGCGCAGCAAGGCCAGCGCCAATTGTCCCGCCAGAAGTTCGTCATAGGCGAGTCGCGTCCATGCGGGGCTCGCGGGCATCACGTCCCTCGGATCGGCCGGCTGATGCAGTCGACGCAGCGCCTCGCCGAACGAGGGGAGACGTTCGCGCACGAGCCAGGCATCGTCCTGCCATTCCGGGAGTGGCGGAAGCCGCGCCAGGGCCTCCTTCACCGCGCGCCGCACATTGCCCGGCATCAGTCCTTCGGTGAGCGGGTAGACCGGTTCGACCAGCGGCAGGTCGGCCCATCCCTTCTCGTCGACGACGCGGTCGGGATGAACGATCTGCAGCATGCCGTCGTAGAATTGGGCGACGCCCGAGACATAGCGACGGCTGCCGGGAGGCAGCAGCTTGCGCAGGTAGTCCTCGCGCGCGTTGAAATAGGTGAGCGTCAGCGTGAAACCGGTTTCGTCGCTGGTGATGACGCGGTAGGGCGCGCGCGGCCGGCGGCGCGGGGCCGGGAGGTGCTCCTCCACCGTGACCGCGACGGTGACGAGTTGCCCGTCCCGCACCTGGTTCAACCTCGGCCGCGCACGCCGATCGATCGCGCTCGACGGCAGATGGAACAGCAGGTCGACAATCTGCGGAAGGGGCCGTTCAAGCAGCCGCGCATAGAGCCGCTCCAGTTTCGGCCCCACGCCGGGAAGGCTGGTGAGCGGCGCGAACAGCGGGTTGAGCAGCGAGGGACGCATGGGCTGATGATCGCAGATATCTCGTGCAAATTCCCCGGTCCCGCGCCCGGCGAGGCTCGCGCGTGGGCGGTGCCGCGGCGGGCCGCAACGCGATGCGGCACGCCGATCATGACAAAGCGTCACCGCGCCTTTATATAACCCGCTCCCGGCCCCGTCCGGGCTTTCGGCGTTGGGCAAACGGCATTGAACGGATCGACGCGATCGAGCGCAGGCTTGGACGAGCGGCGACGACGGCTGCTGCTGCGCGCCTGGCGACGCGGCATGCGCGAGACCGACCTCATCCTCGGTCGGTTCGCCGATGCGCATATTGCGACGCTCACCGAGGGGGAGCTCGCGGAATTCGAACGCCTGCTCGAAGTCCGCGACCAGGAGCTGCTCGGCTGGGTCACCGGCGCGTTGACGACCCCGGCCGAATACGACACCGCGCTCTTCCGCCGGCTCCACCGTTTTCATCACGTCAAGGACGAGGGGCGATGACGCACGCGAGTCCATCGCCGGCCGAGCTGCTGCGGCCGGGCCGAGCTCTGACGCTTGCGCAGGTTGCCGACGGCGCCGAGGGACTCGTCCTTGCGGATCTTGCCCGCGCCGCGGCCGCCCGCGCGGATGCGCCGGCGATTTCGCTCGGCGTGATCTGCCGCGACGGAGCGCGCATGGCCCAGCTCGCGCGCGCGTTGGCGTTCTTCGCACCCGACATCGCCGTGCTGGAACTGCCGGCCTGGGACTGCCTGCCCTATGATCGGATTTCGCCCAATCCGGCGGTGGTCGCGGAGCGTATGACGACGCTGTCGCGGATCGTGCGCGGCCGGCATTCCGGCCGACCTGCGGTGCTGCTCACGACCGTGAATGCCGCCCTGCAGCGCATGCCCCCGCGCGCGTTCGTCGCCGCGCATGCGCTGTCCCTCGCCGCGGGCGATGTCGTCGGCATGCAGGCGATCGTCGACTGGCTCGCGCGCAACGGCTTTACGCGGGCTTCGACGGTGCGCGAGCCGGGCGAATACGCCGTGCGCGGCGGCATTCTCGACCTCTATCCGCCCGGCCTCGACGCGCCGGCGCGCCTCGATTTCTTCGGCGATGCGATCGAGACCATTCGCAGCTTCGACGTGGAAAGCCAACGCAGCGACACGACGATCCGCAGGCTCGATCTCGTGCCGGCCGCCGAGTTTCATCTCGTCGCCGACACCATCCGCAGGTTCCGCACCTCCTATGTGGCGCAATTCGGCGCCGCCGCTCCCGACGACCTGCTCTATCAGGCGGTCAGCGAGGGCCGCCGCTTTCCCGGAATGGAGCATTGGCTGCCGCTGTTCCACGAACGGCTTGAGACGGTGTTCGACTATGTTGCCGGTGCGGCCCTCGCTCTCGAGCCGCTCGCCGAGGAAGCCGCGCGCGAGCGCTGCACGCAAGTCGCCGATTATTACGCGGCGCGGCTCGAGGCGCGGCGCGAGGCCGCTGCGCCGCCGTACCAGCCTCTGCCGCCGGATCAGCTTTATCTGCGCGAGACGGAATGGGAGGCGCGGCTCGCCGCCGCTCCGCTCGCGCGACTGACGCCCTTCGCGGTGCCGCAGGCGCGCGACGTGATCGACATCGGCGCGCGGACCGGACGCAGTTTCGCGGCCGAACGTGCGGATGCGGGGGCCAACCTATTCGAGGCCGTCGGCCGGCATGTGCATGCGCTCAAGGCGGCGGGCAAGCGCGTGGCCGTCGCCCTGTGGAGCGAAGGCGCGCGCGATCGCATGCGCCAGGTGCTCGCCGATCACGGCGTGCGCGATCTCACGCCGGTCGCTTCATGGCCGCAGATGCAGGGCCTGCCGAGATCCACGGTCGCCCTTGCCGTGCTGGGCATCGACAGCGGCTTCGAGGTCGCCGACACGGCGTTCATCAGCGAGCAGGATATTCTCGGCGACCGCCTGGTGCGTCCGCGCCGGGCCCGCCGGCGCGCCGACAAGCTCATCGCCGATGCGACGAGCCTCATGCCCGGCGATCTGGTCGTGCATGTCGATCACGGCATCGGCCGTTTCGTCGGTCTGCAGGCGATCGAGGCCGCCGGCGCCCCGCATGACTGTCTCGAGATTCACTACGCCGAAGGCGCCAAGCTCTATCTGCCGGTGGAAAACGTCGACCTGCTGTCGCGCTACGGCTCCGAGGACAGCACCGTCGAGCTCGATCGCATCGGCGGCGGCCATTGGCAGGCGCGCAAGGCGCGGATGAAGGGCCGCATCCGCGAAATCGCCGGCGAATTGATCAAGATCGCCGCGGAGCGGCAGTTGCGCGAGGCGCCGAGGTTCGCCACCGGCGTGGGAGCCTATGACGAGTTCTGCGCCGGATTCCCCTATGAGGAAACCGAGGATCAGCTTGCCGCCATCGACGCCACCATGCGCGATCTTGCGGCCGGCCGGCCGATGGACCGTCTCATCTGCGGCGATGTCGGTTTCGGCAAGACGGAGGTTGCGCTGCGCGCGGCCTTCGCCGTCGCGATCAACGGCAAGCAGGTAGCGGTGATCGTGCCGACGACGCTGCTCGCACGCCAGCACTTCAAGACGTTCAGCGAACGCTTCCGCGGTTTTCCGGTGAAGGTCGCACAAGCCTCGCGCCTTGTCGGGGCGAGGCAGATGGCGGAGACGCGCAAAGGCCTCGCCGACGGCACGATCGACATCGTCATCGGCACGCATGTGCTGCTCGGCAAGGCAATAAAATTCAAGGACCTCGGTCTCGTGGTGGTGGACGAGGAACAGCATTTCGGCGTGGCCCACAAGGAAAAGCTCAAACAGCTGCGCAGCGAAGTGCACGTTCTCACGCTCACCGCGACGCCGATCCCGCGCACGCTGCAGCTGGCGCTGACGGGGGTGCGCGAATTGTCGGTGATCGCTTCGCCGCCGGTCGATCGGTTGGCGGTACGCACCTTCGTCGCGCCGTTCGACCCGGTCACGGTGCGCGAGGCGCTGCTGCGGGAGAAGTACCGCGGCGGGCAGGCCTTCTATGTCTGCCCGCGCATCGAGGATCTCGGCGAGGCGAAGGAATTTCTCGACAGGAACGTGCCGGAAGCGCGCGTGGCCGTCGCGCACGGACAGATGCCGGCTGCCGTTCTCGATGACATCATGTCGGCCTTCTACGACGGCAAATACGACGTGCTGCTGTCGACGACCATCATCGAGTCCGGGCTCGACATTCCGACCGCCAATACGTTGATCGTGCACCGCGCCGACCGGTTCGGGCTGTCGCAGCTTTATCAGTTGCGCGGGCGGGTGGGCCGCTCGAAACTGCGCGCCTACGCGCTTTTCACGCTGCCGGTGGACGGAAAGATCACGGCGCAGGCCGAGCAGCGGCTCAAGGTGCTGCAGTCGATCGATACGCTCGGCGCCGGCTTCCAGATCGCGTCGCACGATCTCGACTTGCGCGGTGCCGGCAATCTGCTCGGCGAGGAGCAGTCCGGTCATATCAAGGAGGTCGGTTTCGAGCTCTACCAGCAGATGCTGGAAGAGGCGGTGATGAGCATGAAGGCCGGCATCGCCGCGCCGGTCCCCGACCGGTGGTCGCCGCAGATCACCGTCGGCACGCCGGCGATGATGCCGGAGACCTACGTCGCCGATCTTTCGGTGCGTCTTTCCCTCTATCGCCGTCTCGCCGAGATCGAGGACGAGGACGAACTGCGCGCCTTCGGCGCGGAACTGGTCGACCGCTTCGGACCGCTGCCGAGCGAAGTGGAGCATCTGCTGCAGATCGTCGCCATCAAGATGCTGGCGCGGCGCGCCAATGTGGCGAGCGTGGACGCGGGGCCGAAAGGCGCGGTACTTGCGTTCCGGGACAATGTCTTTGCCAATCCCGACGGGCTCATCGCCTACATCCGCGAGTTGGGGCCGCGGGCGCGCGTGCGACCCGATCAGCGGGTGGTGTTCCTGGACGAATGGCCGCAACCCGCCATGCGGCTCGGCGGCACCCTCGCGATCCTGCGCAAGCTTGCGGCGATCGCCGCGCAGGCCAAGGCGGCCTGATCAGTCCACCGCCGCGCCGCCCTGCGCGGCGCGCGCAATCGCCGCGGCGAGATATTCCGCCGGCTGGGCCCCGGCAACCGCAAAGCGCCCGTCGAAGATGAAGCAGGGCACCCCGGTGATGCCGGCCTCCTTGGCCGATTGCGCTTCCTGCGTGACCTCGGCGACGTCGCGCTCGCTCGCAAGATCCGCGCGCACGGATTCCGCATCAAGGCCGATGCTCGCGGCGGCCTGCACCAGGGTCTCCCGTGCCGTCAGATCGGCGCCCTGGCTGAAATAAAGCTCCATGAGTTTCTGCTTCATGGCCGCTGCCCGGCCGCACGCGTCGGCCCAACGGATGAGCCGATGGCAATCGAGCGTGTTCGGCTGCCGCGTCATCCTATCCGGCGCGTAGACGAGACCTTCCTCCGCGGCGACCGCACCGACGCGTTCGGCGATGCCCTTGTAACGATCGGGCGAGCCGAACTTGAGGGTGAGGTATTGTTCGCGCGGCATTCCCTCGCGCGGGATCCAGTCGTTGAGGAAATAAGGATGCCAATGCACCTCGACCGCGATATCCGGTTCAAGCGCCACGGCCTTTTCGAGCCGCCGCTTGCCGATGTAACACCACGGACAAACGACGTCCGACACGACGTCGACGCGCACCGAGCGCCGCGGCATGAGCGATCCTTTCGCGCGGCACCTTAGGCCCTCGCCGGCATCGTCGCAACCGTGCCTTCGCCGTTCCGCTGCGTCGGCGACGGCGACGCATGCTGCGGCGGTGGCGGCCGGAAGGCCGCGGCGACGAGCGGATGCGCGCCTTGTTCGTCGAGTCCCCGGCGCATGGCGGCGGGGTCGGGCGCGCTGCCCGCGAGCCGCTCGCCGGTGAGCGCGTCCGGCAATGCGACGATGGTCGCGTGCGGACTGATCGCGGCGACCGACTCCTCGACCGCGCGCAGGCGCAGGCGTTGTCCCCCGATGCTCACCACGCCGGCAGGCCGGCCGGTCATGACGAGGCCGTCGCCCTCGCGCCGGCAGGGCAGGCCGGTATCGACGAAGCCCGAGCCGTCGGTTGGCCGGTGCGGCACGCGCTGCGGCAGCATCGGACCGCGCAGCAGCAGCGTGCCGCGTTCGCCGCGCGCCGTTTCGATGGCGGGGGCGGCGCCAAGGGCGATCGGCGCCGGGCGACCGTCCTCGCCGCGCGCAGCAATATGGAAGCCGAGCTCGCCGAAACAGGCGACGTCGGCAAGCCGCGCGGACATGCGCAGGGCCGGCGCCTCGGCGAGCCGCTCCGGAGCGCGCCAGAGCGCGACGATGCCGCGCACGGCCGGCCCGATCAGCCTGGCGTCATCGAGCGCGGCGACGACCGGTCCGGGCAGCAGCACGGTGCACGGCCCCGGCGCGCGCGTCTGCGCGGCAAAGCCTTCCGGATCGAACGGATGATGCAGGGAAAGCGTACCGCCGGCCAACAACCACGGCATGACGGAGAGAGCGATCGCCGCGAAGGAGCCGGGCGCGAGCGTCGTCAGCACGTTCGAACCGGCCGCAAGATTCATTTCCGCGGCGGCCGCCCGACCGGCGGCGACGAGCTCGGCCTGCAGGCGCGGCACGGGCTGCGGGCCGTCGGCGGTCATGTCGAAGGTGACGACGGCCGGGCCATCCCGCGCGGTCCCCGACGGGTAGGGCGGCGGCAAGGCGGTCGGACGATCGTCGAAACAATCGTCGAGCGGAACGACGCCGTCGGGAAGATCCTGTCCGAAGCCGCACACGTAGCGGACGGGGAACAGCTCGGCGGCCGCCTGCATCGCCGCCGCGGCCCGCTGCGGAAAGGTGACGATGGCCCGCGCGCCGACCGGCGCGAGTGCCGCGACGATGTCCTGTTTGCGCCAGAGCGGCGGCAGCGGCGCCGCCGTCAGCCCTGCCCGCAGGGTGCCGAGCAGCGCGACGACGCTGTGGAGGGTATTCGGCAGGTGCAGTGCGACGACGGCGCCCGGGGCAAGACGGAGCGCGTTCATCCGCGCGGCGAAGGCGCTGATGGCGCGGTCGGCCTGCCGAAAGGTCAGCACGCGCGGCCTCCCCGTGGCGAGGGTCGTGCCTTCCGGCGCATCGACGAGGGCCGGACGGTCGGGCGCGCGCACGCCGGCACGACGAAACAGGCGGTCGAGCGTCGCGTGGGTGAGGCCGCAGGCCGCTTCGTCGTGGCTCGTCACGTCTTTTCCGTCTCGTACCACCATGTCTCCGGCAGATAGCCGAACAAGGACGTTCTCTGGGGATGCTTGATTCGCTTCCAGCGCGCCACCCATTGCACCGGGGCGTGGTAAAGCGGCACGACATAGAATCCGGACAGGAGCACGCGGTCGAGCGCGCGCACGGCGGCGACGAAGTCCTCCCGTGTGGTGGCGCGCAGCAGCGCGGCGATCATGGCGTCGACGGCCGCGGACTTGACGCCCATGTAGTTGCGGCTGCCTTCCTGGTCGGCGGCGGCGGAACCCCAGTAGAAGCTTTGCTCGTTGCCGGGCGACAGCGACTGCTCCCAGCGGTATTCCATCATGTCGAAATCAAAGACGACCCGCCGGCGTTCGAACTGCGTGGCGTCGACGCTGCGCACGGAGGCCTCGATGCCGGCGCGCTTGAGATTGCGCGCATAGGCGAGCGCGACGCGTTCCTGATCGCGGGTGGCGGTCAGGATTTCGAAGGTGAACGGCGCGCCCGTCGCGAGGTGCGTCAGCACGCCTCCCTTGACGCCATAGCCTGCCCTGGCGAACAGCCGCAACGCGCGCTTCAGGCCGCTGCGGTCGTAGCCGGAGCCGTCGCTCGCGGGCGGCGACCATGTTCCTTCCATGACGTCGGCGCGCACCGCACCCGGAAACGGCGCGAGCAACTCGCGTTCCTTGGCGGTCGCCGGCCGTCCGTGCGCGGAAAGCTCGCAGCGGTCGAAATAGCTCGCGGTGCGTTCGTAGAGACCGTAGAAATAGGTGCGATTGATCCATTCGAAGTCGAACAGATGCAACATCGCTTCGCGCACGTGCACGTCGGCGAAGATCGCTCGGCGCGTGTTCATGACGAGCCCCTGCATACCCTTGGGCAGACCGTAGGGGAAGCCTTCCTTGACCACGCGGCCTTCGCGCAGCGCGGGAAAATCATAGGCGGTCTGCCATCGCCCCGGATCCGTTTCCACGCGCACGTCGTAGAGACCGCGCTTGAAAGCCTCGAAATGGGTATTGCCGTCGCGATAATAGTCGAAGCGCACGGTGTCGAAATTCCACAGGCCGCGGTTGATCGGCAGGTCGCGTCCCCAATAATCGGGGTTACGCGCGAAGGTCACGCTCTCGCCGGGTCGGACGGCGCTCACCCGGTACGGTCCGCTGCCGACGGGCGGCACAAGGCTGGTGTTCTCGAAGCTTCCCGCGGCGATGGCGTGACGCGCGAGCACCGGCATCAGACCGAGGATCAGCGGCAGCTCGCGGTCCTCGCTCCCCGTCAGGTCGAAATGCACGTCGCGCGCGCCGACGACCTCGGCTTTGCGCACCTTCCTGTAGTAGATGCCGAAGTTCGGCCGGCCGTGATCGCGCAACAGTTGCCATGAGAAGATGACGTCCTCCGGCGTCACCGGCCTGCCGTCGGAGAATCGCGCGGCAGGATGGATGGTGAAGGTCACGGAACTGCGCGCCTCGTCGGTCGTCACGCGCTCGGCGATGAGCCCGTAGAGCGTGAACGGCTCGTCGTAGCCGCGCGCGAGCAGGCTCTCGATCACATAGCCGCGGATGTTCACCGCGGGCAGTCCCTTGACGATGAAGGGATTGAGACTGTCGAACGTGCCGAGCACGCCGAGTACCAGTTGACCTCCCTTCGGCGCGGCCGGATTGGCATAGGTCGGATGGGCGAAGTCCGCCGGCCAGGCGGGCGCGCCGTGCATGGCGATCGCATGCCCGTTCGGCTGCGCGCGTGCACGCGCGAGGCGCGGGCGGAACGCGACGGCGGCCATCGCGCCGCGGATGAGCGCGCGCCGGCTCGGCGTCCACGACGGCAGGGCAGGAGGCACGGGCGAGGTCAAGCGCGATTCGCTGGTTGACGCGGTCAATCTAGCACAAGCGCCGCACGGCGACGGCGCTGCGTTTCGTATTTTCGGCGCATTCGTGGCTTTATTGGCGGGGCGAATTCGGTTATGAGGCCTGGAACCGAGGCCACGCTCCCGCCGCATTTGCTGGTGAGGAAGCGCGACAGCGCAGCTGGGCCGCCCGTGCCGATGGCGGACCGCGGGCGGTCGGAAACAAGGGACAGGCAGGATGAATCTTTGCAACGGAACGCGGTGGTCCACGCACCGGGCGCTCACGCTCGCCGCGGCGGCGGCGGGTCTCGTCGCGCTTGGCACGTCGACGGGATTCGCGCAGACCAAGCCGTCGACGACCAAGCCGCCCGCGCCGAAGGCGGCGCCGGCCAAGCCCGCTCCGTCGCAGCCGCAGGCGCAGAATCCCGCGCAGCCGCAGGCGCAACCGCAGGCGCAGGAGCAGCCGACTCCGCAATTGATGTACTCGCCGTGGATGAAGGTCTGCGGCCAGGGCCAGGACACCAACAACAAGAAGGTCTGCGTGGTCACCAAGGACGGTCGCCTGGAGAACGGCATGCCGGTTGCCATCGTGCAGCTCTTCGAGCCCGAGGGCATGCCCAAGGTATTGCGCGTCACGGTTCCGCTCGGCATGCAGCTGCAACACGGCACGCGCGTGATCATCGATCAGGGCCAGCCGGTCAACGAGCCTTACAAGATCTGTTTTCCGGTCGGCTGCATGTCGGATTATCCGGTGACCGACGAGATGATCGCCAGGATGAAGAAAGGGCATACGCTGACGGTGCAGGCGATCAACATGCAAGGCACGCCGATCAGCCTGCCGCTCCCGCTCGACGATTTCGCCAAGGCCTATGACGGGCCGGCCACCGATCCCAAGGTGTTCGAGGAGCAGCAGCGCAAGCTGCAGGAGGAGCTGCAGAAGAAGGCGGAAGACGCGCGCAAGAAGCTCGAACAGCAGCAGGCCGCGCCCGCGCCGTCCTCCGCGCCCGCGCAGAAGAAGTGAGCGCGGCGGCCCCGCTGATGCGCCGGACGGAAGGAGACCGCACGGCCCTGCCGTTCGCTCGCCGCGCCTAGTTAAGGTGACCGCGGCGCAGCCGGTAGCCGCCGCGCTCATCGCGTTCGAAGATTTCGAGAACCTGGGGATGGCGTATCGGCTCGCCCGAGGTGTCGGGCAACAGGTTCTGCTCCGACACATAGGCGATGTATTCGGTCTCGGCGTTCTCCGCGAACAGGTGATAGAAGGGCTGGTCCTTGCGCGGCCGGATTTCCGCAGGGATCGACTGCCACCACTCCTCGGTGTGGTTGAACTCGGGATCGATGTCGAACACGACGCCGCGGAACGGGTAGAGGCGGTGCCGGACCACCTGCCCGATCTGGTATTTGGCGTTGCGTATCTTGCTCGTGACGCGGCTCATGGCTTCCGCAAAATAAGCCATGCGCGGCGGCTATGCCAGCGCGTGAAACCGCAAGAGAGGGCGGGATCGGGGCACGGGCGGACGGGCAGGGTGCGGCAACACTTGATGCCTCCCGTCCAAGACTCGCCGGCCGGCCCGCCTCAACGGCTCCGGCGGCTTCGCCGCTGCGCCATGACGGACACCAATGCGCCCTCCGGCCGCAACGCGGCGGACGCGCCGCCATCCCTTCGAGGGCGCGCGGACGCCGTCGCCCGACCGGCCGTCGGGGCGCGCCTTGCGGCGGCGAAGGTGGGCGCAAGGGTCGTCCGCAAGGCGTCGCGGATGTCGCCGCTCATAGCCCGTAGCGGGCGGCCATGTCCGGGTCCTTCGCGGCCACGCGTGCGGCGAGATCGAGCAGGACCCTGGCCTGCTTCCAGGTGGCGTCGTCCTGCATCTTGCCGTCGATCATGACCGCGCCGGCTCCGTCCGGCATGGCGGCGAGGATCTTCTTGGCGAAGGCGACCTCGGCGGGATCGGGAGAGAACACCCTCTTGGCAATGTCGATCTGCGAGGGATGCAGCGTCCAGGCGCCGACGCAGCCGAGCAGGAAGGCGTTGCGGAACTGTGCCTCGCAGCCGGCCGGATCGGAGAAGTCGCCGAAGGGCCCGTAGAAGGGCTTGATGCCGGCGGCGGCGCAGGCGTCGACCATTCGCGCGATGGTGTAATGCCAAGGATCCTGCTGCGCACTCGCGCGCGGCCCCTCGCCGTGTGCGTCGGCGAGCACCTTGTAGTCCGGATGGCCGCCGCCGACCCGGGTCGTCTTCATGGCGCGCGAGGCCGCCAGATCGGCGGGACCGAGACTCATGCCGTGCATGCGCGGGGAGGCGGTGGCGATCGCCTCGACATTGTTGACGCCCTGCGCCGTCTCCAAGATCGCGTGGATCAGGATCGGCCGCTTGATCCCGTGGCGCGCCTCGAGCTGGGCCAGAAGCTGATCGAGATAGTGGATGTCCCAGGGGCCGTCGACCTTGGGCAGCATGATGACATCGAGCCGGTCCCCGACCTCGCCCACGATCTCGATGATGTCGTCGAGCGCCCAGGGCGAATGGAGCGCATTGATGCGCGTCCAAAGGCCCGTCGCGCCGAAATCGACCGTCTTCGCCATCGCGATGAACCCGGCTCTTGCGGCCGCCTTGGCCTCGAGCGGGACCGCATCCTCGAGATTGCCGAGGATCACGTCGACCTGTCGCGCGAGTTCGGCCGCCCTCGCACGCAGCTTGTCGACATGCGGCGGGATGAAGTGGATCATGCGCTCGAGCCGTACCGGCAGTTCGCGCAGCGGCTCGGGCGCGCCCTGGGCGAGCGGACTGAAGAACTGGCGCGGCGGCTTCACGCGGTTCGAGGTCCTTTGCAAATCCCGGCCTGCCGTTTAGAGGAATGCGGGGCCCGCGCCAAGTGGGGCGGGATCCGTTGCCGCCGCGAGTGACGCTCGTGCAACCGTTGTCCGGTCTTCTGGTTCTCGATTTCACCACCCTGCTGCCCGGGCCGCTCGCGACCCTCATGCTGGCGGAAGCGGGAGCCGAGGTCATCAAGATCGAACGGCCGGGCGGCGAGGACATGCGGCGGTTTCCGCCGCTGATCGAGGGCGGAAGCGCGACCTTCGCGATGCTCAATCGCGGCAAGCAATCGCTGGTGCTTGACCTCAAACGGCGCGCGGACCGCGAACGGTTGAAACCGCTGCTTGCACGCGCGGATATCCTCGTCGAGCAGTTCCGTCCGGGCGTGATGGCGCGGCTCGGACTCGGATATGACGCGCTGCGCGAACACAACGCGCGGCTGATCTACTGCTCGATCTCGGGCTACGGACAGAGCGGTCCGCGCGCGGGCGAGGCGGGGCACGACATCAACTATATCAGCGCGACGGGGCTGCTCGACCTGCAGCCCGGCCCGGCCGATCGACCAGTGATTCCGCCCGCGCTCATTGCCGACATCGCCGGCGGCAGCTTTCCCGCCGTGATCAACATCCTGCTCGCCCTGCGCGCGCGCGAGCGGAGCGGCGAGGGCTGCCATCTCGACATCGCGATGACGGACGCGATGTTCACCTTCGCCTGGCATGCGCTGGCGCTCGGCGCGGTGGCGGGGCGTTATCCCAAGCCGGGCGAACTGCCGCTCGTCGGCGGCTCGCCGCGCTATCAGCTCTATGCGACGAAGGACGGAAAGCTCGTCGCATGCGGCGCGCTCGAGCAGCCATTCTGGGAGCGGTTCACCCGGGCGATCGGTCTTGCGAGCGAGTTCGCCGATGATCGGCGCGATCCGCAGGCCGTGCGCGCGGCCGTGGCCGCACGCATCGCGTCGAGGACCGCGGAGGAGTGGCAGCCGATTCTCGCGGCAGCGGATTGCTGCGCCAGCCTCGTCACGCCGCTCGCGGAGGCGCTGCGCGATCCGCATTTCGTCGCCCGCGGCCTGTTCGCGCATCAGGTGGAGGATGCGGCCGGCCGGGTCATGCCCGCGCTGCCGCTGCCGCTCGCGCCGCAATTCCGCGTTCCGCCGGGCAGGAGGAAAGCGCCGCCGGCCGCGGACGACTAGGCCGCAGGCCGGCGGTATCGACCCGCATGGCGAGCGGAACGCGCGGCGAGGACGAAGCGATCCAGCATCGACGATATTCGCGCTCTCGATTGCGTCGTCGCCCCTGCAAGCCTCCTCGCCGGGGCGTTGCCGATCCACTCCGATCGGAACCTGCTAGAGCGCCTCGCCGCGCATCAACCGCGGTCGCGCGTTCGTCGGCGCGAGGCCTTCGCGCATGAGGCTGCGCCGCAGCGGGCCGATGCGGTCGATCAGGTAAAGGCCGAGAGCCCAGGCGGCCTGCACCGGCAGGAAGCTCGTGAGCAGCGTGCGGTTGAACAGGTCGACGGCGAAGGTGCGGCTGTCAACGTCCTTGCGCCGCATGCGGTCGTAGCGTGCCAGGACATTGATGCCGCCGATGTCGCGGCCGGAACGATGCGCGGCCGCGACGCATTCGGCGATCGTGGCCGCATCCCGCAGGCCGAGATTGAGTCCCTGCGCGCCGATGGGCGGGACGACATGCGCGGACTCGCCCACGAGCGCGATGCGCCGCGCTGCGAAACGCCGTGCCGTCGCGACCTCAAGCGGAAAGAGCCGGCGCTCCGGTTCGACCGCCACCTTGCCCAGGAGGGAATGCGATCGCTGCTCGATCGCCTGCGACAGGCGCGCGTCGTCGAGCGCCGCCACCTCCTCGACCTGCGCCAGAGGGAGCACCCATACGAGGCTCGAGCGGTTGCCGGGCAACGGGACGAGGGTGAACGGGCCGCTCGGCGTGTGGAATTCGGTCGAGCTGTTGCGGTGCGGCCTTTCATGGGCAAAGCAGAGGGTGAGCGCGGTCTGCGGATAGTGACGCGCGTCGACGGCAATGCCTGCGGCCGCGCGCAGGCGCGAGCGTCGTCCGTCCGCGGCAATGACGAGCGGCGCGGCCAGCACCGTCCCGCGCTTGAGCGACACGCTCACCCGGTCGTCGCCGGGAACGGCGGCGGACGCCTCGTCGTCGATCCAGTGCAGGATCGGCAGCTCGCGCGCGCGCGCTTCCAGGGCGGCGAGCAGGTGCCTGTTCTCGACATTGCAGCCGAAGGCCTCGAGCCCGATCTCCGCGGCCGTGAAGGCGATCTCGGGCGCGCGCAGGAGCCGCCCGGTGTCGTCGATCAGGCGCAGGACCATGAGGGGCGCCGCCGCCGAACGACACAGACGCCAGACGCCGAGCGCCTCGAGCGCGGCGACCGAGCCGGCGAGCAGCGCGCTCGTGCGGTTGTCGTCGCCCACGGGGCGCCGTGCCACGAGCGTCGTCGGCACCCCCGCCTGCGCGAGCGCGACGGCCGCGGTCAGACCCGCGGGACCTCCGCCGACCACGATCGGACCCTCGCGTGCTGGCGCGCGTGCCATGGCGTTGCCTTAGCATGGGCGCTTATGATGCGCTATGCAAAGGACCGCGACCATGGAGCACGCCGCGCATCGTTTCGTTCACCTGCCGCCGGCGACCGGCCGGCTCGGCGCGGTATTCTCCCGGCCACAGCGGGTCGCGGCCGCCTGCGTGCTGTCGCTCGCCGCGCTGGGCTGGACACTGCTCGGCCTGCTCGCGCTCGAGATGCGCGACGCCGGCGATCTGCCGCGTGCCCTCGTCGCCTTCTGCCGGACGCAGCCGCAGACCGCGGCGGGCATGACGGGCGCGCTGCTGACCTTGGCGATGTGGACGGCCATGATCCTGGCGATGATGCTGCCGAGCGCCGCGCCGATGATCTCGACCTATGCCGAGATCGCCGATACCGCCGCGCGCAAGGGCGAACGCATCGTCTCGCCCTGGGTCATCGCGGCCGGTTACGGCATCTCCTGGCTCGGCTTTGCGATCGTCGCCACCTCGATGCAGGAGATGCTTGCCTCCGTCGTGCCGTCCGCGGCCGGGAGGGTCGCATCCGGCGGATGGCCTTTGGGGCCTACCTTCGTCATCGCCGGCCTCTACCAGTTCACCGCGCTCAAGCATGCCTGCCTTGCGCAGTGTCGGCGGCCGTTCCCGTTCTTCCTTACGCAGTGGCAAAGCACGGCGCGCGGCGTGCTCGCGCTCGGGCTGAAACAGGGGCTCTATTGCGTCGGCTGCTGCTGGGCGCTGATGACATTGATGCTGGCGGTCGGCGCGATGAACGTGCTGTGGATGGCCGCCCTCTCCGTGGTGATGATTCTGGAAAAGACCTGGGGCGGACGCCGTTTCAGTCGCGCGCTCGGCGCGGGGCTCGTCGCGGTCGGCCTCGTCGCGATCGCGGGCGCGGTCGCGGGCCTTTGGGCGTCCGAATGAAGAGTTGGGTGAAGAGGGAAGGGGAAGCGGACCGTGAGCGAAGCGTGGAGCCTGAAAGGGGAAATGGCGCTGTCATGCAGCTGTACGGTGTTCTGCCCCTGCGTGATCTCGCTCGGCAATCATCCTCCGACCGAGGATCGCTGCCAGACCTGGGCGGGCATCCGCATCGATGAAGGCCATTTCGATGCGGTCGATCTGTCGGGCATCAAGGTCGGGCTGATGATGGATCTGCCGGGCATCATGGCGCGCGGCAACTGGACCGCGGCCCTGTTCGTCGACGAGCGGGCGCCGATCGCGGCGGTCAAGGGTCTCACGCGCATCTTCACCGGCCGTGTCGGCGGCACGACGCATCTTCTTTCCATCCTGGTCGGGCAGTTTCTCGGCGTGCACCAGGTGCCCATCACCTACGAGGTGGAGGGGGATACGCGGGTGGTGCGAATCGAGAGATACGGCGAAGGCGCGCTCACCCCCATCCGCGGCAAGCGCCCCGGCGAGAACGTGACGGTCCGCAACAGCGAATACTGGGTCGGGCCGGATATCATCGTCGCACGGGCGGACAAGTCGCGCTTCCGCGGGTTCGGCCGCAACTGGAATCTGTCCGGCCGCTCGGCCGAGATCGTCAAGCTGAACTGGGGCAATCAGTAAGTGAACCTCGCCCGCACGCGCGCCTTTGCCGTCCACGTCTTCACCGCGACCGGCGCGGCGTTCGCGCTGCTCGCCCTAGTCCTCGCGACCGGGGGACATTGGGCGGCGATGTTCCTGTGTCTCGGTCTTGCATTGATCGTCGACGGCCTCGACGGGCCGCTCGCGCGCCTTTTCGACGTCGCGGAAAAACTGCCGCGCTGGTCCGGCGAGAGGCTCGATCTGGTGGTCGATTTCGCGACCTATGTCTTCGTTCCCGCCTATGCGATCGCCGGCAGCGGCCTGCTGCCGCATGCGCTCGCGCTCGTCGCCGGCGTGGTGATCTGCGTGAGCGGCGCGCTCTACTTCGCGGATCGGGAAATGAAGACCGACGATCATTGCTTCCGCGGCTTCCCGGCGGTGTGGAACGTCGCGGCATTCTATCTCTACCTGCTGGAGCCGCCCCCCTGGCTCGCGGCGCTCGCCGTTTTCGTGCTGGCGGGCATGAGTTTCGTGCCCCTCCGTTTCGTCCATCCGCTGCGCGTCGAACGTCTTCGCGGTCTCAACCTCGTTTTGCTGGGTCTTTGGGCACTGCTCGCGCTCGTGGCGGTCGGTGCCGATCTGCGGCCGGGATTTTACGTGACGATCGCGTTGTCGCTGATTGCACTGTATTTCCTTCTCATCGGTCTGTTGCCGAGGTCGGCCTGACGCGCCGACCCTTTCCATGGGAGAAGCGACCATGCCCGTCCTTCTGATCGCCGGCGGCAGCCGCGGTATCGGCGCCGCGACCGCGCGGCTCGCGGCCCGGCAGGGTTACGACGTCGCCGTCAATTACCGCGACAATGCAGGCGCCGCCGCCGAGGTCGTGCAGGCGGCAAGGCATGCCGGCCGCCGCGCGGTCGCCTTGCAGGGCGACATGAGCGTGGCAGCCGACATCGAGCGGGTCTTCGACGAGGCGGCCGGACACCTCGGGACGCTGACGCATTTCGTGCACAGCGCCGGAATCATCGGCCCGTTCTCGCGTCTCGACGAGGCCGACGAGGTCACGCTGCGCAGGGTCATGGACGTCGACGCGCTCGGCGCCCTCCTCTGCCTGCGCAGCGCCATCCGCCGCATGTCGACGCGGCATGGCGGCCGAGGCGGGGCGGTCGTCATGCTCTCGTCCATGGCGGCGACGCTCGGCGGGGCGGGAGAATGCGTCTGGTACGCCGCGGCCAAAGGTGCCGTCGATGCGCTGGTGGTGGGTGCCGCACGGGAGGTCGCCAAGGAGGGGATACGCATCAATGCGGTATCGCCGGGCGTGATCGACACCGACATCCAGCCGCCCGGGCGCGTGGAACGGGTCACGCCGCTGCTGCCGATGGGCAGAGTGGGGCAGGCCGAAGAGGTGGCGCAGGCGATCCTGTTCTTGTTGTCGGAGGACGCGTCCTACATCAACGGCGCCAATCTGCGCGTATCGGGTGCGCGCTAACCGTCGACATTGGGGAACTGGTCCCTGCGGTCGCGGGCGGGAAGGCCGAGGTCGCCGCACAGGAGCCGTTCGCGGTGGACCGAATGGACACGCACCATGCCTTCCCGACGCCGACGGCTCGATAGTCGATGATTCTCGGCGGGAGCCGTCGACCCCATGGTCGTTCGAAGGCCGGGACGTCGCTCGGCATCCTCGGCGTTAGGGCGTACGACGTCGCGCGCGGCCGGCCACCGCCTTGTCATCGTCGGCGGCCTGCCTATGATCGCCGGCGATCCCGTTTGTTTCCATTCGTGTCGAGGGAGTGAGACATGGTCGCGGCAGTGCGTGTTCACAAACATGGCGGTCCCGAGGTGCTGACCTACGAGGATGTCGACATCCCGCCGCCGGGGCAGGGCCAGATCAAGATCAAACAGCATGCCTGCGGCATCAATTTCATCGACTGCTATTTTCGCATGGGGCTTTATCCGTCGCCGGTCGGCATGCCGTTCATCGCCGGCAACGAAAGCGCGGGCGAGGTGGTGGCGGTCGGGCCCGGCGTGAACGACATCAGGGTCGGCGATCGCGTCGCCTATGTCGGTCCGCTCGGCGGCTATGCGGCCGAACGCATCGTACCGGCCGATCGTGCGGTGAAATTGCCGAGCAACATCAGCTACGAACAGGCCGCCGGCATGATGCTCAAGGGCATGACGGTGCAATATCTCCTCAACCGCACCTACAAGGTGGGCAAGGGAACCATCTGCCTCATCCACGCCGCGGCCGGCGGCGTCGGCCTCATCGCCTGCCAGTGGGCGAACCATCTCGGCGCCACCGTGATCGGCACCGTCGGCTCCAAGGAGAAGGCGGACATTGCCCGGAAAAACGGCGCGCATCACGTGATCCTTTATCGCGACGAGGACTTCGTGGCGAAGGTGAAGGAGATTACCAGCGGCAGGCTGTGCGACGTGGTCTATGACGGCGTCGGCAAAGCCACCTTCCCGGCATCGCTCGATTGTCTGCGGCCGCTCGGCTATTTCGTCTCCTTCGGCAGCGCCTCGGGGCAGATCGATGCCTTCAACATCAACATCCTGCAGGCCAAGGGCTCGCTGTTTGCGACAAGGCCCACGCTCAACCACTATGTCGCCAAGCGGGAGGACCTGCTCGCCTGTGCGCAGGATCTCTTCGAGAAGGTCGGCTCCGGCGCGGTGAAGATCCCGATCAACCAGACCTACAAGCTGAAGGACGCCCAACAGGCGCATCGCGACCTGGAAAGTCGAGGCACGACCGGCGCCTCGATCCTGGTGCCTTGAGGCCCCGCTCTCGGCGACGCGAGCCGCTGCCGCCAAGCGGCGGCGCCGGCCTGTTCCTGCTGCGCGACGGCCGTGCCGCCGCGCACCGCGCCCGTGACTGCGCGACCGCGCCGAAGCGGCGCGTCGCGGATCGCACGACGCGGCGGAAGGCGCTGCCGTGAACGGCCGCGGGCCGCAGGATGCCAGGCCCTGGGGGCGCGGCGCCACGCTGGCGCTCGGGGCAGGGGCGCTGTTCGCGGGTCAGGCTGCGGCGCTGACGGCGCTGACATGGTGGTACGGGATCGGTCTTGAGCAGATGCCCGACCTTTCGGGCGACGGCGTCGCGATCATCCTGGTGATGCTGGTCGCCACCCCGGTGCAGCTCGCGCTGCTCGCGCTCATGGCGCGTCAGACCGGCGCGACGGTGGCCGACTACCTCGCGCTGGTCGTCCCCCGTCGCGCCGACGTCGTGCTCGGTCTGCTGGCGGTCGCGCTTTTCATCGGCGTGAGCGATGGCGTGAGCTGGCTTGCGGGCAAGACCTTGGTCACCTCCTTCCAGCGCGACATCTACCGCACCGCGCACGAGGCCGGCGCGCTGCCGCTGCTGTGGCTCGTGGTGGTGGTCGTGACGCCGATCAACGAGGAAGCGCTGTTCCGCGGCTTCCTGTTCCGCGGCTGGCTGCGCGCGCCCGGCGACACCTGGCCGGTCATCATTGCGACAGCGCTGCTCTGGGCGATCATCCACGTGCAATATGACTATTTCGTCATCGCGCAGGTCTTCGTCTGCGGGCTCATCCTCGGTTGGTTCCGCTGGGCGACCGGCTCGACGCTCCTCGCGATGCTCCTGCATGCCCTGGTCAATGCGGAGGGCATGCTTGAGACGGCCTTCGCCGTGCACGGCTGAAACCGCGCTCACAGCAGCGCGGCGATGCGATCGAAGGCGGGGTGGGTGTGAATGCCCGGCGGCAGGCGCGGCAGGCCGATCACCGCCGTCGCGCCGCTGAAACGCGCAATGCTCGCGACCGTTTCGCCGAGCTCGACGGGGTTGCGCTCGCTCTCGGACACGACGATCGCGACCACCCTCAATCCGCGCCGCCGCAACACGTCGAGGGCGGTCAAGGTGTGGCTGATGGTGCCGAGATAGCCGCCGACCACCAAGAGCAGCGGAATGCCGAGCGCCGTCATCCAGTCGAGCACGGTCCGCTCGGCATCGAGCGGCACCATGATGCCGCCGACCCCTTCGATGAATACGACGTCCGCGCCCGCCGCGATGATCTTGCGGCTGAAGGCAACGAGGGCGTCGAAATCGATGGCGCGTGCTTCGCGCGCGGCGGCAAGATCGGGAGCGATCGGCGCGCGGAAGCGCCAGGGCGCGATCGCGGCGATGGCATCGGCCGTCACCGCCTGCCCCATGGCGCGCAGCAGCACGGCCGGATCGCTGGTCTCCACGACGGAGGAATCATAGCCGCTCACCACCGGCTTGAACGCGGCAACCGGGCGTGCGCTCGCCCGCAGCGTGCGGATCAGCCCGGCGGTGACGAAAGTCTTGCCGATATCGGTGCCGGTCGAGGTGACGAAATAGGCGGGCACGGGGTCCGCTCAACGCGCCAGGATCCGGTCGCGGACGAGACCCGCGAGCCGCGCGATCGCCTCGTCGGGGTGCAGGGCGGTGAAGGTCAACCGCAGCCGCGCGGTGCCCGCCGGCACCGTCGGCGGACGAATGGCGACGGCAAGAAAACCTTCGGCTTCAAGCAGGCGCGAGGCGGCAAGCGCGCCTTCCTCGTCGCCGATCACCACCGGGACGATCGGGCTCTGCGCGTCGGGCAGGCCGGCAAGGCGCGTGAAGGCGCGCGCCTTGCGCAACGGCAGGGCGGCGTAGTGGGGATCGCTCTCGATCAGATCGAGCGCGGCGATCGCGGCGGCCACGACCGAGGGCGGCAACCCGGTCGAATAGATCAGCGTGCGCGCGCGATTGCGCATCAACTCGATCACGCGCCCGGAGGCGCAGAGATAGCCGCCATAGGCGCCGACCGCCTTCGAGAGCGTGCCCATCTGCAGGGGCACCGGCACGTGCACGCCCGCGACCCATGCGGAGCCGCGTCCGCCGCCGACGACGCCGAGCCCGTGGGCGTCGTCGGACATCAGCCAGGCATCATGCTCGTTGGCGAGATCGTGCAAGGCCTGCAGCGGTGCGAGGTCGCCGTCCATGGAGAACACGCCGTCGGTCACGATGAGCGCGCGATCGTGCTCGGCGCGATGGGCGGCGAGCAGGGCGCGTGCGTGCGCGACGTCATTGTGGCGGAAGGTGAGCACGCGGCCGCGCGAGAGCCGCGCGCCGGCATAGATGCAGGCATGCGACAGCTCGTCGATCAGCACGAGTCCGTCGCGTCCGATCAGCACCGGGATGATGCCCGTATTGGCGAGATAACCCGAACCGAAGACGACTGCGTCCTCGGTCTGCTTGATCTTCGCGAGGCGCGCTTCCAGCGCGGCATAGAGCGGATGATTGCCGGTGACGAGCCGTGAGGCGCCCGAGCCCGCGCCGTAGCGGTCGATCGCCTCCTTGGCGGCCTGCTTGACGCGTGGGTGCTGGCTCAGGTTGAGGTAGTCGTTGCAGGAAAAGGAAAGGAGTCGCCTGCCGTTGCGCTCGACCCAGATTCCGTCTTCGCGCGCGGTGGCGGCGAGCGAACGGCGCAGGTTGCGCCGCGCAAGCTCGTCGAGCTTGTCTTGCGCGAAGCGATCGAGGGCAGGCATCAAGGCGCGACTGTAGCGCGGGCGAGGGCTGGCAGCCAATGGCGGACGAAAGCGCACGACGAAGGGCCACGCCCGAGTGGTATGCGGGCGGCATCGACCATGTCTGGCTGCCCTATACGCAGATGAAGACCGCGCCGCCGCCCGTGCCGGTCGTGCGAACGCACGGCAGCCGCATCGTGCTTGCGGACGGACGCGAGCTGATCGACGGGATCGCGAGCTGGTGGACAGCCTGCCACGGCTACAATCACCCCCATATCCGGCAGGCCGTGGAGCGGCAGCTCGCCGTGTTGCCCCACGTGATGTTCGGCGGTCTTGCGCATGAAGAGGCCCTGCGGCTCGCGCGACGGCTCGTCGCGATGCTCCCGCGGCCGCTCACCCGCGTGTTCTTCTCCGACTCGGGCTCGGTTGCGGTCGAGGTCGCGTTGAAGATGGCGTTGCAATATTGGCTCAATGCGGGCGTGCGCGGGAAAGTGAGGTTCGTCGCGTTCAAGGGGGCCTATCACGGCGACACCCTGGGCGCCATGGCGGTGAGCGATCTCGACGCGGGCATGCACGCGGCATTTTCCGGCGTGCTGCCGCGCCACTTCCGGATCGATCTTCCCCGCGACGCGGCCTCGGCGGCGGCGCTTGAGACGCTGCTTGCGCGACACGCCGACGAGATCGCCGCCATCATCGTCGAGCCGCTGGTGCAGGGGGCGGGAGGCATGCGCTTCCACGAGGAAGAGGTGCTCCGCCGTCTTCGCGCGCTCGCCGACAGGCACGGCCTGCTGCTGATCTGCGACGAGATCTTCACCGGCTTCGGCCGAACCGGCACGATGTTCGCATGCGAGGCCGCGGGCATCGTGCCGGACATCGTCACGCTGTCCAAGGCGCTCACCGGCGGCACGCTTCCGCTTGCGGCCACCGTCGCGAGCGACCGGGTCTTCCGCGCCTTCTGGTCGGACGATCCCGCCAAGGCGCTGATGCATGGCCCGACCTACATGGCCAATGCGCTCGCCTGCGCGGCGGCGAATGCCTCGCTCGATCTGTTCGCGCAGGAAGCGCGGCTCCGGCAGGTCGCTGCCATCGCCGCGCAGATGGAGCGGGAGCTCGGCCTCTGTCGCGGCCTGCCGGACGTGCGCGACGTGCGGGTGAGGGGCGCGGTCGGCGTGGTGGAGCTCGCGGAAATCCGCGACCTCGACGCCCTGCGCGCGCGGTTTCTCGAACTCGACGTTTTCGTTCGCCCCATTGAGAACGTCATCTATCTCACGCCGGCCTTCACCATCACGCCGGACGAGCTCGGGCGGCTGACCGAAGCGGTGGTCGCGGTGGTGCGCGGGCGCGGCTGAGGCGCGGTCGGTCTCCTCGGACGTCGCGCCTGCCGGCCGCCGGGCATCCCACGTGCCGCGGGAGGACGGAATCCCGAGCGGGCGCGTCCCTGCCGTGGACCCTGGATTGCTTCGGCGGCTTTCGCCGCCTCGCAATGACGGCGGACATGGCGGCGCCCTCGCCTCCCGTCCACGACTCGCGGCACGACATATCCTCCGTCATTGCGAGCGCGAGCGAAGCGAGCGCGAAGCAATCCAGCACGCGGCCGTGCGGCTGCTTGCGCCCGTCTCCTCGTTCAGAAACCGACGACGGAGCCGTGGAGATCGTAGGCGTCGGCGCGTTCGATCCTGACGGTGGCGATCTCGCCGACGCGCAACGGCCGGCGGCTCGTGACGTGGACGAC
>Ga0209810_1001828_pt1 | contig 29050 bp, 24 predicted proteins | sample Coa_R1_7_FD_187159 | JGI IMG/M metagenome (GOLD analysis project Ga0209810, IMG submission 187159) | Surface soil microbial communities from Centralia Pennsylvania, which are recovering from an underground coalmine fire - Coalmine... | ecosystem: Environmental > Terrestrial > Soil > Unclassified... | reverse complement strand
GTTGGCGCGGCAGGTCTTCTTCTGGCTGTCGGCCACGGCGGAGAGGTAGAGGGGCAGAGCCACGGCCATCAAGATAGCCAGGATCAGCACTACTACCAGCAACTCGATGAGCGTAAAGCCTTTGCGATTCCGGCGGGACATTTTGTGCGACTGAGTCAGCATAGACTGATTACCTCTTCTCCTAGATCCACTTGTCCTCGCGATGCGTCCCCTGCGGGCTTTTGCGAGAACCGAATTACCTCGTCGCAATCATTATCGTATGTTTTCTCGCCGTACATTAGACCATATTCGGTGTATGAAAAATAATCCCCGTATTTTGCGCTGCCTGTAGGAGAGTCTAAAGGTTTGCCCTCTTCCAGCCTATAAATCATTGGCATCTATCTGCGAATAGGGTGAACGCAGGCTGTTGGACAAGGTAAAGGTTGGTCGTTTATGGCGCATTCTCATAAGGCAGCGAACCGGGACAAAGGCGTGCTGTCCGCGATACCTTCCATACTGATCTGTCTGGATACCGAGGGGAAAGTGACGCGGTGGAACCTGGCCGCGGAGACGACGTTCGGTATACCGGAAGCGCAGGCTCTCGGCCGGTCGTTAGAGCAGATCGCCATCTCCTGGCGCTGGGAAACGGTCCGCGACGGCATCGAAAAGTGCCGGCAGAGCAGCCGGCTGGTCCGGCTGGACGACATTCCTTTTACGCGGCTGGACGAGAAAAGCGGCTTTATCGGCATGACCATCGCGCCCATCCAGGATGAGGCGGCGGACCACTCCGCATTCTTGATTTTCGGAGCCGACGTCACCGAGCGCAAACTATTGGAGAGCCATCTGGCCCACGCGCAGAAGCTGGAGACCATCGGCCAGTTGGCCGCCGGCATCGCCCATGAGATCAATACGCCGATCCAGTACGTGGGCGATAACACTCGTTTCATCCAGGACACGTTCACCGAGCTGCAGCTTTTGCTCGTCGAATACGACCACCTGCTCCAGGCTTTCCAGGCCGGCCAGGTCTCTGCCGATATGGTCGCCAGAGTAGCGGCTACCGCCCAATCGATCGATCTGCCCTATCTTCTGGAAGAGATTCCCAAAGCGATTCAGCAGTCTCTCGACGGCGCGGCCCGCGTGGCGCAGATCGTGCGGGCCATGAAGGAGTTCTCGCATCCCGGCACGGTCGAGAAAGTGAATATGAACATCAATCGGGCGATCGAGAGCACCGTCACGGTCGCCCGCAATGAATGGAAATATGTGGCGGAAGTCGAGCTGGATCTGGAAGCGGACCTGCCGCCGGCGCCGGGCCTGCCCGGCGATCTGAACCAGGTCTTCTTGAACCTCATTATCAATGCCGCCCACGCCATTGCCGACGCGACCCCGCCCGGCTCGCAGGAGAAAGGGACCATCCGGGTCACGACCCGGCAGGACAAGGACTGGGTGGAAATCCGCGTCCAGGATACCGGAACGGGCATTCCGGAGGCGATCCGCTCGAAGGTCTTCGATCCTTTCTTCACGACCAAGGAAGTCGGCCGCGGCACGGGCCAGGGGCTGGCGATCTCTTATTCCATCCTGGAAAAGCACGGCGGTACGATCCATTTTGAGACCGAGATGGGCAAAGGCACCACCTTTATTCTGCGCCTGCCCCTCGGCGAGGAGATGGCGGCCTGGGACCAGGCCGCTTGAGATATGAAAAAGATTCTGTTTGTGGACGATGAGCCGAATGTTCTGGACGGCCTGCGGCGCCTGCTCCATCCCATGCGGCACGAGTGGCAGATCGCTTTCGCTACCGGAGGCGCGGAGGCGCTGGAGATACTGGCGCGCGAGCCTTTTGACGTGATTGTCTCCGACATGCGCATGCCGGGCATGAACGGAGTGGAGCTGCTGACCGAAGTGATGAAGCGCCACCCGCACATGGTGCGCATCATGCTCTCCGGGTATGCCGATCAGGAGGACCTGCTGCGCAGCGTGGGACCGACCCACCAGTTTCTCTCCAAGCCCTGCGATACGGAGACGCTGAAAGCCACGGTGACCCGCGCGTGCGCTCTGCGGAACCTGCTCTCCAACGAGCGGCTCCACAAGCTGATCACCAGCATGGACGTGCTGCCCAGCCCCATGTTCGTCTACACGCAGATTTTGGAAGCCATCCAGGCTCCGGATGCCTCCGCGCGGAAGATCGGGGAGATGGTGGCCCGCGACATCGGGCTGACCGCCAAGATTTTGCAGATGGTCAACTCGGCCTTTTTCGGGATTCCCCGCCGCGTCTCCGACCCGATTCAGGCGGTCTGCCTGCTCGGCCTGGACACCATTCAGTCCCTGGTGCTCTCCATCCACGTATTTTCGCAGTTCAACCAGGCCAAGATCACCCCCGACTTCGTGGATGCTATCTGGCGGCACAGTCTGGCGGTGGGTAAGCTGGCCAAGCGGATCGCGGCCACGCAGAGCGCCGATCATCACGCCATCGACGAGGCGTTCACGGCCGGCCTGCTCCACGACGTGGGCAAGTTGGCTCTGGCGGCGAACCTGGGCGCGACCTATATGAAGATTTTGGAGATCGCGCACCAGCAGCAGATCCCCTCCGTCAAGGCGGAAGCCGTCGCTCTGGGCGCCACGCACGCCGAGGTCGGCGCCTACCTGATGGGCCTGTGGGGACTGCCGGATACCATCGTGGAGGCGCTGGCTTTCCATCATAGTCCCTCCGAAAGTCCGCAGCGCCTGTTTAGCCCGCTGGCGGCGGTACATATCGCCGACAGCCTGGTCTCGGAGGTCCAGCCGGAAGACTCGTACAGCGTATTCTCCGCTCTGGACATGGACTATCTGGCCGCGTTAGGGCTGGCCGATTCCATCCCGACATGGCGGGAGCTGTGCGGCAAGATGCTTTCCCAGGAGAATACCGAGGAGATAAGCGGTGAACGAAAAGATTCTGTTTGTCGATGATGAGTCGAACGTGCTGGACGCGATCCGGCGGCAACTGCACCGGCGCTTCTGCGTGGAGACGGCTATCGGAGGGGCGCAGGCGTTGACGGCGGTCGTCGGATCGGGACCCTACGCGGTGATCGTCGCCGACATGCGCATGCCCTACATGGACGGCGCGCAGTTTCTGAAGAAGGTGCGCGAGATCGCCCCCGACACGGTGCGAATGATGCTGACGGGCAACGCCGACCAGCAGACCGCCATCGACGCCGTCAACGAGGGTCACATTTTCCGCTTCCTGAACAAACCCTGCCCGGCGGAAACGCTGATCAAGGCGCTGGAAGCCGGTGTGGAGCAGTACGAGCTTATCACCGCCCGCGCGGAGCTTCTGGAAAAGACGCTGGTGGGCGCGACGCAGGTGCTAACCGAAATCCTCTCTCTGGCCGATCCCCAGGCGTTCGGGCGGGCCATGCGGCTCAAGAAGTACGCGCTGGAGGTGGCCGGCATGATCGGGTACGAAGAATCCTGGGAGCTGCAACTGGCCGCCATGCTCTGCCGCATCGGCCAGGTGGCGATTCCATCCTCGGTGGTCGATCGGGCCCGAGACGGTGGTTTCCTGACCGAGCCGGAGGCGGAGATGCTGGCGCGCGTGCCTATGATCGGCCGCGACTTCCTGCAGCAGATTCCGCGCCTGGAAGAGGTCGCGCGGATCGTCTATTACCAGGAGAAAGGCTTTGACGGGTCCGGCTCTCCGCCCGATGCAGTTTCCGGCGCGGAGATTCCGCGGGGCGCGCGGGTGCTGAAGATCCTCTCCGATCTGGTGGCTATGGAATCTGCCGGCACCTCGAAGCTGGAGGCCCTGGAACTGCTGCGCACGCACAAAAACGCGTACGATCCCGAAATTCTGGAGGCCCTCTACGATCACTGGCTGCCGGGCGGCTGCCCTCAGGGCCAGGAGGTGACGACCTATCCGGTCGGCAGCGAATCGCCTCTGACCCACGGCGCTCCGGTCTTCGCCCAGGAGCTGATTCTGGGCGATGTGCTGGTGTGCGACCTGGAGACCAGCGAAGGCGCGCTTCTGTTTCCCGCCGGGCATGTGGTCACGGAGATGTCTTTGGAGAAGCTGCGCAACTATCGCAGCCTGGGGGACTGCGTGGAGATCAATACCCTGGTCTTTCGGAACGAGAGAGACTAGGCTTTGGGCGTTGGGGATGGACGCCGGAGGTTGTCGTCAGGCGGGGAAGGGTAATCAGGGATGTCCGGCGTGGGCGGCGGGTGGAAGAGCCATTCCACACGCCGCTCATGCTTAAAATGGTGCTATTTGGTGCTATGTCATCCAACGGGTAAGGGGTATGTAGGCGTTAGTGCTCGCTCGGCACTAAGGGAGTGTTCCTTTCACGGAGCCGCTGAACGTGCCCAATGTCTAGCGCCTATTTTCGGAACAAGCGCGCCCGAGCTTTGCGTCCGATCTGTGCAGACTGTCGCGGCGGGCGACAGCAGGAAAAAGGAGCAGGAAGAAGATGACGATACATGGAGAGACGGCGAGCCAGGCTTCGGAACCGGAGGAGCTGCACCGGATGCTGGAGGGCGACGACCTGGCGGGCCTGGATGCCTATTCGGCGGATGGGCTGCCGGTCGGGACGGTGGCGGGCTATCTGCCGGAAGCGCCGGAGGACGCGCAGGCGCTGGAAGAGGTGACGGTCGATCCGGTCGATCCGGAGGGAGAGCCGACCGGCCTGCGGCATCTATTGATCGATGGGCGCGGCCTGCCCGCACAGGCGCGAATCAGCGTGCCGGTAGACCAGGTGAAGGTGGATCTGCGCGGCCGGCGTGTTACCCTCCCCATGACGATGGAGCAGATTCGGTCCCTATCTCCCAAAGGGACCTGAGCGGCTGGGGCGCAGCAGAAAGGCATGCCGCTGGCCTTTGATCGTGCCGGCGCCGACGATAAGCCCCCGGTCGTTGATGCCGTGGGCGCTGTTGAGGACCCAGCCGGATTTCGGCGGCAGGAGCGTGTTGAGATCGACGATCTGGCCGTCCTGCCAGAGGACGGCGTGGTCGATCCCCTGAGCGGTCGTGGCGCTGCCGGCGATCCGGCCCGCCGCGTTGATGGCGTAGGCGACGGAGGCGCTGCCTTGTGGGAGGATCCCTAAATCCTGCAGCTTTCCGTTCTGCCGCAGGAAGGCATGCCGGGCGTCGTGAACGTTTTGGGACACGCCGACCACCAGCCCGCTATCGTTGATGGCGTAGGCAGCGCTGTTCTTGCCGCCGAGGGTGCCCAGATCCTTCATGTAGCCGTCGGCGTAGAGAAAAGCGTGATCGGTCTGTTGGGCGGTGCCCGCACGGCCGACGATGATGCCGGCGCTGTTGATGGCCTGCGCGTAGCTGTAGGCGCCCCCTGGCAGCACGCCGATGTCCAGCATGTGGCCGCCGCTGTAGAGAAACGCGTGCTCGGACTCGCTGGGCACGTCCGCATAGCCGACGATCTGATCCTTCTTGTTGATGCCGTTGGCGACGCTGAACGTGCCGCCGGGCAGCACGCCCAGATCGTGCATCTGCCCCCCGCTATAAGCAAAAGCATCCTGATTGTCATTGGAGCGGTCGGCGGCGCCGACGATCTCGCCCTGATCGTTGATGGCGTAGGCGTAACTGCTCGTTCCGCCGAGGGTTCCCAGGTCATGCAGCGCGCCGCCGTTATAGAGGAAAGCACGGTGTTCCGGGGAGGTCTGCTCCCCGACCCCTCCGACGACCTGACCGATCGCGTTGATCGCCTCGGCTAAGCTGCTATCGTAGCCAGGCAGACCGCCCAGATCGACGACGGTGTAGGCGGGTAGGGGAGCGTGAGAGGGAACGCGCGGCTTGTGGTGAGTATGCGGCGGTGAGAGCAGTGTTGCCGCCAGGAAGATCATGTTAAGATCGGTTGCTGCGCATTTCACCGGGCATTTCAGCCGGGCCTTGAAAGACCCGCCTGCGAGGCCCCTTCTCCGCTGTTCTTCGGACAACCGTCCTGCGGACGGAAAAGCCAGTCTCATTCTTTCGTACTTTCTATTTCTGAGGGAGGCCTGGAGAGCCAGCGTTGGAAGGCCTCCTGCGCTTCGGGACTGACGAAGGCCGTCAGGTGGTCGCCGAGGCGAAGTGTCGTCTGGCCGGAAGGTACCAGGGTGCGCCGCCCGCGCCGAATGGAGACGAAGATGCAGCCTGGCGGGACCTGTACGTCCCGTATCTTCTGCCCGCGAAACCAGTCCTGCGTGGAAACCGTGAAGGTGATCAGCTTGCCCTGCTGGGGTTCCAGCCACATTCCGCGCGGCAGGGTCGTGGGGGCGCTCCTGGCGTCACCGGTCCCTTCTCGACGATCCTCCTGCGCCAGCGAGGCGCTGTAAGCGCGCAGCACGTCACTGCGCCGCAGAAGACCCACCACGTGCGTGGGGTCTATCTCGGAGACGACGGGGATGCGTCCGACTTCGCGCGTGCCGAGCTGCCAGAGCGCCTGCTTGACCGTGTCGCTCGGATAGCAGACGATGGGGTCGAGGGTGGCAATATCCTGCACGCGCTTGGAAGCCTCCGTGCCGTCGATAGCCTTCTGGGCATCGGAGAGAGTCACGATTCCTTTCAGCCGGCCCTCTTGCGCGACGACAAACCCATGATGGCCGGTCGCGGCAAAGCGATCGAGCAGATCGGGAACCGGCAGATCGGGCGGGACGGAGGGGATGTCCCGGTCCATGACGGCCTCGACCGGAATCGTATCCAGCAGGTCCACGCGCCCGCCGCGCAGCCGCTCGATGTCCACTCCCTTCTCCTGGAGCTTCTGCGTGTAGAGCGAGGTGGTTCGCAACTGCGCGGAGACGAGCGCGCTGATCGAGCAGGCGATGAGCAGCGGAATGACGATACCGTAGTCGCGTCCCATCTCAAAACCGAGGATGATGGCGGTCATCGGCGCATGGGCTACGCCCGCGAACAGGGCCGTGGCGCCCACGAGTGCGTAGGCGCCCGGCGGCATGGTGGAATGGGGAAAGAGATGGTGCGCGACATGCCCGACGGCGCCGCCGATGGTAGCGCCGAGGAACAGCGAGGGCATGAGGTCTCCGCCGGAGCCGCCGGAACCGAGCGTGAGGGAGGTGGCGACGAGTTTTCCCAGGAGCCATACGAGCAAGATAGCGGCTGCCGGGGGCATCGCGAATAGATCCCGCAGGATCTCTCCGCCGGTGCCGAACACCTGGGGGATGAGCAGGCCGATCAGCCCCACCAGCAGCCCGCCGAGGGCCGGCTTGAGGACGGTATGCAGGCGAATCCGGTGGAAGACGGTCTCGCAGGTGTGCAGCGTTTTGATGAACAGGTGCCCGACCAGGGCGCACAGGACCCCCAGCACCGCGTGGAAGATCAGGGTCCAGGCGTTGAGCAGGTGATAGGCGGGCACCTGAAAGATCGCATGGCCCTGCAGCAGGGTATTCGCTACCACGGCGCCCATAGCGGACGCGGTAAAGAGCAGGGTCAAATCCCGCATCTCAAAGCGGCCCGTCACGATCTCGGCGGCAAAGAAGGCGCCGGCGATGGGCGCGTTGAAGACGGCCGCGATCCCGCCGGCCGCGCCGCAGGCGACCAGGAGCTGCGCGCGGCGCTTGGTAGCGCCGAAGGCGCGGCCCAGGGCGCTGCCGACGGAAGCGCCGATCTGCACGACCGGGCCTTCCCGCCCGGCAGAGCCGCCGGAGCCGATGCAGATGGCCGAGGCGACCGCTTTGAAGAAGCCGACTCGCCCGCGAATGGTGCCGTCGCGATGGAGCAGCGCGTCGATCACTTCGGCGACGCCGCCCTGGGCGTCGGGGGCGAAATAGTGAATCAGCAGGCCGCAGACCAGCCCGCCGACGGCGGGGGAGAGGACCGTGCCGAGGATTTTGAGGGGGTGCGAGGATGCGGAGGCCGGGTGCGCCAGGAGAAAGACCCGCACGGAGACGTTGATGAGCCAGTAGAAGATGAAGGCCGCCGCGCCGGAGGCCAGCCCCACGATCCCGGCAAAGAGCAGCATGGCCTGGCCCCAGGGCAGGCGCAGGAAGTGGAGGATATGCTGCTCTTCGATCGCATCCAGTCGTTCCGAGCGTGGGGGCGGCAGGAGGGGCGTGCTTTTCTCTCGGGCTGTCTCTGAATTCATGGTATGCCTATCGACCGCGCCGCGCGTCCGGCAGACCGGCGGCCTCTCTTCTCATAACAAGAGAGCCGCCCGTCTGGGAAAAGAAGGCGCGGCAGCGGGACTATCTCTTACAGAATACCTGCTTTACGGAGGGATCGTGAAAAGTGCGATGGACGAAAGTCCATCGCTGTGAGGCGCTATCGCGCGGGGCCGATGGAATGCCTGCACGACGGACTGAAGTCCTTCGCTGTGAGGCGCTTTCGCGCCGGGTGTCCTTCGGACATGTTGGATCGGAAGAGGTGAGAAAAAAATACCCCCGATCAGGATAGATCAGGGGCCGAAAGGAGCCTTGCATGTTCACTCATCGCAGGTTTCGTTACGGTTTGGGAGGCTGCCAAAGTTCCCGATGTCAATAAAAAAGTAAATTTAAAACAACAGCGCTTTTTCGCGGTGAAAAAGGCGCTATGCATGGCGTAGAAAGCACGTTCTGGCTTTCGGCGCAGGGCAACACGGCTCCTGCGGTCGATCTAAACCGCGCAGCCTTTCGTGCAGAGGCAGGTCTTGTAACCGGTTGCAGTCGGCGTCGGGTTCAAATTGTCGGGATCCTCGGTGGCCAGACGCCGAACGGTCTCCTTGTTCAGGCTCAGTTTCTTGGGCTTTTCCGTGTACGCCGAAGCGGACGTGCTCATTTTGGTCATCATGGGCTCTCCTTCCTTCAGGCTGGCCGTCACTGGGGGGACAGAGCAGGCCGATTTCCATTATAGCAAGCGGCGAGATTTTGTCAAGCGGTTTTTTACGCTCTAAGGCTCGCCGAGCGGGAATTCCCAGAGGGTTTTGCCGGTCTTGCGGTCAACGGCCCTGACGAGCCGTTGGTCTTCCTCTTCGCCGCCGCGCGCCTTCTTTTCGATCAGGTAGTAGGCGCGTGGTCCGACGGCGGCCTTCGGAATCCAGCCTTCTGACCGCGTGATGACGCTGCTGTGCGGGGGATTCACCTGGTTGCCCGTCTGGAGATCGACGCTCACGACGCCGGCCTGCGAGCCTACATTTTGAGCCCCTTTAGAGGAGGGAGCGGGCACGTTCCAGATAAGCTCAATCTGGCCGTCCTGCACCCGCCCGGTCAGGAAGAAGGGCGGTTTCACAGGGCTATCGCTATCCACGAAGACAGAGGGAGGCAGGGCGATGAGCGCAGACGACCAGGTCGACCGTCCTGTGCGGGTATCGAGCGCCCAGACGCGCAGGCCGTTGTGCGCGTACTCGACGGGCCGCCAGGCGATCAGCTTCTGGCCGGTTACGAGAATGGGCTTCAGAGGACCATTCGCCTGCCAACGGACCTTTCCCGTTGCTAGATCGACGGCGCTGATGCCCGCATGGACGGTGTTGGCGAGATAGGCGGTCTGCCCGTTGGGATCGACGACCCCGCCGGGAATCGGGATCGGCTCACCCTCGCGCGCGGTTTGTGCCTGCGCGGTGGTCAGGCTGCCGGGCGCCATTAGCATAAGGCTCGTGAGCGCCAGCGCGCACGGAACCCAGGAACAAACATAGCGTGATTTCATAACGTATCGGTCCTCCCTTCGAGACTCTAATTTCCACACGCGCGCCGGGATTCCTACTTTTTCACGTCTCTTCTGTGGTCTTCTATGCTCTTTTTGGGTCGTGAACGACCCGTCTGGCAGACCTTCGGCCATACGAAGCGAGCTGGTGCTTGTGCCGTGCCTCGCGAAGAACCGCCCTGGCGGGCGGACTAAGCCGGAAAACGAGCGGTTTTGAATCAGAAAGCGAAGGACTTTAGTCCATCGTATCTTTGTCGAGGATGTCTTCGATGGTCTGCTTGAGGGATAGAGCGCGTCCCGCCCGCCAGGCGGACGTAAAGGCTTCCTCGCTCATGGCCGCGCGCACCCGATCGACCGTGCGCTCATAGAGACGGCGGTTATCCGGCAGCCAGAGGTGCGCTTCACTCGCTTCCCGAAAGGCTTCGGCGGCCCCGAACATCCGCGCGGCCTGCTCCGGATGCCCCGCCCCCAGCGCCAGATAAGCGCAGACTTCCAGGCCGATGGAGTCTTCCACCCGGCGGCCCAGCTCTTTCAACAAATGCACGCGCTCCTCCAGAAGGGAGCGTGCTTCCCGGTAATCGCCCTGCTCGCAGGCCACAAGCGCCCAGGAGTACAGAACGGCCGATCGGTTCCACCTGTCGCCCATCTCTTGCAACAGACTCTGGCTCTCCTCCAGTAAGGATCGAGAACGATGGAACTGGCCTTCGATGCGCGTCAGATTCCCCAGGTTCCAGAGCCGCATGGCGATCTTTCCCTGGTCTCCGGCTTCCCTGGCGATCGCCAGGCTCTGCTCGTAGAAGGCGTGAGCTTCCGGGTAGTCCTGGCGACAGACTGCGAGATAACCCAGATCGGCCAGCACGTTGGAGACGGCGGATATATCACCCAACTGCCGCCGGATCTGCAGGCTTTCGAGGAAGTAAGCCGGCGCGGTCTTGTAGTCTTCCTGGCAGATAGCCGTATAGCCCAGATGGGTAAGTACAACCGCTATCTCGGCAGAAGCTCCCATAGCGCGCCATAGAGCGAGACTCTGGAGATGGAAGTCGGCTGCCGCGGAAAGACGTCCCTCATGGAAGGCCACCTCGCCGAGGCCGTTCAGCGCGCAGGCGATGAGAGTCTTATCTTCTAACGCCTGCCCCATGTGCCTGCTTTGCTCGAAGAGCCGCCCGGCCTGCTTCATATCGCCTAGAAAGTGGCTCAGCCGGCCGGCATTCAAGACCGCCATGGCCCGTTCGGGCGTGGTACCCAGCGGCTCGGTCCGTTCCAGATAGGCGAGCAGGCGCTCCCGTCCCTCGCGCGGATGTCCGCGCGCGGTCCAGTAGTCGTTTAAGACGTTCATCGCCTTCAGCCCGCCAGCGGCATCTTTCTGCAGGCGCCAGTCCAGCGCGGCTCGCAGGTTGTCCTGTTCGCGCTCCTGGCGATCCAGGAGCGCGGACCGGTCAGACTCCTTTGCTTCCCCGTAGTCTTCCGCCAACTGGAGGAAGTAGGCGGCATGACGGTCTGCCAGCATCTGGCGCTCTTCTTCAGAGAGCTGCTCGAAGGCGAACTCGCGCAGGGTCTCCAGCAGGCGGAAGCGCATCTCTTCGCCCGCCTCTTCCACCAGCACGAGGGAGCGCTCTTTGAGCTGGGTCAGAGCCTCCAGCGCCCTCGGCTCCTCACAGACGACTTCCGCCGCGTCCAGAGTCCAGCCGCCCCGGAAGACCGACAGCCGCGCGAAGAACGGGCGGAGCCGGAGCGGGAGCAGGCGCAGGCTGCCTTCCAGGGTTGCCCACAGCGTTCGGTGGCGCTCCGGCAGGTCTTTGCGATGGCTGACCAGCAGGTCGAAGCGCTTTTCCAGCCGGGAGAGCATCTGCGCCGGCGTCAAGGTCTGCGCCCAGGCGGCCGCCAATTCGATGGCCAGCGGCAATCCCTCCAGGCGGCGGCACAGAGCCGCTACCTGCGCGGCGTTCTGCTCCGTCAGCACGAAGCCAGGATGGACGGCCTGCGCACGGTCGACGAAGAGCTGGACGCTGGGATACTGAAGCAGCCGGGAGACCGGCTCGGGCGTTTCGGGTATGGGCAGCGGGGAGACGGGTACGACCTGCTCGCCCCCGATGTTCAGCCGCTGCCGGGAGGTGACCAGGCAGGTCAGCGACGGGGCCCGTTCCAGAAGGGCCTGCACGACCGGAGCGCCGTCGTCCGCCAACTGCTCGAAGTTATCCAGGACCAGTAAGCCGGGGCGCGCGGAGAGGGCCGCGATCACCTGGTCCAGAGGATCCAGGCTCACGGAGCGCTGCAGACGAAGCGCGCTCAGGATGGCGCCAGCGATATGGCCGGGATCGACCACGTCGGCCAGCGGCACGATCCAGATGGCTTGTGTCGATTCCTTGCCGATCCGGGCCGCCACTTCGATCGCCAGGCGGCTCTTACCGGACCCGCCCGGCCCGAGCAGCGTGACCAGACGGACCTGCGGACTGCAGAGCAAGGACTGTAACTGGCGTATCTCCTCCTGGCGTCCGAAGAAGCGGGTGAGGGTGGAGGGCAGGGCGCCTGCGGACGGCGGCATTGCGGCGGCGACAGAAGCGGAGGTGGGAGAAACAACCTCCGCCGGCGCGGTGGCCGTATTCCACTCCTTTCCTTCCGCCAGTTGCCGGGCCAGATCGCGGGTGGAAGCCGAGGGAGCGCGCGCGAGGATCTCTTCCAGGGACTGGTAGTGCTGCAGGGCGGCGGCGGAGCGCCCGACGGCGGCGTACAGGCGCATGAGGGCGCGGTGGGACTCTTCGCGCAAAGGGTCTGCCTGGACCAGCCGGTGGGCGATCTCCAGAGCGGTATCGAAGTCCTGGCTGCGGGCCAGGTCCCGGACGAGATGGCGCAGGGCGCCCAGGTAGGCATCGGCAAGCCGCTGTCGCTCGGGCTCGATCCAGAGAGCTTCGTATCCGGACAGGAGCGCGCCGGTATAGAGATCGACGGCCTGCCGGAGGAACCCGATGCGCTCGTCCTCGCCTTCGACTTCCGCGGCCTGCCGGAGGGCTGCTTCGAACGCGGCTACGTCGGTGTGGTACGCGTCCGGGTTGAGGCGCACGCTCGCGCGGTCGGTGATCAGCACCGCACCGGGCGGCGTGTCTTCGGATTGCAGCACACGGCGCAGCGTGGTGAGCGCGACGCGCAGGCTGGTGGCGGCGGCCTCCCGCTCCTCATCCGGCCAGAAAAGCTCCGCCAGCATCTCGCGCGCATGGGCTTGCTGGGGATGGAGCGCCAGGTAGGCGAGCAGCAGGCCGGTCTTCTGCGTGCGAAATCGCTGAAGAACGCGGCTGCCTTGCTGTGCCTGCAGGCGCCCGAACATGCGGATGTGCCAGGTTGAGTCGGTCATGCGACGGCCCGGAGAGATGCCTCCTACAGCAAAACAGTGACGACGAATATATGCCGTCTCTGTTGTAGCACTCTGCGAGCGAAAAATCAAGTTGTCAGACCTCACCCCGTTACCGGGCCGATAAACGACCCGGCATTAAAGACACACCGTCCTCCGGACGGACCTCACCCGTGGTGCGAAGGAGTAGCCAGCTCTATTTCTGCAAGACGGCCTAGAGGACGTGGAAGGAGCCTTTGCCGACCTGGATGCACGAGGCGGTTGAAGCAGGCACCTGAATAAGGGTCCTTTTTTGTGGATAATGAGAAAGGAATCCCTTACGCCGCGTGGGCGTAAGGAGAGGAACAGGGACGTAAGGAGGCTGCGGTCATTCATGAGAGTGGTGCTGTTTTCCCGGGCGCCGGGCTGGTACTCTTTTAAGGGAGATCGGTTCGTCACCCGCCTGGCGCGTGAACATCATGAGGTTGTCGGGATCGTGGTGGAGCGGCGTAAGCTGCTCGCCTTTTTGCGGGATTGGGTCGGCAAGCTGGGTCCGCAAGTGGTCGTTGGAAAGCTGATGGAGAAGGTCCTGCGGCGGGGTGGGGCATCCAACGGCGCTGTCGCGTCTCCTTCCGACGGATCGCCGGCTGCGGCGCCGGTTCCCCTGCCGCCCGTTTACCGAGTGGACTCCCACAACAGCCCCGCCAGCGCCGATATCCTGCGCGCTTTAGAGCCGGATGTTCTGATTTTGCGCGGCTGTGGCATCATCCGTAAGCCTATTCTCGACATCCCGAAACGCGGCGTCATCAATGGGCATTATGCCTTCCTACCGGCCTACCGCGGGGTCGATGTGACGGAGTGGGCGGTTCTGCACGGCGATCCGCCTGCCGTGAGCGTGCATTTTGTGAATGAAGGGGTCGATACCGGGGCGACGCTGGCGGCGCGGGAGCTGCCCGTTGCGCCGGGGGATACGCTGGGGAGGCTGCGCGAGAAGAGCGCGGGGCTCTCCCTGGACCTCATGGTGGAAGTCCTGAACGATCTGGAGGCCGGGCGGGAAGTGCCCCCTCCCGCGCGCAAGCCGGGGGGACGGCAATACTATAAGATGCATCCGCGCCTGCGCCAGTTGGCGAGCGAGCGGCTAAGGAGCGTGCTATGAATTCGAAGCAGCAAGCCGCAAAGCGTTTGGCGCCGGCTAAGATGCTCCAGGCGGGGCGCCGCCTGCTGCATCCCGGCTGGACCGCGCTGATGGTCCGGGACCACCTCTTTTCCCTTTCCTCTCCGGGCGATTCGCGAGCGCATCTGGACGCCGCGATCGCCTGGCTCTGTCGCGCCCAGGACCACGGCGGTGGCGCGGGAGTGGCCTATGGCTATTCGCTCCTGGAAGGCTGGATGCCCCCTTATCCGGAGACGACCGGCTATATCATTCCCACATTCTTCGATTATCTGCGTCTGAATCCTTCCGAAGACCTGCGTAACCGCGCCCTGCGGATGGCCGATTGGGAGATCGACGTGCAGCTTCCCCAGGGAGCCGTGCAGGCGGGGCCGTATCGACAGAACGATTCCGCGCGGGCGCCGGCGGTCTTTAACACCGGGCAGGTGATTCTGGGATGGTGCCGGGCTTACGCTGAGACCGGAGACGAGCGCTACCTTCAGGCGGCCCAGCGGGCGGGGGACTGGCTGGTGGACGTTCAGGACGGCGATGGCGCCTGGCGGCAGGAGTCTCCGCGCACGGAGACGCTGGTGCATGCCTACGACGTGCGCGTGGCCTGGAGCCTGCTGGAGCTGCACGCACAGGCCCCGGAGCCGCGCTACCTCCAGGCTGCCCGCCGGAATCTAGACTGGACCCTCGCTCAGCAGCAGCCCAACGGCTGGTTTGAGAACAATGCCTTCTACGTCTCCAGCGGCCGCTGGAACCTGCCTTTGACCCACACCATCGCCTACGTGATGGAGGGGCTGCTGGAATCGGCCCGGATCCTGGAAGACGAGCGCTGTCTGCAGGCCGTGCGTAAAACGGCCCTGCGGCTCTTGCGTCTGTTCGAGCTGCGTCAATTCATGCCGGGGGATTTTGACAGCGAGTGGAAAACCAGCGCCACCTACAGTTGCTTGACGGGCGATGCGCAGACGGCCGGCGTGTGGCTGCGCCTCTACGAGATCACGCAGGATACCCGGTTTCTCAACGCCGCGCTCAAGCTCAACGATTATGTCAAGAGCACGCAGTCGCTGCGGTCAGTCCATTCGGGGATTCGCGGTGGTGTCAAAGGCTCCCAGCCGATCCAGGGCCGCTATACGCCCTTTACGTTCGTCAACTGGGGCGCCAAGTTCCTGGCGGACAGCCTGATGCTGGAAGAGCGGATCATGGCCGCGTTCACGGCGGCGGTGCAACGCGGGGAGAAGTTAGGGCCGGGCGATCTCAAGACCGCGCCGGAGCGGCTGCAGGTCGTTTAAATTCCTGCAAAGCGGCCTGGAGAACATGAAAGTAGCCCTGGCCGACCTGGTCCCAGGAGAGGCATTCGACGGAGTTGCGGAGGGCTTCAGGGTCCCAGGAGCGGTTGAGGGCCTGGCGCAGACCGTCGGCGAGAGCGGCCGGATCCTCGGCGGGGACCAGAATGCCGTTGCCGGCGTTTAACAGCTCGGGCACGCCGCCGACGTTGGAGGCCACGACCGGACGCCCGCAAGCCAGGGCTTCGAGCACCACGTTCGGGCAGCCTTCGTTGCGGCTGGGCAGGCAGTAGACGTCACTGGCGCCGATCCAGTCGGCGACCTCTTCGTGCGGGCGACGGCCCAGAAAGCGGACCCGTTCGGATAGCCCCAGCTCGTGGACGCGCGCCTGCAGCTTCTCCACCACCTCTACCGCGCCCATATAGCCTCCGCCGACGAGCGCCAGATCGGCGCAGGGATCCTCGTTCCCTCGCAAAAGCCCCATGGCTTCTATGAGCACGTCCTGGCCTTTGACGTGCATCACGTTTCCTACCGTGCAGATGAGCCGCCGGTCGGCGGGCAGGCCGAGCCGGGCGCGCACTTCCTGGCGGTCTTGCAGGCGGAAGCGTTCTCCATCCACGCCGTTGCGTTGTACCACGACCTTCTCCGGATCGATTCCCAGCTCGATCGTGCGCTCGCGCAACGCCGCGCTGACGGCGATGATTCGCTGCGCCTGCTGCAGCTTGCTGCGGACCTCCTCGCGCAGCGCCGGCCGGTCCGCCAGGTCGTTGAGATCGCTGCCGAAGACCAGGATGACCACCGGGCAGCCGAAATCCTGCGCCAGGCAGGCGGCCGCCGCGCCATCCGGATAGGCGAAGGCGGCCAGGATGATGTCGAAGGGAAACTCGCGGCGCAGGCGGCGCAGGTAGGGGCGCAGTCCGGAGCGCATCGCGGAAACATGGCTCTGGGGCCGGCCCGGAACCGGCCAGTAGGTCGGGTAGGCCGCCGGCAGGCCCGTCGCGTCTTCCAGGGGAACGGTAAACAGCTCGCGGGGGCGTCGCAGCCGGGACCACCAGCGGACAGGCGCCACTACCCGCGCCTCGCAGTAGCGGGCCAGCGCCTGGAAACTCTGCAGGTTGTACATCCCCTTCGTCGGCTCGCGGGAAGAGGGATAGAGGTTCGTAAAGAGCAGAACTTTCATCGCAGCTTAGAGCCTGTCGGCGAACTCGGTATTTCCACCGACATCCTCGCTTTCCCGCCCGCAGGGCGGTTGTCCGAAGGACCCCCAGACGGGTCTTTCAAGGCCCGGCTCATGCGACCGGGAGGTTTCCGTACATGTTTCTTAGAGCAGGCTATAGTAGAGCGTTTCGTATTGGCGGGTCATGGCCTCGAAGGAGAAAGTCTCTCGAACGCGCTGATAGGCGGCTTCGCCGAGCGCACGGCAATGCTCCGGGTCCGCGACCATCTCCGTGATGGCGGCGGCGAGCGCCTGCGGGTCCCGGACCGGCACGAGCAGGCCGTGCTGCCCGGAATGGACGACTTCGGGAATTCCACCGACAGGCGTGGCGACGACCGGCAGCCGCTGGGACATGGCTTCCAGCACCGACAGCGGCAGCCCTTCGGTCAGCGAGGGCAGCAGGAAGAAATCGGAGGCGGCCAGCAGGTCCGGCACGTCGGAGCGGTAGCCCAGGAAGCGCACGCAATCGGAATTTAAGCCCGACTCCTGCGCCTGTTTCTCCAGGTTGGCCCGCTCGGACCCGTCGCCCACGAGGAGCAGGGTGACCGGCGTTCCGGCCTCACGCAAGAGGGCGGCGGCCTGCAGCAGCGTCTCGTGGCCCTTGAGGCCGTCCATGCGCGCCACCATGATCCCGACGGCACGCTCTTCCGTCAGAACCAGCTCGGCGCGGACGGTCTGGCGGTCTCTGGCTGGTGTGGCCGGGCTAATGCCGTTGAGAATGACCGAGAGCTTGTCCCGATATTCCGGCGCTTCCAGTTGGCCGACCGCCCCTTGCGAGACGACCACGACGGCATCTGTGTTATGCCACTCCTGCGCGCTCGGCGTGCGCGCGTCGGCGCCCCCGCGCCCGTGATAGGTGAGGACCACTTTCGCCCCACCGGCCCGCTTTCCGAGGACCGCGTAGTGCAGGGAAGTAGGATTGTGGGCGTGCATGATGTCCGGTCGCAGACGGGCCAGAAGCAGCAGGGCGCGCAGCACGCGCAGCTCCTTACGTCTTCCGCCCAGCGCGTAGACCTTTATCCCCTGCCGGCGCGCGGCCTCCAACAGCGGCCCGCCCTGCAGCGCCAGGACGGCGACCTCATGCCCGCTCTGCTGCTGCGCGGCGGCGATCTGCAGCACGAACTGCTCCATGCCACCCACCTGCAGGCTGCTGACGGCATGGACGATGCGCAGCCGGCGTCCGGTCCGGACGGAACTGGCGTCCGCAGGGGCCGGCTCGGCGGAAGAAGGTCGGTTTTGGACGGGAGTGGACATTGGGTAGTTGTCAGTTGTCAGTTGTCAGTTGTCAGAAAAATCCGATTTCTAACTAGCAACTAGCAACTGACAACTGACAACTTCTGCCAGTGCGTGTCAGGTCGATCGGGCCTGGCGGAGCGCGTCCAGCAGGTCATAGGGCGCAGCTTTCTCGCCCTCGACGTGGCCCAGACGGATGTTGGGCTTGACGGTCGGGCCGTGGAAGTCTGAGCCGCCGGTGGTGAGCAGTCCCCGCCGCTCGGCCAGGGCCAGGTAGCGGGCGGTGTCTTCGGGCGTGTGGCGGCTGTAGCGGGCCTCGATGCCGTCCAGGCCGAGGCTCTGCATGCGCGCGATCTCCTCCGCCGTCTCCGCTTCGTCGCGCTTGAGGTTGTTCGGATGCGCCAGGATCGCCAGCCCGCCGGCGGAGTGGACCAGCGCGATGGCCTCTTCCGCATTGAGCTTGTCCTTATGGACGTGGCCGGCAGCGCCGTCGGCCAGATAGCGGTCGAACGCCTCCTGGGTGGTGCTGACGTAGCCTTTGGCCAGAAGCGCGCGGGCGAAGTGGGGCCGGGCGACGACCTCGCCGCCCGCGATGGCGCTCACTTCCTCCAGCGAGATGTCCAGGCCGAGGCCGTGCAGCTTCTCGATCATGAGCCTGTTGCGGCGGGCGCGGTTCTCGCGCAACTGGCGAAGCCGCCCTGCCAGCTCGCCCGCCTCGGGATCGATCAGGTAGCCGAGCAGGTGGAACTGACCGTGCGAAATCTGCACGCTCAGCTCCACACCGGGAATGACTTCGATGCCGTAGCGCTTGCCGGCTTCCAGAGCCTCGGCGACGCCATCGATGGTGTCGTGGTCGGTGACGCCGACGGCCGCCAGCCCCAAATCCGCCGCGTGCGCGACGAGCTGGGTCGGCGAGTGGTCGCCGTCGGAGGCAGTGGTGTGCGCGTGCAGGTCGATGCCGCGCCCATGGTTCGTTGTGGGTCCGTAGGCTGCCATTACGAGGGATCGATCAGGCCGCGCGCGGAGAGATAGCCGAGGATGCGCCGCAGCGACTCATCGACCGTCTCGGTGCTGGTGTGGACGGTGATCTCCGGCTTCTCCGGGGCCTCGTAGGGGTCGGAGATTCCGGTGAACTGCTTGATCTCGCCGGACAGGGCCTTCTTGTAGAGGCCCTTCACGTCGCGGTCGATCAGAGCCTCGACCGGCGCGTTGGCGTAGACCTCGACGAAGGTGGTACGGCCTTCCTTGTCCGTATCGGCGCGGATCTCGTCGCGAATCTCGCGGTAGGGAGAGATGGCGGCGGTGATGGCGATGACGCCGTTGCGGGCCAGCACGCGCGCCACCCAGCCGATGCGGCGGATGTTGGTGTCGCGGTCTTCCTTGGAGAAGCCCAGCCCCTTGGAGAGGTGGGTGCGAATCTCATCGCCGTCGAGCAGCTCGACCTTGTAGTTGCGGGCCTTGAACTCTTGCACGAGCCGTTCGGCCAGGGTAGACTTGCCTGCTCCAGACAGGCCGGTGAACCATAAAATGAAACCTTGATGGGAACCCATGCGTGCGCATACTCCTTGCGTGTTGATGTATGGTGAATTGGATTTATGCCGTCAGAACGTCGAGAATGCGTTGTGCGGCTTTGCCATCCCAGTATTCCGGGATGCGGCCCGACGGCGTCTGGCCGGCCATTAACTCGTCGAGTGCGGAAGCCAGCCGGCAGGGGTCCAGGCCGATCAGCCGGTTGGTGCCTTCCGTGATGGTAATAGGACGCTCCGTGTTCTCCCGGAAAGTAAAACAGGGCACGCCCAGCACCGTTGTTTCTTCCTGGATGCCTCCGGAGTCGGTGAAGACCAGGCTCGCCTGGTCCATCAAGGCCAGGAAGTCCAGATAGCCCAGCGGCTCTACGATCTGCACGCGCCCGCCCGCTCTTGCCCGCTCGGCCAGACCGAACTGTTCCAGCCGCGCCTGGGTCCTCGGATGCAGCGGCAGCACCACCGGCAGCCGCTTAGCCAGCATCTCCAGGGCGCGCACCGTGTTTTCAGCCGCCTGGGCGCTATCGACGTTGCTGGGCCGGTGCAGCGTGCAGACGGCGTAGCCTTTTGGCGACTGGCCTAAGCGGCTGAGGATATCGCTTTGTTTCGAGCGCTCCCGATGGTGCAGGAGCGTGTCGATCATGACGTTGCCCACGAAATGGATGCGCTCGAAAGCAATGCCTTCGGCGGCCAGATTCTCGGCGGCGGAGCGCTCGGTTATAAACAGGAAGTCGGAGATCTGATCGGTGAGCACCCGGTTGATCTCTTCGGGCATGCTCCTATCCCCGCTTCTTAAGCCCGCTTCGACGTGGGCGACTTTGATGCCGCGCTTGACCGAGACCAGCGCGCAGGCCAGCGTGGAGTTGACGTCGCCGACGACCAGGACCACGTCGGTCGGGTTCTGATCGAGCACCTCGTCGAAGGCGATCATCACTTTCGCTGTCTGGACGGCATGGGAGCCGGAGCCGACGCCCAGATAGACATCGGGCTGGGGCAGGCCCAGCTCGGTAAAGAAGAGCGTGGACATGCGCTGGTCGTAGTGCTGGCCCGTATGCACGAGCCGGCACGCGACATCCGAGCGAGAAGCCGCCGCGTCGAGAATGGGGGCGACCTTCATGAAGTTGGGCCGCGCGCCCACCACGCATGTCAGATGCAAGGGCATATTTTTACTCCGCGTCCGTCTTAGATGGCCTGCGGACGCGATGGAATGCATTCCGTTCGCGTTGGCGATGGAATGAATTTCGTTCGCGCCGGGCCGATGGACTGAAGTCCTTCGCTGTGAGGCGCTATCGCGCCGGGTGTCCTCCGGACAATTGCCCCTTGTGAACCTCATTTTTCCCCTCACCTTACGAGAAGAGAAAATTTTGATTGTTGAGTCCCCGCAGGGGACTTCGGGGCTTAGTTTTAACTGCCCGCCTCAGCCGAATGGGCCGTCCGGCACGTGCGATAGATGTCTTGATAGCGGGCGACCAGAGTCGGCCATTGCCGCTCCTGCAGCACCCATTCGCGCGCCCTCTGAGATAGCTGCTGCTGCCGGTCCGGGTCCTGAAGGAGTCCGGCGCACTGGGCGGCGAGATCGGCGGCGTCGCCGGCGCGGAACATCAGACCCGTCTCTTCCGGGCGGACTAATTCTTGCATGGCCTTCACGTCGCTGACCATGACCGCCCTGCGCATCGCCATCGCCTCTAACGGCTTGAGGGGCGTGGTCAGCGCGGTCGTGCGCGTGAGGATGCGCGGATAGACCATGACATCCGCCATCGCGTAAATGCCGGCTACCTGATTGTGCGGCAGGCGCCCGGTGAACGTCACGTGCTCGTCCAGTTGGGCGTCGCAGACCTGTTTGCGCAGCTCGTTCTCCTGCCCGCCGCTGCCGGTGATGACCAGGTGCGCCTGCGGCTCTTTCTGAAGAATCTGCGGCAGCGCGTCGATCAGGATGTTCAGGCCCTCATACGGCTGGAAGGTGCCCACATAGCCGATGATCCGCTTCCCTTCGAGATGGAAGCGGCGGCGCTGTTCCTCCCGGCCTTCGCCAGGGGTAAAGCCGGACACGTCCACGCCGTTGTCTACGACGAACAACCGGTCCGCGCGCCCCGTTCGAGGCGCTAATTCCTCGCGCAGGCAGTGGCAGATCGTGACCACGGCGTCGGCGCGGCTGAGCACGCGAGTCTCCATGCGGCGCGCCAGGCGGTAGACCGGCGAGTTCTCCCCGAACTTGCCCCGATCGACGGAAGCGTTCTCCCAGAGATCGCGCACTTCATAGACGAAGGGCAATCCTGCCGCGCGTGCCGCCGAAAGCGCCGGCAGCCCGACCAGCATCGGCGAGTGAGCGTGGACCAGATCCGGCTTAAACTCCTGAATGGCGGCTTGCACGCGCTTTTTCAGCAGGCGCATCAGCCCGATCTCACGCATCAGGGGCTTCTGCAAGCCCGTATAGGCGGGCGTGCGCCAGTAAAGGATACCCTGAATCTCCTCCTGCAGCGATTCCCCGTTCGGATGCTGCGCGGAGGTCACGACCGCCGGCACGATGCCCTGCTGCTGCTGAAAGCGCAGGATGTAATCGCTGCGGATGCTGTAACCGCAGATAAAGGGCAGCGAGGTATGCAGGACATGAAGCACGCGCATGATTTATCCCGAATGTCGGGGCGTTTACGCCCCGTCTCTCAGGCGGCTTTGCCGCCAACCGCCCTCGCGGGCGGATTATAGCCGGATTTAGAGAGGGTCCAGGCGATCTGCCGTCGTATCGACGACGGCGTGTTTGTCGTCCAGGGATTCGGGCAAGCGCTCTCCGGTCTCCGAGACGCGCTTGCCGTAGATCTTGATGACCCGCGCCGGAATACCGACGGCGGTCGCGCCGTCCGGCAGGTCTTTGGTCACGACGGCGTTCGCGCCGATCTTCACGTCCGAGCCGATTCGGATCGCGCCGAGGACCTTGGCGCCGGCGCCGATGAAAACGTTGTCTCCCAGCACGGGACTCTGGTCTTTCTCCGCGCCGATCGTGACCCCATGCTGGATCACCAGGTTGCGGCCTGCCCGCACGTGGGTGTTGATCACGATGCCGATGCTGTGGACAATGACCAGGCCCGGCCCGATATCGGCGCCCCGGCCGATCACCATGTGGCTGACCGTGGCGTTGTAGCGGTAGAGCAGCAGCGCCAGCGGCTTGAGATGGTGCGTCTGGCAGAAGCGCATCGCCCGATAGAGGATTTGCGCCGTGCTGCCCTCCCCGAAACACATGCGCAGCAGCGCCCTCCGGGTGGGCGGCAGGTCGTACCACTCGGCTTTGCGGCGTAGATCCTCACGCAGAGTATTGAACATCGCGATTTGGTGGAGAAGATGGTCTGCCGGATGTTTCCTTCTCCCTCTCTTCTCAGCGGTACGGGGAGAAGGGAGAGGAGGCTGCGTCCGGATGCAAGCGAGAAGGTCAACCGGAACGTTGCATGCGGTCTTCCCGCATGGCGCCGCCAACTCCGCACGCATCTTCTAAAGTGCCGGATTCCTTCCTGGCGTGCAGAGAGGGCCGCTCGGGCGATGCACGCCGAAAAACGATCAGGTATATATACTTTATGATGGCGGCTTCGCGCGGAGTCTGTAGGGGCCAGGACCCCTTTCGACCTCCCAGGCGAAGTCTCTTTTTATTTCTGCCCATGATGGGCGGACGAGGACAGGATTGAAACTCTTCTCACGTTCGATCGATAGGGAGCGGTGGTACGACGTGGAGATCGGCCTGCGCGCGGCGATCGCCGCCGGCAAGAGCCGTCTTCCTTCCGGTGATCGGCCTCTGGACATCTTCCTGTGCGTCGTGGACCACTACGAGCCGCAGATCGGCCGTCCGCCGCGCGAGGTCGCGCAGGAGCGGGTAAAGGACTGGCTGTGCCGCTATCCGGCGATCGCCGATAAGCATCGCGACGCGGACGGCCGTCCGCCTGCCCATAGCTTCTTCTATCCGTGGGACGAGTACGACGAATGGGAGCTGGCACGCCTGGTGGAGCTATGCGCCGGCGGCTACGGCGAGATCGAGCTGCACCTGCACCACCGCGACGATACCGACGCCACGTTGCGGCGGAAGCTGCGCGACGCCCTGCAGACGTATCGCGCCGCAGGCGCGCTCTCCGTCTGGCCGGAAGGCCGTCCGGCCTTCGGTTTCATCCATGGGGACTGGGCGCTGGACAACTCCCGCTCGGATGGCGGGCGTAACTATTGCGGCGTGAACAACGAATTGACGGTGCTGATGGAAGAGGGCTGCTACGCGGACTTCACGTTTCCTTCCTGGCAGAAATCCTCACAGCCGCGCCAACTGAATACGATTTACTATGCCGTGGACGATCCGGCGCGTCCCAAATCCTACGACCGGGGAAGCAATGCGCAGGCCGGCGTCACCGACCAGAAGGGGCTGCTGTTGATCCAGGGAGTGCTGCGGCCTTTCTTGAACGGCTTCCGTCCGGGCATCGACGACAGCGATCTCGCTTTCTGGCGCCGCTATTCCCCGGCGCGGCTGGACCGGTGGGTGCGCGCCGGCATTCACGTTCAGGGGCGACCCCATCGAATCTTCATCAAGCTGCACTGCCACGGGGCGCAGGACGATAACCGCCGGGCCTTATTGGGGGGCGATCTGGAGGCGCTGTTCGCCGACGCGGAGGCGCGCTACAACGACGGGCAGCGTTATCGCCTTCATTACGTGACGGCGCGGGAGATGTTCAATGTGGTCAAGGCGACCGAAGCGGGCGTCGAGGACCTTCTTGCTGCGCGGGATTGGATATTGAAAAAACCGAGGGGGTGAAGAAAACAAAATTCCCCCGCTCCTTGCAAAGGAGCGGGGGATTAAGGGGGTGAGGTCAGCCTTTGGCGACGCGGAGCAGGTCCTCGCACACCTGAAACTGCTGCTGAACCTCGCCCTTGATCTCTTCGAGCGTTTTCTCATCGAACTCCAGCCACTCCGCGACCTCCGGCGAAAGCTCGGGCGCCTGCGTGTGCTCGGAGGAGGGGTAGCCGCACTGCCACGCCATCCAGTCGGCGGCGTGGATAATGGCGACCATCTCGAAGTGCTCCTTCAGGCGGGACGGCTCGTGGTGGTTGCCGATCATGGACACGAGGCGGGGAGGGAAGTTCCAGTGCTGGGCGATGCGGCGCCCGATGGTCACGTGGTCCATTCCCAGAATCATCGCTTCGGCTTCGCGGGCGGAGCGGCCTTCGCGGGCGGCAAAGGCGATGGTGACCGCGTACTGCACCGGGAAGTAGCTATCCAGAAAGAGAACGCCGATGTCGTGGAGCAGCGCGCCGATGAACGCCTCTTCGGCGGCGCTGCGGGAGCGGGTGAGACGCCGGCGGGCCAGGATGTTGCCGGCCACGGCCGCCGCGACGGAGTGCTCCCAGAACTTCGCCCGATTGAGTCCGTAAGGGATGCTCTTCTGGCTCAGCAGCCCGAAGGCGGACACGCCGAGCACCAGATTGCGAACGGTATTGAAGCCGAGGATGACGACGGCGTGCGTGATGGTGCTGATGCGCTTGGGAAAACCATAGTAGGCCGAGTTGACGATGCGCAGCACCTTGGAGGAGAGGGCCTGGTCCATCGAGATGAGCTGGTTGAGGTCTTCCGCCGAGGTTTCCGGGTTATTGACCATCTCCATGATCCGGGTGACGACCGCCGGTAAGGGAGGCAGGTCCGCCAGCTTCTTTTCCAGGGTCTGCTGAAAGACGGTGCGGTCTATGCGAATGGTTTTGACGTCGGGCGACATGCAGCCTATCCTTTCTCTTGCCCGGCCCTGTGCCGGTCCTCGCGTACCTTCCAGCCCATCAGGCGCCAACTGCCGGTGTGGCAAGATGCGGTTCCTGGCGTGGCCTCAGATCGCGCATCGATCTATTTTCGGGGCAGGAGCAGAGTAACTTTAGGCGGGCCTCTTCGGATTTGGTCAGTTTTCGTGGACCGGGCGCCTTCGGTAGGGCACTGGTGGGCCGGTACGTCCTTCACCGGCACGTACGATCTTTCGCCTGATATTTTCGAGACCCAGGAGGAGCTGGTCTTCGTTCTGCCGATTCCCGGCCTCGATCCCAGCGATCTGAACATCGAGGCGACGGCGGATACGCTGAGCATTCGCGGCGAGCACAAGCCGTTCTATCAGAATGAGAACGCCGTGCAGCATCGGCAAAGCTTCTGGTCTAAGGCGCAGGGGGCCTTCCAGTGGACCTACACGCTGCCGGTCGAGATCGATCCGAATGCGATCCAGGCCAGCTACCGCAACGGCATGTTGGAACTGCACCTGCCCAAGTCCGAGGCGGCCAAGCCGAAAGCGGTCAAGGTCAACGTCGTCAACAAATAGTGTCTGTATGCGGTGGAGTGTCCAGCGCTCCATGCCAGAAATCCATGCGTGAAGACGGCCCGGCGGAAATGTGTTCTTTCCGCCGGGCCGTCTGTTTGTCCGCGTACAGGTCGAAAAGGACTGGAACTCTGACAACCGAGCGCGCGTCCTAATAGGTAGATACCGCAGTATCCAGAATCAAGGACACGGTCGAGTCGAATATGCTGCCCTTCCCGAAAATCGTTTTGATACTGCTGTTTACTGCCTTCTTGTTCGTGCTGGGGCTGATCACGGTGCGGATCGCCACCGCTCCCTCCCCACCCGAGCATCGTCCCCGGCTGATGCGGCCGGTCTAGCGACCGGCCGCGCCGTGGGGTAAAAAAGGAGCGGGCGAGGGTTCTGCCCTCGCCCGCTTTGTTGCGTTTGTTCGGGTCCCACAAGGCGCCGGCTAGGGCGGGGGAGTCTGGCCCGGCGGCGGGGTCGCCGGCGGCGTGTCGCCAGACGGCGTCTGCTGCTGATGGCGCGCGTTGATCTGGTCGATGAGCGTGGCGATGCTGGTCAGCGTGGTATTGGCCTGGTCGATGGTGCCGAGCATGGCGCGGGTATCCCCACGCATTCCGTCGATGATATTGAGCATATCATCACAGTCCAGGATCATGGCATCGACATTGGTCAGGCCATCCGGATTCGGCGGATGCTGTCCCGTGTCCATGGCTGCCGGCTGGCCTGGCGCCGGCGGCTGGGCAGTGGTGTCCTGAGGCGCGTTGGCAAGCGCGGGCGCGGCCATGACCAGCCCCAGCAGAGCGGTCAGGCCAAAGCTCGCATTGCGTGCAAACATCATCAGGCTGTTCTCCTTTCCTGATCGGTGCGTCCGTGCCGGCTTCCGGGCGCGGAAAGTAAAGCCTTTGCCGCCGAAAGCGAACGAGAGGCTGTTACCCCGCTTTTTAGGAAGCCGCGCGAAAAGAGGGCCGTGCAGGCAGACCCCGTCGCCGGTCCTTCCCGCCCGGAATGAGGAGGGCGACGCAGCAAAGGATGAGTTGGACGTCTGCCAGAGCCAGGTAAGGGACGGTATGGGGCGCGGGGATGTTCCCCATTTTTGCGCGCCTGCTTTCGCGGCGCGCCTTCCTGCCAGGTATGTCTCTGGCGCGGGCGCCCTGTGCCGAAGCCGGGCCGCGCCAAGGAAAAACCGCCTTCCGCGAAGTGCGGAAGGCGGTAACCTCATCCTTTACCGGGTCGTGAACGACCCGTCTGGCAGGCGGCGAAGCCGCCGACCGCCCTGCCGGGCGGATTTTAAGCGGAGGTCAGAGACCTCACCCCCTCTCCAATCGCCATCGGTGCCTCAACGGCTCGGCACCCCTCCCCCTCTCCTTCGTAAGGAGAGGGGGAATTATGTAGGAGGTGGGGCAGGCGCAGCCTAGCCGGCGGTGTGTAGTGTCAGGAAGAACACCGCGGCGGAGATGCCGACGAGTGTGAGCAGAAGGATCGAGAGCATCCCCAAAGGCGTCAGCAAGGCGGATAGCTGCTCGCGCAGCGGTCTCGGCGCACGCCGGACAGGATTGAGCGCCAAAAGCTCGATACTGCACCTCTTGCAGTATTTATCCTGCGGCGGGGCCAATTGGTCGCACAAAGGACAGAACTTCACAATCAGCCTCCTTTGAATCGTGCAATCCGACAGCCCGGCGGCCCTACCGTACAAGAAACAACGACCGTGTAGGCCCGTGGCTTTGCGTCCCGCCCTTTCGGGCGGTTTGCCTTTCTCGATTGCAAAGGAAGGACAGGATGGAACGGGACCTGGAATCGATCCATAGTGCCCGATTCCCATCGACTGTCTCCTTCCCTGTTGACGTGGGATGGCGGGCACGAACCATCTTAGGAAGGTTATGCCATTTCTAAAATGAAAATCGTCCCCGCAACCCTGCGTGAGATTCAGATCGGCTGCTTCGCGGCGATCGTAGGCGCCCTTCTTTGTTTGTAAGGATAGTGTAAGGGTAGGGCATTATAATCATGTACAATAAGAACGCAGCCTATCTCGACGAAGAAGGAGCCAGCCATGTCTACCTCACTATTCTCCCGGTATCTCGCGCGTAAGCCGGCAAGGGCGTCGATCCTTGCCGGCCTACTGCTTGGCCTCTGGAGCCTGACGCTTTCCGCCTCTGCCCAGATCAGCGGTCCCGGCAGCACCATTCCGTGGAACGGCAACAACTGGTATCTGTATGGGGTGGACTATCCCTGGTACAACTATGCCACCGACTTCGGCAGTGGCGGCTGGGGCAAATATACCGATTGGACGGCCATCAACTCGGCTTTCTCCGCGATGAACGCGGAAGGCGCCCGGATTCAGCGCTGGTGGGTCTTTGGCGATGGACGCTACGACCCCAAGTTCAACGCGGACGGCACCGTTTCCGGGCTGGACAGCCAGTTCTTTACGGACGTAGACACGGCGCTGCAAAAGGCGGATGCCAACAACCAGTACCTGCTCTTCTGCGTGATCGACAACAGCATGTGGGCCAACGCCAACGTCGTCAGTGGGGTGCAACTGGGCGGTCATGCCGCCATCATTAGCGACAGCACGGTCCAGCAGAGTTTTCTTGACAATGCGTTAAAGCCCTTCCTGCAGCACGTGGCGGCCAGTCCTTACGCGAGCCGGGTGCTGGGCTACGACATCGTCAACGAGCCGGAAGGCCAGATGACCGGCTACTGGGGCGGCGATGCCAACTTCGCGGCGGCGCCGGTGCAGGCGTTTGTGGCGAACTGCGCCAGCACCATACACACCTACGGCGGTGGGGCGTATGCCACGGTCGGCTCGGCGATGCCGGGGTGGGCTTCTCTGTGGAGCGGCCTGGGACTGGATTTCTATCAGATCCATTACTATCCCTGGATGGACAATGGAGGGCCGGCAGGCAGCGGCTTGCCGACCTATGCCTCGCTCAATCTCGATCGACCTTGCGTCGTGGGCGAATTCTCTACGGTAGACGCCGACTACACCATCGGCAGCACGACGGCGCAGAGCGCGCAGTGGTACCTGGATACCATCTATCGCTATGGCTATGCGGGCGCTTTAGCCTGGAGTAATAACGCCAGTGACAGCGCGACCGACTGGACGGACTTCAATCCGGTCTTTGCCAACTGGGCGAATGGGCATTCCGGCATCATCGGGCCGCAGCCGTCTTCTGCACCGGCGCCGGTATTGAGCGCGCTCAAGCCTACTTCCGCCAATGCGGGCGGCCCGGCCTTTACTCTGGTGGTCAAAGGCAGCAGCTTCGCCTCCGGCGACGTGGTCGATTGGACGGCAGGCGGGAACACGACGGCTCTAACGACGACTTTCGTGTCTTCTGCCGAGCTAAAGGCGGGGGTGCCTGCTTCGCTGATCGCCAATGCCGGCACGGCTCAGATCAACGTGACCGGTACGGGCGGCGTCTCCGCCAGCAAGAAGTTCACTATCCTGCTGACCACTCTC
>Ga0209810_1001827_pt1 | contig 29076 bp, 31 predicted proteins | sample Coa_R1_7_FD_187159 | JGI IMG/M metagenome (GOLD analysis project Ga0209810, IMG submission 187159) | Surface soil microbial communities from Centralia Pennsylvania, which are recovering from an underground coalmine fire - Coalmine... | ecosystem: Environmental > Terrestrial > Soil > Unclassified... | reverse complement strand
TTTTTGGATTTATGCCGTAGATTTTTCCTCTAAACCCTCCGCTTATAAGATTTTTAAAAAGCCCGTAGCCGACGCTTTCCTCCCTTTCGCTTACTCCGATTAAGGCAATAGATTCTGGATTAAAGATCATTTCAAGGTTTTTAGTGCTCATTTTATTATGTTCCTACCTGTATCGCCCTCTTAGACTCTATCTTACAAAATCTACTGCACTGTTCTAATTAAGTAAAATCCCTTTCAAAGGGTAGGAGAAGATAATGGCTTCAGTTTATCTCTTTTCATCAGACTTACGAACAAAAGAGATTTACAATAAAACAAATATAGCTAATTGGCTTGAACGAGCGCAGCTTTTGTTTTTCTGGTTAGATACACCATATTTCCAAGAAAGAGGATAATCGCAAAAGCGTTAAATAACCCTCCCAACTGGCGTCCTATTGGCCACTGTAATAGGTCTCCCATTATTCGCAAAACCAGAGAGAGGTGGAGTAGAGTGAGATGTGCATAAAATGATGGCTGAAAGGGTAGGGAATTTGGTAAATCCATCAGCATTGGAAAAATGATAGGCGCATGGGCAAATATCATGGAGAAGACAAAGCCAACAAAGATGGAATGTAAAATAGCATCATAGTAAAATCCTGCCGTGATGCCTCCAAAGAGCAATCCTAAAATTCCGCTCATTCCAAGCCAGATATAGCCTAGAATCAGGCTCAGAGCCATAAATCGGCTTAATCCTGCCCGATATATTGTGCGCCTTGCCATATCATTGCGTAGGAGCCACAGCGCTAAACCAATCATCCCTGCGCCTGCAACGCGCATTCCGACGCTGAAGGTCTTGGTTGCCAAGAGGGCACCAATTATAAAAACGGAGGCGGCAATGACAAAAGCCACCCTGCTCATTTTCGATATTTGAAGCACTCGGCTGATTTCTAGCCTCTCTCCGACAATGGTTAAAACGAGGAATCCGATCCACCATGGAACGACTCTATAAAAGGGTAGACCAGAGAGCCAAAATCCGTTTCCGATAAGCCAACAGGAACCACCAATCACTAGGACAATTGCATAAAGGGCTAAATGGCGGTAAAAAATAAGGACTAAAAGAGATACTAGTCCGGCGCTACCTAGTGTCATTAGTATCGTTCCAAGAGAACTGGGCGCATCTGTCATTAAGGCCAAGACCCCTGTGCCGCTTAGAGTTGGCACTAAATATGCCCACTTGGATCCCAAAGCTACCGCTCTCTCAAGGCTGATGAGTGTCCCCAAAAAGCCTGAGACCATAAGGGGGCCGTGAATCGCGGGTAGGGTATTAGGCATAGGCAGATTCCACCCAATGCGAAAAAGCCCTGCCCAGAGCGCTAAAAGAAGTGCCAATCCCCCAAGAGCCATTATAAGGAGACGAAAACCGGGTTTTTTCCCTTCCACCTTGACCTAACCCTTTTGCTCCGTTGATTTAACAAGGATAAGTAGCATTACCACAGGGGTTTTTGCGTAAATGCTGTGTGGAAGCCCGGGTGGCATGTGCACCCACGCTCCGCTGTCTGCCTCTTTTAGATCGTCTCCCAATTTTAGTCTCGCCTCGCCTTTGACTATATGAATAACGGCTGGCATAGAAGAAGTATGCTCAGAAAGTTCTTGTCCTGGAGCGAACCCAAAAAGTATAGCCTTTATGTGATCATCATTATAGATGGTGCGGCTTATAATACTATCACTGGGAATCTCTTGAAACTCTCTATATAGGTCGGCAATGTATGTATATTCTTTGCCCATTTTTTTCTCCATACCATAGAGGTTTGAGTTTTAATTTAACATTATCCGCTTCTTGTGCAAATTCACACAGTCCTACAGTGCACTACTGCACAGGCGGGTTTATTAGATTATCTTTTACCTCAATGAGATGGGTGGCCGTCTGTTTCCCAATGAATTCACCACTTCTCCTTACCCTTCCCACCATCTCAGAACCGATTTGGTGTCATATATGGTATCTATATCCGAATCATATCCTTTGGATTTTAGCTCTTCCTGACATCTCCTACCCATTCTCTCTGAGACCTCGGTTTTCATCATTACACCTCTGGATTTTCTAAGCGTGAGGGTGCTAAAGCGGGTCTTCAGATGAAAAAAATAAAAAATCAGGGATGCACGGTCTTACTTGCGGAGTCCAGCGTTTTCCGCCGCAATGCGCGCGAGTGCTGCCCAATCTGTATCACCCTGTCCATGTGCAGCCGCTGAGAGTAAATGGTTATAGATCAGGCTCGCAAGGGGCATTGGCGTGGCAGTTGTATCGGCTGATTGGAGCACAAGACGCATGTCTTTTAGGCCTATTTTGAGCTTAAATCCAGGTGGCTCGTACCTTTCTTCAATAATTATCCTGCCGTAGTTTTCGTAGACAGGAGATTTAAATAAAGCGTTTATAATCTCCAGGAATTGGCTTGCCTCTGCACCCGATTTGCGTACAAGCGCAAAGGCCTCGCCCAGCGTCTCTATCATCGAGGCAACCACGAAGTTTCCAGCAATCTTGATTGTGTTTGCCAATGATGGCTCATTCCCTACTACAAACACGCCTTGGCCCATTGCATTAAAGAGTGATCGGCATCGTTCAATCTGATCGTGTGGGCCTGCCGCCACGATCCACAACCTTGCTCCCGCTGCTGCATCTGGTCGCCCAAAGACCGGAGCCGCGATATAGAACTGCCCGGCCATCGCGTGCGCTTCAGCCAGTCTTTGTGAGAGTCCCACGCTAATCGTGCTCATTGAAATATGTATTGCCTCATGTCCGAGTGCCTCAAGTACACTAAGTGTCTCTTTAGTCTTGCTTTGACCGAGAACCACCTCTTCAACGGCGTGGTCATCGGCGAGCATCGTAATGAGTGCTTCAACGTCGCGTGCCGCATCAGCCGGTGAATCGGCCACACTCGCACCTTCTACGTGTATTTCTTCGGCGCGGCTGCGCGTGCGGTTGTAAACTATTAAATCGTGCCCCGCACAGATAAGGTTACGCGCCATCGGTTGTCCCATGTTGCCAAGGCCTATAAATCCTAATCTCATCTCTTTTTCTCCTAATGTGTGTTCTGCTGTTATCGGCGTTGGTACAGGCTATAAACTGTGCTACTTACCATTTATCTTTGTAACCCATTTATACATGATCTTTTTATTTCCATTGTCACACAAAGAATAGTCTATTTCAAGCAAAGTAGTCGAGAAAACCCCTTTATTCTTTATGATGAAGATGTAGTGTTTGGCTCAGGCTCTCTCCTTAGACCTCTTCAAATGGCCAGACCTCTACATTGACAGGCCCTCCACAACGGAGTAGCGGTTCACCACCAGGGGTAGGAAGCCCATCTGCTTCAATCATGCTTGATTTGTATTTTCTGAGATTAGCCTCTTGCAAGGGCCAGGGCTTATGATGAATGCGGCAACGATAGAGCTTATCTCCGTCTGAGGTATAGAGGCAGTAACGCTCAGTGAGAAAGAATTCTAGCGAACCAGGCTCTGCCCGCGGTAAATCAGCACCAATTGTCCATGTGGCGTTGAATTCTGCCGGTGATGCTGTGCCTTTACGAGCGGCGGTGTATATTATAGTCCTGCCCTGCTGCTCAAGGCTAATTCTCGCCCGGTAGTACGGTAAGCGAAAGAAGGCACGCGCTGCCAATACTGCCACCAGGCTATTAGCGTCTAAAGAAAAGAACCACACTCCAGGAACACCATCCAAGTGTACATAGGTGCGCACATTGATTTCGTGGAAGTCACTTACACAAGGCAGCGGAGGCATAAATATAGGCCGGGCATTCCAGACAGTAAATGGAGTCAGGCCAATCCACGCCTTGCCCTCAAAAGTATCAATGACCAAGGGCTTTGGTATTAGCCGTCGAAGCGCTTTGATTGGCATCTGCCAATGCATGAAGAGCAGCTTACCCCAGGACTGATACATGATTGGTGAGTCTGCAGGGCGCTTACGGATTGATAATCTATTAGCTATATCTGGTGATTGACCTCTCATAGTTTTACTTATACCACATTACTGAGGAGATTTCTTCAAAATAGTTTTGCCTATAGGGAGCGCTTTATAATAGAGAATAGGATTCTCAAAGATAATCCATTAACCCTTCAAGAGCTTGGAAGGGAATTCAGCATTTCAAAGGAGCGGGTAAGGCGGATTGAAAATGAAGCCTTAAAAAGATGAAAATGGTTTTAGAGAAAGAGGGTTATATATAAGGCAGTGTGGAATTAAAATTTTGTCCGAAGCCTCTTTTTAACCCAACCGTTCCAGTAAATGATCCCCAACCCGCAATGCATTGGCTATAATGGTCAGTGCGGGATTAACTGCTCCAGCCGAAACAAAGAAGCTGCCATCAACAACATAGAGGTTGTCCAGGTTGTGCGCCTTGCAATTCGGGTCGAGCACCGAGGTCTTCGGATCACGCCCAAAACGGATAGTCCCACACTGGTGGGCAGTGCCACCTATGGGAATCTGCTTGCCCAGGTAGAGCGAATGGGGCAGCAGGTGCTGGTGTAAATCCATGGGCTCAAGCATATCCTTGAGCTTAGCAATAAGCCGCCTGTGTCCCTCCATGTTTGTCTGCTTGAGATGAAGAACGATCTCTCCCTTTGAGTTGAGGGTAACGCGGTTATCGGGATCGGGCAAATCTTCGGATGTCAGCCAGAAGTCAACGGCGTGCCTGGCCATATAATCGAGTGCCATATCCGGCTTCCAGATTGCCCAGTCTGGTGCCTCACCCTTGATCATCTCACTATCGGACTTACCCAGCATTTGAATATGCCCCAGGGGGTATTCCCAGTCATTAGAGCGAAAGTAGAAGTCATTCAAAGCAAGTGTTTTCTGGAACACTGTAGGATTGGGGCGTCTGGAGATGGCCAGAAGCGCCGAGTTGTTGTGGCGCATATAATGTCTGCCTACAACATCTGAGCTGTTGGCCAACCCGTTTGGATGCTTGTCATTGGCCGAGCGCAGAAGCAATGCAGCCGAGTTAATCGCTCCACAGGAGACGACCACTATGTCAGCCGAGTATGATTCAGGGATTCCATTGCGCTTAACGTGGACCTTTGTTACTTCACTTCCTGAGGCATTCGTTTCGAGCCGCTCTACATAGGCCCCGGTTATGAGCTGGACATTCGGATACTCCAATGCAGGTTCTATACAGACGATGTGTGCATCGGCTTTGGCATTTACCAGGCATGGGAAGCCATCGAACCTGTCACACCTGATACAACGGCTAGTGTGTAAAGGTTTCCCGTTTTCCTCATCCAGCATGATGCCTATGGGCAATGGAAACGGGTGGTAGCCTTTTCGACGCAGGTCATCATGAAGCTCTTGAATGCGTGGCTCGTGGCTTACGGGAGGGTAGCGATAGGGCGCACTCACCGGGGGTTCGGTTGGGTCAATCCCATGCTCTCCATGGACGTAATAGAGATGCTCAGCCTTTGTGTAATATGGCTCGAAGTCCTCATAACTGAGCGGCCAGGCAGGTGAGATGCCTCCATGGTGTTTGATTTCACCAAAATCCTCCCTGCGCAACCTCAGTAGGGCTGCCCCATAGAATTTGGTGTTGCCGCCAACATAGTAGTGAATGCCTGGTTGAAACGCATTGCCTTCACTGTCATACCAGGTCTCCTTGGCCTTGTACTTCGATTCTATGAAGACGGCGTGTGAATTCCAGTTGTCCCTCTCACGCCGCAGAAATCCGCCGCGTTCTAAAAGCAGCAGGCGCTTGCCGGAAGGAGCCAAATGATAGGCAAGCGTCCCACCCCCGGCTCCTGTTCCGATGATAATCACATCGAAATGGTTCCCTTGTGACATTGTATTCCTCCTATTGATTTTAGAGCCTTACCTCTCGACGCACATGGTAGTCATATCTGAAAAAGCAGGTTTGTCATTATTGAGATTAATATACAACATGGTCTGGTCTTCTAATCCTCAAACTCCTCCATCAGGTTGCGCGTGGCGGGGCATCCATGGCTTTGTGAGAAAAAAAGCCAATACAGCCATTCCCACTGGCAGAATACTTGAACCGGTGTAAATAGCAGAGAGAGTTATACCAGTCCCTCTCAATGGCCCCACTCCGAAGGATGCAATGCCGTATCCTAACATATACGCCGCCATGACCCCTCCCGACACAGCTTCTATGATTCGTGAGAACTCTCCTTGGGCGAAGCTGACGCTCAGTGGCAGAAAGGCGGAACAGGCTAATCCAGCAAAACCGTAAGCGACGATGCTTCCCGTTGCCACACCAATTCTCGGAATAGTGACCAAGGCTACGAGGATCAGAACCGGCAATATGCGATAGATCCACTGATCTGAGATCCAGGTGGAGATGAAAGTGACTACAATCCGACCGGCTGTTACCATGGCCCAGAAGGCAGCCAAGGCGAAAGCCGCATCGTGCAGGGATAGTCCCTTATCCTCATTCAGGTAGATTGTAGCCCAGTTGCCAAAGAGGGTTTCACAAATGCCATACAGAAAGGCAATCCCGCAAAACACCCAGAAGCGCGGGGATAGTCCTCTCGGAAAAGCCAACACACCTGTGCCCGTGCTGCCTGATCCCTTGTCAGAGAATGCAGCTTGCAACGGTTGATTTAGGCTCATCAATGTGAGGGCCAGAAAACCACCTCCAACTAATACTGGCAAAAGCCACCATACAGCGACACCGACAAAGAACGCCACAAGCAGCGGTGCAAGCGCTGTGCCCGTGCCGAGAAGCGATTGGAGAGCCATAATCGCAACATCCTTTTTCTCAGGAAAGAACTCCGCTGCGTAGGTTTGGATTGCTGTCAGTATTGTCCCAAAACCAACCCCCAATGACACCATTGCCACGAGGAGAAGTCCATATGCAACACCATGATAGGCTGTGAAAAACTGGCTCACGATTAGAACAGCCATTGAAACCAGATTACTAATAAGTCCCACCAGTAAAAGCGGTTTCAGACCAAACCGACGTCCTAGCCCCGCACCCAGGCTGGAACCCAGGATGGCAAAGATAACCATAGGTAGGAACATATATCCATACTCACCGCTTGTGAGGTGATAGGATTCAGGGCTGGTAAAGATGGTACCTGCCGCCGGGAAAGTGACCAGGCTGAGACCCTGTGCAAGGCCCGTCGCATATACGATTCCGATTTCACTACGTCTTCCCATAATCTTATGGTACTTGTAATTATATCTCCTAAAGCGGCTGACTCCACGCCCTTATTTGCGTCTGAGTTGATTGCACCGCATACCAAAAGGTCGAAAGACTTAATCTAATGTTGTACATCTTAATTATTGAAGGAGTTTACAACTGGAGAAATATTGAAGGGAAATAAAGCTTCAAATATACTGTGCAGGTATGCACAGCTTAGCAGTGTGTTAATACATAAACAGGCACATCTATTTTTGGTTATCAGCAATAATATGGAGGATACAGCATGGCACGGGGGCATTGATCGCGTCTATCATACCCTTAAAACCATAAAAATGAGCGCAAAAACCTATGTAAACGCTTTTTTCATCTCGATTTCTCTAATCGCACCTCTTACAGCTGTAATCAGGTCTCAGGCTCAAGATGCTGTGGCTCTGCGGTTGGTACAAACAATCCCTCTGCCAAACGTTGAGGGGCGGATTGATCATATGTCTGTAGACATTAAAGGCCAGCGGCTACTTATTGCCGCTCTTGGCAACAATTGCTCATCCCTGCTTCCTCTGAAGCTGTCGCGTCCATGTGGCTAGATTCTGGAGAAGTGGGGTTAGAAAGTGGGGTATAATTGTTATATATTATGAGAATTGTAATTTTTGGTGGTTCAGGACGAACCGGAATAGAACTTGTCAATCAAGCACTCAGTCGGAATCACAACGTAGTGGCATTTGTTAGAAATCCAGCCAAATTCCCAATACATCATAAAAATCTTTCTGTATTTGAGGGTAATGTTTTAAACAAAGATCATGTAGAGAACGCTATAAAAGGATGTGATGGTGTGCTTTTTGCAGTTGGAGTTAAGCCGTGGAAAGAAAAACCAATTTGCACAGAGGGTATTAAAAATGTTATTACCGCAATGCATAAATATAATGTACGAAGGTTGGTTGTCGAGTCGGCATACGGAGTTAAAGAAACGAGAAAGGGAATTTATGGAAGATTACTCTGGGTCATTATTAAGGATATTATGAAAGACAAGGAAACAATGGAGAATGCAGTAGCTGAAAGTCAGCTGGAGTGGCTAATTGCGCGTCCTACTATTCTGACCAAAGGTACTAAAACTGGTAAGTATCGAATAGGCCATGATCTACATCTGGGTATATTGCCTAAAATATCTCGTGCGGATGTCGCGGACTTTATGTTAAAACAACTGCAAGATAATACATACATCCATCCATCAAACTCCTGCCATAAGCTATTAAATTCCCCTTAAATACCCAGGGTACGGCTTGGTATACGAACGTCATTCCACATCTGGAGCTCCTCACGAAATCTAATGAATTAAGAAAAAACCTCAGATTTTTTCCTTTCCAAAATTTAGGGATTTGGGAAGAAGTTAGATTTCCCACATCTGCACATCCATACTCACCTTACTCCGAGGAATCTCCTTATGGGAAATGCAACCGTTGGGTGTTTTGATTGACATCAGTCTCATCTTTGTGGGACAATACCAAAGTAAAAAGCTCGTGCACAAGATAGGTATGAGTATAGTCTCACCTACTAAATAAAACGGAGGAAATACAGATGGCCAAAACCGAGAAGAAGATTCCGAGCGGCAAATTTGCACCCATTCCCGCGGAGAAGGTCGAGGCCCAAAAATCTATCGCTCCCGCTAAGACAAAGGAGCGTGGTTCAGTCCGCCAATCTGTCCGTACGTTCTACGTTACCGCTCCGAATGGCTCTGAGCCACACCCGTCTCTCCGTGTGGAGCGAATTGAGGAGCAGCAGGATGGTGGGGTGCTCTGGCGTCTAGACATTGATCTTGGCGGCTCTGTCGAAACCCATCGCCATGGCATCCATGAAGAACCAATTGAACCTTCGAAGGTATCCTTATCCCGGAGCAAACGGCGAACTCCCGGAAGGGGACTCGATGGGTACTGCCCTCCGCCTCTGGGAGTTTCCTTTAAACCACGGGTTCAGGACCCCGTTGGACGAGTCCTTTATGAGTTTCGCGGTCGAATACATCGCCCTCTCTACGTTTTCGGCTCAGATGATCGCCATGTGCTCACAGATACCTCATTCCCCTGGTTGCTGGCTGGGAAGATCATAACGAGTGATGGCACTGGTGGCTCCGGTGCGCTGGTTGGCAATCGTGTTGTCCTTACAGCAAGGCACCTTCGTCCGGAAAAGAGCATCGCCGCCGGCAGATGGTGGATGAAATTTACTCCTCACTATTTTGATGGCAGTGAACCGTTCGGCTCATCGTTTATCAACAACAACCGCTTCTATGCCAAGACGGGTGATACGGGATTCGATATCGCCCATGACTTCATGGTCTGCCGATTATTTGAGCCTCTTGGGGAGAGGTTGGGCTTCTTTGGAGTCCAGGAATATACGGAGGACTGGAACGACCTGGAGGTATGGGCAAGCATTGGGTATCCGGGTGAACTTGCCGGTGGTGAGCGACCATTTGTTGAATTACGGTGTAGTGTTGAAGATAGCGAGGACTATGGTGGAGGCCAAATGCTCGAAACGGAGGCCGATCTAACACATGGTAATTCCGGTGGTCCATTCTGGGCTTGGTTCACCGGCAATGATGGTAAACAGCACGCTCGAATTGTGGCGGTGGTCTCTGATGAAGCTGATTTCGCTACAAGTCTGGGGTTAGTCATCATACACGATCACGACAACGGCCTAGCTGGCGGTGCTGACATGGTTGACCTCGTTAGATGGGCCCGTGAAAATTGGAAGTAATATATTTTTCAACTCCCCGATAGAGAGGGAAGTGGAATGAACCTAAGTATGGAATTCAGTGTATTTTCTACAAGAAAATACACCGTCTCACTCACAGTACTGTTCCTGAATCATCACCACCTCGTCCAATCGTTCAAAGAACACATCAACAATACGAGGGTCAAAATGTGTACCACGTCCTTCACGTAGGATCTCATAGACTTTCTCATTAGGCAAAGCCTTCCTGTAGGGACGCTCGCTTGTGAGGGCATCGAACACATCTGCCACTGCACAGATTCGACCCCACAAAGGGATGTTCGCTCCTGCAAGTCCCTTAGGGTAGCCGCTTCCGTCCCACTTTTCGTGGTGGGTTAACGCAATGACCTCCCCAGCCTGCAGGAGTTCCGAGGGCGAGCCGCCGAGGATGCGTGCGCCAATGATTGTGTGTTGCTTCATAATCTCAAACTCCTTCTTGGTGAGTTCACCCGGCTTTAGAAGGATCGCATCGGGAATACCAATCTTGCCCACATCGTGCAAGATGCTGGCGTTGAGGATTAGCTCCACCTCACCAGGAGGCAAGTTCAAGCCCTGAGCCAAAAGGCCGGAGTAGCGTCTCATGCGATGAATGTGTCCTCCTGTGTGTATATCCTTGTATTCTGCCGCCATAGCCAGACGGTAGATCGTGTACAGATGGGCTTCGTGGGTACTCCGCTGGGCTTGGGCCATGTTCTCCAACGCCTGGCGTAGCGCCGATGTCCGCTTCTCAACCTTTTTCTCCAGCTCTTCTTGGTGCTGCCTGATACCATCCTGAGCCTCCTTCATCTTCAACAGCGAGGTCATGCGTACTCTCGGTTCCGTCTTATCTACGGGTTTAGAAATGAAGTCGTTGGCTCCCGATTCAACGGCACGAAGGCGGTCATCTTTGCTCTGTAGCCCCGTCACCATGAGGATGGGTATGTTGCTGGAATCTGAATCCTCCCGGATGCGTCGGGCCACTGTGAACCCATCCATTCCGGGCATCGCTATGTCCAGAAGCACCAGATCAATATCCAGCTTCACCTTTGCTAGAGACTCAAACCCATCCTTGGCGATTTCAGGTTCATACCCCCAAGATTTCACTATGTCCTTCAAAAACTCCCGGTTTGCCTCTTCGTCATCTACAATGAGAATCCGTTTCGATTGGTTCATAGATTTGTTCCTTCCTTTTCTACTTCAGGGAAACTATTTAGAAAATAAAATAAACAAATTTCTCTTATTAGTCACCATTTGTCACCCTATTCCGTGATTAAAACCGAGTAGAGGGTCTTTAAAAGTGTTTCAGCTGTGTATGGCTTCGGCAGGAAAGCGCAGACACCCGTGCCAGTAATTTTGGCAAGCTTGTCATCCTCCTTTAGTCCACTGACAGCAATAACTTTAACCTGGGGGTTAACGCTGCGTAGCGCTCTAATACTCGTTGGACCATCCATAATAGGCATCATCATATCCATGAGAACAAGTTTTATTTCTTCTTTGTTCTGTAGGTACAATGCTACTGCCTCTGCACCATTACTGGCCGTGATTACTCTATAACGAGATGCCTCTAGTGTCATCTTGGTAATCTCAAGAACTGATGCCTCATCATCAACTACCAGTATCAGCTCTCCATGTCCCGCGGGCAGTTCTAGTTGCTTCTCATGGAGTTCCTTTATTTCAATTGTTTCAATAGCAGGCAGATAGATCTTGAATTTTGTCCCTTTTCCTACCTCGCTATACACATTTATAAACCCCCCGTGGTCTCTGACAATTCCAAAAGCCGTTGAGAGGCCAAGTCCTGTACCTTTGCCCAGCCCTTTGGTCGTGAAAAACGGCTCAAAGATCCTATTCATTATCCCAGGAGGAATCCCGGTTCCAGTATCCAAAACACTTATTGCAATATAAGGACCCACATGGGCATCTATATTCATCCGTGCATAGTTTTCATCAATGAAAATATTTTCAGCCGAGATATTCAATCTGCCACCATTTGGCATAGCATCGCGGGCGTTCACACAGAGATTCATTAAGACCTGATGGAGTTGTGTGGGGTCTCCAGTGATAGCCCAGAGGTCTTTTGGTACATCGGTGCGAATTTCGATTGATTTTGGAAATGTCTCTTTTAGAATCTTCTCAATCTCGGAGATAAGATGCCTTTCTTGAAGGATCGTGCGTTCACCTTCGAGTCCTCTTGTAAATGATAAAACCTGTTTTACCAAATTGGCTCCCCTTTGGGCGCTTGTTTCGAGTACATTTAATATGTTTTGGCTATGCTCATCTGTGAATCTTGTTCTTAGTATTCCCAATGCCATCATTATTGGAGAAAGTACATTGTTGAGGTCGTGTGCAATTCCTCCTGCAAGTACCCCTACGCTTTCCATTCGCTGCGCTCGGAGAAACTGGGCTTCTAGTTTCTTCTTCTCTGTAACATCAGTGTTGATAATGAGTGTTGATTTTGGTCTGCTCTTATTGTCCTGTATAAGTGTCCAGCGGCTTTCTACAATCACGTCCTTGCCGTCTTTCGTTACCTGCCGCAATTCACCATTCCACTCACCCTTCTCTAACGTAGTCTTTTTAGCTTTCTCAGCTTGAGAAGAATCTCCTTTGTATAAAAGTTCATTTATTGTTTTGCCGATCAGTTCCTCCGGTTCATTTACCACACCGTCCAAACCGTACAGACGTAGAGTCCTTTCATTGCAAAAGAGAACGTGACCCTCTAAGTCTATGACTATAATTGCATCCTGTGCTTTGTTGAGTAATTCAGCCTGTTCTCGTATTTTCTCCTCTGCCTGCTTGCGCTCTGTTATATCCTCCATCACACCCATTCCACCAGTAACATTCCCATTGTTATCACGCAAAGGAGAGAGGTGTGTTGATAACCATAACTCTGCTGAGCTAGTGGTAGCCTTATAGAAACCCTCATAGTGAGAAGACTGACCTTCAAGTGCTTTTATTATCGCTGGTATATAGCTTTGATCTTTAAGCCCACGCATATTAAATCCAATAATCCTGTCACGGGAGGATTGCAAAATCTGGACTAGGCGTTCGTTGCACTGCTTTATAGTGAGTTCCTTATCGAAAATAAACACCCCAACAGGTGATTGATCGAACAGAGTTCGGTATCGTTCCTCTGATTGCCTCAGTGCCTCCTCCGCCCGCTTTTGCTCAGTGATGTCGCGAACCACTTCAACAATAGCTAATTCGTTTCTATTCTCATCTTTAATGACTGATCTGGAAAGGGAAACTGGAAATTCACTTCCATTCCTTCGTCTGTGGTAAAACTCACCTCTCCAACCGTCTCTTTTGGAGGAAATACTCTTTACATCCCTATTTGTAGGTGCCTCACTCCAAAGGACACTAATATGTCTCCCAATAACGTCTTCTTCCTCGTATCCATAGGTTTTGCAGAATGATTTATTAACAAAGATGATTCTATCATCCATATCGGTAATATAGACACTATCATTAATGCTCATAATGGCATGTGATAGCATTCTGAATTGTTTCTCTGTTTTCTTGTGTTTGATTGCACTTTCCACGGTTATAGGCAGGACTTTCAGGTAATTGTGCTCCGGGTCTTTTATCAAATAGTCGCAAGCCCCTTCTTTCATGGCTTTAACAGCTATTTTCTCATCACCGGCTCCAGTAACAACAATGATTGGAGTATTTTTGACTAAGCCGAAAATATCGAATGCCGTGCTATCTCCAAGGGAACAATCCACGATTGCAATATCGAACTTTCAGAATCTAAAATTCTCCTGGCTTCTGAAACAGACCCAGCTATATCGTAATCGTATGAAAGGTTCTCATCCTTAACGAGACGCTCAAAGGCCATCTGGTCAACTCTATCGCCTTCAACTAATAAGATTCTTATGTTTTCCATACCCCTTTTCCAACACTTTTAGTTCACCTAGAATCGGTCAGCTATGCCTCATCGTATACCACCGCTTATTGACTTGCAAAACCTATGCCAGAACGGTGGATTGATTCAAAATTATAACTCATTGTAAAAACAGGGAATTTTGAATTTTTTTCGATTACGAATCGAGGGGAAATGGTTAAAAGATATTCACGTCACAAAACTGGGAACCGTATGTGACAAAAAGGGGCGCTGTAATCTCTGTAAGGCTCGGCCTATTTCTAGCAAACTCTAGGTCTAATTGCTTAAGTATTTGCTTAGCCTGTGGCTTGCTTGCATTACCTACCTTTTGCCAGTGCTTTTTACCAGATATACTAAACACTGCAAAGTAAGACCCGTGATTGAAAACTAGACTTGCCATGATATACTCTCCTTTACTGCATATTTGGAGAGGAAAGTTAGGCAATAGTTAGGCAATGTTTGGTAGGCTTTGTTAGGCGGTGCTAACTCATTGAGATTACTAGTCTTGCCGACGTAGCTCAGTGGTAGAGCAGCGCACTCGTAATGCGCAGGTCAAGGGTTCAAGTCCCTTCGTCGGCTTCAATGATTTCAGGGACTTACAACACATTCTCATTTTTCATCTTTGCCCTTGTCAGTAAATTTGTCAGTAACTGGATTAGAAAAACTGGCTGTCAGTAACTCTACGGCTTCTTTTAGAGAGGTGTCAGGATGGGCATATCTCATTGTTATTTTCAAGTCGGCATGGCCTAATATCTTGCTAACTGATACAATAGATGCTCCGCTCTCTACCATGCGGGTTGCGGCAGTATGTCTTAAATCATGTAATCTAGGGTCCTCTATAGCTGCTTTTTTACAAGCTATCTTGAAAATGGGCATTTGAGCCAAGTTAAATGGCTATACAGTACCTTAGAGTGTGTCTTGAAATGGCGGATAAAAGTTCACGCTGCAGATATATTTAGATTGGGATGGAGCCAAACTATATTTAGATGTTATAATTCCAATTGATGTTTTCTGAAACAGATTCTAAAGGAGGTTGTAGTGGTAAGGACTATGGAACTTTTTGGGAATTGCTCCTTCTTTTGCTCTTTATATCTTTGAGCTTATCTCCGAATTACACTTATGGTCAGGGATTAATACCGCCTGGTGGTCCTGAAAAAGTAGGCACTAAAACAGTGGGCTGTCTCCTGCCTTTAAGCGGCGAATATGAACTAATAGGAAAAAAAGCGCTAAAAGGAATCCTTACGGCGGCGGGTGTGTTTCAATCTGATAACGACTTCCAAATTGCCGTTATGGACTATGATAGCCGGAATCCTGAGCGTAATAGAAGGGCACTTGAGGAGATGGTTACAAAAGATGGGGCATCTGCTGTAATTGGCCCGATTCTCAGCAGTTCCATTAGGGAAATAAACGAGAGCATCAAATCCCTCGGAATCCCGACTGTGGTGTTTCCGCTCTCTGAAGATATTTCTGATGGTAACCCTTATCTCATAAAATTTTCTTACTCTCTTGAGAAGCAGGCACTGGTTCTTGCAAATTACGCTGTGCAGGATGCGAAAATAAAAACCATTGGCATTCTCTATCCAAAGACCAGGCTTGGGGAGTTGTCTAAGGAGGCTTTTATCAAGTCCGTAAGAGAGTATGGGGGGAATATAATTTATATTGGCTCTTATGACCCTGGGAGCCTTGACATCCCAGGGGAGATTGAATGGATAAAATCGAGGCGTCCCGATGCACTTTTTATTCCCGATAGTGCTACACACTCAGCACAGTTGATAACAAGGCTCAGGCAGGAGGATAGTCTGAGGGATTTAATCTTTCTTGGGCTAAACACTTGGAACAGCGAGACTTTTCTAAAGGCTGTAGGCACGGGGACAGAAGGGGTTATCTTTACAGATTTCTTTTTTCCTGGCAGCGAGGGATGGATAGACTTTAACACTAAATTCAGATCTGCATTCGGCGAAGAGCCAGGGTTTCTTGAATATCAGGTCTATGAGGCCACAAGTCTGGTTCTCCAGATTCTCAAAACTCCAATCCAAAAACGAGAGGACATAAAGGAGCGGCTTCTCTCTTTTAACAGTCCGCTCTTTGATATAAAAGAAAACGTAGACGGAAGCCTCACAATCTCTCCCAAGCCTCTTATCCTTACACTAAATGAGGGAGAGGTGGTGAGGGTGAAGTGAGAATTTTTAAGCCATTTCGACTTTTCAGTTCGCTCCTACACATCTCTGCCAATCACCCCATTCACTTCGTCGTAAACCTCTCTGAGTGAAACCTTGTGGCGGTTTGCTGCCCTCTTGCAATCCTCGTATTCAGGCTTTGCCCTTTTTATTCCTAACTCTGGCTCATCAACTATCTTTACTCTTATGTCGCCGTATCTTGTAGATATGGTTTTTTCTTTTCTTGTGAGTTTAAATCGGTTTGCCTCATAGTATCTCACCCCTATTGTTGTTGATTCCCTAAAGAGGATTTCGACGACCCTTTGAATTTCATCGTGCCGGGAAATTATTTTAACAATCTGCCCTGGTCTTCCCCTTTTCATCGTCGTGTTTATGAGTGAAACATCTAGGACTCCTTCTACCGAGAGCAGTTTATCAAAGAGATTCTCAAATGCTTCCGGGTTCATGTCATCAATGTTTGTTTCCATAACAACGATTCTATCGGTTTCTATTCCTTGAGAAGGCTGGCTGTCTTCTCCCATTATAGTCCTTATCACATTTGGAAAGCCACGCGGGTTCCTTGTGCCAGCACCGTACCCGATCTTAGAAATTTTCATCTTTGGGAACTGGCCGAATCCTTTTGAGAGAACGGACAGGATTGCGGCGCCCGTTGGGGTGACAAGCTCTTCTTTTCTACCCGATTCATAAACCTCAATGCCTTCGAGAAGCTCCATGACTGCGGGAGCCGGTCCCGGATAAACACCGTGCTCCATTTTTATCCGGCTCCTTGAAAAGGGAATCGCCGAAGAATAAATCTCTCCAATCCCCAGAAGGTCAATCCCGATTACGGCTCCAACTATATCCACTATTGAATCCACACCGCCGATTTCGTGGAAGTGTATTTCTTCAGGCGATACGCCGTGAATTTTAGCTTCAACCTCCGCCAGCTTTTCAAAAATCGAAATCGCGGTTTTTTTTATCCTGTCTTTGAGTTTACTCTTCTGTATTATATTTTTTATATCTCTAAGTCTTCTTTCAGTTTGCTCCTCAGTTAAGATGACGTTAAATTTGCATCCCTGAATTCCTGCCCTATTTACGAGCTTGGCATCGAGTTTGTATCCCCTTATCGGAATTTTGGTTAATTCACTCTCTAATGTCCTTAATTCCAGTCCAAGATGGAGAAGTGAGCCGACAACCATGTCCCCGCTTACACCTGAGAAGCAATCGAAGTAGAGCTTTTTCAATTTTGTTTACCTGAATTAATATGTTCCAAGAAAATCGTGCCACCCTGGAGCGAAGTATCCGATTACAAAGAACGTAAAAAGAATCACTCCAAATCCAAGCACTGATCCTACAGCGGCCTTTCTTCCCTTCCAACCTGTGGCGAGCCTTCCGTGAATCAGAATTGCATAGAGAAACCACGAAACAAGGGACCAGGTTTCTTTTGATCCCCATGTCCAGAATGCTCCCCGCATCTCCTTCGCAAAGAGCAGTCCTAATGCCAACCCTACCGTAAGTAAAGAGAAGCCTCCGAGAAGGCAGAAGTGGTTAAGATTGTCAAGTGCCGTAAGAGATGGCAATTTCTTTAAGAAGCTTCCCATTCGCTTTGATTTTATCCTCTTTTCCTCAAAAAGGTAGAGAACCCCGACAATAAAGGCGATTGTAAAAAGGGCTTCTCCTAAAAACACAAGGGCAATATGGATTAAAATCCAGGGGTTTCTAAGAGACGGGTCATGCTCAATGATTCCTTTGGGAAGAATCACGGATGGAAGAGTCATAAGGAAGGCAAGCGGTGCTACAAAAGCCCCCAGTATAGAGGTTTTAAACCTTGCCTGCGAGATAATATAAACCAGGGCGATAAACCATGAGAAGAAGTAAAGAGACCTGTCAAGCCCCCCGGCTATCTGATCACCCCTCCAGTAGAGAGCGACGAGGCTCAGCGTGTGGAGCGCGGCTGCAATCGCAATTGCGCGAAACCCCCAGACCAAACCCTTTGGATTCTGAGTCCACAGATTGGTGCAATAAAAGACGGATGAGACTAAATAGCAAAACGCTACGATTCCATGCCAGTTCATGCGTATATTGTAATTGACAATAAGATGCAAATAAATGAGGCAATTAAATCAACTGGTGTATCATTGTAGAGACGAACGGCTATTCCTCTCTACATTTGCTCTTATGACCCAACGGCTTGTTTAAGGCTTTCTGTTTGGTAATACGTGGTCAGTGCCTGGATTAGCTCATCCAGGTCTCCGTCCAGAATCTCTTCGAGTTTATAAAGGGTTAGTCCAATCCTGTGGTCTGTAACCCTGTTTTGGGGAAAGTTGTATGTCCTAATCTTCTCGCTCCTCTCACCGCTGCCCACCATGGTTCGCCTCATACTCGATATTTCACTCTGGCGTTTTTTCTCTTCTACCTCGTAGAGCTTAGTCTTGAGCATCCTCATTGCCTTTGCACGGTTTTTATGCTGAGACCTTTCATCCTGACACTGAACAACGATTCCCGTAGGTATGTGCGTGATTCTTATAGCCGAGTCGGTCTTATTTACGTGCTGACCTCCGGGGCCGGAAGCCCTGTAAGTGTCAATCCTTAAGTCCTTTTCATCTACGGTGACCTCAACATCGTCGGGCTCTGCGAGAGCCACTACGGTTGCAGTAGATGTATGAATCCTTCCCCCGGCTTCGGTGGTAGGCACCCTCTGAACCCTGTGGACGCCGCTTTCGTGTTTAAGCCTGCTATAGACATTTTTCCCCTCTATCGCCACGATTACTTCCTTGAAGCCGCCGATTCCGGTCTCGTTCATACTCATTATTTCAACCTTCCATCCGTTTCTTTCCGCATACCGGGTGTACATTCGGAATAGGTCAGAGGCAAAAAGAGCGGCCTCTTCGCCGCCCGTTCCTGCCCGGATCTCAAGAAAAACGTTTTTATTATCATTCGGGTCTTTTGGGAGGAGCAGGAACCGGAGCCTTTCTTCAAGCCTTGCCCGCTCGCCCTCAAGCATCAGGACCTCCTCGCGTGCAAGCTCACCCAGCTCTTTGTCTTCAATCAGTATCCTATTTCTCTCAATCTCGTCCAGGGTTTTTTTGTATTCCCTGTATGTCTCGACGATTTCGCTTATCTCAGAGCGTTCCTTTGAGTACCGGTGTATATCGGAAGGGCTTACATGAGGGTCGCTAAGGATTTTCTCTATGTCCTCATATCTTTTCTCCACCTCTTCGAGGTGCCCTAACATTCCAATTTCTACCATTTTCGTATATTATTTTTACATATATTGCAAAAATTTCAATATAATATTAAACTTCTTGAGGTAAGAATATGGAAACAATAGATATTCTTGAAAACAAGATAAAAGAGGCTTTATCAAAAAAGGCGAGCTTGGAGGCCGAACGCGGAATTCTTATGGAGGAAGTTACGGCTCTTCGCGAGAGTATAAGGAGGCTTGAGGCTGAAAGGCGAGAGGTTAAATCAAAGTTGGAACAGATCATAGAGAAGATAGAACTCTATCTAAGCAGGTCGGAGGCATAAGGGCGAATGAGACGCGTGAAGATTAATGTTCTGAGCAACGAGTATTTTATAAAAACCGATGCGGATGAAGAGTACGTGCGTGAGATAGCCAGCTATTTAGAAGAAAAGGTGAAGGAAGCCTCTCCACACGTGGGCGCCGTGGTGGTGCCTCGACCCTTTCTTCTTGCTACGCTCAAGGTTGTTGACGACTATTTCAGATTAAAAAGAGAGTTCGAGGAGTTTAAAAATCGTGCTGAAGAAGGATCAAGAAGACTGGTTGAGATCTTGGACAGTTCTCTTAGGGAAGGAATCTCTATTAGTGGAAGAGGAGAAAACCCAAAAAAGGAGGTTTAGGATTCTCTCAAGTAGTGGGTTTAAAGAGCCTGCTTTAAATCTCTCCGCTTTTGGGGAAAAGGATTTCGATGTTTTTAGAAAGAAAAGTGGTATCCGTCGTGACTTGCTTTTAAGAAGGCTAAGTCTGTCTCCCGAGGAAGTAGATAAAAGTAGTAAAGAAATCACTAAGAATCTTCTCAGGCTCAGGCGTTTCAGAAACGCCCGGAGTATAGTGCTTTACTTCCCAATAAAAAATGAGGTAGAGACCAGGGGAATATTCCGGAAGGCACAGGAATTCCATAAGGAAATCTATTTCCCTCGTATAGAAGGCCCTCTCCTTGAATTCCGAAAAGTAGGCGATTTGAATGGGCTTGAGCCGGGGAGTTTTGGGATTCCCGAACCGAGCCGGGATTCAGCCAGGATTGATATTATAGAGGTTAATCTTGTCATTATCCCCGGTATTGCTTTTGACCGTTTTGGCAGGAGGCTGGGCTATGGAGGGGGGTACTATGATCGCGTTTTATCTAAAGTTGATAAAGAAAGGAGGATAGGGCTCGCTTACGATTTTCAGGTTTTAGATTCAATTCCAGTGGAGGCAGGTGATGAAGAGGTGGGTTTGGTGATTACCGAGTCTGGTGTAATTATTCCTAAAAGGAGGGTGATATGGTGATGTGGTCTATAGTGTTGCCCGTTTCAGCTTTTATTCTGGGGGCTGCGGGGTATTACTTTTTCAAGACTATAATGGAAAAGAGGAATCTTGAGCTAAAAAAAACCGAGGCTCAAATCCTCATTGAAATGACCAGGAAAGAGGCCGAGAAGATCATCGAGGTAGCTAAGAAGGATGCCGAGAAAATCAAGGTTGAAGGAGAACTTCAGGCAAAGGAGATTTTAGAGAAGACCAAAGCCGAGATTGAGCGCGAGGGGCGCGAGAGGCAAAAAGAATTTGCTAAATTAGAGAAGAGGCTTCAGAGCCGTGAAGAGAATCTTGATAGAAAGTATGAATCTGTAGAAAAAAGAGAGGCTGAGATTGCAAAAAGGGAGAGGGAGATTACTGCAAAGGAAAGGAGTGTTTCTGAAAAGGAGAAAGAGCTCGATTTAATTATTACCGATGCGAAAAGAAAGATTGAAGAGATAGCTGGAATGACTCAGGAGGCAGCGAAGAAGGAGCTCATTAACATTATTGAGAATGAGGCTAAACACGAAGCGGCGAAGAAACTCAAACTGATAGAAGATGACCTCCACGAAAAAGCCGAGAGAAAGGCAAAGGATATAATTGCCCTCGCCATTCAGAAATACGCGGGGCAGTATACAAGTGAAAAAACGATTTCCATAGTGAATCTCCCAAATGACGAGATGAAGGGGAGAATCATAGGACGGGAAGGGAGAAACATTCGTTCAATCGAGGCGAGAACTGGGGTGGATATTATAATTGACGATACTCCTGAGACGGTGGTCGTATCCTCCCTGAATCCAATAAGGAGAGAGGTGGCAAGGATCACTTTGGAGAGGTTGATTGCAGACGGCAGAATCCATCCGGCAAGGATTGAGGAGGTTGCGACAGAGGTTGAGAATGAAATTGAAAAAGAGATCCAAAGGGCGGGAGAAGAGGCTGTTTTTGACATTGGTGCCCATGATATGCATCCTGAGCTTGTAAAGCTCGTGGGCAAATTAAAATACAGAACGAGCTTTTCTCAGAATATCCTTAACCACTCGCTTGAGGTGGCTTTCCTGTGTGGTGTGATGGCAGGGGAACTCGGCCTTAACGTAAAACTTGCAAGAAGAGCGGCGCTCCTACACGACATTGGGAAAGCCCTTGACCACGAGGTTGAAGGCTCTCACGTGGAAATTGGCGAAGAACTCGTAAGGAAATACGGCGAGCCGGCTGAAGTTGTAGAGGCGGTAGCCAAGTATCATGACCCTCAGCCTCAGTCAATCTGGGCGATCCTCGTTCAGGCGGCGGATGCTATCTCGGCTGCAAGACCGGGAGCGAGGAGAGAGATGTATGAGACTTACGTGAAGAGGATTGAGGACATTGAGAGGATTGCAAGCTCCTTCCGCGGCGTAGAGAAATGCTATGCGATTCAGGCTGGGAGAGAGGTGAGGGTTGTGGTTGAAAGCACCAAAGTAAACGACGAGGAAGCAGTCTTGCTATCAAACGAGATTGCGAAAAAGATCGAGCGCGAGGTTGCCTATCCGGGTCAGATAAAGGTCACTGTAATAAGAGAAGTAAGAGCCTCGGCTTATGCGACGTAATGTTAGTCCCGATTATGTATAATATTGAGCCATAGGGCACATTGCAACGTGCCCTATGGCCGTCTGTCAGCGAGGCTGGCAGGCTGTCCATTTATATTTATCCTGATTAGAGAGCATAAGATTTCATAGGGAATCGAAGCTTTTTATTCAGAAAATCTTTTTGGTGTTTTCTATGGCTGAATAGATGGAATTAGGTTTCCTCTCAAAGATTGACACACTAAACGCTTCTAATATGGAATATTTCATTCCATCGGAGGAGTCGGGGAGCGAGGTTGTTCTCTCTCTGAAGAACATAAAATTTGCCGATCCTTATGGGGTGATTATGCTCATCCTATTGATAAAGCACCTGAGAAGTCGGTCTATAAGCGTGAGGATTATTCCTCCGATTAGTGTGGATGTTTTGAACTGGCTTGAGAGGATGAACTTCTTTGTGGAGATTGAAAACGACTGTGAATTTACCTCCGACGTGTCACATCTTAGGTCAAACGTAAGGAACCCATCCCGATCTTTAAAAGAAATAACCCACATCACATCCGAGAATAAGGTCACGTCAGTAGTCGAGGTTCTGGCGCATATTTTAATTGAGGATTACGGCTTTGAGCCGAGCGTTGTTTATAGGCTCTGTGGTGTTATGATAGAAACGTTTCAGAATATCCCGCAGCACAGCAATCCCACAGAGAAGATTGATCCTTACGGTATAGCTGCTATACAGAGTTATAAAGACCATTTCTATTTGGTTGTGGGCGATATAGGTGTGGGTATTAAAGAGAGCATAGGCTTGAGTCCCAAGTACAGGAAGAAGAATTTTACTAATCTGGAAGCTATTCGTGCCGTCTTAGAGAAAGGAGCATCGAGGTTTAAAGAGAAAGGAAGGGGAGGGCAGATCAAAAGGGTGTGTGAGATTGTGAGCAGCCTGGGCGGAACAACTCTCATTCGCTCCGGCACTAATCTCGTGGCTGTAAAGGGCGCTTCAATTAAATTCTGGAATGTGAATTTTTTCCCCGGAACACAGATAAGGATTAAAATTCCTCACACTACACTTGAGCGGGCAAAGGCTGCGTTTGGTGAATCTATATATCATGCGTATTTTGAGCACTCCGATGGGAGTTGGTATATGCTCTGGATGACCTATGATAAAGAGAGGAGGGGCTGGAGTGTCCATGCAAATTATGACAAGAGCGGAGTCACTAAACCAAAACTAGAAGGAGAATGGTACAGGCAGCCTCGTGGGGATAAAAACTGGAGATTCAATACAATGGAAGAGGCTCTAGACCATTTCTATAGAAAGAGATACATCCCTAGGATTAAGCATGGCTACAGACTCATTATGGGAAATGTCGCGGGGGAGCGATTTAGCACGGCTTAGAAGAGTTTCTATGGTTCGCTTCTATATTGAAAAACCCCATTAAATGTCTTCCTGTGTATCGGACAGGGGCCAAATCTTCTCAGTGCCTCAAAATGTTCCTTTGTTGGATACCCCTTGTGCCTTTTAAAGTTGTATTCGGGATAGATATTGTGATAATAGTCCATGATTGAATCCCTTATGACCTTGGCAATGATTGATGCCGCTGCAATTGAGCAACATCTTGAATCGCCCTTTACAACTGTTTCCTGCGGAATCAAAAGAGAGGTTCGAGTATTTCCATCTATAAGTAGATAGTTGGGCTGCGGGTTTAGGTTTTTTACAGCAATCTCCATCGCGAGGAGCGCCGCCCTAAGAATATTTATTCTGTCAATCTCCTCTGGCTCAACTATTCCTACTCCGGTTGCGATTGCGAGGCTTTTAATCTGATAAAAAAGGGCCTCTCTTTTTTGTGGAGAGAGTTTCTTTGAATCATTCAGCCCATTAAACTCGTGCCCTTCGGGAAGTATTACAGCCGCCGCAACGACAGGCCCAGCAAGCGGACCCCTTCCGGCCTCGTCAATTCCGGCTGAGATTTTCCCAATATTCCATATCCTTCTTTCGTATGAATAATCGGGCAGACTCATATAAATAATGTTATTCCTTCCGCCGAGCTGTCTCGGGCATCCGTTCATAGATGCTTAGCCAATCGTTCGCTATCTGCCTTTGGGCTTCTTCAAGGCTTATGTTCCCATTACATACTTGTCTGTGGAGGTAGTTCTCGACACGATCCTTTTCATGATAACCAGGGTATGGCTTTGCAGCCTCTGGCCAGAGATTTGCAATACCATTTGAGCCGCCTAATTCTAAACTCACTAAATGATCAACTTCATATTGACCTGGCTTATGGTGTTTAATGCCATACTCTCTAAAAACATCTTCTTTCTCTTCCTCAGAAACATCTCGGACTTCTTTACTATACCCCGTAGCACAAATCTGTTCTCTAGTAACTCCTTTGATAATGGCTCCAGGAGTGCAGGCTTGATCTTGTAGTGCCCGGGACACCTGACATCCAGAGGTTTTTGTTCGCGGGCCAAGAGTAATTTCTGATGGGCCTATGTAGAGTTTAATGAGAAGTATCAGGATTAGTATTATTATAGCTACGATAGTTTTTATATCAGCTAAGATGGTCTTTATGCTTTTTGTTTTCATGTCTTTTTGATTCGTTTGCCGTCTTGGTTTTCTAGGGTTTTCATTAGGGCTTATATAAGTCCGTATTCCTTTAAAGCAGTTTTGAGTTTCTCTAAGTTTCCGGGCGACATTGAACAAAGGGGCAGCCTAAATTCGTCTCTCACCTTTCCCATAACGCTCAGTGCTACTTTCACGGGAATTGGGTTTGTCTCAAGAAACAGGGCTTCATTTAGAGGAAAGAGTTTGTAATGCAATTCCCTTGCCTGATTGAATTTCCCTCTTGCGTATGAGTTATAAAGCTCGGCAACGTCTCTGGGTGCAACATTTGCAGTGACAGTTATGAACCCCCTTCCTCCTATTGCAAGGAGAGGAAAATTGAGTGCGTCTTCTCCTGAAAGGAGGATAAAATCCATTCCGCATAGATAGAGAATCTTGCTCGCCTGTTGAACAGAACCAGATGCCTCTTTTACACCGATTATGTTTTTGCAATCCCTTGCCAATCTAGCTATGGTTTCGGGATTCATATTGACTCCGGACCTTCCGGGAATGTTGTAGAGAATAATCGGAATATTTACCTCGGACGCTATTTGTTTGAAATGGATATAGAGTCCTTCCTGAGTGGGTTTATTGTAGTATGGAACAACGAGAAGCGCGGCGTCGGCTCCCACCTTTTCTGCGAATTTTGTAAGCCTTATAGCCTCCTCAGTGCTGTTTGAACCTGTTCCCGCCACGACGGGAATTCTTTTCTTTACCGCTTTCACCGTCAATTCGACTACATATTCGTGCTCTTCGTGTGAGAGGGTAGGGGATTCGCCCGTTGTGCCGCATGGAACTATACCATGCGTGCCATTTTCTATCTGGAACTCAATCAAGTCTTTGAGAGATTTTTCGTCTATTTTCCCATTCTTAAATGGGGTTACAATGGCAACGATTGAGCCGTGTATCATAGATGAAGCCTCCTTCACCGCTTGCTTTCTTCAATTATATTAGAGTCGCAAGGGAAATCAAGGTAGGGTTTTAATACCCCTGCCGCACTCGGAACAGAATTTACTCTCTTTGGGGATTTTGGTACCGCATTGAGAACAAAATATCGTATCAGAAATTTCTGGGCCTTTTCCCACTTTCTTAGACCCTTCTATTGCTCTCTTTACCTTCGTATCCAAATCCTCACGGTACATCCTTGATTCTCTCAGGAACTCAATTATGTCTGTTGTGCTCGGTGAGTGGATTGTTAATTTGGAATCTAATACCCCTGTTTCGTAATGAATCTGATCTATGGTGTTGAGTGGAATATCTCTAAATCTGTTAAATGTGGATGAGTTCTTTGCGATGATTATTCTTGAATCCGTCAGTATGAACCAGGAGTTAAAAAATGTGTTACTGCTCATCCACGTTGGTGCCCTGTATATCGCCCTGAAATTTCGGAGTGTGAGCAGTACCTCTTCGCCGGGTTTTAAGTATTTTGCCAAACCGATTTTTATGCCTGAGGGCAGTTCTGTAAAATTCTTTTCTTTTCTTCTACTTAGGGACTCTTTTAAACCCTGGAGGATTCGATTAAACATATTCTCTTATCAAAACCTCGGCGATTTGAACGGCATTTAATGCCGCGCCTTTTCTAAGCTGATCGCCAACCACCCAGAAACTGAGTCCTGCCGGGACCGTGTAGTCCTCCCTTATCCTTCCCACAAGGCAGTCATCCATTCTCGCTGCATCTATCGGCATTGGGTATTTGAAATTCTGAGGCTCATCTACAACCCTGACCCCGGGGAAATTACTGAGAGCCTTTCGTGCCTCCTGAATTGTGATTTTTCTCTCTGTCTCAATGTTCACCGAAACGGAATGGGCGCGAAAGACGGGTACCCTTACTGTTGTTGCAGTCACCTGAATCAAATTATCCCCCAGGATCTTTCTGGTTTCATTGTGAAGCTTCATCTCTTCCTTCGTGTATCCATTTTCGAGAAATGCGTCTATATGCGGGAGAAGGTTGAATGCTATCTGATGTGGAAAAACATCTGCCTTCATGGGTTCTCCTTTTGCCCACGCGAGTGTCTGGAGACGGAGTTCCTCAATGGCCTTTGCCCCTGCACCTGAGACGGCTTGATAGCTCGAAGCAACAACCCTTTTTATCCTTGATATGTCATGGAGCGGTTTTAATGCCATCAGTGTTACAGCAGTTGTGCAGTTTGGATTGGCAATAATGCCGCACCTTTTGTAATCCGAAATTGCATCGCTATTAATCTCTGGGATGACCAAAGGAATATCCGGCTCCATGCGAAACGCGGAGCTATTATCAACGACAACGGCTCCAGCCTCAACGGCCTTTGGGGCAAACTCTCTGCTTCTCGATGCTCCTGCCGAAAAAAGGGCGATATGAACGCCTCTGAACGAGTTCTCATCGAGCTTTTGGATTTTTATTTTGGCGCCCTTGAATTCCAAATCCTTTCCTTGAGACTTTTCAGACGCGATGGGTCTCAATTCCCCCACAGGGAAGTTTCTCTCTTCTAGTATTTGAACCATCTCCTGTCCGACCGCGCCAGTGGCTCCAACTATTGCTACGTTATAATTTTCCCTTCTCATCTTTCCTCCAAAGCACTTTAAAATAACAACCTATTTTAATTCATAAAATGGTTGTAGCCAAATTTTTCATATAGATGGATGGTACATACATTAGCTAACGTGAGTTCGATGTGTAGGGGCAGGTCCCCGTCCCTGTCCATAATGGGGAACTGCGATTAGGGCAATCCCTACAAAAAAAATCCCAAATCCATATTCGCCTCAGCATAGTTTTTTTTAGTATGGCTGGGTATCGTGTTTTTTTTGTAAGATTTTCTGACATCTGACACTTCTTTTTTAATAATTTTAGTTTGATCTAAGGACATGCAAGTGCTTTAATCCCACGTTTTTGTTTGCCTTATCAATCTCTTACGTGAAGAGGGCCTATATGAAATAAATTAACTGGCATCTTGGTTACAAGGGGCAGTAAAGATATATAATCCTATCCTTATTGTACCGGGGTTGGGTATGGAGAAGGCTCTGATTTCATTAGGGGATGGCAATGGGGGTTGTAGCGGAGTATTTTAGAAAGAAATCAAGATTATTCGTAATGGTTCTGGGGTTTGTTTTTGTCCTGTTGTTGGGGATCATTGATTACTTAACAGGTCCATGGTTTGCCTTTTCGATATTTTACTTAATTCCTGTCTCGATTGTTACATGGTTCGTGAATAGATGGGCTGGGATTCTAATATCAATAGCGAGTGTTATAACCTGGCTCATAGCCGATTTGGTGTGAAAGATGAGTTACCCGAACTCTGCTATCCCTTATTGGAATGCGGCTATGAGATTGGGCTTTTTCTTGATTGTTGTTTTCTTTATGTCTGAATTCAGGGAGTTGAATCAACGTTTGGAAGAGAGGGTGGCGGAGAGGACCGCTGCCATTGAAGGAGAGGTCGCCGAGCAAAAGCGGGCGGAGGAGGCACCGCGAAAAGCCCATGATGAGTTAGAGATACGGGTTCAGGAGCGAACCGCAGAGTTGGCAAAAGCAAATGAAGCATTGCGGGCTGAAATCGCCGAACGCAACCAGATTGAGATGGCGCTACGTGAGAGCGAGGAGCCCCTTCGCTTGGTGGCGGAAGGCGTAAAGGATTATGCAATTTTCATGCTGGATGCTGGAGGATACATAGTAAGCTGGAATGCCGGGGCAGAGCACATCAAAGGGTATAAATCAGAAAAGATCATAGGAAAGCACTTCTCCATATTTTATCCACAAGAGGATATTGAGCATGGCAGGCTACAGCACAACCTGGACATAGCAGTTGCAGAGGGGCATTATGAGGACGAGGGCTGGAGGGTGAGAAAGGACGGTTCCAGGTTCTGGGCTAATGTAGTCATTACAGCACTGAGAGACGAGTATGGGAATCTACGCGGATTCTCTAAAGTGACCCGTGACATCACTGAGCGAAAGCGGATTACGGAAGAGGAGATTCATAATCCTCAATCTCTCGGACTGCTGGGAATGAGAGAGCACGCTCTGCTTTTCGGAGGAAGGATCAAATTCACGGGTTGTCAAGGAAGAGGAACTACAGTCACCCTGCGTATTCCGATTGAAGGGGAAGCGTCATGATCAAAATCCTCATTGCAGATGATCACCCAATTGTGCGAAGCGGCCTAAAAGAAATCGTGACTAAGGAGCGTAATATGGTGGTGGGCGGTGAGGCACAGGATGGTCAGGAACTCCCCTATCTCGTTCGCAAACAGCATTGGGATGTGGTAGTTTAGATATTAGTATGCCTGACAGGAGTGGACTGGATGCCTTAATACAATTAAAAAGGGAGTATCCGAGGCTGCCCGTGCTCATTTTGAGCTGCAACCCGAAGAGCAATACGCGGTGCGGGCTCTCAAATCCGGGGCGTCTGGATATTTGACTCGAAGCGGTCTCATAAATACCCATATCCTGCTATAATGATAAGGTATGGGAAGAAGAGAAGAATTAACAGATGAACAATGGGCAATTATCAAACCTCTTATTCCACCTGTACCTCGACGCCAAGATGG
>Ga0209810_1001825_pt1 | contig 29092 bp, 29 predicted proteins | sample Coa_R1_7_FD_187159 | JGI IMG/M metagenome (GOLD analysis project Ga0209810, IMG submission 187159) | Surface soil microbial communities from Centralia Pennsylvania, which are recovering from an underground coalmine fire - Coalmine... | ecosystem: Environmental > Terrestrial > Soil > Unclassified... | reverse complement strand
GAGCGAGTCCCTGGTCCGCGGGCTGGTCGGCGACCCCACCGGGACCCGCTGGCTGTTCGCCTCGGTGACCGAGGTGAGCGGGACCGCCGCCAGCCGGATCTACGCCACCGGCCCTGGGGCCGCGGCCGACGCAGGTGCTGAGCAGCGACGCCCAGGGTTCGGCGCTGCAACCCCTGGTGTGGACCGCGGGGGGGCCCGTGGTGTCCGACGAGCCGCTCGGGATCGGCGGCTACGTGCTCTTCCGCCGCACCTTCGGCTCCGCCGGGCTGCTCGACCTCGCCTCCCGGACGGTGCGCCCGCTCACCGACACGGCGTGCGCCTTCAGCGACATGGCGGCCGACGGATCGATCGCCTGCGTCCTCAACGGACGGGAGGCGGTCAACCAGGGCGGGGCGGTGACGCTGCGGATCAGCCATCCGGGGAAGGCCCCGGTCGACGTCGCGCTGCCGGCTCCGGTGCAGCAGGCGGGGGCGGCCCTGTTCTCGCCCGACGGGGCGTGGCTCACCCTGGCCAGCTCACCCGCGCTGGGTGAGGGGAACGAGCAGGTGACCATGGAGGTGGTCGACGCCGCGACCGGCGCGCACCACGTCTTCGGCGCGGCGGGGCTGATGCCGGTGGCGTGGCTGCCGGACGGGAGGCTGGTGGCGGTGCGGCTGCCCGGGGTCGCCGGGGGTGACACCGGGACCTACGTGCTCGACGCCGGCGGGAACGCGACGCTGCTCAGCACCGCGTCGAGCGTGGTCGGGGTGCTGCGCTAGGCGGGCTGGTCCTGCAGCTCCGGCCCCTCGCTGACCAGCAGCGGCTCGAACCCGTCGGTGATCGACTCCTCGGTGATCACGCAGCGCTTGATGTCCGGGCGCGATGGCACCTCGTACATCGAGTTGAGCAGCACGTCCTCGATGATCGACTTCAGGCCGCGCGCACCGGTTCCGCGCGCCAGCGCGCGCTGGGCGATGGCCCGCAGCGCCCCGTCCTGGAAGACCAGCTCCACGTCGTCGAGCGAGAAGAACTTCTGGTACTGCTTGACGAAGGCGTTCTTCGGCTCGGTGAGGATGCGGATGATGTCCTCCTCGTCGAGGTAGTCGAGCGGCACCACGATGGGCAGGCGGCCGACGAACTCGGGGATGAGGCCGTACTTGAGGAGGTCCTGCGCCTGCACGTCGCGCAGCAGCCGCGAGGAGTCCTTGGTGCGCGAGGGGCGGGGCTGCGAGCCGAAGCCGATGGTGCGCTGGCCGATGCGCTGCTCGATGATCTTCTCGAGGCCGTCGAAGGCGCCGCCGCAGATGAACAGGATGTTGGTGGTGTTGATCTGGATGAAGTCCTGGTGGGGGTGCTTGCGCCCGCCCTGCGGTGGGACGTTGGCGACCGTGCCCTCCAGGATCTTCAGCAGCGCCTGCTGCACGCCCTCGCCCGACACGTCGCGGGTGATCGAGGGGTTGTCCGACTTGCGCGCGATCTTGTCGATCTCGTCGATGTAGATGATGCCGCGCTCGGCGCGGGAGATGTCGAAGTCGGCGGCCTGGATGAGCCGCAGCAGGATGTTCTCGACGTCCTCGCCGACGTAGCCCGCCTCGGTGAGCGAGGTGGCGTCGGCGATGCTGAAGGGGACGTCGATGATCTTGGCGAGCGTTTGTGCCAGGAGTGTCTTCCCGCAGCCGGTGGGGCCGACCAGCAGGACGTTGGACTTCTGCAGCTCGACGTCGCCCGCGGCCTTGGCGTGGGCGATGCGCTTGTAGTGGTTGTAGACCGCGACGCCGAGGACCTTCTTGGCGTGGTCCTGGCCGACCACGTACTGGTCGAGCGCGGCGACGATGACCTGGGGGTTGGGGATCAGCCCGCCCTTCGAGCGCTTCTGCGTGGTGCTGCGGTTGTCCTCCTCCAGCACCTCCTGGCAGAGGTCGATGCACTGGTCGCAGATGTACACGCCCGGCCCCGCGACGAGCTTGCGCACCTGCTCCTGGCCCTTGCCGCAGAAGGAGCAGCGGGTGTGGCGCCTGCGGTCGTCGCGCTCGTTCACCGGGGCTCCGTGGGGGGCCTAGCCGCGCGACGCGGCGCTGCCACCGTCCGTCGAGGGTCCGCCGCCGTTGCCGCCGTTGCCACCGCCCAGGCCCGCGCTGCCCGACACCACCGCCTTGCCGTCGGCATTGAGGCCGTGCCGGCTGGTGATCAGGTCGTCGATGAGGCCGTACACCTTGGCCTCCTCGGCGGTCATGAAGAAGTCGCGATCGGAGTCGCGATGGATCTCGTCGAGCGGCTTGCCGGTGTGGAAGCTGAGGATCTCGTCCAGACGGCGGCGCACGTTGAGGATCTCCTGCGCGTGGATCTGGATGTCCGCCGCCTGGCCCTGGAACCCGCCGGAGGGCTGGTGGATGAGGATGCGCGCGTTGGGCAGGCTGTAGCGCAGCCCCTTGGCACCGCCCGCGAGCAGCACCGCGGCCATCGACGCCGCCAGGCCCATGCACATCGTGCTGACGCGCGGGCGCACGTACTGCATCGTGTCGTAGATGGCGAGGCCCGCGTACACCGACCCGCCGGGCGAGTTGATGTAGAGCGAGATGTCCTTCTCGGGATCCTCTCCTTCGAGGAAGAGGAGCTGCGCCATGACGACGTTGGCGACCTGATCGTCGATGGGCGTCCCGATGAAGATGATGCGGTCCTTGAGCAGGCGGGAGTAGATGTCCATTCCCCGCTCGCCGCGGTTGGTCGTCTCGATGACGTAGGGGATCAGGTCGTGGGGCGTCATGGTGCCCGCATTATAGGTGCGGGTTCGAAAGGCGCCGACTTTGCGAGCGGACCGTGTCGAGCGTGCTTGCGGCCGCCTAGACCTCGCCCCGGGCGATCTCCACCGCCCGCCGGGCCGCGCCGCGCAGCTCCAGGTCGCGGTGGACCGAGCGATGCAGGCGGCGGCGCTGGTCGGCGTTGAGCTTGCGGCCCTGGGAGAGACGCTTCTCCTCGCGCTCCACGTCGGCCTCGTCGATCTCCACGCCCTCGGCGCTGGCCAGGGCCTGGAGCGCGAGGTCGAGCTTGACCCGCTGCACGGCGCCCTCGCGGCGCTGGCCGCGGACCTGCTCCAGGGTCTGCCCCGAGTACTCCAGGAAGCGCTCCAGCTGCAGGCCGGCGCCGGCCAGCTGGACCTGCATCTCGGCGAGCTGGTTGTCGATCTCGCGGTCGACGAGCGCCTCGGGGACGTCGATGGTCACCCGGTCGCGCAGCGCCTCGAGCACCTGGGACTCGTAGCGCTCCTCGTCCTCGCGCTCGGCGACCTCGCGGAGGCGCTCGCGGTAGTGGGCGCGCAGCTCCTCGACGGTCTCACCGTGGCCGTCGAGCTTGGCCAGGGAGTCGTCCAGCGGCGGCAGGTGGCGCTCGCGGACCTCCTCGACGGTGATCTCGACGTCGACCGCCTGCCCGCGCAGCTCCTCGCGCGAGAAGTCCTCAGGGAGGGTGATGCCCGTCGTCTTGGTGTCGCCCGCCTTCATGCCGATGAGCGCATCGGCGAGGCCGGGGAGAAGGCGCTCGCGGTCGATCTCGACGTCGCGCTCCTCCTGGTCCTGGCTGATCACCTCGTCGCCCCTGCGCATGGTCAGGGTGGCGCGCAGCACGTCGCCGTGCTGGGCGGGGCGGTCCTCGACGCGGACCAGGTCGGAGTGGCGGCGGCGCAGCTCCTCGATGACCTCGTCGACCCGCTCCTCGGTGATCTCCGTCTTCTCCTCGGGGACGCGCAGCTCCTCCAGGTAGCTGCCCAGCTCCACCTCGGGAAGCACGGTCACGGTGGCCGTGAAGCTGAAGGGCTGGCTGCGCTCGAAGTCGCCGAGCTTGACCTCGGGCTCGCCGACCGGCTCGACCTTCTCCTGGTCGAGCGCGTCGGAGTACATCCTCGGCAGCAGGGCGTCGATCGCCTCCTGCTTGATCGCCTCCCAGCCGATCACCCGCTCCACGATCTGGGCCGGCGCCTTGCCGGGGCGGAAGCCGGGGATGCGCACCCTGCCGCCGAGGCGGCGGATGGCGTCGGCGACCGCCTGGTCGACCTGCGGAGCGGACGCCTCGATGCGCAGCTCGACGAGGGAGCCGGGCTTGCGCTCGACGCTGACGGACAGCTCAGGGGTGGTGGCGGATGTGCTCACTGGGCTCCAGGCGTGTGGGCGCGGCGTGCGCGGACCGAGACTCGAACTCGGACGGGTTGCCCCACGGGATCCTAAGTCCCGCGCGTCTACCAGTTACGCCATCCGCGCTCGGCGGGGGCGGAGTCTACCGTCTGCGCGCTGACGCGCGCGGGCGTGGGAGCAGCCCCGCGCCGCCGTCGCCGTCGCCGTCGCAAGACCCGCGGCGCTCCGGGCGTCTCGACTCATGGACAGCCCATGAGCACCTCTCCCCTTCAGCGCGCCGGAGCCCGGCGCGAGACGATCAGCCCGGCCAGCTTCGCGCGCTTCGTCGGCCTGGGCGCCCTGGCGACGCGGATCCGGCGCAGCCCGCTGTTCCGCACTCGCGAGCGGGCCATTCACACCGGTGTCGGCACGGTGGCCGTGGCCGCCACCATCGGGCTCGTCGCCCTGCTCATCCCGGCCAGCCGCCCGCCGCTGGCGGCCATCTTCCGGGCGCCCGGCGCGGTGATCAGCGCCCTGGTGGGCGGCAGCAGCCAGGACAGCACGGTCAAGGGCTATCCGCGCATCTACTCGACCAAGCTCGACGTCGACCTGGCCATCAAGCCCGGCGACGGCAAGGCGCCGCCGGTGCAGCCGATCGCCTTCATCTACCCCAACACCGCGCCGCTCGGCCAGCCGGGCAACACCTATCTCTATGCGCACGACCGCCGCGGCATGTTCCTCGGCCTGCACCACGCCCAGGTGGGTGACGTGCTGGTGGTGGAGATGTCGCCAGGCGACAAGCGCTACTACCAGATCACCGAGATCCACGCCGACGTCCGCTGGAACGACCTGGAGTGGCTGCAGCCCAGCAAGGACAACCGCATCACCCTGCAGACCTGCAACTACTCGGGCGACTACGACCCGCGCTTCGTGGTGGTGGCCAAGCTGATCCCCGCCGACGAGGGCGCCCGGCTGGCCGCGGCCGGCTGACTCCCGACCGGGTAGCCTTGGCGGGATGAGCAAGCCGGTGGCGCGCGGCAGCGTCCTGGTCCACCTCCCCGTCGGCGAGGTCGACCGCGACTTCGCCCGCGACGTCGGCGAGCAGGGCGACGGCGGCACGGTCATCGAGCGTGCCGGCGACGGCCGGTATCGCAGCGAGTCGCGTGCCGGGCTCGCCCGGGTGATCGGCGAGTACGAGCTGGAGCGCGCCGACGTCGACGAGACGGTGGTGCACGCCACCCTCTGGGTGCGGCCGGCCATCTTCGGGGCGCTGGCCCGCGTGCTCCTGGGGCGGCGGCGCCTCCAGCGCGGCGTCGACGCGGCGCTGGTGCGCATGGCCCGCCGGGCCACCGGCGACGCCGACGACGAGCCGTCTCCCGAGGACTTCGCGGACGGCGCCGACCCGCCCGCTGGCGCCCCCTTCCGGAGCGACGCCCCGCAGGAATAAGGTTGCCCGCCATGACGGCAGGCGTCGCAGGCGTCGACTGGGTGCGGCGGTGGGAGCAGCTCGTCCACGCTCGGGAGGAGCAGTGGGAGCGGCTCGGCCTGGGCCGTCGCGGCGGTGACTTCTGGACCAGCCGCGCGGCCAGCTTCGCCCGCTTCTCCCAGGGCGTGCGCCGCGACGACCCGGTGCTGGAGCGCGTCCGCGAGCAGCTCCCCGCCGGGGACGGTCGCGTCCTCGACGTCGGCGCGGGCACCGGTCGCTACGCCGTGCCCCTCGCCGAGCTGGGTGCGCGCGTCGTTGCCGTCGAGCCCAACGCGGCGATGGCCGACCTCCTCGGCGCTGAGGCACGGACGCGCGGCGTCTCGATCCCCGTCGAGCAGAGCGAGTGGCCGCGCGCCGAGCCGGCGGTGGGGCCGGCCGACGTGGTGCTCTGCGCCCACGTCGTCTATCCCATCGCCGACATCGCGCCGTTCGTGCGAGCGCTCGACCGTGCCGCCCGCTGCGCGGTGGTCATGGTGGCCCGGCTCGGCCAGGTCGACGAGGCCATCGCCCACGTCTTCGAGGCGGTGCACGGCGAGCCGCGGGTGCCCATGCCGGCGCTCCCCGACCTCTACATGCTGCTGCTCCAGCTCGGCTTCCCGGTCAGCGCGACCCTGCACCCCTTCGAGACCCGCTGGGCCTTCGCCGACGCCGAGGCCGCGGTCGCCGACACCGCCTCGCGCCTCGGCGTGGCGCCCGGGTCGCCGACCTGGGCGGAGGTGGAGTCGGCGGTGCGCTCGCGGCTCGTCCCACGCGGCGACGAGGTGCTCCTGGCGCCCTCGCAGGCGTACCAGGCGGTGCTGTGGTGGGAGGCGGGAACGCGGGTGACGACCGGCACGCTCGGGGCGTTCGGCAATCTGTGACAGAGGTCACCGGCATCCGGTTCCACGGGCCCCTTGTCATCGGTCCCCCGGGGCCCTAGCATCAGCGACAGTGCCGCCCCTACCCAACGGAGGAGTGTGGATGGAGCCGAATTCGTTGGCCGCAACGGTCGAGCCGCAAGAGACCGTTGCGAAGATCGAGCAGAAGGCGCTCCGGTTGTCAGCGCTGTTGCGGGAGATCGACAACCATCCTGTCGAGCTGGCCGGCCAAGTCCGTCGCCAGCTCGATGACGTTCTGGAGCTTCTCGCCTGCCGCGTGGCCGCCACGCGGGCGATCCTCCACCAGCCCGTGCAGGCGGAGGCCTAGCAGCCCCAGCCTCAGCCGACCACGAAATTGACGATCCTGTCGGGAACTGCGACCACCTTGCGGATCGTCTGACCCTCGAGCAGCTCGCGCATGCGCGGCAGCTCGCGCGCCCGTCGCTCCAGGTCCTCGCGGGCGGTGCCCGCGGGGACGACCATCGTGCTGCGCGGCTTGCCGTTGACCTGCACGCTGACGGTCACCTCCTGGGCGCTCGCCAGCGCCTCGTCGTAGTCCGGCCAGCGTGAGTGGTGGATGCTGCCGGTGTGCCCGGTGCGCTCCCAGAGCTCCTCGGTGAGGTGGGGCGCGAGCGGGGCCAGCAGCTGCAGCAGCGTCTCCACGTCGGCGCGTCGCGCCCGGCCCTCGGCGGCCTCGCCGCTGACCTCGTCGGCGAAGCTCATCAGCAGGGCGATGGCGGTGTTGTAGCGCAGCGTCTCCAGGCGTTCGGTGACGCCCTTGACCAGCGCGTGGCGGCGGCGCTCCCTGCGATCGTCGGCCGGGTCGTCGGTGAACCGCTCAGCGTCGCCGATGCGCCACACGCGGTTGAGGAAGCGCACCGCGCCGGCGATGCCCTCGTCGCGGAAGTCGCCGCCCAGCTCGTAGGGGCCGAGGAAGAGCAGGTAGACGCGCAGGGTGTCGGCGCCGTAGCGGTCCATGTAGAGGTCGGGACTGACCACGTTGCCGCGGCTCTTCGACATCTTCGCCCCGTCCTTGATGATCAGGCCGTGGGCGCGGAAGACGGGGAACGGCTCCGCCGCGGGGACCAGGCCGGCGTCGTGCAGCGCGCGCATGACGAAGCGCGAGTAGAGAAGGTGGAGCACCGAGTGCTCCTTGCCGCCGATGTAGATGGTCACCGGCAGCCACTTCCAGGTGCGCCCGCGGTCGAAGGGAACGGCGTCGAACTCGGTCGACGGATAGCGCAGGAAGTACCAGGAGGAGTCGAGGAAGGTGTCGCTGACGTCGGTCTCGCGCCTGGCCGGCTCGCCGCACTGCGGGCAGGGTACGTTGACCCACGACTCCACCGAGGCCAGCGGTGACACGCCGGTGCCGATGGGCTTGAAGTCCTCGACGTCGGGGAGCAGGACCGGGAGCTGGTCCTCCGGCACCGGGACGGGGCCGCAGCCCGGGCAGTGGATCACCGGGATGGGCGGGCCCCAGTAGCGCTGCCGCGAGATCAGCCAGTCGCGCAGGCGGTACTGCACGGCGGGCTCGCCGCGGCCGAGCTCGGCGAGGCGCGCCACGATGCGCCGCTGGCCCTCCTCGCTGCGCATCCCGTCGAATTCGCCGGAGTTGACCATTACTCCGTGGCCGGTGTACGCCGCCTGCTCGACGTCGCCACCCGTGATCACCTCGACGATGGGCAGCCGGTGGGCGCGGGCGAACTGCCAGTCGCGCTCGTCGTGCGCCGGCACGGCCTGGATGGCGCCGGTGCCGTAGCCGCCGAGGACGTAGGGCGCGGCGAAGACGGGCAGCCGCGCCCCGGTGAGCGGGTGCACCGCGACCGAGCCGAGGTCGATGCCGACCGAGAAGTCGGGCTCCTCCGTCTGCGCGGGCAGCTCCTCGCGCCAGCGCTCCACGGCCTGCACGCGCTCGGGCGCGGTGAACTGCAGCAGGTCGGGATGGTCGGCGCCGATGACCAGGAAGGTGGCGCCGTAGAGCGTGTCGGGCCTGGTGGTGAAGACGGTCACGTCCTTGCGCTCGCAGCGATCCAGGTCGAAGCGGAGCATCGCCCCCTCGCTGCGCCCGATCCAGTTCCGCTGCGCGGTGACCACCACCTCGGACCAGTCGATCTCGCCGAGTCCGTCGAGCAGCTCCTGCGCGTACTCGGTGATGCGCAGGAACCACTGCTTGAGCACGCGCCGCTCGACGACGGAGTCGCAGCGCTCGCAGCGGCCGTTGATGACCTGCTCGTCGGCGAGGACGGTCAGGTCCGTCGGGCACCAGTTGACCGCCGCCTCCTTCTGCTCGGCCAGCCCGCGCTTCATCAGCTGCACGAAGATCCACTGCGTCCAGCGGTAGTAGCCGGGATCGGTGGTGTTGAGCTCGTGCGACCAGGCGAAGCCCGCGCCCAGGCGCATCATCTGGCGCTTGAAGTTGGCCACCGTCCTCGGCGTCAGCCGCGCCGGATGCTCGTTGACCTTGAGTGCGAAGTTCTCGCTGTGGATGCCGAAGGCGTCCCAGCCCATGGGCTGGAAGACGTCGTGGCCCTGCATGCGGCGGAAGCGTCCGTGCGCGTCGGCGCCGCTGAAGGTGAAGCAGTGGCCGGTGTGCAGCCCCTCCGCGCTGGGGTAGGGGAACATCATCAGGTTGAAGTAGGGGCGCGGCGCGGCGTCGAGGTCGATCTCGTAGGTCCGCTGCTCCGCCCAGCGGTTGCGCCACTTCGCCTCCACCCCGGCGTGGTCGTAGGCGACCACCGCGCGCGGCTGGTCCGCCTCGCGCGCCTGCTCGGGGGCGTCCCGCAGCTGCTCGGTGTCCATGAGGTGCTAGAGGGTACCGCGCCCGCGTTCGAGCGCGAGCCCGGGGACGCGCCGCCTACACTCCCTCCCGCCGATGAGCACCGCCGCCGTCTCCTCCCCGATCGACTGGGCGCGGGCGCGCATCGGGCAGGCGGAGGGGGCGGGGCTGCTGCGCGCGCCGCGGGTGCGCAGCGGCGGCAGCGGCACGCATGCGGTGGTCGGCGGGCGGCCCGTGGTGGTGCTGAGCGGCAACGACTACCTGGGGCTGTCGGTGCATCCGGCGGTGCGGGCGGCGGCGGCCGAGGCGGCGCGGCGTGAGGGGGCGGGGGCGACCGGCTCGCGGCATCTCTCGGGGTGCCACGAGGCGATCGAGCGGCTGGAGTCGGAGCTGGCGGAGTTCGAGGGGGCGGCGACGGCGACGCTGGCGCCCAGCGGATATGCGGCCAACCTCGCCGTGCTGCAGGCGTTGGGCGGCCAGGACTGCGTGATCCTCAGCGACGAGCGCAACCACGCCTCGCTGATCGACGGCTCCCGCCTCTCACGGGGGCGGGTCGAGGTGTACGCGCATCGCGACCTCGACGACCTGGAGCGGCGTCTGCGTCGCGTCGAGGGGCGCCCGATCGTCGTCAGCGACACCGTCTTCTCCATGGACGGCGCCGTCGCCGACGTGGCCGGGCTGGCCCAGCTGGCCCGGAGGCACGGGGCGTGGCTGGTGCTCGACGAGGCGCACGCCACCGGGGTTCTCGGTCCCGGCGGGCGCGGCGCGGCGGCCGCTGCCGGGCTGGACCTGCGCGACCCGGCCGTGGTCCGGGTGGTGACGCTGTCGAAGGCGCTCGGCGCCGGCGGCGGCGCGGTCTGTGGCGACGCCGTTGTCCGGCAGCTCCTCCTGCAGCGAGGGCGGGCGCTGATCTTCTCGACGGCGCTCCCCCATCCCACCGTGGCCGCGGCACACGCGGCGCTGCGCGTGCTGCGCGATGGCGGCGAGGCGCTCCTGCGACGGTTGCACGCCAACGCACGTGTCCTGCGCGCGGGGCTCGACGTGCGCGGCGACGAGACCATGCCCATCGTCCCGGTCATCGTCGGCGAGGCGGCGCGCGCGGTGGCGCTGGAGCGGGCGCTGCTCGACACCGGCCACCTGGTGCAGGCGGTGCGCCCGCCCACGGTGCCCGCGGGCACCAGCCGCCTGCGCCTGGTCGCCACGGCGGCGCACACCGAGGACGAGCTGCGAGGCGCGGCGGCGGCGGTTCGCACCGCGATGGCGTCGCTGTGAGCCGCCTGCTCTTCGTCACCGGCACCGACACGGGCGCGGGCAAGACGGTGGTCGCCGCCGCGGTCGTCACGGCATTGCGCGGGCGGGGGCTGCGCGTCGCGGGGCTGAAGCCGGTCGCGACCGGGGTCGAGCCCGGCCAGGCTGGTGAGGACGCGACGCTCCTGGCGCGCGCGTCCGAGCTGGATCCGCACGAGTGCCTGCTCGCCTCGTACACCCTCCCCCGCTCCCCTCTCGCGGCGGCCCGCGCGGAGCAGCGCTCGCTCGACGTCGGGGCGCTCGCCGCGGCGATCCGCCGGCGCGCGGAGGGGCTCGACCTCCTCGTCGTCGAGGGCGTCGGCGGGCTGCTCGTCCCCCTCAGCGACACCGCAACGGTGCGCGACCTCGCCCGGCTGCTCGACGCCCCGGTGCTGATCGCGGCCCGCGCCGGTCTCGGCACCATCGGGCACTCCGCGCTCACCGTGGAGTCCGCCCGTCTCGCCGGGCTCGACGTCTGCGGCGTGGTGCTCAGCGACGTCGACGGCAGCGCCGGCGCGGACTTCGCCCGGGAGAACGCCGAGCAGATCGCCACCCAGTGCGGCGTCCGGGTCCTCGGGATCGTGCCACACCTGGCCGATACCGAAGAGGCCGCAGCACACGTCGACGTCGACGCGCTGCTGCAGTGGAGCGACGCCGCGGCACGCCACGAGGAGGTCGTCGCCCTCGACAGGCGCCACGTGTGGCACCCCTTCACCCAGACCAGCGAATGGCGCGACGAGGATCCCGTCGTCATCCGCGCCGCGCGCGGCTGCCGCCTCGTCGACGATCGCGGCCGCGAGTACGTCGACGGGGTCGCCTCGCTGTGGGCCAACGTCCACGGCCACGCCCACCCGCGCCTCGACGCGGCGCTGCGCGAGCAGGCGGGGCGCGTCGCCCACAGCACCTTCCTCGGCCTCACCCACGAGCCCGGCGCGCGACTCGCCGCCGAGCTCTCGGCGATCGCGCCGGCGGGGCTCACCCGCGTCTTCTACTCGGAGGCGGGTGCGGCGGCCGTCGAGGTGGGCCTGCGCGTGGCGCTGCTCGCACAGCGGCACCGCGGACAGCCGCAGCGCACCCGCTTCGTCTCGCTCACCGAGTCGTACCACGGCGACACCGCGGGCGCCGTCAGCGTCGGCCGCTCCGAGCCGTTCCACCGGGGCCTCGACCCGCTGCTGTTCGACGTTCTGCGGGTGCCGCCGCCGCACCTGGTCGGTGAGGAGGCGTCGACGCGCGCCCTGCACGACACGCTGCAGGAGCACGGCGAGCAGATCGCCGCCCTGGTCGTCGAGCCGCGCATGCAGGGCGCCGCCGGCATGTGGCCGCACTCGGACGAGTGGCTGCGCCAGGCGGCACATGCCGCGAGGAGCGCCGGCGCGCTGGTGCTGTGCGACGAGGTGGCCACGGGCTTCGGTCGCACCGGCGACATGTTCGCCAGCGGCGGCGCCGGCCTCGCCCCCGACATCCTCACCGTCGGCAAGGGACTCACCGGCGGCTACCTGCCGCTGTCCGCGACGCTGGCCACGGAGGAGCTGTTCGAGCTCTTTACCTCGCCGTACACCGAGCACCGCGCGCTGTACTACGGCCACACCTACACCGCCAATCCACTCGCCTGCGCTGTGGCGCGCGCATCGCTTGCGCTGTTCGACGAGGAGGGCACGCTGCGGCGCGCCCGCGCCCTCGCCGACCGGCTCGCCCTCCTGCTCACACCGCTCAGCGCGCTTCCCGGTGTGCGGCAGATCCGCCAGCGCGGCGTCATGATCGGCGTCGAGCTGGGCCCGTACGACCCCGCGCTGCGCGCCGGACGCCGCGTCATCCTGGCCGCACGCCGGCGCGGCGTCATCGTGCGACCCCTCGGCGACGTCGTCGTGCTCAACCCACCGCTGGTGCTGGGCGACGCCGACGCCGCGCTGCTCGTCGAAGCCGTCGCGGACTCCGTCGTCGAGGTCTGTACGGCGCTCCCCGACGCGGCGGCGGTGCGCGCATGACCGCACCCGCGCGCGGCCTCGTCTACGCGCTCGGCGACCGCGTGCCGCGCATCCATCCCGACACCTTCGTCGCTCCGGGCGCGCTGGTCGCCGGCGACGTCGAGCTGGCGGAGCACGTCAGTGTCTGGCCCGGGTGCGTGCTGCGCGGCGACTACGGGCGCATCAGCGTCGGGCGGGGCACCAACGTGCAGGACGGCACGGTGATCCATGCCACCGAGGATCACGCCACGGTGATCGGCGAGGAGGTGGTGGTGGGCCACGGTGTGCGGCTGGAGGGGTGCACCGTCGAGGATCTCGCGCTCATCGGCATGAACGCGGTGCTGCTGCACGAGGTGGTGGTGGGGCGCGGCGCCGTCGTCGCCGCGGGCGCGGTGCTCACCCCGCGCACCGTGGTGCCGCCAGGCGCGATGGCGCGAGGGGTGCCGGCGCGGGTCGTCCCTCTCGAGGACGAGTCGCTGCGCGATGAGCGCCTCGCCGCGCATCGCGACACCAGCACGCGCTACTGGGCCAACGCGCAGCGCTGGATGCGGGAGATGCGCGCGGTCGAGTAGGCGGTCAGATGTGGCTGCGGCGGTTCAGCACCGCGGCGATGGCGCGCATCACGCTGGGCGCCACCGGCCCGCCCGAGGACACGTCCCACAGCCCCTCGATGATCGGCTCGCCGTCGGGGTCGCTCTCCAGCGCGATCAGGTCGATGAAGCGCGCGCCGATCACCACGGCGGCCCACTCGCGCAGCTCGTCGCCGTCGCTCATGTGGGCCAGGAAGCCGGTGGCGACGTCGTCGACGGTGGGCAGCACGGTGTCGGCGCGGCGCGGCGCGTCGATCTCGAAGAAGAGCGGCGTCCGCGACACCGTGACGCCGAGGCGCGACACGTCCGAGAGGGGCCGGTCCCCGCGAATGATCTCCAGGCCGAGGTCGGTGTTCATGTCCTGCCGCACATGAAGGACGGACGGCAACATCGGAGGTAGGTGTTCGATGCTAGAGCACGGTTCCCGCAGAATCGACCCCCCCAGCACACATCGTGCGGATCCGGCGCGGCGGCGCGCTCAGGAAGGTGCGCGGACGAAGCCATCGCGCCACGATGGCCACGAGGGCGCGTCCCGGGGAGCGCGGCGCGGCGGCGTCGTGCCCGCCACCGCGCGCCGGGATACGCCGCCCGGTACCATGTCGCCCCGCGCCGACGTAGCTCAGGGGTAGAGCGCCCGCCTCGTAAGCGGACGGTCGGGGGTTCGAATCCCCCCGTCGGCTCCGGGCGGATCCCGAGCCGGTGTTGCGACTCGCCGGCGACGCGTGACGGCGGTGTCACGGCGGCGGCGCGGGCGCCTGGCGGCCGCCGAGGGTGCGGCCGGCGGCGTGATGATCACGGCCATGATGCGACTGGTGCGCGGCACGCCCGTCGTTCGCTGCCTGGCCTCGGCGATGGCGGCGATCCTCCTCCTCTGCGGCCTGATCCCCATCGGCGCGTACGGGCTGCTGCGCCTCGACGCCGCGGCCTACGCCGGCGCCATCGGCGACCGCGCCAAGGAGTGTCCCGGTGATCCCATCCCCGCGCGCGGGGGCTGCTGGTCTGCGGCCCCCGTGCGCGTCACCGTGAGCGGCGTCGACGCGCAGACGGAGGCGAGCTTCGTCGTCGTCGACGCCCCCGGCGCACCGCCCGCGCGCGAGGACTTCGTGATCACCCCGCCGGTGCGCATCGCCACCGGCACGACGCTGACGGCGCGCTACTGGCAGGCGAGCATCGCCGAGCTGCTCCTCCCCGCGGGCGACGCCGGCGCCGCCCCGACCGCGCTGCCGACGCGCGACAACCCGCAGTACCGTGCGCAGACCGTCCCGGTTGCCAGCGCGCTGCTCACCCTGGTCAGCATCGGCGGCCTGCTGGTCTGGGGACTCCCGCTCGTCGACGACCTGCGGCAGCTGCGGCGCCGCCGCCGCATGCAGGCGGAGGCGGAGGCGGAGGCGCTGGAGTCGCTGCGCGCCGCGGGGCAGAACCGCGGCCTGGCGCGCTACGGCATCGACCTGGGTGCGGCCGGCTCGGCGGACGGCGTCGTCCTCACCGGACACCGTGGTGCGGGCGTGCGCGAGCGCTGACCAGCATCACACCGGGCCGTCGCGGCGCGCAGGCCGCGGCGGCCCATCGCTCACCAGGCGCGGCGCTCGTCGTCCATCTCCCAGGCGAGCACCTCGGCGCCCTCCGATCCCGCCGTCAACGCGGGCGTCCCCGCCTCGGTGAGGCGCACCGCGTCGCCCTCCTGCAGCTCGCCGGCGCCCTCCAGGGAGGCGCTGCCGCGCGCCACGAAGAGGTGCACGTAGCGCGAGTCGGGGAGGAGCACGCGCTCGCCCGGCCGCAGCCGCCCGGCGAGCAGCGCCGCGCCCGCCTGGCGGATGGAGATGGCGCCGTCGTGGCCGCGGCCTGAGGCCACCGGCACCAGGCCGCCGCGGTCGAGATGGGCGGTGACGTCGAGCTGCTCGTAGCCGGGGTCGACGCGCTCGGTGTCCGGCAGCACCCACATCTGCACGAAGTGCACGGCGCCGTCGCGCGGGTTCATCTCCGAGTGCCAGATCCCCGTGCCCGCGCTCATCCGCTGGGCCAGGCCTGGATAGATGATGCCGGCGTTGCCCTGCGAGTCCTTGTGCTCCAGCTCGCCGGCCAGCACCCAGGTGACGATCTCCATGTCGCGGTGCGGGTGGGTGCTGAAGCCCGTGCCCGCCGCGACGCGGTCGTCGTTGCTCACCAGCAGGAGGCCGTGCCCGGTGTTGGCGGGGTCGTAGTGGTTGGCGAAGCTGAAGCTGTGCCGGCTGTCCAGCCAGCCGGTGCGGGTCTCGAAACGCTCGGCGGCGCGGCGGACGTCGATCATGGTCAGGCTCCTCAGCCCTGGTTGCGCCCCACCACCAGCCGGGTCACCGCCTGCGCCGACTCGCGCAGGCTCTGCACCTCGGCGTAGGAGTTGCGGCGGAAGATGGCAGCAACGCTGCGGGCCATGTCGGGGGCGATCTCGACGAGCAGCCAGCCGCCGCGGCGCAGCCAGAGCGGCGACTCCTCGGCCATGCGGCGCACCAGGCCGAGCCCGTCGTCGGAGTTGTCGGTGAGGGTGTGCGCGGGCTCGAAGCGGGCGATCTCCGCCGGCAGGGTGCGCAGCAGCTGCCGGGCCACGTAGGGCGGATGGATGGAGACGACGTCGACGCGGTCGTGCAGCCGCGCCGGCAGCGGCGCCAGCAGGTCGCCGGCGGCGAAGGTGATGTTGGAGAGCCCGAGCCGCCTGGCGTTGCGCTTGCCCAGCTCCACGGCCTCCGGCGAGATGTCGAGCCCCCACACCTCGGCGCTGCGCACCGAGTGCGCCACCGACAGCGCCACAGGACCCACCCCGCAGGCGACCTCCACCATCACCGGGTTGGCGCGGCGGCGCAGCCGCTTGACCGCCTCGACCGCGGTGAACTCGCTGGACAGCCGCGGCGAGAAGACGCCCGGTCGCAGCTCGATGCGCAGCTTGCGGAAGTCGATGTAGCCGCGCAGCAGGGTCATCGGCTCGCCGGCCAGGCGGCGCGCGGCGAGGTCGAGCAACCTGCCCCGCTGCGCGGCGCTGAGACGCACGTCGAGATCGTCCTGGGTGACGTCGCGCTTCAGCACCACCTCGGCCAGCTCCTCCGCGTCGCTGCGCGCCACCCACGGCTTCCACAGCTCGACGTGCTTCGATGCGCGGATGGCGTCCTCGGCGGCGTCGATGAAGTCGCCGACGGTGCAGGGTGTGGGGAGATCGAGGGCTGCAGAAGGCATGCCCATAGCCTGACATGCGGGGCGATCGGTCCGCCCGCGCCGGCGCCCGACCTCAGCGGCTGCGCTGTGCCGCGAGTCGGGTGAACGCCGCCAGCCGGTCGCGCTCGGCGATGTTGAGCACCCGGGCCAGGGCGCGGCTCATGCTGCCGAAGCGGCGCCAGCGCAGCAGCGCCAGCAGCCAGTGCAGCCGCTGCGCGTCGACGCGGTCGACGGCGCGTGCGGTGGCGTCGAGGTGCAGCGCATCCATCACCGCGACGTGGTGGCCCACCATCGCCACCACGACGTCGCGCTTCGACTCCGGCAGGCCGCTTGCGGCGAAGTCGTCGAGCAGGCAGCGCAGCGACTCCTCCCATCGCTCCATGAGGCGGAGGTCGTCGTCGCCGGGGAACCCGTCGGAGGCGAGCGCGAAGACCGAGCGGGCAAGCCGAGCGCCCTCGCGCGCCTCCAGTGCCGCGTACGCGGCGGTGAGCACTCCGTTGACCGCGTCGAGGGCGGCGGGATCCTGAGTTTCGGCCAGGATCTGGCGCAAACTCTCGGCCGCGAGGGGGCCGACCTCGCCGAGCGCCGCGGCGTCGCCGGCACGCAGGGCCAGGTGGGTCAGCAGCGGCTCGGCGTGCGGTGAGGCGAGCGCGTCGAAGAGCCGCATCCACTGCGCCGCCTCGGCGACGGTGGCGGCCTGGCGCAGGCCCGAGCCGGGGCCTCGTCGTCCCATGAGCCCGACGCTACCACGTGCGGCGAGCCGCCGATTCGCAGTTTCCCTTGTGCTCACAGGGGATTTTCTGTTGCACTCCGAATCGTCACGGTTTCGTCGGGCCCCGGGGCGACCCCGCACCGGGGCGGAGGACACCCCGCCGGGCGCTAGGCTGGCTCGCACATGGGCCCGCGTCAGGCTGCCGCCGTGGGGGTTCTCTGCCTCGCGCCGCTGCTGTCCGCCTGCTCGGGAGCCGGCCCGGGCCCCACCCCGACCCCCTCCCCCACCGGCGCCGTGACCTCGCCGTCCCCGGCGCCCCCCGGCGCCTCCCCGAGCCCGCCGCCGCAGTCCGCGCTCGCCGGCTGCCCGGCCCACCCCGCGGCCGCAGCCTCCCTCTCCGTGCTCTGGCGCGCCGGCGGGGCCGACGACCTCGCCACCGCCCCGGGCGGGGGGCTGTGGGTCAGCTACTCGGCCTCGCTGGTGGCGCACGTCGTCGCCGGCGCCGTGACCCGCGTCATCCGGGGCATCTCCGTCCCCGAGGGGCTGGTCGCGCTGCCCGACGGCGACCTGGTGGTCGCCGAGCAGGGCCGGCAGCGCATCCTCGTCGTCCACCCCGACGGCACCAGGACCGTGCTGCTCACCCTCCCCTCCGCCGGCGGCCAGCTCGGCGTCGACGGCATCGGCTGGGATCCGCAGGCCAACCGCGTCCTCGTCCCCGACAGCCCGCACGGCACCCTGCTCAGCGTGCCGCTCGACCAGCCGGGCCACGCCACCACCCTGGCCACCGGCCTGCCCCGGGTGGTCGGGGTCGAGCCGGCGGCCGACGGCGACGGCCTCTACCTCGCTGCCGAGGCGGAGGCGCCGCGGGGCCTGCTCGTCCTCAGCGGCCCCGGCCCGGCCAGGCCCAGAGGCGACCTGGCCCAGCTCGACGACGTCGTCCTCACCGGCGGCCTGCTCTACGCCACCGACCTGCGCAACGGCTCGCTGGACGCCGTCGATCCCGCCACCGGAGCGGAGCGCACCATCGCGACGGGCTTCGGCGAGCCGCAGGGCCTGGCCGTCCTCGACGACGGCGGGCTGGCCGTCGCCGACGAGAAGCGGGGCCTGGTTCAGCGCATCGCGCCGTGCGGCGGGTAGCCCGCCCGGGTCACTCGTCGGCGTAGATGCGGCGGAACGGGTACCACTGCTCGGGGTGCGCGCGCACCAGCGGTTCGAGCGCCGCGGCGATCCTCTGCATCAGGACGCGCTCGTCGTCACCCTCGGACACCTGCAGCGCCGGCAGCGGCTGCAGCAGGTACCCGCCGCCCTCCTGCCAGCAGGCGGTGGGGATGAGCGGCGCGCCGGTGCGCAGCGCCAGCCAGGCGGGGACGGACGAGAACTCCACGGGGCCGCCGCAGTAGTCGACGGTCACCGTCGGACCGCTCTCCGGCAGGTCGCAGAGGATGGCCACGTAGCGCCGCCTGCGGATGGCGTGGATCAGTCCCATGGCGGCGTGGCTCGCCTCGTAGACCTCCATCTGGTTGGCGCGACGCGCCCACACCACGAGGTCGGTGATGGCGCGCGGGCCGGTGGTGGCCATCACGGTGGTGAGCAGCAGGCCGCCGGAGAAGGCGATGTTGGCGGCCATGTCCCAGTTGCCGAAGTGGGTGAGCGCGAAGATGCCGCCGTGCGGAGGGTCGCGCAACTCGGCATCGCGGCCATCGGGCACCCAGCGCCCGTGGCGCCGCGTCGCCGGCGCGCTCAGCCCGCAGGCCCAGACGAAGTCGACGCCGCTGCGCGCCACCGCGCGGAACGACGCGCGCGCCCGGCGCCGTGCCTCGGCGGCCGGGATCCCCGGCTCCATGCGGCGGTGGTTGCGCACCGCGTTGCGCCTTCGGCTGCCCGCGGTGGCGTAGCCGAGCGTGCCGATGGCGTTGGCGAGCGGATACCGCGCAGGACCGAGCACGCGCGTCAGGCCCGTGGCGATCTGCAGCCCGACCTTGAGCAGGAGCGGCGGGCGCGGGTCGATGCCGCTCACGACGCCGGCACCGCGGAAGTGATCCCGAGCCGCCGGGCCACCAGGCGGATGGGACCGCCCTGCACCACCAGCGACAGCACCACCACGCCGTAGGCGATCAGCGGCACGCGCTGGTCGACTCCGGACCGACCGGTCAGTGACAGCGCCAGCGCCACCGACAGCGCGCCGCGGAGACCGCTCCAGAAGATCATGTTGCGCCAGCGCCACGGCACGTCGCGGGCCCGCGGCGAGACGGCGAGCAGAAGGAGGTATGCGGGCACGGCGCGCGCGGCCACGACGATGGCGAAGGTCGCGGCCACCATGCCGAGCACGTCGAGCAGCGACCGCGTCGGCAGCGCGGTCCCGATGAGCAGGAAGAGGACCGCGTTGAGGACGAAGGCGAGCAGCTCCCAGAAGTCGGTCATCTCCCGTCCGTGGAGGACGACGCGCCGCGCCGTCGAGGCGATCACCAGCCCCGCCGCCACGGTGGACACGATGCCCGAGGTGTGGGCCAGGTCGGCGGCGAGGTAGGCGCCGTAGGCGATGGAGATGGTGATGAGGATGTCGGTGGGCGCCTCGCTCTGCAGGCGCAGCAGGGCGACGCCGACCAGGCCGCAGGCGACGCCGATCCCGGCGCCGCCGAAGGTGATCAGCGCGAACTGCCCGGCGACGTGCGCCGCGGAGGTCGTGCCCGACGAGGCGAGCAGGGCCGCGAACACGGCAACCCCGGTGCCGTCGTTGAAGAGCGACTCGCCCTCCAGGATGGTGGTCAGCGCCCGCGGCGCCCTGGTGTGGCGGAGCAGGCTGACCACCGCGATTGGGTCGGTGGGGGCGAGCACGGCGCCGAGGAGCATCCCGCTGGTCCAGCTGAGCCCCAGCCACCAGTGGGCGAGGCTGCCGATGAGCAGCACGGTGACGGCGACGCCGACGGTCGCCAGCAGCAGGACGGCGGGCAGCTGCCGGCGCAGCTGGACGAGGTCGAGGGACAGCGTCGCCTCGAAGACGAGCCCGGGGATGAAGACGAGCAGGATGAGGTCGGGACTGATCTCGGCGCGGGGCACACCGGGCAGCGCGCCCACCCCGATGCCGACCACGGCGAGCAGCACCGCATAGGGCACCGGCCCGCGCCGCGAGACCATGCGCAGCACGGCGGCGAGCAGGCAGAGCGCCACCAGCAGGGCGAGGAAGCGCTGGGCGGAGGACACGGGCCGCCACAGATAGCACAGCGCAGCGGGTGTGGGGAAAAGCGTCCGGCCCCGCCGGGGGCGCGCTATGATCCGGCGGACCACGCCGGCGGCTCACCGCAGCCCTGCCGCCGGCACACGGTGCGGCAATCCCCGACGCACCTGGGGGACCGGGTGGACCATCTTCACGGCATCGGGGCAGCGCGCGCGCCCCACCGGCACCAGGCGGCCGAGCGCGAGCCCTTCTTCCGTCTGCTCGCCGAGAACGGCCAGGACGTCGTCTACCGCTACCGGGTGCGGCCGGAGCCGGGCTTCGAGTACGTCAGCCCCTCCTGCACGCGGATGACCGGCTACACGCCCGAGGAGCACTACGCCGACCCGGAGCTGCCCCGGCGCCTGGTCCATCCCGACGACCGTCACCTCCTCGAGGCCATGTACGCGGCCGACGCGCCCGACGACGCCGTGCGGCTGCGCTGGGTTCGCCGCGACGGCGGCGTGGTCTGGACCGAGCAGCGCACCGTCGCGGTTCGCGACGAGAGTGGCCAGATCGTCAGCGTCGAGGGGATCGCCCGCGACGTCACCGCCGGCAAGCGCGCCCAGGACCGGCTCGAGGCCACCGTCGAGGTGATCAGCGCCATCCTCGAGCAGCGCTCCACCGACGACGTGCTGGCGCTGATCGCCCGCTGCGCCCGCGACCTCGCCGGCGGCGCCCTGGCAGTTGTGGTCGTGCCTGGCCTCAACGGCACGGTGCGCGTGCGCGTCGCCGAGGGCGTCGGGGCCGCCGCGGTGCGCGGCGCCAGCTTCGCCGCCGCGGACACCGTCTCCGCCTCGGTGATGGACGGCGGCGTCCCCGTCAACGCCGCCGACGGCGGCTCCAGCCGGGCCGGCCGGTCGGTGCGCGGGTCGATCGACGTGGGACCGCTGCTCGCCGTTCCGCTGGGCATGCGCCGGGACACCGCGGGCGTGCTCTCGGTGGTGCGGGGACGTGGGGAAGCAGCCTTCAGCGACGGCGACCTCGAGGTCGTCACCGGCTTCGCGCAGCAGGCCGCCATGGTGCTGGAGCGCGCCCGGCTGCGCGACGAGCTGGAGCAGCTGGCCCTGCTGCGCGACCGCGAGCGCATCGCCCGCGACCTCCACGACGGGGTGATCCAGGCCCTCTTCGGCGTCGGCATGGACCTGCAGGTCGCCGAGAGCGAGGACGCCGGCGACGACCTCATCCGCAGCCGCATCGTCGCCGCCATGCAGGAGATCGACCGCATCATCATCGACGTGCGCAGCTACGTGTACCGGCTGCGCCCCACCCTGCTGCAGCGCGCGTCGCTGCGGGAGGCGCTGCAGCGGCTCGCCGCCGACGTCGAGTCCCGCTACGGCGTCATCGGCGTCGTCGAGTGCGCCGACGAGGCCTCCGACCTGCTCGCCCCGGTGGCGCCCGACGTGGTCCAGATGGTGCGCGCAGCCCTCGGCAACGTCGCCCGCCACGCGCACGCGCTGAGCTGCCGGGTGAGCGTGCACCGCGAGGGCGAGGTGGTCCGCGTCGCCGTCGAGGACGACGGGGTGGGCTTCGACCCCACCGCCCCGACCGACGGCCAGGGCCTGGCCAACCTGCGCGAGCGGGTGCGCGAGCTCGACGGCTGGATCCTGGTGCACAGCTCCGCCGGTGCCGGGACCACCGTGGAGATGCTGGTGCCGGTGGCGTCCCTGCGCGACCGGGCTACGGCGACGGCCGCGGAGTCGGCGTAGGCGGCTGCGACGGGCAGGCGGCTGGCCGGGCCAGCGGCCCGGTCCCCTCGACGTCCACGGTGCGCTGCACCCGGGCCCGCGGCGAGTACACGACGTGGCCGCCGGTGAGGACCTCGACGCCCAGGGTGTGGGTCCCGCCGGGCACGTCGACCGCGGCGGTCGAGGCCGTGACGGTGAGCCGCTCGACGCCGTCGACGCTCACCGACAGCACCTCGTTGCCGCCGGGCACGGCCGCGGGCAGCCCGCTGGGATACCAGGCGCACAGGCGCAGGGCCACCGGGCTGGTCAGCGTCGGCCCTGACGGGACGGCGAGGAGCAGCTGGTACCCGGGCGACCGCGGCGGGCCGGGGAAGGCCGCACCCAGGGCGAGGGCGGCGACGACGCCGAGCGCGGCGCAGGCGGCGGCCCAGCGGCGCACGCTCGGCCGCCGCACGGCGATGGCGACGCCGGCGGCGACGGCGACCTCGGCGAGGAGCAGCCCGTCGGCCCACCCGGCGGTGCCGCCGCCGAGGACGTGGGCCGGCGGCAGGGCGACCCCGGGTGGCATGGCGGGCGGGAGGATACCGGCCGGGTCGCTGGGCCCGGGTCGTGCGCCTCTGGCGGGAGCGCCGGGCGACGGTTCACCATGAGCCGAGCAGGAGGTCGGACGCATGCAGCAGCACCGCCATGCCCCCGCCGCGACGCCGGTCCCGACCGCCCCGCGGCACCCGGAGACCACCGCCACAGGCCGCGTCACCGCCGGGATGCGCGCCGCGCGGCTGCACCGGCCAGGACAGCCGCTGCAGCTCGACGTCGTGCCGCGCCCCGAGCCGCACGGCACCGAGGTGCTGGTGCGGGTGGCCGCCGCCGGGCTGAGCGCCTGCGACCTCGACGTGCTCGACGGCGTCGAGGAGGTGCCGCTGCCGCAGACGCCGGGGCACGAGGTCGCCGGCCACGTCGCCGCCCTCGGGCCGCGCGCGCGGGGCGTCGCCCTCGGCGAGGCGGTGCTGGTGCACGGATGGTGGGGCTGCGGGACCTGCCCGGAGTGCCGGGCGGGCGAGGAGCACCTGTGCGCCGAGGCGCGCCGGCCCGGTGCGGCCGCCCCGGGGGGCTTCGCGGACTTCCTCCTCGTCCCCCACCCGCGGTCGCTGGTGCCCCTCGGCGCCCTCGACCCGGCGGCGGCGGCGCCCCTCGCCGACGCCGGGCTGGTCACCTACCGCGCCGTCCACACGGCGGCGAGCGTGCTCGCCCCTGGCAGCGCGGCGGTGGTGATCGGCTGCGGCGGCCTGGGACAGCTGGCGGTGCAGATGCTGCGGCTGCTCACCCCCGCACGGGTCCTGGTCGTCGACAGCGACCACCGCAAGGAGGCGCCGGCGCGCGAGGCGGGCGCCGACCGCTTCATCGACCTGCAGGACTGGCACGCGGTGCGCGGCGCGCTCGGCGACCTGCCCGCCATGGCGGTGCTCGACTTCTCCGGCAGCGACGCCACCGTCGAGTTGGGCGCCCGGGTGCTCGCGCCCGGCGGCCTGCTGGTCGTCTGCGGGCGTGGCCCGGGCAAGGTGCGCCTCGCGCTCCTGCCGCTCCCTCCCGGCGCAGCGGCGGTGACCGAGCGGGGCGGCAGCCGCGCCGACCTGGAGGCGGTCGTGGAGCTGGCCCGCAGCGGCCGGCTGCGGCTGCGGGCGCAGCGCTACCAGCTCGACCGGGTCAACGACGCGGTCACCGCGCTGCGCGCCGGCTGGGTGCGCAGCCGCGCCGTGATCGTGCCACGGATGGCCTGAACTCTCAGACCGTGAGGGCGCGGTTGCCGCGCAGCCAGTGGGGCAGCGCGCCGACCAGCACCTGGGGTCGCGTCTGCGCCTTGATCAGGTACTCGACGGCGCCCAGCGCCATGGCTCGCTCCACCAGCGAGTGGTCGGCGACGTTGGAGAGAACCACCACGGGGATGCCCGCCGTCTTCGGCCAGCCGCGCAGCGCCTCGAGGAACTGCAGGCCGTCCATGCGCGGCATCATCATGTCGAGCAGGATCAGCGAGGGGCGGTCCCTGCGCACCATGGCGATCCCCTCGACGCCGTCGCGCGCGTGGCGGGCGCTGTAGCCCCTGGCGCCGAGCAGCATCAGGTACATGGTGGCGATGGTCTCGTCGTCCTCGACGAGGAGGATGTCGCGACCCAGCTGCTCGTCGATGTCGGGGCGGCTGCCGTTGCTCTGCGGTGTGCGCGGGCGGCGTGCGGGTGGCGCGGCGCCGCCGGGGGCGTGCCCGTTGCCCTTGCCGTTGCCGTTGCCCGGGACCGCGACCGGCGGCGCGGGCGGGATCACGGTGCGGGTCACGGCGGCCGCGGGCGCGGACGTCGCCGGCGGGGCGGCGGTGCGCGCGACCGGAGGCGGAGCGGGCGCCGAGGGAGGCGGTGGTGCGCTCGGCGCGGGAGGGGCCGCGCGGCGCCCGACCAGCGGGACGTGGACGTGACGGTCCTCGTCGTCCTCGTCGGGGCCGAAGATGTGGAATCCGCGCAAACGCTCCAGCGGTGCGTCGACGTCGGCGGCCTCCTCCGGTCCGCGCGTGCGCCGGGCGTTGTACCAGGCGGCTGCGGCGGCCGCCACGGCGGCGAGGAGGAGAAGCGCGGCCAGGACGCGCGGAGGCGTGACGGTGATCCCCAGGGGGACCTGAAGAGGGCGCATCGACACCCATGAAACGAGTCGGACGGGCCGCGTCCTGCGCGACCCGCCCGACGGGGATGCCGAGGACCCTCACGGGTCAGTACGCGGCGGGGACGCTCCCGTCCTCGCGGACCCGCGAGATCATGACGATCTTGGCCACAACCCAGGCGGCCAGGGTGTAGATGGCGATGGCCACCAGGTCGGCCCACTCCAGGGGGTGGCCGGAGCCGGCGCTGGTGGTGCCGATGATGCCCCGGAACGGCGCGGCCAGGGCGCTGCCGGCGGCGTAGATGAAGCCGGCGAAGCCGCTGTCGTTGGCGCCCGCCCCGAGGAAGATGAAGCGCAGCGCCAGGATGGCGTTGACGATGCCGACCGCCAGCCAGACGATCTGGCGCGCCCGGTAGCCGACCGGCACCACCGCGGTGCGGCCTGCGTACACGCTGCGTCCGGCCACCGGAGCGCCGGCGGGTCCGACCGCCGTGCCACGTCCTGCGACGTACTGCTCGTCCCGGACCTCGACTGGTTCGTCCATCATGGGGTGTTGTACCTCCGCTTGAGTCCGCCCTCACCTTGCATGAGTGGAGTTATATCACATTATGCCCAACTCCGGCCGCCAGGTTGTCCCCGCAAGCGCACCAGGCGCGGCGGACGAGCCTCGCCTCCGGGTGGGCACCTGCGGCTGGCAGTACCGCGACTGGCGCGGTCGCCTCTACCCCGCAGAGCTCCCCCAGCGGGCCTGGCTGGAGCACTACGCGGCCCGCTTCCAGACCGTGGAGGTCGACAACACCTTCTACCGCCTGCCCGCCGCCGAGGTGTTCGCCGCCTGGCGGGAGCGCACCCCCGCCGGCTTCTGCTTCGCGCTCAAGACCAGCCGCTACCTCACCCACGTCAAGCGGCTGGGCGACCCGGGTCCTGCCGTCCGCCTCCTTATGGAGCGGGCGACGCGGCTCGGGGACAAGCTCGGGCCCCTGCTCCTCCAGCTCCCGCCGACCTTCAAGGCCGACCTGCCCCGGCTGGCCGACGCCCTCGACAGCTTCCCCTCGGGGGTCCGGCTGGCCTTCGAGCCGAGGCACGAGTCCTGGTTCACCGGCGCCACCGAGCAGCTCCTCGCCGACCGCGACGTCGCCTACTGCCTGGCGGACTCCCGCGGCAGGCCTGCCGGTCCCGTGTGGCGGACGGCGAGCTGGACCTACCTGCGCTTCCACAAGGGGACGGGCTCGCCCCACCCCTGCTACCAGCCGCACACGCTCCGGGAGTGGGCCGAGCGGCTGGCCGCCACCTGGGGAGCCGAGGCGACCGCCTACGTCTACTTCAACAACGACCCGGGGGGCTGCGCGGTGCGCGACGCCCGCCGCTTCGCCGCGATCGCGCGTGAGGCCGGTTTGCGGCCCTCCGGCGTGCCCGGCGAGCGCGAGACGCCTGTCAGCCGCGGCTGAGAAGACGGCGCAAGGCTGTCAATCGTGACAGTGACTATGATTGCGCCCCTCCCCGTGTATAGAGTTGTTGAGGCGGGCGATTCTGGGAAGGAGAGGATGCTCACCACGCGGCACGACCTTGGCCTTCCGGAGAAGGCCTCCGAGAGGGAGATGGAGGATTCCCACCTGCTCCTCAGCGTTCCCATGTGCCCGCACGTGCGGCGCGGAGCCGGCTCGGCGGCCATGCTGCGGTGTCCCGGCTTCCGCCCTGCGGCGCTGAGCTTCGCGGGCGTCGGCGCGGGGGAGGCGCTGGGCGAGCAGGTGACCTGCGAGCACCTCGGCACCCAGCGCGGGGCGCGCGGCTTCGTCAGCGCCTGCCGCCACCCCGGCGGGCCGCCCGCGGCCTGAGCGCCCCCACGCGGTCCCTCTATCCTGCGCGCGTGGACGCCCACACGCTGCGCCGCCTCGCCGCCGCCCTGGAGCCCGGCGCGCTGCTCACCGCACCCGAGGACGTGCGCCCGTACGAGTGCGACGGCCTGACCGGGCATCGCGCCGTCCCCGCCGCGGTCGCCCTGCCCGGCACCACCGAGCAGGTGGCGGCGGTGGTGCGCGTGTGCCACGAGGGCCGCATCCCCTTCGTCGCCCGGGGGGCCGGCACAGGGCTGAGCGGTGGTGCCCTCCCGGTGGCCGGCGGCGTCGTCGTCTGCCTGGCGCGGATGACCGGCATCCTCTCCGTCGACCTCGACAACGCCTGCGTGGTGGTGCAGCCTGGGGTGACCAACGCGGCGGTCACCGCGGCGGTGGCGGCGCACGGCTTCTACTACGCGCCCGACCCCTCCTCGCAGCAGGTCTGCAGCATCGGCGGCAACGTCGCCGAGAACTCCGGCGGGGCCCACTGCCTGAAGCACGGGTTCACCGTCAACCACGTCGCCGGCGCGGTCTTCGTCACCGCCGACGGCAGGATCGCCCGCCTCGGCGGCGCGGTCTGCGACACCCCGGGCTACGACCTGCTCGGCGCGGTGGTCGGCAGTGAGGGGACGCTGGGCATCGTCACCGAGGTGACGCTTCGGGTGCTGCGCCGGCCGGAGGCGGTGCGCATGCTGCTGGCGGCGTTCCCCAGCATCGAGGCGGCGGCGTCCGCCGTGTCCGCGATCGTGGCGGCGGGCGTGCTGCCGGCGGCGGTGGAGATGATGGACCGGATGACGCGCGAGGCGTCCGACCAGGCGGTGCACGCCGGCTATCCCGACTGCGAGGCGCTGCTCCTGGTCGAGGTCGACGGGCCCGCCGCGGAATGCCTCGCGCAGCTCGAGTCCTGCCGCACCATCTGCGAGTCCGCCGGCGCCGTCGAGATCCGCGTCGCCGCCGATGACGCCGAGCGCGCGCTGATGTGGAAGGGACGCAAGGCCGCCTTCGCTGCGATGGGCCGCGTCAGCCCGGCGTACTACGTCCAGGACGGCGTGGTGCCGCGCACCAGGTTGCCCGAAGTCCTGCACGGCATCGGGGAGCTGGCCGTCTCGTACGGGATGCGCGTCGGCAACGTGTTCCACGCCGGCGACGGCAACCTCCATCCGCTCGTGTGCTACGACGCCGCCGTGCCCGGCGAAGCCGACCGGGCCCTGGAGCTGGCGGGGAGCATCCTCGACCTCTGCATCGCCGCGGGCGGGTCGATCACCGGCGAGCACGGCGTCGGCCACGACAAGGCGTGCTCGATGCCCAAGATGTTCAGCGGCGACGCGCTCACCGTGATGGACCGGGTTCGTGCCGCCTTCGACCCGATCGGGTTGTGCAACCCGGGCAAGCTGCTGCCCACCCCGCGGCTCTGCGGCGAGGTGCCCGGCTTCCACCGCGTGCATCCCCTGGAGGCGGCGGGATTGGCCCAGCGATGGTGACCGCCGAGCGCGCCGCGGACGCCTTCGCCGGCGTCGTCGGCGCGGGCTTCGTGCGCGACGCGGGGGCCGGGGACGCGGTCGGCGGGGTGATGCCGGCGGTGGTGGTGTCGCCGGGATCCGAGGCCGAGGTGGCCGAGGTGCTGCGGGCGGCGGCACGGCTCGGGCTGGCGGTCGCGGTGCGCGGCGGCGGCACCAAGCTGGGCTGGGGCGCGCCGCCACGCCGCTGCGAGGTGGTGCTCTCGACGGCGCGGCTCGACGCCATGGTCGAGCACGAGCCGGGTGACCTCGTCTGCGTGGTGCAGGCGGGCATGCCGCTGTCCGCCCTGCGCGAGACGCTGGCGGCGCAGGGGCAGCGGCTCGCCCTCGACCCGCCCCACGGAGTTGCTGCCACTGTTGGCGGGATCGTGGCCGCCGACGCGTCCGGGCCGCTGCGCACGCGCTTCGGCACGGCCCGCGACCTGGTCCTGGGCGCGCGCTTCGTGCTCGCCGACGGCACCGTCGGCCACAGCGGCGGCAAGGTGGTGAAGAACGTCGCCGGCTACGACGTCGGCAAGCTGCTGATCGGCTCGCTGGGGACGCTGGCGGTGGTCACCCAGCTGGCGCTGCGCCTCCACCCCATGCCGCGCGCGGTGCGCACCGTGGCGTTCCAGAACCTCGACGCCTCCCAGGCCTGGGCGGTGTGGCAGGCGGTGGAGCGCGCACCCGTCGAGCCGGCGGCGGTGGTGGCGCTCTCGCCGGGCGGGGCGATGCTGGTGCGCATCGAGGGCGGCGAGGCGGGGGCGGAGGCGCAGGCGTCGGCGCTGCTGGAGGCCACCGCACCGCTGGCGCCGCTGGTGCGCGTCCTCGACGAGGACGAGGCCGACAAGGCGTGGACGTACGCGGAGACCTGCGTCTGGGGTGGAGATCCGGTCGATCCTGTCGCCAACCTGGCGCTGCCGCGGTCCGAGCTGGCCGCGCTGCTGGGGCGGCTGGAGGCGACGCCGCACGTCGCCGCCGTGCTGCCGAGCTGCGGCGCCGCCGAGGTCCGGCTGCCCGCGGGGATGTCGCCGGTCGACCTGCAGGCGCTGCGTGACTGGGTGGCGCGCCGCGGCGGGCACCTCACCCTGCGCCGGTCCACGCCGCCGCTGGCGGACCTGGTGTGGCCGCAGCCGGCCGCAGGCGACGTCGCCCTCGACCTGATGCGGTCGCTGAAGCAGGCGCTCGACCCGGGCGGCCTGCTCGCGCCCGGGCGCTTCCTCGGGGGCATCTGAGCCGCGATGGACGACACCGTGGTCGACAGCGTCACCGACACCGGGAT
>Ga0209810_1001824_pt1 | contig 29100 bp, 15 predicted proteins | sample Coa_R1_7_FD_187159 | JGI IMG/M metagenome (GOLD analysis project Ga0209810, IMG submission 187159) | Surface soil microbial communities from Centralia Pennsylvania, which are recovering from an underground coalmine fire - Coalmine... | ecosystem: Environmental > Terrestrial > Soil > Unclassified... | reverse complement strand
TTGCCCCGCCCCGCATGGCTCAGCTCATGGCCGAGATGCACAAGCTCTTCGACTCGATGAGCCCAGCCGACTCGTACAACCTCATCACACGGTACGACAGCGCCTTCGACTCCTCGACGGTCGAGGACGTGGATTCCTTACCGATGCCCTATCTGCCCGAGCTCCTCTCACGCGGAGCTGCGTTCGTCGGCCTTCCCGGCACTGCGGGCGCCGTGTACCGGCGACCCTTCAACCACGCTCCAACACAGAGCTGGCCGGTGATTCAAGGCTTCCGCGTAGTGCTCGAAGACTTGCCTCCGGGCAGCCCCCCAAAGGCCCCTCAGTGGACCCCGCCCGGCGGCACCAGCGCCAATCCGATCGACGGTGTGCTCACTGTCTACCTGGCCAGGGGAAGGGTGATGCCGGTTCAGCTGAGTTCATTCTTGAGCCCGGTTGATCTGGAGCTGATGGGCATTTGGGGCTGGATGGAAGACCTGGCGGCAGCGGGCAAGCTTCCAGCCGGCGTGACGCTCGGCCGCCTCCGCAACTATGCCGTCGAAGGGCAAATGTGGGCCATCACGCCGTTCCGGGAACTCACTCTCGTCAACGCCATTCAGCGGCCCCTGATCCAACCGGTCTTCTCCAATACGTTCGAGTCGCAACGACTTCCCCCCTCCGGTGCCCTCGGTGAGACGTACTCCGTCCTCACGGATAAGCCTATGAGGATTGATGCTCCCAGCACCGTCAAGCTCAATGTCGAGGCCGACTGGACCATGAACCAGGACGACCTTGTCGCCTCTCCGTCGCCATCGCATGCCGGTGTACCCGGCCCAGCGCTCCCGACCCTCATTCGCGGCCATGCGCATGTCGTAGAGATCCCGATCGACGCTCTGCCGGTCGAGTTCGCCTTCTGGAGCAGCTCTGGAGGGGGCCAGGCGACTGTCGTCTTCCCGGCCCAAACGAGCGCCCCCAGCCCAGGAGTCGAGGTGGATATTGCCGGTATGAACCCCGCGGGGTACAACGGCACGTTCAAGGTTCTTTCCTCGACCACCTCCTCGGTGACCTTCAGCCTGGCAACCAACCCAGGCGGATTTGTGGCCGGCGGTACGGTCCTCATCTCTGAGGTCCGCTTCTACGAGTCGGACGACAGGCGCCACCACTTTGGTGACACAAAGTACCGGCGGGTCAACTACTGGGCGACGGCTTCAACCAGATTCCTGGAGTACTTCCCCCAGAACAAGATTGCCACCCCGCCCCTGACGGTCACTAGCGCCTCTTGGTCAGGGGGTAAGGCGATGCTGTCATTCGACGCCCAACCGGTGGCGCCCGGCTTCGGCCAGAAGCTGGTCGTGTCTGGAATGGACCCGGCGGGCTACAACGGCGCTTTCACGGTCCTTGACTCGACCACCACGAGTGTGACCTATTCTCTGGCAAGTAATCCGGGAGCCTTTGTCAATGGCGGCACCGTCGTCGCCGGCGATATCATCACCACACGGACGAGTCCCGTTAAGACCGTCGATGTTCTCAGCACCGCACGGCCCGATGCCCCCAACGTCCTCTACTCGGTCCCCACCTTCGCATGGAACACGGCTGCTGCCGGTTCAATCGTGAAGAGCACTCGCTCCGGCGGCTGGCTGCGGGTGTACCTCGACCGGCCCTGGTTCTCGTCGGGCGATGGTGAGCTGCTCGGAGTGATTCTCGTCAACCAGCTCAACGCCGCTCCCGAAAAACGCCGCGACAAGGTTACCCTCTACCCTGGAAGTCGTGGCCTGCACAAGCGAGACGAACAGACGGGTGTGCCTAGTGAGCTGAAGTCGTACGTCACCCAGTGGGGCCAGGACCCGCTCTGGGCATCGCCTCAAATCACCGCGCCGCCAATAATCGGGAACTTCCCGGCAGCCGTGGCCAGCCAGTCGAACCTGTATCTGGAGGAGCTGGGTGGTCTCTCGGCTGCTTCCTCGGGCGCTCCAGCCGTCGCAGTCGCCGGGCATACCGTCCACTATGACCAGGCTCGGTCTCTATGGTACTCCGACATCCAGTTTGATTGGAGCACAAAGAGCGGGACCTCGTACTTCCCCTTCGTTCGGCTTGCCTTGGCGCGCTATCAGCCGCACTCGATCTCGTACCCGGATACGGTCCACCTCTCTCGGGTCATCCTGGCCGACTTCGCGCAGCTCACGCCCGATCGTGTGGCGCAGGTTCTGACTCATTCCAACCCCAAAGACCCTCGTTTCGTCGAGCTGTCGGTCTCAGGGCCGACGTATTCGGCGGCCATGAACGAGTTTGCCCCCCAGGCTCAGATCGAGGTGACAGTCGAACACCAGATGCCGGGGGTTCCGGGTGAGCTGGCATGGGTCCCCATTCCCAACTCGACCTACCAGCTTAGCCAGTCCTTGAATGCGCAGGACGTGGGAGTGTGGACAGTTGGCTTCGAGCTTCCTCACCCTGTGGGTTCTGTCCCATTCCGTTTGATCATTAGGGAACACGAAATGTATCCGCCGGAAGCTGGGGTTCAATATTCGGCCACGAAGCGCGGACGCGCCGTTTCTCGTGAGCCATCCGTGCCACGCCTCGTCTATGCCGCCGTGCTGCAGATCTGAGAGGAGCTTGATATGAAGCCGACCGCATCGCTGAGCCGACTGATGCCGCTGCTTCTGGCCATGCCCATGGCTATCGGCGCCGGGCTTCTCCCGAGGACGCTCACCACAACTCGAGCCGCCAACACGATTGTCGTTAACACAGCCACCGACTCTCCGAGCACCAAGTGCCCCGCAACGGCGGAAACTCTCCGGTGTGCCATGACTCAGGCAAATGCGGACGGGTCGGGGGACACGATTGTCTTCGACATAAAGTCGCAGTGCTGCCGCATCGAGTTGACGCTTCCCCTGCCGGCACTGTTTGCGACCAACACCACCATCGACGGTTACAAGCAGCCGGGTGCACAGCAGAACTCGGCACTTCCCGGCCATCCCGACAATGCCCGGGTTCCGGTCAATATCGACGGCTCCCGACTGCAGACCGGCAGCGGTGACGGCCTGCAGATCTATGGATCGAATGACGTCGTCGACGGGCTGTCGATTACGAATTTTAGACCGAACAGCGATGGTGGCCAAGGTTGCGCCATCTTTATCGCGGGCGCAGCCACGCTAACGACATCCGACACCGTCTGGGGCAATTTTCTAGGCCTCCTTCCCGACGGCATGACGGCAGGACCAAATCTCGTAGGTGTTGCCATTCAGTCGGGAGCCAGCCACACCCTCATTGGCGGGTCGGGGCAGGCGCAAGCGAACATCATCAGCGATAACCGCATGGCGGGAATCATGATGGTGGAAAGTAGTCAGAACCTGATTGAGAACAACCTCATCGGACTGTCGCGGCTGGGGACCAGTCCAGCTCCCAACGGTCAGGGTATCGAGGCGCTCAGTGAAAACCTGGGCGCGAATAGTGCGCAGGGCGATCAAATCGGCCCCGGCAACGTGATCAGTGGCAACCACGGCTACGGTATCGCCGTCGGACCCGATGGTCTCGGCATCCCGGGGAGCTTCTACGAACGCGTGACTGGGAACCTCATCGGAACCATCGCGGCCGGTCTGGCACGGTCTCCGAATGGGGCCGGCGGGGTCTTCGTGACCGGCTCTCTCGGGACACTGATTGGACGGCCAGGAAGTGGCAACGTCATCTCGGGTAACCTCGGCAACGGCATCACTCTGTCCGGTTCGGGGTCGGCGCGAACGCGGATACTGAGCAACCTGATTGGTCTTGACAAGTTGGGCGGCCCCATTTTCAACGCCGGCGACGGCGTCTACATCGAGAGCGCGGGCAGCCTCGACGAAATCGGTCTTCCCGGCAATCCAGCCGCGGGAAACGAGATCTCCGGCAACACACGCTTCGGAGTCGAGCTCGGCAACTCTGGCTCAGATCCCGTCCACGTCTCCATAAGTCGCAACAGCTTCTTTGGTAATCACCTTGGCGGCATAAGCCTAAACGGTCAGCTCCCGCTGTTCTGCACGTATGGCGCCGCCTACATTCCCAACACCACGCCCAACGACCTCACCCCATGCCCCCTGGTCCTGGCGGCCACGCCACAGCGGGTGACCGGTGAGGCCTGTACAGGGTGCACGGTCGAAGTCTACCTGGCTCCAAACGGGAGCGACGGTGAGGGGAAGACCTGGTTGGGCACGACGAAGGCCGGCGCCTGCGCCTCGCCGCCCTGCACCAACTTCACCGTCTGGAATCTCCCGGCGGCACAGTACTCCCAGGCCCTGACCGTCGGGGAGCACATCGTCGCAACGGCCACGAATCCGCTAGCACCATCGCAGACATCCTCGTTTACCCGAGACGTGCCGGTGGGACAAACACTGGTCGTGACCACCACCGCGTCGCCCACCTCCTGTCCCTCGCCACCCGCATCGGAGAGCCCGTTGAGCCTACGCTGCGCCATCGAACAGGCGAACGTCGACGGCGCCGGCGATGAGATCGACTTCAACATCCCGTCTGCGGACGGCGGGTGCGCGAGCCAAACCATCAACAGTGTGGCCACTCGGGTCTGCACGATAACTCCGACACTCGCCCTCCCTCGTGTCTCGGCGTGGTCGACGTACATCGACGGATACTCGCAGCCTGGCGCGAAGCCCGACTCCAACGGGTTCGCCAATCCAGATAATGCAGTGATCACGATTGCGGTTGACGGACATCTGCTCGCTTCGCACGATAACGTGTTGGCCCTCGGCAACAGCTATGACTCCCTTGAAGGACTGTCGCTGATGAGGGCTCCGGCCAATGGTGTGAGCATCATCGGGCGGCCGAATGCGTTCAGCATTGTCGCCGGCACCTTTGTCGGTTTGCGGCCGGATGCGACGGCCGCAGGAAACGGTATTGGAGTCGACGTGAACAATGGCGCCGGGTTCGCCAACGTCGGCGGCCGCGCGGTCGTCGATCCGAATGTCGTTTCCGACAATACCAGTTACGGCATCAAAACCTCAGGGGCAGGAGGCAACAATCTCCGCGAGAACATCGTGGGCTACAACCCGGCCTTGAAGAAGCCGGCGCCGAACGGCATTGATGGAGTCTTCTTGTACGGGACGACGCTGGACGAGGTGGGAGGCTTTAGGGCCGGCGAGGGCAATATCGTCGGCAATAACTTCAACGACGGTGTGGACGGCTTGGATGCCAAGCAAGCCAGCATCAACGGGAACTACGTACTCAACAATGGTCTCGCCGGGGTCTTCCTGTATCTCGGGGCCAACAACATCGTTGGAGGGCTCATCAACAATGCATACGGCCCGAACCTCATCGGCCTGAACTCCACCGACGGAGTCGACGTCCTGGCAGAGACTGGCGATACCATCACCAACAATTTTCTAGGCAGCAACGGTGGCGACGGGGTCATGGTGGGCAACACCACGGCTGTCACCGAATCGGCGAAACGGCAGGCTGAGAAGCTGCTCCGTCGCGCAGGTGGAGTGGGGTCACGACTCGGAAGGCACGCCGTAGTAGGTGGTGAGACGCCAATCTATGCGACGGTGGGGGCCAATTCAGTACAAGGCGACGCCGGGCCAGGCCTGTTGGTAGGCCAGGCGTCGAATGATTCCGATGTCCACGTCTGGGCGCCCGTCAATGAGATGTCAGGCAACGGCGGCGGTATCGAGCTCTATGGCAGCCAGAATTGTGGAGGCAGCCTCACCAAGGGTCCGAACGACAACATCCCCTGTCCATTCATCAATCCCTCGACCCCGTCCGCCATTCAGGGCTTCGCCTGCAACGGCTGCACAGTCGAAGTTTATGCCGCCACCCCCGGGGCGAACGACGCGAACTTTGGCGAGGGTTCGACGTACCTGGGATCGACCATCGCATCGGCGAGCAACGGCAGCTGGACTTTCAACCCCTCCGCGAGCAGCGGTCTGTCTTCGTCCACGTATGTCACCGCCACGGCGACCGAGGCGGTACCCGGAACGGCCACAAAGTTCAGCTTACCCCAGTTCGAGACGTCTGAGTTCGCCTACAACCGTCAGCTGAATGGGTCGATGCCCGATCCACGCGGCGGCCCGAGGCACTCGGGCGTGCTCCCGGAGCGGATGAGTCACACGTCGGCGGAGGCGCCGGATGTTCTCCACTGGCGTTATCCGGTGGAGCGATTTCTCTCGGCGCCCAAGTTCCACATCCAGTATCGAATCCGGTGACGTGAGTTTCGGGTTTCGCGTTTCGAGTATTAGAGTCTTCGCCAACTACGGATCGCAGACTCGACTGTCTGAGGCAGTAGCCTGGAGTTACGAGCACTCGAGATCGGCGCGAGGGCGGAGTTAGTTCGAGGGCACCTTTAGGCGCTTGCCGGCGTCTATGGGCGACGAACAACCAGCCCTTTGGAGAAGCGCATTTCGGCGGTAGTTCCTTTGCTGTCGGTTCCAATCAAGAAAATGCCGATAGGTTGCCGGACCCGCCCGTCTGGTGTGGCTGCGGTGCGACCGCCTCTATCGGCCCTGAGTCGGCCGCGGCCGGGCTGTCGGAGTTGAAAGGCTCGTACAAGATCCAAAGCCACGGTTCTGAGATCGACGTCGGACAGATTACTGGTAGGACGGGAAACCGCCGGACTTAGTACGGGTGGTAGCGCACAGGGTATCGAGGTCCTCGGCCATGTACATGTACGAAGTAGAGTGCATGCAAGGCCTTCCAATTCACGCCGCGGCTGCGTCTTGACAAACTCAGGCCTCGCGTCTGCTGATCGACTCGACGAACCGGACCCGACACCGTGAGCTGCACGTCGCCGGAGAACTCCGAGGTTTCGAATTGGTAGCCCCCCACCTGCTGATAGCTGTGCGCGACTAACTGAGTAGCTGTCGCTGTCACGTATTCGCCGCCGCTCAGGTTGAGCCTCCCGACAGTCAGATCCCAATATCCCTTGCTGTCCGCCGTGGCCGACCCGAGATATACCTTGCCCTCACCATAGGCAGTCGGGTCGCTCCCGTCTGCCTGGAAGACCTCGACCGTGCATCCGGCACAGGAGTATCCGGAGATATAGCTCGTATTGGCGGACTCGATATTCGGACAGAGCAGACCGTCGTTCGGTCCCGGCGTCGCGGGGAGGCAGTGAGACTGGCTTCCGAAGAGCTTGATACCGGAGCTGTTGCTGGCGATGCTATTGGTACTGATCAGCACATGGAGGTTAGAGTCGCCGGTCGCCTGGCCGACCAGAACGCCATCGCCGGCGTTCCCATAGATGAGGTTCTGCACGGCGCCGTCGTAGAGCGGGGTCTCGCCGCCGACTACTGGAGCCCCTGACACTGGACGCCCCGTGGAAGAGAACGAGGGAACCGACACAGGGAATGCTGGACCACCGGGGTGTACGGTGGTGTGAGCGGAGAGCTCCGAACGAAGAAGGGAGTCCGAGGCTCGAGGCTTCAACCTTAAAGCTTGGACGTTACGCAGCGAACGTTTCAACTTCCCCGCCAATCCTGCCCTCTTGGCTCGCTGATTGAACTGGCCGGTCACGTAGCTGCTGTCGCCGAAGACGACTCCGTTACCGCCGTTGCCGAGGGAATAACCGACGATGTTTCCTCCCACGAGGTCCCCGGTCTCTGCCAGGATGTCGACACCGTCGAAAACGTTGGCCTCGATGGCGTTGCCCCCCAGTCCAAAGGGCAGGTCGCCAACCAGATTGTCGGCTCCAAGGTACAGGAACACTCCCGCGAAACCATTACCCAGGGGATGGGCGGGATCGCCTGCGGCGTTCAATCCGATGACGTTTCCCGCGATGACGGCGAGCTTGGTGTCGAGGCCCTCAACGCCATCGTTGAAGTTGCCGGAGATAACGTTGCCCTCGCCTGGGCGGATGCCGCCAACCGTGTCCGCATGAGTGCCGAAGAGCATGACACCGTCGTAGCCGTTGGCAAGGGGTGCTTTCTCGGCGGCGTTGACCCCTACGAGGTTTTCACGAATGGTGTTGCCGCCTGCGCCCGAGCTTTCGATGCCGTAGCTAGAGTTGCCGGAGATGACATTCGGGTCTGCAAGAGCGCGTCCACCGACCGTCGCAAAGAGGGTGTGCCCGTTCAGCTCAACTCCATTCTGGTTGGGCTTGGCGGTTGTGCCCGTGGTATCGGTTCCGATCATGCATCCCGCGACGATATCGAATAGGGGCAATCCTCCCGGTCCTACGAGCACTCCATCGCCCGGCATATTGCCCATGCTGAGGCCCTCCACCGAGTCATAGCGGGCGTTGAGCTGGAGCCCGTTCGCTCCCCGTGGCAGATGACTACCGTCGATGGCAACGAGGATCATGGCGTTGTCGCCGGCGTTCAGCGCGTTCGAGTTTGGTGACGTAAAGTTTTGCGAGTAGCCATCGATGTACGTGGACGCCGACCGGACGGCGGGCAGCGGGCTGAGCGGCAAGATCGTGCAGGCGGAGCTGCACCCGGGGTCGGTGGTGGGAATGCTGAAGTCGATCTCGTCCCCTGGGCTGGCCGAATCGGCGTTGGCCTGGTTGATGGCGCATCGGAGCGAGTACGCAGTGGGGGACGGGCAAGAGGAGAGATCTCGCGTAGTGTTAACCACCAGGCTCTGGCCGACGGGCACGTTGCGGGAGAAGGAGGAGGTTTCGGGAGGCGCCCCAGTTTGGTCCACGGTAGCGGTGGCAGTGATAAACTCGCCCACATTTGGCTTCAGGGCTTGAATCGGGGGGGTTAGCGCACTCCAAGCCGTGAAGTTGGTACAGGGCGGGGATGAGCAGGTACCTGCCTGAAACGACGCCAGCAGTGTCTTGCCCTCATCATCATTGGCTCCTGCGGACTGGTAGATCTCCACGGTCGATCCGGTCAGGGCTTCGCCCGCGATCCGTGCTGGTGTCGCCGCAAGGATAAGCGGACAGGGAACCAAGTCATTCGGAGTGGTGTTGGCGACATAGGCCGGCCCCGCTGTACAGAACAGGGGATTCTGTCCGTTGAGCCGGATTCCCGGTTGCCCGTTGGCATACATCGAGTTGAGGTCAACGGAGACATGAACGGGATCCGTGGGCGAGGCACCGAGGTCAATCCCGAGCCCCTGATTGTCTGCAATCGTGTTTGCCTCTGCAGCTTGACCCGCCTGGCCGATGGAGTCGGAGGCGGCCCCGTTCTCGACGAGGACACCGTCGCCGAAGTTACCCATTTTCGCGCCGGATGCCGTGATACCGATCCGATTGCCGAAGAGGCTGTCGTTCGTGCTCAGGGCACCCATTATCTCTATGCCCGGCCTGGCCTTGACTGGCGTGCCGTTTCCAGAGACGACATTACCCTGACCGGTTCCGGCTCCGCCGATGACCCAGGTCGTTCCGTCGTTAATCTGGATTCCGCCTCCACCATTCGAAAGATCGCCCTTACCGTTGGCCGTGACGCCGATCAGATTGGCCTGGACCGTGCCTCCGGTCGCCGCCACCGGCGTAGCCGAACTCGTCAGAGGCTGAATCGACAGGCCCCAGCCGCCATTTCCGCTGATCACATTTGGCGACCCGGTGGCCCCAATCTGGTCCTGCCCGGTATCGGCAATGATCGAGATTCCCGTGGCGTTCGGGAGAGGCTTCGTACCGGTTCCGTCGGAGCCGATATAGTTGCCCTCCACCGTCGCGCCCTTGGTCTGAACCAGCAGAATGCCCGCGGTCCGATTCCCGCTTACCACGTTGAAGTCGGCGGGACTCGTGCCACCGATCACCGCCGATCGGATGGCGGCCGAGACGCCGATACCCACGCTGTTGGAATCGGATGCGTTGGCCGGGTTGTTCACTCCGATGAAGTTGCCCTCAACCACGTCGCCGGTAGCTGCGGGTCCACCGAAGATGGGTCCGAGCAGAAGAACTCCATAACCGCCACTCCCCGTGCTGTCGACGTGGAAGTTCACGATGTCGAGGCCCCTAATGACGTCGTCGGAGCCTTCCACAACCAGCCCATCGGTCCCGGCCGGGAGCTGAATCCCGTCGATAGTGATGGTGATGCGGGCATTGTCGCCCTGTGAGATCGCGTTGGTGTTCGGCGAAGCAGGCGGCAGTGGCCCCGACTGGTTGGCCGTGTAGCCGTCGATCGTAACGCCGCTGGCAGAAATCGGGGGCAGTTGCGATCCCAGCTTGATGTCGCAGCAAGACTCGTTGGGCGCCATCTGAAAGAGGATGGTGTCGGCGGCACCGTTGGTCGAGTAGTCCGAGTTTGCCTGAGTTATCGCGCAGCGGAGAGTGTAGTCGAGCTGTCCCGAGCCGCCGGGACAGCTGCTGGAGGAGTCGATAGCCGTCGTCACTATCAGCGTTGTAGCCGCCCGCGCGCTGAGTGTGATCGGGGACAGCGATGAGCTTGCGATGAGGCTCACGGTGAGCACGACGACTGCCACGATGCTGCTGATCAAACGACCTGTCATCATATTGCCCCTATATCTGCAGAGTGGCTGCGTAGACGAGGCGCTTATCGAATTGCTGGACCGTCCCGCCGTCGCGGCGAGGTGGCGGACCCGAGGGGGCGGCAGTGAATGGCTTCCACTTGGCCGCATACAACTCGTATTCGCGAACGATTAATCGGTAGGGTACGCTTCCGGCTGGGTGCGGAAGGTCGAAGCTGGTACTCCACACGGTGATGTCTGTATTTCCCGGCTTGGAGGCAATGAGCGTGTAGTCGGCGTTGGGGACCGGCACCCACGATAATTCTCCGGACGAGGCCATAATGCCGGGAGCCTGCTGCTCCAGCGTCAGCTCCATCACGGTTCCACCCGTGCCCGGCGGCGGGCTACTGCTGCCGGGCTGGCCGACGACGCCGGCGACCGCAACCTTGACGAACCGCGGATCGGACGTGGAATGTGTGATGACTTCCGCGATGCGATTCGGAGCCAGCTGAACGAAGTCCGTCATGACCACCCGAGAGAGGTGAACCGTGTCGGGTTTCGCGATCGAATTCGGCTGATACGCGGCCAGAGCCAAGCGAACAAATGGGAAGTACGAGTCGCCCCAATCGAAGTGAAGATCGGAGAAATAGAGACACCGATCAGGGTCATAGGTTACCGGAAAACCGGCTACGCTGACAGGTATTCCGCCCGCCGAGCCCCCAAGCTCGTCAAGATACAGAGGGATCGAATTGGTCCTGGCAGCGCTGGGGAAGTTCGAGGCCATCGGTGGGTTCTGGATGCCGGGCGAGGACCACAGCGGATCCATGCCCCACTGGGTGACGTACTTCTCCAGCACTGTGGTGACGCCGCTGGCTTCGAATCTCTTGAGCCCCCTGGCGGCGAGAGCCCGGCTAACTCGACTCGAGCGCTCTGCAGCTATATCGACCTGATTAGAGTTGTTGATCAGCACGACTCCCAACAACTCATCGGTGCCGGAGGAGTAGAACGGCCGGTCCAGATAGACGCGCACGAAGCCCCCCGTGCGGCCGCTGATGACCTTGTTTGAGCCCTGGATGGTCTCCCATCCAAAAGCCGGGACGGCGTAGAGGATGTTGGGCGTTAGGGGACGGGCGGTGCTGAGCACGTTGACGGTCGCCATGGCCCTCTTAATCTCGGACGGAACATTTTGGTCGGGGCGCGTTATCTGGATCCTCGGATCGTTGCTGGGGAAGTATTCCAGGAATCGGGTCGTGGCCTCGGCCATGTACGTGACCTCGTGATGCTTGGTGTCTCCAAATTTGTGCCGGTAGTTTGTGGATGTGTTGAACTTGATCTCGGAATCGTCGGGTTGGAGGGGCAACTCGAGCACATGCTGCGTGTGAGGTATCTCCTTAGGCAGCCCAGGTACAAGGTGCCCGTGCCCATCCGTGGTGTTGGGCTGCGGACATGGATCTAGCGAGAGATCATCCCGCGGGTCAGTCCAGCTCGCGTAGATGTCGACCTTGGTAGTGCTGAGTCCGTCGATTGGCATCGGGTTCGCGAGCAGAAGCGCATCGGTTTGGCCGAGGGTATCGCGGACGGCGCGTAGGGTTGTCTGGCCGTGAACGGCGGGGAATGCCGGCGACACCAGCGGCTGCTGGACGGCATGGACGAAGGTTAGCTCCTCGGTTGGGGTCAAGGCCCACATGAGTCCGAGAAGCGCCAGCTGATTCAGGTGAGCGAGTTGGGAGGAGGTGATCTTTCCCGCCGTCGCATACTCTTCGATCCAGCCCCAGATGCCCAGCAGCTCCAGGCCATCGGTAGTGAGGAAGGAGCTGACCTGACTTGTGGCAGTTCCGCCCTTGGGGACAAATACAGTAAGGATTCTCTGCGCCGCGTCCCAATGTGGCGCTTGGGTGGCGCCAGCGCCAATGCCGCGTACCGTGAGCCTGAAGGGCTGGAAGTCGGGCCAGATGCCGGGGAAGGAGAGGCTGTCCGTGCCGCCCATGGTTCCCACCGGACCAAAGTCTGTACCGGCGTACCCTGGAATGCCTTGGAACGTCGTGCCGGCCGCGAGGGTGTCGGGCAGATATGGGAGCCCAAGGGATGTGCCGCCGTGGGCTACCGGAACGGTGGTTCCGTCAGGTAGCGTCTCCGTACCGAACGAGCTGTCGTAGTTCGTCATGAGGTCGAGGGCGTCTGACCGCCATCCGGCGCCGTTGTCGAAGAGTTCCTGGTGCTCGGCGACGATCTGGGCGATACGCGGTGGGACGATCCAGCGAGTCGTTTCTGGGGGCAGGTGAACGTAGCCGAGTTGACCGGCGCCCGTTCCCCGGAGGTACGCCAGCTCGTCATCCTGTGAAGTGGCGTAGTTGCTCCGGATGACGAGCCGATAATTGGACTCGCCGGGGGAGCTGCCGACGATCTGGCTGGTGGTCGCATCGTACGTGGTGAGATCGTCGTGTGGGACCACGTTGGGGGGCAGAACGGGCTCGAAGCGCCGGTAGATCAGGGCCGGCTCGGAGGCCGGTGGTACCTGATAGGCACTTAGATCAGAGGATGGTTGTAGACTGTTGCCGGCAAGATCGACGGATCGAACACGCAGGCGATAACCACGCCCGAACCGAAGCCTTGGAAGCGAGCCGTCGACGGGCCCAAAGTGAGTCACCAGGTGCACGCCGGGGCCGGGCTGCCCGTCGTTGGGATCATCGCCGAACTGGGCCGGCGTGTCACGACCTTCCGGAGGGCCTTGCCAGCTGAGCTGCAGCGGATTGGCGGAGGAGATGCCGGAGTAGCCGCTCGGCGTGGGCGCCAGGGATATCTTATTACCGATGACCTGTTGGACGGTGAACGGACCGTTTGAGGGCGGCTTGGCGGTCGAGCCGCTGGGTACCGTGAATGTGACAATTGTTCCCACGGCGGGAGCGTTGCCGGCTCCCGTATAGGTGGCCGTAGGGCCGGAGATTCCCGTACATGTCAAAAGTGAGGGCAGCCCTTGCTCTGTGCTGAGGAACATGTTAGGCCGGCCGGCGGCCAGGCTCCAGCCCATCCAACGGCAGATGACCTCGGCCAGATAGAGCTCAGGAGTCGTACCGCCCGAGGTTGGTGCGTTCGGATCCTGGACAGCGCTCAGCGAAACGTAACCCTCATCGAGTGTGGTGGGCGAGAAATACTGATTCCCGCTGGGCGCCCGAGTGAACTTGTAGCTCCAGGGAAACTTCTGCGGCGGTAGCGTGTGGGCCGGATTGGGCTCGAACGCAGGACCGCGTTGGTGGAGCGAGTGCCAGGACCGTGTGGCTGAGTCCCAAATGTCGAGGCGATAGCCGCGGTTGATGTCCTCGGCATAGAGGTCGAGTGAGGAGCCTCCGCCCGATTCGGCGGTGGTGTTGTTGGAGACGGCCTTCATGAGGGCGTGGGAAAGCTCAGAATCATGATCCGACTGGAGGACGGCCAGTCCACCGGAACGGAGGGTTGGGAGGCCCATCCGCTCTACATTTCCCGTTCTTGCCTGCCTCCCATAAAGGAATTCCTGTGACGACATGAGCTGCTTGATCAGGCCAATCATCGTGAGGCCGGCAGTGTTGGTGTCGATTTGAACCAGATTGAAGGTTGCCGGGTTGGTGATATCCAGCATCCGCTCCTTGAACCTGCCGCTGTTGGACGCGCTGAGAAAGTCTGAGGAAGTCAACCTGTAATGCGTCTGCGGGCAGATATCGGCTGAGCCACCGAGGAGAACCGGCTCCACTAGCTGGACCGTGGTTGTACCGGTCTTGGGTATCCCCGAAATCAGGGGCACGAGAAGGTCGATGGCCAGACCCAGGTGGCGTTGCAGCTCGGCGAACTTGCCCAGAGACCCAACCTGCTCATGAAAGTCCAGTTCGGGGTTAGTCGTCGGCCACGGATCGGGCCTCTTGTAGCCCGACACCATCTTGCCGTTCTCTAGGCGGATATCAGGGTTGAAGTACAGCTGAAGCTGAGTCATGGCATCGGTGCCGTTGCCGGGGCTAGGGAGATAGCGAAGTCTTCCGTTCTCCAGCTTCTTCAGCTCGATGTCCAGCTCACGCAGTGAAGGGAAACCCGGAAAATTGGCCCCTACGAGCGTGTAGAGCAGCCCGACTGCCCCGGTGACGTCTTCTGGCAGCACTCTCGGCAGCTGATCGGGCGACCCTGAGATGATGCTTTGGTACAGCGGCTTGACGTATTTGTAAATCGCTGTCTGCGGATCCTTGATGATGAAGCGCTTGCTCAGGTCAGGCAGACTGTACGGAGTGACGCTGGTCGAACCGTCGAAGAGATAGCCCCACTTCGTTGGATCAGCCGAGGGGCTCTTCGGATCAGGGATCGCGGTCACCTGTTTCGGGCCTCCGGTGCCGTTAAATTGGAGCTTGAAGTTCGCCGCAGCGAGCTTGTTGGGCCAGTGCACGAAGCTCGGGTAGGAGGAGAGAGCCGTACCCGTTCCGTAGCAGCGGGGCGAGACCGCCACCGTGACCTTGAGGTAGGTCTGACCCCGGTCGACCTCGATGCCGTTCGGAAGAACCGTCCAAAGTACCTTTTCTGCCATGTCTGTCCTCCCTATCCGGCGAAAGCCGCGGTGTAGGCGGCCCACGTGTCTTGTTGGATCATCGTCGCTATGCTCACGGCATTGTCCGAAGGTGGCGGGTTGCCGGGCAGGGCGTGAGCACCTCCCTGGCTGTTGCTTTCAGAGCCCGCGAAGTGCTTGTGAATTGGCCCGAGTGTGGGCGAGATGGTGAAGAAGACCAGATGGATCTCGACCGTCAGTTTCGCAGACCCGTCGAGGCCGCTGCCGTTCGAATCCTCGGTGTACTTCAGGGTGAGGTTGAAGTCCACCCCGATGCTGATGATGCCGAGAACCTCAACCGACCCATTGAGGTCGAGCCAGGCAGTGAGAGTTGTCCCGGTGGACTGGTCGTAATCGTAGGTGATGCCGGCCTGCGCCGAGACCTGGCCCTTGGCGATGACGATGTCAAGACCGAAGTGCGCACCGAAGTTGAAGCCGATGTGGAGGCCGATCACGCCCGATGGCGCGATTACTATCTCGAAGAAGCCGCCACCGTCGAAGATGTAGACGGTCAGCATGAAGGGCTGTTCCTTGGTGCAGAAGTTGAAGGAGACGGAAAGCGTGTCGCCAAAGAACGGCACGTTGATGCCGGCGCCGACCGAGATGTTTTGCAGGCTCAGGACTCCAACTGTGATGGTCGGCAGTCCGAAGGTGTACCCGGCAGTGATGTCGGTATCGGTGACGTCCAGGTAGGGCGGGTCGGAAAAAGCGTTGAGGAATTTGCGCAGCGTGTTCAAGAACTTGAGCGGCCCAACGAACACGACTTCGCCGACTGCCGGCTTCACAGTCAGTTTCTGACCGGAGCGAACGACGAAGGTCAGCGAGTAAAAGGGAACCGCGATGACGTCCATTTGCAGCGAGGCGTAGGCGACCTCTCCCGTGATGGAGTACGTGGGGCCGTCCCCGTTCAGGGGCACGGTCAGCAAGACGTCGAGGCCGAGCTGAGTCCAGGTGCTGGGCGTGCTGTTGCCGTCGAGTCCGTCATCGGAGGTGCTGTCGAGGAACTCGTAGGTGCCGGTGCCAGTGATGTGGTTGGCCTCGACGGTCGGCTTGCTGCTGTCCTTCGGATTCGGGATCTTGTAGAGTGGCCATGCGGTTCCCACCTTGCTGCGGTAGATGTTCATTCCCCCACTGGCATGCGGACTCTTCTGCACGGTCACTTTGATGGCACGCGGCCCCGTTTGGATTCCCCCCTGGGAGACGTCATAAAGGGCGCCGAGGCTGGCTACTGTCTCCTGTGGGTTCGGAGACCCGGTGGGCGGGTTGGGCAGGCTGGTATTGATGTACGTTGCCACCCAGACATGGCTGGGATCGTTCCCACTGTTGTCGACCCCCTGGGTTCCTGAAGGCGGGTCGCCGCCGTCGTCAACCTCAGGTATCGGTGGCGGAGAGGCGTCTTTGTTCGCCGCCGCTCCGGTGCTCGGGGGTATGAGATTCCCGCCGCTCTGCCAGATCCCGTTCCCGCTCGCATCCTGGGGTAGGGTATTGCTGCCGTCGTCGTTGATCACCCAGGGGGCAAAGACGGCCGCGTTAAGGCTCCCCGCGCTTGCCGACACCTGGCCGCCGGGCTCCCATGGTTTGATCTGCTCCGTCTCCCAAAAGAAGTGCACCCGGATCTCGGTGTCCGTGCGAGTGACGTGCAGCCCCGGGATCTTATTGAGCTGCTTGGTGAAATCGTCAAGAGGCGACAGTATATCGGTCAGCTTGACTGCCCCGAACAGCTTCGGCAGAGCATTGCCCAGCAATCCCTGGTTGTCGCCAAAGAAGCTGTCCGGGTCAAACAAGCCCTGGGATACGGAGCTATAGTCGTTCGAGGCGGAGGGGGAGCCCGGATTCTGGATCTTGGCGCCAACCGGGCCGATGGAACGCGATAGTCCGGCAATAGAAAGATTTGGCGAGACGGTTCCCGGCGTCATGACCTGACCACTATCGCCCTTGCCGAAGACAAGGGGCAGCTGTTGCGGCACCCCGCTTGCGTCCTTGACGAGGTCCATGAAGACCTCGCCCTTGTTCTTGTTACCGTCGAAGCCGTTATCGAGGTACGGTTTGGCGACGGCCACTTTGGTCTGAGCGTTCTTCCCCAGGAGATGCTTTATGGGCGGTATTTCGACGTCGGCTACGACGAATGTAGGGTAGAACTGTGGCTGATCGAGCGGCAGCGTGGGTCCTTCGGTCACCACTGTGTCGGGTGGAATCGCCGCTCCGAAGGTGACGGTGTTGGTGGCCACTGCGGGATCGGTTCCCTGACCGTTGGTGGAGGGGGCGCTTGGAGCAATCGCGATCTTGGCTCCGTGCATCTGGACCGTCGCTTTGGCCGGAGCCGGGCTGGCCAGGCCTTGATACACCGCACTCTCGTATACAGGGAGGATCCACTGCGTCAGATTCTTGTAGTTGCTGAAGGCGGGCACCGGCGGCTTGGGCTTCTGAATCTGCTTCGGGATATAACTCGACATGATCTCGGACAGGAAGATCAGCGGGCACGTGAAGGCGACGCTGTTGCCGTCCCAGTCCGTCCCCACTAGGTGCCACAAGAAGTCGACATCCTTCCCGTTGACCGGAATGAGAGGCCAAAAGGCGTCTGTGGCGCCGAAACCGCTGTAGGTGGTAAATCCGGAAGGCGGCTTGATGGCGCTCGCCGGCGTCTTGCCCGGATCCTCGATATCCGGTGTAACCAACGTCGTGATCTGGACGGACTTGAAGGGCATCTGGCGGCCCTCGTAGCCCTCCTTCCAGTTGCCGGCCCCATCGGCCTTTGTCTGATCGGCAGGTGGATAGTCGGGTGGGCTGGGTGCCCCCGGGTCGTGCGGACCTTTGAAGGTTTTGACGGGCTCTCGCACCAGAATGAACATTCGCTGGCGCAGGTAGGCCACGATTGGCCCCGGCGCTCCCGTCGCCTGAAGCGTGCGTGTAAACTTCCGCTCGGTGATTTTCACGAGCGCAGCCTTGTGACCAAATGGGAACAGATAGCCCGCGAGCACCACCTTAACGTAGTGGTCGCGGGCCATCGTCGCCTTGTGCTCCCACTCCAGCAAGTCAAGATCCTGAAGCTGGGGGTCCCAATAGCCACGCACGTTCATCCATGCGCCGAGGGTGCTCAAGGCCAAGCGGTTGACGCCGGCCGGGCTCGGGACGTAGTCTCCCGTCTGATCGTTCGAGTACCACTTGCCCGTGAAGTCCGACGTCAGGCGGGTGATCTGGTAGCGATCGTCGGCGTCGAGCGACGACCGATAGGGGTTGTAGTAGCTGACCCCGGTGCTGAATTTCGGAGGAGCCGTGAAAGGATTGTTGGAGTCGTAGTCGTCAGACCAGATAGCGCGCACCGTGCGTAGGTTCGCGTCCGTAGGATCGTTGTCGTCATGCGTTTGACCGTGGGTGCCACGGACGCCCAGCCGCGTATGCCACAGCTCGACCTGCCCTCCAGGCCCCGGCACCGGGTCGGCCACGTGGTTCCAGAAGGCATAGGTGCTGGGCGAGAGATGCAGGCGGTAGGGAGCTTCGATGTCGGTTTGATCAGGTGTTGGTTCGGAGATTGTCGCCTTGGTCGTCGCCCCCGGCGGAAGAGCCGTGGGCGCAACCCGTTGCGTGAACGTTGACCAATCGAGGACCGCGTCGATTGTGTAAGCGATTGTCGTGACCGCTGCGGGAATGTCAAAGGCAAGACGGCTGGGACCGGCGATATTCGCCTGCAGCGTGCCCGGCGGCGTCGGGGTCTCATTGGACTTCCCGCCCTCAATGTCGTAGAAAGCCTGCTCGGCGATGTTCTGCGGCGCGAAGTGTGCGACGACGTACGCCCTGGAGGCATTCCGGACCAGAACGGGAGGGTTGCCGCCGCCGACGACCAGATCGAAGCCTTGATATTCGAGTCGCAGCGCCAATAGGTCATCGGGCCGTAGGATGGAAACGACGTAATTGGGGATGATCAGGTCGTGGTGTGGGCCCTTCGGATGCAGAGCGAGCGAACCAACGCCAGCCTTTCGCGAGCGCTTCTTGCTCCAGGCAAACTCGAGTGGCGTCGCCCGGCGCGGCGGCTGGGGCTCGACGACGGCATCGGCAAGCCCTGTCGCGGTTCCAAGAATATCAGGAGCACAGCGGATGTTCGGATGTCTCCCAGCTCTCAGCAGGAATGGCTCGGTCGCTTCGCCGGCGCCGAGAGCTACGGAGCAACCCTCCACACTGAGCCAGGCGGGCTGCGAAGAGAAGGCCGCGGCAAGTGCTGCCGCTCCCGACCCGATGCCAAGCGGCACCGCATATCGAGCGTGCCTGAGCGGGATTCCGAAGGTCTTCCGGTCGAGCCCAGTCAGCTGAGACGAAGGACGGAAAACGAGGGCGTCCCCGTCTCGTTCCGACTGCGCCACCAGGACGCGCCCGACTCCTCCGGCTCTGATCAAGCGGCTCTCGATGTCGATGCGGTCGAACCCACCGTCAAGAGACTCGAGGGTCGAGCCGGACGGACCTTCGGGGAGGGTCAGATCCCAGGCCTGCTTTCCGCGGTGTAGGCTCAGGACGCTTCCCCGATGAGTCACTCCCCGCATAGAAGAGGGTTCCTCGCGGCCGACAAGCCGAATGGTAACGTCGTCGGAAATGATCTCCGAACCCACGCCAGTGAGGAACCCGATCTGTCTGCCTCGAAGTCGAAGCGACCAGTCCGGGGAGAACGTCGTCCGGGCTCTGCCCTGCACCCTCAGTGCGATGTGCTGGTCGAGTCGCTCCGTTTGTCCTCGAATGATGATTCGAGCTTCTGCGGCCGCGCGTCGTCGCAGCCACTTTTCAAACGGTACCTTCGTGCGGAAGCGTCCGAAGGTCATTTCGAGCGACAACCGCCAGCCCGATGCACCGTTGCGCACCTCAGCCACAAAGTCAGCTGGAATGCCGGTGCCGGGGTAGGTTGCGCCTCGCAGCTGGACGCGGATCAGGTCCTTCGACCGCCGCATGGTCAGATGAGGAGACCCGCCGAATCTCCGCGCGTCCACGACCCAGCTCCCGCCGCGGCTTTGAAACGCGACGACTCCCGGCCCTGATCTGACGGTGAAGCGACCGGTGACCGCCGACTCGAGGTGTCTGAGAGCAGGTGCACCAGCGATGGCAGTAGCGCCAGCCAACCCCAGTACCTGGCGTCGGGACAGATCGCGATCTCGTGACGATGGCGAGCCGGACGCCTCGATGACAGCCGCTTGCAACTGATCGATGTTTAGCCGGGACACGACAACCTCCTGGTGAAAGGTCTCAGCGGCCATTCTCGACGTCTTCACCGTCCTTGGCTCCGTCGCCTAAGGGGCCGTGGGATATGAGGGAGACAGCGTAGCTCCTAATCGAACGTCTGACCCGTGTAGTCATCTCCGGAAGCTGGTTAGTCCAAGTATGGACCTCTGGATGACGCTTGTCAAAAGATGTGTCCAAGCGGAATATATGTCTCTTCAGAGTGCCTATCTCTGCTCGGCCGGCTCGCGACTCCTGTGCTCCGTCTTCGGGTTACGGGTGGCCTTGCTGATGTGAGTATCCCGGGAGCGTGTTCCAGATCTGTTCCAGTTGATTGCTGGCTGGACATGGCGGCAGCCAGGCATCAAACCGGATCGATACCGTGAGACATCCCCTGGCGGCCTTGCCTGGCGGGACTCCTGTCGCCCCAAGGTTGCAGGTGCGGTATCGGAGCTTCGAGTCTTAGAGGCCCAAGGTCAAACGACTCGACTATCCGCAGGCTGGAGTGACGAGCACTCGAGATCGGCGCGAGGGCGGAGTTAGTTCGTGGCTCTGGATTGCTTCAGGAAATGATGGACAGTGGCCAGCACCAATCCGTCCTCGGCAAGCGCGATGGCTGGGTCCGGTAGTCCTCTATCCGTGAAGCCGCGCCTGGCGGCGAGTAAGATGTGGCTTGCGGCAAAGGCCGCGACTGCACCGCACAGACCACCGGCGAGACGATTCGGGAGTTTCCCACGATCTGTGATGAGGGTCCCTGCGAGGCCTCCAAGGAGTGCACGATAGACGTCGGCGCCGTGAGAGACGCGATCCGGAGTCATAGGTAGTTTGTCGAGAATGAGCTCGATCGCTGCCCCAAATACCAGTAGCTGCGATACCCTCCGATGACCGAAGAGGGTGGTCGTCAACCCTTCCGACGGCAGCCTGCCGGATCGGATGGTCCAAGAGATGAGAGCCAGCGGAGTGAGCGACCGGCCTGCCGTAGCCAATCCCATCGCCCCCGCCGCCAGCAAGTTCCTCATAGCTTTTGAGCTGGTCTCCTCTGCATTTGCGTGTGACTTTGTTTTCGAAAGCTCAAGTCCGATCGTCCGATCGTCCGATCGTCCGGCCCTCGTGCCGGCCGGAGCAACCCCTTTACCGGGCGGCTGCAGTACGCGTCACGGAGGTGCGCCTGGTGGCTCTCACAGGGTGAGCTGCCTCTGTCATCAGCGGCTTGAATTTCGTACCACACTTGAGGGCCACCTCAACATACTCACCTTGAGCTCGGGCATCGTTGAACTGGATTTCGACCGTGATAGCATCGGTTGGATTCGCGTGGCCCTGCATGTGCCCGCCGGCCGCGCGTGATGGTGTTGGAGGTTGCGCCCCAGGGATGAGTGTGAGTGCGCGGGTAACAAAAGCGCCTCCGGCTCACCCCAGGCTCTGGCGTCCCACCTGGTGGGTCTATCCGACCTGGGTGGTGGTAGCGCTCTCGGCGTTCGCCGTCTACGCCCTGTTCGCCATGATCCAGAAGAGCGGTACCTTCCAGCCCTACCTTTCGCCCTTCTACTCTCCGGAAATCCGGATTCACGGCCTGCCGATCTCCCCCGCCTTCTACGTTGCCTGGGTGCCGCTCGGCTTCCGTGTCTCCTGTTACTACTACCGGAAGGCCTACTACCGCTCCTTCTTTCGCCAGCCTCCTGCGTGCGCCGTCCCCGATCGCAGGGGAGGCTATCAAGGAGAATCTCGCTTTCCCTTCATCCTCAACAACGCCCACCGCTACTTTCTCTACGTCACTTTGATAGTGCTCGGGTTCCTCTGGTGGGACGCCATTCGAGCCTTCGATTTCGGGGGCCACTTCGGGATCGGCTTGGGCAGCATCATCATGCTGGTTAACGTAGTCCTCCTGAGCGGCTACACCCTGGGTTGTCACGCGCTCCGCAATCTTGTCGGTGGTGGACTCGATTGCTATAGCTGCATGCGTACGGGGCAAACCCGCCGGGGGATGTGGAGCGCAGTAAGCTTCCTCAACGGGCGCCATCCCACGTGGGCCTGGTTCAGCATGTTCTCGGTGGCGCTGACCGACATCTACATCCGACTCCTCATCCATGGCGCGTTTGCCGATCCTCGGTGGATATCGTGAGCAACGCGCCGCGCCCGGATGGTCCCGCCCCCCAGGTCGGTGATGTGGAACCCTACCAGACGCTTGACTACGATGTCCTGGTCATCGGGGCAGGTGGCGCCGGTCTACGAGCGGCCATCGAAGCTGCCTCGGCGGGAGTGCGAGTCGCCGTGGTCTCCAAATCGCTGCTGGGCAAGGCGCATACGGTTATGGCGGAAGGTGGGATGGCTGCTGCTCTGGCCAACGTGCATCCCGACGACAGCTGGGAGGTCCATTACGGCGACACCATGCGAGGCGGGCAGCGGATCAACCAGTATCGCATGGCAGAGCTGCATGCCAAGGAGGCTCCCGATCGCGTCTACGAGCTGGAACGGTGGGGTGCCCTCTTCGATCGGACCCCGGACGGCCGGATCATGCAGCGGGCCTTCGGCGCCCATACCTACAACCGGCTGTGTCATGTCGGCGATCGCACGGGCCTGGAGCTGATTCGCACCCTTCAAGACCGCGCGGTGCACGCCGGCATCGATTTTTTCATGGAAACGACCATGACGCGCCTGTTGAAGGATGGCGATCGCGTGGCCGGGGCATTCGGCTATCGCCGGGCCGACGGCAGCTTCATGCTGTTCAGATCGAAGGCGGTGGTGCTGGCCAGCGGTGGTTGGGGCCGCATCTATCGGGTGACCTCGAACTCCTGGGAGAGCACCGGCGACGGGGTGGCCATGGCCTTTGAGGCCGGCGCCGAGCTCATGGATGCCGAATTTGTACAGTTCCATCCCACCGGGATGGTCTGGCCGCCGGGTGTTCGGGGAATCCTGGTAACTGAGGCCGTCCGCGGAGAGGGCGGCTACCTCTACAACTCCGAGCACAAGCGGTTCATGCTCGAGTACGATCCGAAGAAGAAGGAGCTGTCCTCTCGTGATGTGGTGGCACGCTCCATATATAAGGAAGTGCAGGCTGGCAGAGGCTCTCAGCATGGCGGCGCATATCTCGACATAACTCATCGGGGCGCCGACTATATCAAGCGCAAGCTGCCCAGCATGCACGAGCAGTTCCTCACCCTTGCGGACGTCGATATCACCAAGGAGCCGATGGAGGTGGCGCCGACCGTGCACTACGCGATGGGCGGCGTGCGCGTCGAGCCTGAAACTGAGGCCACAACGATCCCGGGCCTGTTTGCCGCGGGCGAGGTTGCCGCCGGCCTCCACGGCTCCAACCGGCTGGGCGGCAACTCCCTCACCGACCTTCTGGTCTTTGGACGCCGTGCCGGCATGGCCGCGGCTCAGTTTGTACAGAGCCACGCCGAGTCGCTCCGGATCGATGAGACCGACATCGCCCTCGAGCAGGACCTGCTCCTACGCCCCCTGAGACGCGGGGAAGGCGAGAATCCGTACGCCGTCCATGAAGCCCTGCAAAACATCATGGCGGAGCAGGTCGGAATCAAGCGCGACGAGGATGGGCTTCGGCAGGGACTGTCGTCGATTCAGGAGCTGCGAGTGAGGTCGATGAACATCGGGGTTCGTGGAGACCGCATCTTCAACCCGGGCTGGCACATGGCACGCGACGACATCTTTATGCTCACTGTGGCCGAGGCCATCACTCGTGCCGCGATCGAGCGGCGGGAGAGCCGCGGCGCCCACTGGCGCATCGACTTCCCGGAACAGGATTCTGAGCTGGGCCGGGTGAACTTCGTGGTGCGGAAGCGTGGTGACGGGATGGAGGTCGAGCCGGTCCCGACGCCACAGCCCGGAGTGCAGCTGCGGGAGCTTCTGAATGTCTAGCAAGGCTACAAACGCGACCGTCGCGGCGGAGGCTTCCGACGCAAGTTCAGATACGGCCATTGAGGAGACCGTCTTTCGCGTGTTCCGTAGCAGCGACGGGGGCGGTGAGATGGTCGAGTATCGAGTGCCGGCCGTTCCCGGGATGGTCGTGCTCGATGCCATGCACTGGATCCAGGCCCACGTCGACGGCGATCTGGCCGTGCGGTGGAACTGCAAGGCGGCCAAGTGCGGCTCCTGCAGCGCCGAGATCAACGGTATGCCGCGGCTGATGTGCAAGACACGTCTGGACGCCTTTGAGGGACAGGAGATCTGGGTCCAGCCCATGCGCACCTTCCCGCTGATCAAGGATCTGGTCACAGACGTCCAGTGGAACTACGAGGTCAACCGCGAGATACCGGCCTTCACGCCGCCCTCAGATGCTGAGAGCCCCTGGATCATCCATCAGGAGGATGTATCGAGGCTGTACGAGTTCAGGAAGTGCATCGAATGCTTCCTGTGTCAGGACGTCTGCCACGTCCTCCGTGACAAGGATCAGAAGAGCCGGTATTACGGCCCACGGTTCATGGTGCGCGAGGCGTATCTGAGCATGCACCCCATGGACACGGTCGACCGGACGCGCGGAATCAAGGAGGATGCGGGCGTTAGCCGGTGCAACATCACCAAATGCTGCACCGACGTCTGTCCCGAGCACATTCACATCACCGACAACGCCATCATTCCGCTCAAGGAGCGGGTGGTCGACGAGTATTACGATCCCATCCTCTGGCTGAAGCGGAAGCTCAGTGGGTAGTAGCGGCAAGGTACAACCAGCCAGACGCTTTGTGGCTTAGGTACAAGCCGAGCCTCAGATCGGCCGGCCGCATCCGTACTCGTCGACCTTTTGGAGGACGCCGTAAGCAGGCCACCTTCGGTGGGCACCGTGGAGACCTTGCTTCGAGTTGAAAGACCCTCGTGCGCGTGCACGGGTTCATTGCTCTCCACCCGGGTAGTGACGTATACACAATAGAGAGTGATGTATACTGAGGAACTATGAAGCGCACACAAATCTACCTCGACGAAGATTTGGACTACGAGCTTCGCCAGGTGGCATCGGAAGAGGGCAGGTCCGCCGCCGCTGTGATTCGCGAGGCGACGAGGGCTTATCTGGCTGAGCACGCGCGAGAGCTTGCAGACGACCCGATTCTGACTATGGTGGGCATCGGCGATGGACTGCCTCATGACTCTGCGGAGCACCACGATCGCGACCTCTACGGTGACGAGTAGGCACGCGACTAGAATTGGCCGCCGTGTTCGTCGATTCCAGTGCCTGGATTGCGATTAGCAACCGTCGGGATGACCGTCACATAGCGATGGTTCGTCGTTACCAGGAGCTGGTGGCGGTCCGAACGACATTCGTGACGACCAACTATGTCGTGGCCGAGACCGCTACCCGGCTGAGGTATGGCGGGGGCCTAACCGCGGCTCTGGCCTTCCATGAGTCTCTGGGGTCCGCTGTGTCGCGGCGCCTCCTCCGCCTCCACTGGATCGACGAAGAGCTTGACTCAGAGGCCTGGAGGATCTTATCGCAGTATGCCGACGTAAAACTCTCGCTGACCGATGCCTCAAGCGCCGCCGCCGCTCGCCAGCTTCGAATCGCAGAGGTATTGGGCTGCGACCGTCATTTTGAGGCGTTGGGGTTCGTCGTGTCTCCGGGCTTGGCGTAGCTTAGAGGGTGGCGCCTGGTCCGGCGTGGCTCTAACCCGCCGGACCTCAATGACACTTTGCGAGAGCTCTTCAGGGGAGGGAATGTGACCGACCTGGCGCGACGCCGATGCGGAGCCTGCGGCTCCGATACTCCTCGGCTGACCGCCGAACAGGTGCGCGAAATCGTGTCCGAGGTGCCTCAATGGACACTCGAGGGCGACAGCCTGGTCCGTGATCTGAAGCTCAAGAACTTCCGAGCGGCGTTGGATCTCCTGAATCGAGTTGGTGCACTGGCCGAGGCCGAGGGGCATCACCCCGATCTCACCATCCACGCCTGGAACCGTCTCCGCGTTCAGCTCTCCACTCATGCCATCGGCGGCCTCTCAATCAACGACTTTATCCTGGCGGCCAAGATCGACCAGCTCACTCAAGAGTGATCCAGGTCGCGCGCGCCGTCTGGATGGGCGAGTACGCCCGTTTTACGAGCTCACCCGAACGTTATCTTCGCCAGTCGGCAGGCCTCCCGTGGCGCCGACCATGGGTGACATCGGGATCGTGACCGGCGAATCCTCCATCCGACGCGCGCTACTCTGCGCCGTTACGGTTTCACTGGTGGTCTCGGCATGTTCGATCATCCCGACGCGGAAGCCAATCGGGCCATCGCCTGCTCCGCCGCGCCCCACTCCGACTCCGGGTCCGTTGATCCGGGTAGCGGGTGCCCAGCCTCGGTACGACTCCCACATCTTCTTTGGCCCCACGCTGGGATGGATTGCCAAGTGGCGCTATGACTGCCACAAAGCAAATCAGAAGACCTGGACCGTCTCGATACTCGCCGCCCATGACCACATCCGTCAGAAGCCACCTCGCCAAGTGATTGTTCTGGCCGGTACCCGTCACAGGCTGCGTGCCAGGCTCGCGAACGGCTCGGTCCACATGACGATCACTGGAACCTTGTACATCCTTATTCGGGCGAGCAGAGGATGCTCCTGGAGCCTGCGGGCCCTACCATGGACATGAGCCGCCGCATATCACTAGGCGACCTTCCGGGATCGCGACACCCGTGATCACGTCCTCAGACTCGAGCAGTAGGCGTCGCGCGGGAATACACTACCGGCTCGCGATCACCGGCTATCTCGCCGCGCTGGTCGTGGCCGCCCTCAATGTGTGGGCATATTACGACGAGCGACTTGTGGTGAGCCAGATCGGGTTCGCCGCCGCCGGAGTGGCGACTCTGATCCTGCTCACGACATGGTTCTGGGGCGTCTTCATGGTCATGAACGGTCGCATCATGACTGGGCGTGTCGTCTACCTGCTGTTCCACGCCACCCTCGGCTCGATCAGCTCGTTGCTCTACACGATGGTGATCGGGCTGCAGATGGATTCCCTCGGCTCCCAACCCGTAAGCGGCCTCGACGTGAGCCTGGAGCTGGCTGCAGTGGCCGCGCTCTCAGTTCAGATCATCAGCGGCTGGCTCATGTTGAACCGGTGGCCCTGGGGCCGGAAGACGCCTTGAGAACCTCTCGAAACTCCGAGTCGAATCGATCCCGAAGCGTGTAACCGAGGCAGTCGGGCCTCACTCCCGAACCGCTGCTGAACGTTGAACGTTGAACGTGCCTCGAGACATGGGGTGACCGATGGGGCTCGAACCCACAACCGCTGGATCCACAATCCAGTGCTCTGCCATTGAGCTACGGTCACCGCGGCGTCGCCGGCTGCCGGCTCGACCCTCAGGGAGCCAGGCGATTGGCCGAAAACGTCAACCGGAGTCTAGCATATGGATTCGCGGCGAGGCGCCGTTGCTAGCATGATGGGGTGCGCCGGTAGGCGCATTATTTTGTATCTACGAGAGATACGCGAATGGCCGATGCCACCAGCCTTATCACCCGCCCGCGCCCGGCTTTCGGTTTACAAGCGGCAATAGCGACTGCGAGGCCACGGCAATGGTTAAAGAACGGGCTCGTTCTGGCCGCATTGGTCTATGCCGGGAGGCTAACGACCACCGGCGACGTGGCGCGTGCGGGCCTCGCGTTCCTGGTCTTCTGCCTGATTAGCTCCTCCGGCTACGTTCTCAACGATGTGGTGGACGCCGCTTCAGACACGAACCATCCGTTCAAGCGCAGCCGGCCGATTCCCGCGGGAACGCTGGGTACTCGCGAAGCCCTGATCTTTGGCTCCTCCATGGCCCTCGCCGGCCTGGCCGTGGCACTAGCCCTGGGGCCGGCCTTTGAGGCGGTCTCCGCGGCGTATCTTGCCCTCTCGGCTCTGTATTCAGTGATCCTGAAGCATCGTGCCGGCCTGGACATCTTGACCATCTGCGGCCTGTTCGAGCTGCGTGCTCTGGCAGGCGCCGTCGCCATCGGCGTGGCTGAATCCATCTGGCTCGCGGTCATGACGGCGCTGCTTGCAGCCTTCCTGGTGGTGGGAAAGCGTCGAGCGGAGCTGGGTGTTTTTGGCCTGAACTCAGCCGGCGCCCGTCGTAGCCTGCAAGGGTACTCGACGGTAATCCTCGATGGTCTGACCGCCGTCGTGGCGGTCGGGGCTGCGGCCTGCTATTGTGCCTACTGCCTCCTGGCGCGAGGTCTGCCGCCTCATCACCTGATGCTACCCACGCTTCCATTTGTCGTGGTCGGTCTGGCAAGGTACGCGCGACTGACCGGGCCAGGGATGCGGGGACCGGAGGACGGCTTTCTTCGTGACCGGCTGTTGCTGATTGATGTGGCCATGTGGGCCGTGCTGACCGCCGGTCTGCTGTACTGGGCGCGATGATCCGCGTCGACCTGCACAGTCACAGTGAGTACTCGAAGGACAGCCGGTCGTCCCTATCTGAGATCGTGAAGGCGGTACCCCGCTCGGGCCTTCACGGCCTAGCCCTCACCGATCACGACGAGCTTGAGGGCGCGCTCGAGCTGCGGCGCCGAGCCCCGTTCCTAGTCATCCCCGGCGAGGAAATAAAGACGGCGAGTGGCGAGATCATTGGTCTCTTCCTGAATGAGAGGATTCCGCCAGGGTTGAGCCCGGTCGAGACCATCGAGCGCATACGTGAGCAGGGAGGCGTTGTCTACGTACCCCATCCATTCGATCGGGTGCGTGGCAGTCGCATCACTCGGGATCAGCTCGACGAGATTGTTGACCGGATCGACCTGCTGGAGGTGTTCAACGCACGCAATGCCCTGCCGTCCTTCAACCGACGTGCCCGGGAGTATGCCCAGGAGCGGGGATTGCGCGTCGGCGCCGGCAGCGATGCGCACAGCTGCTCCGAGTACGGGACAGCATATGTTGAGCTGCCTGCGTTCGACAATGCGAAGGAGTTTCGCGATGCTCTGCCCTACGGGAGGTGGAGAGGCCGCCTCAGCTCCCCCGCGGTTCACGTTCGAACCCGGATCGACGTGCTCAAGAAGCGGCGGGAAGGCGCGCCGCGAGAGGGCGATCCTTTGAGGGCCGGATGAGCCGCCCGAGTGCCGACCGGGTCCTGGTGGTGCTGC
>Ga0209810_1001823_pt1 | contig 29122 bp, 43 predicted proteins | sample Coa_R1_7_FD_187159 | JGI IMG/M metagenome (GOLD analysis project Ga0209810, IMG submission 187159) | Surface soil microbial communities from Centralia Pennsylvania, which are recovering from an underground coalmine fire - Coalmine... | ecosystem: Environmental > Terrestrial > Soil > Unclassified... | reverse complement strand
GTCCCCCCTTTCGCACCATAACTATAGAAGTTTAAAGTTGGTGTCAGTTGGAGATAGTTGTATAAAGTTGTAAGTTATTGATTTTAAAACTGTTGAAATTTTGGCTGTTCACAGGTTCGTGTCAGTAAGTGATGGGTTGTTCCTTAATTAAGTGTGGCGAAATGACCCATAAATTGATATATGGTAAACAGAAATTTTGGAACGAACATTGAAAATAAAAGACTTATTAGATAGGCTACATATCAAATTAGGGAACGAATTTCGGAACGGCCAAAAAAACTGGATTAATATATTTTTAAGTGATTGATATTAATATACATATAATTTGGGAATGGATTTTTGTTTCGCTTTATATTTGCTTCTCTATTTTGACTATGCGACTAGCCTTGAGTCGAAAAATTATCAATGTCTCAAAACAGATTATGTTAACCGAGTGTAATTTTTATATGTAATTCTCAAAATCTTGCGAGAACTCGCAATATTTCGTGAATCAAGTCTTACATTCCTCCCTTGCATCCGGAAGTTTTGTTGAGATCAGAAAGAATAAGTTTTACAGCGGATCCTGCCCCGGAATTGAAAACTCCCTCGGTGAAATCTCTCGAGTCAGTCCACAGAACGGTTCCATCTGGTTTAGCCAATGTGACGCTCACTGTTGTTCGCTCCATTCTCACCGGAAAGTTCTTTTCGCTCTGCGACTGAGAGACACTGAGTACTGCATCTGCTGAACGTGAATTGGAGAGTTTCAACCACGTCCGATCTTCAATCGTCCGGCGCATCAGATTTGATGCTTCAGAGTTTCCCTCAATAAAAACAGACCTCAGCTTACAGATCTCAGGATGCTGTCCCTTTCGATGTCTAGAAAACGCGGGAGAGCAAACAGTTACAAACAGCGCAATCATAAGGAATGATTTATACACATATCCTCCCAATCGAAAGTGTGGGCAATTTTAGAACGACGGTTGCTGCGTAACCGATTTTTATGCCCCTACGATGTTGGGTAAATCAACCATGCGACAAATGGACTCTATACACTGAGATATTATTTGCAAGAGTTCTTTAGCTGGGAAGGATTCGGTCTCCATTGCTTCCAAAAGAATCGAGATTCCCACCAAAGCCAAGCCAACCTCTTCTTCTGACAATTTTCGCCCCCTTTGTGTTAACTAATTTTAAAACAGGACATATAACCATATTGTCAAACATTTGTCAAATATAAGGGGGGCTAGGATCAGCCTTTCGAAGTTCCTGCAGTAATTCCTTCAGAAGTTGAGCGCGGCGGGCACGGGTGAGACCCGGCTCGGTGACGATTGCAGCGCCACGGGAGATGATTTCAACGATCATTCTTAGGGCTTCGGCGGCTGCGCGGTTTCCCGCCTTTTTCTGAGCCTCGAGGTGGCGCAACCCTCTTTCCAGCCGGACATAGAGATTCCTGATCTCCGGGTCTTTAATTTCCATTTTAATTTTTTCCTCCTTATTTTCTACATGAACGGGTGATGTGGAACCTGGACTTGAGTGAGGAAAGGGAATTCCGAAGTCAGCGAGGGTTTCAGCGTCTGGGCATAACTGAATGATTTTGATGAGCCAATCGCCAGCAGGTACTGCGCCGCCGTGTTCCCATCTAACATAGCCGCGAGTGCTACACCCTAGGCGTCTAGCCATTCCCTCCTGAGACTCTCCCAGACGTTCACGAAGGTGACGGATTGCCTCACTCAGCGAGGTTTTCGGGCGCTTTAAAATTTCTATTGACATGCCTAATTAGTCATGACAACATAGTCTTGTCTGATGAGCCGTGAACATGTTTACTAGACCAAACCATGATAACAGAAAAAACAATGTGCCACTGGCTGTGCGGCGACTGATCCGGCTGACGCCGGGGGCGCAGGCGCAGATCGCGCGTCATGCAGGATGCAGCCGGTCGATGGTATGCCTAGTGATCGGCGGCCAGCGGAGGTGTAACCAGCGTTTGTGGGATGCCATCGTTGATTGGATTTGCTCGCACGAAGCGAGCGCATTACGCGAGATGGCGAGAACTGAAATCGACTTGGTGGAACTTCATCCGACGGGGATGAGGTCGATCCGAAATTTAAGGAGGTAAAAGAAATGCATTTCGTCGCGGAGATCGAGTCATGGGTTGTTGCAGCGGCATATGTAGCGGTGGCCGTTCCAGTTGTGTTTATCGCTGCCAGCGGGCTATATGCGTTGATTGTGACGAAGGATATCCCTACCCACACTAAGGGGTTCTGATCTGAGGCCTGAGATTCACAAATGACTGACGGCAAACCGGAATCCAAGCGGACTGTGGGGGAACGATGAAACAGATTATCGGCTCGGTGTTGGTTGCGGGCGCGATTGTGGGCGCGGTGATGACTCTTGCGAGGCATCCCGCGCTCGCTTTTTTTGTAGCGCTGGCGCCGACAGGGATCACACTGATTCGAGCGATCAAGAGAATCTGAGATTTGAAATTTAAAAGAGAAAGGAGAGGGGGCGGTGGAAGAGCGAAAGCTGCTGGTGACAGTGGCAGCCAAGGTGGATGAAGACCTGGCGCGGAGGTTCCGCGAGATCGCGCAGCGCTGCGGGATGAGCGACTCGCAATTATTCCGTCTCATCCTCGAACGATTCGATGCGTTGCTCAGCGAGCACTGGAAAGAGTTTATAAACATCACGACTTTTCTGGAATGTGTTTCGTTCAATGCCGACAAGTTTAGGCTGCTTTTGGAGCACCTGCACGGTTTTAAACGCGATGGACGTAAGTAGCCCGGGAAACCCATTGATAGCATGAAGCGCACTGGCACGGGCGGCTATTGGCGATGACTGACAAGAGAACAGAAGGCGAACAAAAGAGGGCGGAGAGCGGAAGGCGAAGGGCAGCTTCCGATTCAGGATTGCCCAGAGAAGAAATTTCAGATTTGAGATTGGAGATTTCAGAGAGAGCGGCGCTGCTCACGACCCAAGAGGCGGCGGAAGCGATGGGGATTACGGCGCGGGAGGTGCGGTACCGGATTAAAACAGGGGAACTCATGGCTGTGGACGGCAGCCAATCTGAGATTGGGCATTTGAAATTCAGGCGACGGAAAGGCTGGCTCATTCCGCTGGCGGCGCTGCCGGAACGGGCGAAGAGGAAGTGGTTTGAAAGCGTCAATTCAGTGCAGACGGCGACTCATGGTGAATGCAACTGCGGGGCGGTTGTGGGGCAACCCTATCAGCAGGTAGCCAGTTGCCCGGCGAAGGCTGAGGGTATGGACCGTGAGTCGCCGCCTACACTGAGATCACCAGCCCAGAGAGATTTGTTCTACTCCGATGAGCTTGCGACCCTCCAAGTTCCGAATGAGAAGAAGGATGTGATCAACCGGCGCTTTGAAATTCTACGCGTCGCGATGAATGGGGATTTCCGCGCAGCGGGATATGAGCGGCGGGAACTATTCGTCAACGCCCAGGCAAATCGATATAAGGTGAGCGGACGATCCATTTATCGCTGGGCGCGGCGGGTGCGCGAGGTGTTGGGAGCGGAAGGCGGGATTGATTTTGATGAAGTGAGGAAGAATCCCAGGGCACTCCTGGCGCTGCTCGACAAACCACCGGGTCCTGCACTGAGCGATCCACTCTGCCTGCAGGACTGGCAGAAATACGAAATTCAGTACTGTTACACCGTCCTCAAACTCAACCCTAAACAAATCTACCGTGAGCTGATGCGTAGAACGCATGAGAAGGCGAATTGCGATGGCTGGCGAAATGAAGATCACTATGAGTTTCCCACCTATCGCGCGGTGCTGAAGTACATCAAGCGATTGAATCCTCTGGCGCATGCGGCGCGGCAGGGCGAGGAGGCGTTGAAGGCGGCGTGTGGGTACGTGGATCGCACCTATCAGGATCTCCGATCCCTGGAGCGCGTCGAGACGGATGAATGGAAGTGCGACTTTCTGGCTTATCATCCCATGCGTCCGAAGATCGTGAAGCGCTGGTGGCTGCTGACATTTTATGACGAGCGCTCGATGTATCCGCTCTGCTGGAAGCTGGTGTCAGGCAGCGAGGTTGAATTGCGACGCGGGATTTCAGAGAACGATGAGATTGAGTTGTTGGTTGCGCTACTGCGCGACTACGGCGTGCCGGGGGCGATTCACAGTGATCATGGGCGGTTTCGGGGCGGGACGTTTGGCGGCCGGGCGAATCCATCGCAAATTGCAAATTTAAAATTTCAGAATTGGTACGGGATTCTCGACCGGCTGGGGATTCGCAAATCGGAGCCGCGAGAGAAAAACCCGAAGGGCAACCGGCTGGAACGGTTTCATCGCTATCTGGCGGATTGCTCACGGACGCTGCCGGGCTGGATCGGCGCAAATACCGATGAACGTGCGATGGCGCCGGGCGACACTCAGCTTGCGCTACACCAGGAATGGTTGAGTGGTCGGAGACCCTCAACGCCGTTGCTGTCCATCGACGAGGCCCTGCTCGCCATCAATAAGTGGATGGAGGCCTGGCGCGATCATGAGAGCCAGGGCACGGACATGAACGGACTGTCGCCGCGTGCTGTTTTCCATCAGAACATTCCGCCCCAGGGATTCAAAAAGCTGACAGATGAAGAGATTGCGTGGTACACCGCCGAGCATTTTTACGAGGAACTCGTCGAAACAGGTGGGATTATCACCCTGCGCGATGGCAAACGCTATTCAAGCCCAGCGCTATTGCTCATTCAAGGTGAGCGTCGGGAAGTTGTTCGTCTGCAGCATGATCACTCAAAAATTTCCGTGCTGCCGGCGGTCAAGGGCGAAGCCGTGATCATTGCCGCGCGGCGCGAGCGGGTGGGAACGCAGGATGAAGACAACTTGGCGCGACAGATGGAGTTGAAAGCGCGGCTGCTGAGGCTCGCAGGGAAAATGATTGAGCCAATGGAGATGCAGCTTTCAGGCGTCGGGCGCCAGGCGGAAAAACTGCCGATTCATGATGGTCGACTGACGATTCCAGAAGCCCATACAGGGATTCTTCGCTGCGCTCAGAATGACAAGGACGAGGCCATCGAAAATCAGCCATCGACCATCGCCCAGATTCAACCGCTTGATTTTGCGGACATTGAAGCATGAGAAACAAAAGGCGAGAGAGCCGTGAAAAGCGAAATGCGGGGATTCTTCGCTCCGCTCAGAATGACAGGCGGAGCGACCTGGTGCGGCGGCTGCTTGCGGCGCGAGAAATCGTGATGGCGGAATTTGTGCAGCGCCAGGGGCTGACGGAGGCTGAGGCTGAGGAACTGAAAAGCACCATAGGCGGCTGGGCGTGGGAGCGCCTCAAGTCGCTGCGGCGCCCCGCAAGCCTCGTCTTTGCGGCGGAGCTGGCGAACGCCGACCGGCAGCTTGCGGCGCGGGCGATCGGGCGAGGAATGGTGACGCGCGAGGAGCTTCAGACGTTAAGCCGCTTATTGAAGTTCCAGCCGCGTGCGAAGCGGGCCGACAAACTGGATGAACTGATTCGGATTATCGAGCGCGAGTTGGAGGCGACGACCCATGGCGACAGTACTTGAAGTTTTGCCGCAGAGCGTGCTGGTGAATTCGGTGGTCAAAAATCTCACGGCGATGGCGACGCGGGCGTGGAAACAGCGGTGGATCATCACGTTTACGGCGGCCACCGGCGTGGGGAAGACGAAGGCGATTGAATATGCCGAGCGGGCGCTGCCCTTTCCGCATCGCGTGATCGCCTGTAAGCAAATCACGACGCGGTACACGATCCTGCGCGCCATCGGGCTTGAGCCGGGTCAGACCTGGAAAACGCATGGGCGCAACTGGTCGAACAGCGCGGCGCTCTACGAGCAGGCTGTCGAGCGGGCGAAACAATCGCCCTACCTGCTGATTTTCGACGAAGCCGACCGGCTGCGCATGGACTGTTTTGAAATGCTGCGCGATCTGTGGGATGACGCGCGGCTGCCGATGCTGCTGGTCGGCAACGAAGTGCTGACGGAAAAGATCAACCGGCAGCACGAGCGGCTGTTTCGCCGCATCCGAGCGCGCTTTGACCAGAAGCCGCTGCGCGAAGCCGAACTGCGGCAGACCTTGGAATTTATGAGCTATGAGGTGAGCGATGAGGAGTTTGATTTTCTCTGGAAGCTGGTGGGAGGCTCGCCGGGGTTCGCCGAAGCGCTTCTTGAAAATGCCGAGGCGATTGCGGAGACGAACAATGTGAAGCGGAATCTTGCGGCGCTGGCGGGGGCGGCGAAATATTTTCCGAGCCTGGCGAAGAAATTATAGGAGGTCCCTATGGATTGGAGAGCATGGCGAGAACAGATCGACGAGCGTTCGCGGATTGCGGAAATGCGGCAGCGGGAGATCGACGCCGGGCGGATGCATCCGGTTGAAGAAGCGTGCTGGCGCGCGGTGAATGAACTGACGGGTCAGTTGTCCGTGGTCGGCGGTCGGTTGAATTGCCTCAGCGAAGAGTTGTTGCGCTCTCACCTGCGGCGGGCGCGAGCGCAGCGTCTACGACGCGGCATGATGGCTGTGATGGCGGCGGCGCTGTGTTTTGCCGCGGGGTTTGGGACAGCGATCTTACTGGTTCACTGAGCCATCGGTTCATGGAGGACGTATGCCCATTATCAGGCAGGAGCTTTGCGCAAAGTGTCATGTCGTTAAAGGCAAAGCGAATCGATGGTGGCTTGTGAGCTTTTCTGAAAATCGCGTGGCGATAGAGCCGCTTGAGGAAAAGATATACCTTGCGCCCAATGAGGAGATTTGTTGCGGCGAGAGCTGCGCGATGCAGATCATTTCCGAATTTATGAGGAGTCAGCATGGATACTCAGACTAAAAATCCGAGCGCTCGCTTGGATCTGAATGACAGGAATGGTCATCGCAAATCGCTCATCGCCACTTGGGAGGATGTGGATCGCGCGATGGAGCGCGTGGCGCGGCTGGATGCGGAACTCCGCATCGAGCGGGCGAACGCGGACGCCATGATTCAGCGCATCGAGCAGCAGTATCAGGATTTCGCGCGCGAGCGGGAAGCGGAACGGGCGGACCTGGAACTGGCGCTGCGGAAATTTGCCAGCGCGCACAAAAAAGAATTCGCGCCGCGCGAGGCAGGCGGCGACAGGCGCAGTTATGAGCATGCGGGTGTCGTGATGGGATATCGCGCGAAGCCGTCGGAGGTGAGGATTGAAAATGAGGAATACGCGCTCGAATGGCTGCGAACGTTTGATGATGGCATTTACGTGCGCGTGAAGCTGGAGGCGAACCGCCAGGCGATCCGCGAGGCGCTCTCGAATGATGCCGATGAGCGCACGATTGAGCGCATGGCGGCGCACGGGATCACGCTCCAGCAGCGCGACAAGTTCTTTTTAGAGGTACGGAATGACCGGGGAAAAGATTGATTTCGACGAGCTGGTCAGGCTGACTCAAATCTGGCAGTGCGCGGTGATGGAGCAGCTCGCAGAGATCGGTGAGGAACAGCTACTGCAACTGATGGAGCCGATTGATGAGACCCTACTGTGCCTGCTCGAGAGATGGAAGAGTTTAACCGAAGAGGCTACGCATGATGAAGATCAGCCCGGATTCGAGGCATCACACACTGCTCTGTGAAATCGACAGGCTGTATCGCGCGGCCAATGGCGAGCTACCGATGCCTCTGCCGGGTCGGGCGGCGAAAGCGCTGAAAGATTTTCTCGATGAGAACCCGAAGTGGCCGCTTAATATCCTGATCGCCTGCTGCCGCAACCGCTTTGCGTCGCGCGGGGTCAACCTGGCGCTGCCGCCGCATGCCTGGATCTGCACGCTGCCGCAATATGCGCGTGGGCCACTCGATGAGTGGGGGAAACCGCTGGAAGACAGAAGACGGAAGGCGGAAGGTGGAAAGCGGAGCGCGGATGAAATGGTTGAGGAGTACTGGAAAAAGAGAATGGAATTGAATCGTTGAGTTATTCGATGGGCGAGCTTGAGGCAGTTCGGGATATTATGGCGCGCGGCGACTTCGCGCTTTCGCCGGCAGATCGGGAGATTGCGCGACTGATTTCGACGCGGCGCGGCGCCGCGCAGGCGATCACGATTGAAGAAATTGCGCAGCTCATCTGGCCGAATGACTGGTCTCAAAGCGAAGGCGAGCGTGCGTCGATTGCGCGCGGAATCAAGGCGAGCGTGCGTCGATTGCGGCGCGCGGGGTTCAAGATCGGCTCATCGCGCCAGGAGCCGCCGGGATTTTTTATGATCACTAATCCGCAGGAGCTTGCGGCGACCGTCAGGCCGCTGCTCAATCAGGCGATTGACCAACTCAGGACGATTGAGGCGCTGACTGGCAAGCAGTATTACGTCCGCGAGCTGGCCGGGCAGATGAGACTTTTTGGGAACTGAGTCATTGAGCCATGAACAAATCGGAGTCGCTGCTGCCAGGCACGAAAGCAGAAGGTGGAAGGCAGAAAGCGGAAGGCGGAAGGCAGAAAGCGGAAGGCGGAAAGCAGAAGGCAGAAAGCAGAAGGCGGAAAGCGGAAGGCAGATAGGTGATGAGCCAGGCGTGTAAATACGGCGATCTATTCTGTCTGGGCGACATTTATGAAACGGGCGAGTGCGTCCATGTGAGCGATGCCCAAAACCGGATCAGAATGGTGGGGTGGATGAGCGCTCAAGATCTTCAGCGCGTCATCGCCTGGCCGATGACGCAGAAGACCGTGCGTGATGCTGCGGCGAGGCGGCTGCGAAAACTGAATCGTCAATCGAAAATCGGAAGTCAAAAATGACTGTGATGATGAAAGCGTTGTTCGCGGAATGGCGGAAAGTATCGCAGGGCCTCGGCTGGGACTGCGATGAGCGCGAGGCGCGGCTGAGGTATGCGAATAAAACTTTGCGCAACAGGCGGGAGATTACGAGTTGGAGCCAGTTGATGCGCGGCGAGCAGAAGGCGCTGCTGCGCAAACTGCGGGAGGATTCAGGGAGCGTCGCTGAATACCGCGCGATGCTGATTGCGCGCCTGGCGGCGGAATTGTTTGGCGCGGCCTGGGAGCGGCTGCTCGCGGAACGGCTGAAGATGAGGTTTCAGACTGGAGATTTGGGATCCCTCACGCCGGGCCAGGCGCATGCCGAGATCGAAGAGTTGATGAGCCGCATCGCGCGGCGGGACGGAGTGGAGATCAGCGTCGTGCGCGAGAGGTTTGCGAGCCGGAAGTCTCTTTCAGTTTAGGAAGGAGCGTGATCAGACGCCTGGCCGGACCACGGGGCTCGCGCTCACCGCGCTCCCAGCGCGCCCAGGTGTTCGATGTAACGCCTATGATTTTTGCCGCCTGCGCCTGCGTCAGGCCGAGGCTGGTTCGGAGTGATTTCAGGTTTTTCATCGCGAGGTGGTCTGCCGGGTTACGTACCGGCCCCCGGGACCATCCGGGACGCTCCGCCTGCGCGGAGAGGCGCTCAGCGAAGATCAGAACTTATCGATTGTGCAGGCTCCGCCGATGGTTAAAGCAGCCTGCTTGGCGGGCCCATAAAAAACAACATTGCCCGTGCAGGTGCCGTCATCATCGCAGCTAAACACGGTCACGATAGTCCGATTTTTAACGTGCAAATTTATATCCATGGGGTCGTATGTGAAAAAAGACTTACCGTGTTCTGACTCCACATAGAGTCTTTGGGAGGGATGAAACTGCTTCGGGGAAAGTGCTGGAATGCCGTATTCGAATCCATTTTGGTTTTTCACTGTTTTCTCCTGCCTGGCGGTAACCAGGCTCTGGCGTCGGACGCCACCCATTTCAATTGCAGCTTAACTATACCAATGGTATAGGTGATTGTCAAGTGTTTTTTAAATTTTTTTCGGAGCAGCGGCAAAATGGTTCACCTTTGTCCCGGATGCCAGGAGATCACATCCGGCCCGTGGGATAGCACTCAGGCGCAGGAAGACCCAACGCACGGGCTATGTGATCGGTGCGCAGCCATTTCGCCGGATGCCCTGCGCAAGAAAAATGAGATTGATACGCGCCTCGCGCTGCGCGCTCGCCATTACGCGGAGAGCGCTAAAAAGCGTCAGCGTTGCCTGGTACTGTACCTGTAATCTTATTTCAATGCCTTCATGGACGGATAGTGGAGAGGAGGCGGATGGTCTGCGCGAATCCGAAGTGCGGGGTGGAATTTGAAGTCGAAAGGCGCCGAGGATATGCTCAAAAGTATTGCTCAAAAAAGTGCCGATGGACGGCACAGAACATCCGAAGACCGCTCCAGAGAATCCCATCTGCTTCAGAAATGTCGATTTATAACTCTGTAACAGAGTTACAAATCGAAAAACTCGGCTCGGGTGATACCAAGATAGCACCCCGCCGGAGAAAACGCACAGAATCGAATCCTGGCGCGAAATCGCCCAAGCCAAAAGCGCAGGTTACGCTGTGGGAGAAAGACGGCGTTTTCAGCCGGACGTGGGAACGGGGCGCAAGGCCGGTGATGAAAGTGGTTCCTACTTATAGCGGCGCGGCCCTGGAGGCGGCGTATTTTCGGTTGGTTAGAAGGAAGGCGGAAGGCAGAAAGCTGTGTGATTCAGAATTCCAGATTTGAAATTTGAGATTTCGGATGGATTGTCCAAACTGCAAAACGAAGATGAAAGTGGTCCGCAGCTTCTTTCGCGGTTCGGCGCGCTGGCGCGAGCGGCGCTGTCCTAACTCTAAATGTCGAACGGTCATTCGGACGCGCGAAACACAGGAGCTCACTGCAACGCTTTATCGGGCGGAGTTCGCCAGGTACCGGCATGACCATTGGACGCAGTCGAAACTGGATTTCCCTCCCACCCCTACAAGCCCCTCTCTCCGCTAGCTTGCTGCCCGCTGCAAGCTAGCGGCCTGCCCCCCTTGTAATTCTTCCAACCGCTCGCGCATAGTCAGTGTGCGCGAGGGGTCTTTGGAACTGAATCCCGGCCAACTCAAATCAGAAAAAGCGCTGATGGCCTATATCCATGGTCGGTGGGGCACGCTGATCGGCAGCGCAATTTCAAATTCAAAATCGCGAATATCAGAAAGCTTCCTCGCCGCGCTGATCGCCAACGAATCGGGCGGCGATGCGGATGCGAAGCGCCTCGAAAAGCAGGTCTTTGCGGAATTGGTCAAGGTTTCCCAGGGCCGGATTCCCTACTGGGGATCGATCACCCTCTCGGACATTCAGTCGCTCAGCTACGACGAGTTGATGGATATGGCCACGTCGTGGGGGCTGACGCAGATCATGGGCTATCACACGCTGGGCACGGGGCGGCCGGCGCGGGATCTCGCGGAGCCGGAATTCAACGTAATCAAATCGATCTCGATTCTTGAGAGCTTTGCGCGGCGCTGGGCGATTGACGCGGCAAAGCAGTCGGAAAAGCTCCTGGATGCGTGGAACACGGGGCGGCCGAATGGGAAGACTTACGATCCCGACTACATTCCGCGCGGGATTCTGCGCATGGGGCTTTACGAAAAGTTCGCGGTCAGCGATCTGAAATCTGAGATTGGAGATTTCAGAGTGAGCGATCCGGAGATCGCACTCGATTGATTCCATGAGTGTGGGTTATGGGGAATCTTGAAATCTGGCTGAAGGGTCTGGCGGCGGCTGTGATTTCGAGCGCGGCCAATTCCATCAGTGTGCTCATTGCTGATCCCATGAGGTTTGACCCTTCGCAAGCGGGCGGCCTGCATCGGCTGGGACTCGTGGCTCTGGTGAGCGCGGTGGTGGGAGCGGCGATGTATCTCAAACAATCGCCGGTGCCGAAATGACGGTTCTGATCGGCATATTTAGCGCGGGCGTGGTTTTCGGCGTCCTGGTGGCGCGTATCGATGCGTACTTGCAGGACACGCTGCGATTACGCGCCTACATGGATCAGTCAGGATTTGAAAGGAGAAAAATCGAATGAAGCTTGGGATGATCGGAGTTTTAAGCGCAGCGCTCACCGTGGCGGCGTGCACGGCATCGCAGGTCGAAACCATTGCCCAACTGATTGGGATTGCGGTGAACGCCATGCCGGGCGTTGTTTCGCTGCTGACTTCGAACCCGCAGGCCGTAAGCGCCGCCAAAACAGCGCAGAGTGATTACCAACTGGCGCAGACCCTGATTTCGGGATATCGGGCGAACGCGGCTAGCGCGATGACGGTGGCGCAGCGCATCAGCGCGCTGCTGGCGGATGCCAACGCCAATCTGAATGCGATTGTGTCCGCAGTGCCGACGAGCGACAGAAATCGGCAGAAGCTTGCAGCGGTGGCATCCGTTCTGATTGGCGTGGGACAGGATATTATCGCCGATCTGCCCAGCACCCACGCGACAGTGGCTCATGTGAAATTGCCGAAGCCGGACGTGGTGCGCGGTCAAATCAATCAAATCCTTTCCGAGTAGCAACGTGCCGACTCCAAAGCTGGGAAAAGGGCTGGGAAGAAAGCCGGATAAGCCGGATGCGCGCGACCAGGTTGTCGAACCGCAGCGTCTGCGGGGAGGGAAGCGGGGGCAACCTGTTCTGGTTGAGGCGCCGCTCCCCACCCGCTGCGACGTTTTTCACGGCCTCAAACTGCCCGTCTACGACCAGGGAGCGCTCGGGAGCTGCACGGCCAACGCCGGCGTGCTTTATCGCAGATTCCTGGCGCAGAGATTTTCCAAGTATTCTGCCGGCGATCAGAATCTTAGCCGCCTCTTCCTTTATTACCAGGAAAGAAAGCTCCAGTGGAATAATGCGGTGAACGACGATAGCGGAGCGGCGATCCGCGACATTTTCTACGTCCTGGCGCACACGGGCGTTTGCCCGGAAGATATAGACCCCTACAATCCGGCTTATTTTGCTTCCGCCGTTGTAAACGACAGCCAGAAAGATCTGGAGGGGGCGCAAATTTTCCGGATTGGCGCCTATCATCGAGTGCCCGACGCGATGACGGCGCGGTCGGTTTTGGCCTCCGGCTATGCCATCGCTTTGGGCTTTACCGTCTACGAATCTTTTGAAGACATTGGCGCGGACGGATTGATGCGAATGCCTCGGAAAGGCGAAGCCATTTTAGGCGGTCACGCGGTTGTGATCCGCGGATATGACGACGAGAAATCAGAATTCCTGGTTCAGAACTCCTGGGGAGTGGGGTGGGGAGACAAGGGTTGTTTTCGCATGCCGTACAAGTTCCTGGAAGACGAAGATCTGAGCCAGTTTGACATGTGGATGGGACACCTCGGGCGACCGTGGAACCTGAACTAATGAGGAAGTTTACTTGATTGCTCACGAACAAACTTCGCTACTCATGCTGCTGGTTGCTCTGGCGTTTGTCATGGGAAGTGGAGCATCGTTCGTGCTGATGCTGATGAAAGTGGGATATAACGCCAGAGGATTTGTGGATGCCCAAATCAAGACGGCAGAGGCGTTGCGCGAAATCGCCAAGGGCTTCAACGATTATGTTCAACAACAGACCGTGTTTAATGAGCGTCTGGAGAACGCCATTGAGGTCATGGGTGGACGAGTCAGTGACATCGAGAAAGAGATGCGAAGGGTTTCGTCATGAGTGACGCAATCGGCCTGGAAGCTCGCGAGTATGAGAGGGAAGTGGTGCTGAGAATTTTACTGACGCGCTACCCCGACGAACTGTCCTTCGAGGAATTGCGTCGTCGTCTGGGCCTGCAACTGGGGCGTACGGTGCCGCCGCGCTCGCTACTGTTTCACATCTACTACCTGCTCGAAGGCGGATATATTGAGCGCCGGGCGATGCGTGACTTTACGTTTTGCAAGATTACTAAAAAAGGCATCGATCTGTTGGACAGGCGCTTTCCGCGCGACCCTGGAGTCGGGTTGTAGACATCGGTGAAAAGTTATCGCAAAACCCGTGTCGAGCGCCTCATGGCAGAGAATCCACAACTCGAGCTATACATCAAGAGCGAGCTCAGATTGGGCAGGCAATTTGCAGACCTCTCATCAGCGGTTCAAGAGAGATTTGGCATCAGGATCGCAGCGTCGACCTTGCAGAGTTACTATGCGCGCCGGTTCAAGCCGGAGACCGATGCGGAAATCGAAGCCTATCGTCGCGCGCGGGCCGAGGCGCACGCGTGGATCGAGGAGATGCACGCCGATCCCAATGTCGACGCGACACGGATCGCCGAGGTAGCGCTCGCGCGCCAGATCGTGGCGCAGAGCGGCCAGCTGGAGCAGGTTGACATCATGCAGCTGCTGCAGGAGCAGAGAAAGCGGCAGGCGCTTGAGCTCCGGCGCGAGGCGCTGGAACAGGAGCGACAGCGCCTGCAGCTTGAGATTAACAAGCTCCAGAAGCAGCAGGAGCAGGTGAGAAGCCTTGTCAGCACTGAAGAAAACGAGAGGAACGAGCGCGAAGTCATACGCCGTATCCGGGAAATCTACGGACTTTTCGAGGATCGTGCCGCTGCTGCCGTACCAGCAGGCGTGGATCAGCGATGACGCGCAGTTAAAGATCGTGGTGAAGGGGCGGCAGTTGGGATTTAGCTTTGCGGCTGCTCTGCGCGCCGTTTTGAAATGCCTGGAAAGGCGCACGACATGGATATTCCTCTCGAAGGGAGAGCGGCAATCGCGCGAGCTGATGGAAAAGGTCAAGGATCATTGCCTCATGCTGAAGGAGCTGCGCCGGCTTGAAGGGTTTGAAGAAGTACCTCTGCCTGAGATGAAGGCAATGGAAATTAACTTTCCAAACCGCTCGAAAATTGTGGGGCTGCCTGCCAATCCTGACACGGCTCGCGGATATTCCGGAAACGTTACGCTCGACGAATTTGCATTCCACGCCGATGCGGGAAAAATCTACACCGCGATTTACCCTTCGATTACGCGCGGCTATTCTCTGGAACTGATTTCCACGCCGAACGGGCAGCAGGGAAAGTTTTTTGAAGTGGCCAAGGCCGCCGGCCTGGTGCCGGGCTACGCGCGCGATGCGCAGTCGCGGTGGTCCGCTCACAAAGTGAGCGTGCACGATGCCGTCGCACAGGGGCTACAGATCGACCTCGAAATGCTGCGTGCCGGAGTTGACGATGACGAGACGTGGCAGCAGGAATATGAGTGCGCATTCCTGTCGGATGCCCAAAACTACATCCCGATGGAAATGCTTTGGGCGTGCACCAGCGAGGCGGCTACGGCTGGATTTGAAATTTCAGACCTGAAGGGCCGCGAGCTCTATCTGGGCGTCGACATCGGCAGAAAGCGCGACCTAACTGTCGCATGGATGTTCGAAAAACTGGGAGACGTGCTCTGGTCGCGCCTGCTACTCGCAATGAAGAACACCAACTTTGATACCCAGGAGCAGACGATTGGAGACCTTTTAGCGCTCCAGCCGCGGCGGTGTTGTATTGATCAATCGGGCCTCGGGATGATGCTGGCCGAGCGGCTGCAACGCAAGTTCGGGGCAGTCGTCGAGCCTGTGCAGTTCACCGCACAGGTCAAAGAGCGGCTCGCGCCTGCTGTGAAACGCGCCTTCGAGGATCGAACGATTCGCATTCCAGACGACCGCGATGTGCGCGCCGATATCAATGCCGTGAAGCGATTTGTGACGCCGGCGGGAAACCTTCGATTCGATGCAGACCGCACTGATCGCGGACATGCAGACCGATTTTGGGCCATGGCGCTGGCGATTGAGGCTGCTGCGCAGACACCGTCCAGCCTGAGCCTGCAGGGATTTATGTGCGGCACGCCAAGAGATGCCGAGCTGAGTCTGACGCAGATTGAGACGTGAGATGGGATGGAGTGACAGAATTCGCGGGCTGATTGGGGCGAATGCAAATGGCAACAGTGTCGCTACGCTCCAAGAGCCGATTTCAGGGGCCATTGGCATTGAGAATATCGCCATCGAGCCGAAGCCCGTGCCCGAGGCTCCCCAGAGTAAGTTGCGCGGACCGACCGTGGATGGGCGCGAGCAGGGCGTTCCAGGAACACCGAATCTCGCCGGTTTTATCCGCGATTTAGGTGAATACAATCCACAGCTCGATGCGCTCAATGGCATCCGAACTTACGAGAAAATGCGGCGACAGGATCCGACGGTTGCAGCCCTCGAGGCGGCTGTGCGGCTGCCGATTCGGGCGGCGGAATGGTCGATTGAGCCAGGGGCGGATAAGTCGCAACCTGGGCGCGCGCTGGCGAAAGAGATTGCCGCGATGGTGGAAGAGAATCTTTTTGGCGGCCTCGAGCGCGATACGCCGCACGGGAAGCAGACGCAGACATTCGAGAGTGTGATCGAGAATGCGCTGCTATGTGCGCCGTTGGGGGTGAGCGGCTCAGAAGATTTGTGGGAGATTGACCGCGACAAGGGTCAGGTGCGGCTGCGCCGCATCGCGCCGCGACTGCCGATAACGTTTTATCAGTTCCTGACTGGGCCGGACGGAGAGACCCTGGAAACGCTCATCCAGTTTGGTTATCGCGGCGCTGAAGTGAATCTCTTTCCGGTGCCGGCCAACAAGCTCACTCTTTTTATTTTCAACCGCGAGGGCGCGAACTTTTATGGCCGGTCGATGCTCAGACCGGCCTATCAGCCCTGGTATTTCAAATCGAAGATGATGGTGATCGATGCGATCGGGGCGGAAAAGAATCGTCTTGCCGTGCCCGTCATCCTTCAAGGCCCGAATGCAACGCCCGATGATGTGACGAAGAGCTGGGAGTGGGCGCAGAATTTGGCAGCGAACGAACGCACGGCGCTCTCGCTGCCCTACCAGTGGGAATTCAAGCAGGTCGGAATTGAAGGCCGCGCGATGAGCCTGATCGACTCGCTGAGATTTTATGATGAGCAGATTGTGGATGCGGGGATCGCAGGGTTCCTGTCGCTCGGAAAAACAGCGACCGGTTCGCGGGCGCTGGGCGACGTGAAGATGGATTTCTTTTTATTGTCCGAAAATGCCCTCGCCAAGATGATTGCGGATGTGATCACCATCACGTCCATCCGGCGGCTGGTTGACTTCAATTACAAGGCCAAACCGGGCGAGAGCCTCCCTTATCCGCGTCTCGTCTGCTCAAACATTCTGATGGTCAATGCGCTCGACGTGGCGAACGCGGTGCGTGATCTTGCGCAGGCGAACGTCGGCTGGCTGGAGACGACGGAGGAGCGTGACAACTTTCTCGCGCAAAAGCTTGGCCTTCCGCCGATCAGCGGGACGCCACGCCCGAAATTCGCGCCCATCGTGCGGCGCATTCAGGAGATGGAGCACGGCGATGAGATGATCCCCGATGAGGGCAGGCCGAAGGCTAAGCAGGAAGCTACGCCGAAAGGTGGAGCGAAGCGAAATGAGATCGATGTGAGAGAGCCGGGCGGGAAACGCGAGCCTGAAAGTTTAAACTCGGAGTTTTTTGCTGAGCGCCCGGCTGTCTATTTCGTGCGGCATGCTCATACGGGGCTGAACCAGGACAGCAACCCTGAGGATGAGATACTCAAAGGCCAGACGGACGTGCCGCCTGACGAGAAAGGAATTCGCCAGGCCGAGCGCGATGCCGAAAATTACCGCGATAAAAAGATCGATGTCGTCTTCACCAGCCCTCTTGCCCGCGCTACGGTTCTGGCACAGGCCATCGCCAAGGCGACGGGCGCAAAGATGCATGAGGATGCCGACCTGCTGCCGTGGAATTACTCAAAACTTGTCGGAATGACGCGGCGTGAAGCGCAGCCGGAGTTTGATGCGGCAGCGGCTCATCCCGAAAAGAATGTCGTCGGTGAAAGCCGCAATAGTTACCTCGCACGCTGGAGGCGCGGAGCGCAGCGGGCGGTGAGGCAGGCCGAGCGCGAAGGCAAGAACGTGGTTGTTGTCACGCATTCGCCGAACCTAAAAGACCTCGACGAGGTGCTGGGGTTGCCGCAAAGCGGAGAGGGGATGCCGGAGACAGGCGGCGGGATCAGGGTGGAACTGGCGGAGCGCCAGAGGCGCTGGGAGCCACGAAATGACTTTGAGCGGCATGTCAACCAGGCCGCGCTGCGCGAACGCGAGAATAAGACACAGCGGGTGGTGGCGCGGCTGATGCGGCGAGCCAAGCCGGCACTGATCGCGCAGGCGGCCCACCAGGCGAGCACGCTTGCGGCGACGCAGCTTGGGCACCTGGCAGTCTCCTTCGACTACGATTTGGCGGCGGCGATTGAGCGGGCGCTGGAGCGAGCGTGCGATTTTGGCGAACAGAGTATTGAGCGCGAGAGGAGATCTCAGAAATCGCAAGCCAACTATCGCCAACCGCCAATCGGAAATGCCGAGATTCTTCGCTTAGCTCAGAATGACGGGACGAAGAAGGGATTGCCGACCGGCGGGAAAAAAGGCGGACCGACCAAGAATCGTTTGCTGAATGCACAGCTCATTGCGCAGATGGCGGTCGCGGATCTGAATAACTGGATCAATGGTCGCGCGGCGGGGGCGGCCGTGGATTTGACCAAAGATGGCTTGAGCGATGACGATCTGGAAGGCGGCGTGAGCGATGCGCTGCATTCAGCCTCGGATGGCGCGATTGATCGCGCAGCGGCAGAAGCCGCGCGTCAAGCCGTCGCTGCGGGCCGCATGCGAGCGATGGATCGTTATCAGGATGAAATCGAGCAGATCGTGCGGCGCGAGGTGATGGATGCCAATACCTGCGAACCCTGCGCAGCAGGCGACGGTACAACATGGGGTTCGTGGGACGAGGTCGATTGGCATCCCGGTGATGATTGTGAAGGCGGCGATGCGTGTCGCGGCGATCTCATTGCGGAATTCAGAACGGGAATTACACAGTGAAGGAGGAATCGATGAGGAAAATTTTTGTAGGCATCATCCTGGCAGTGGTTCTACTTCTCGCCACCAGCGCCGCGCCGCAGACAGGATCGTCGCATTCGGTGGCGCTCAACTGGACGGCCTCTTCGGATGCGGCGGGGAATCCGACGCTCGCCTATAACGTCTATCGGCTGGTCGGCGCCTGCCCTTCGGGCGCCCCCACAGGCTTTACGAAAGTGGCGAGCAGTGTGACGACGGTGAGTTACACCGACACAGCGGTCAGCGTGGGCAACACCTACTGCTATTACGTCACGTCTGTCCTGAACGGGCTCGAGAGCGTTCCCTCGAACGCCGTGGCGGCGGTGATTCTTCCAGCCGCGCCATCGTCGGTCACTGTGGCAGTGCATTGAATGCTTCCTGCTGAGGATTTTCGGCAGGAAATGTTCGGCGGATTGAAACGGATGAAAAAATACCAGACTATCGCGCTGATATTTCTGATAGCAGGGACCAGCTTGTCGCTCAGGATCGCCGCACAAGTAACCTGCGGCGGCCCGGCGGGATTTTGCGGTCCGGCGGCGATGAACATCGTGAACGCGACGCCGATGACGGCGCCTGCGGCGAATGCGCCCTTTCGGGACCCTGATTTCGGCGCGCTCATGGTGCGCGTAAGCAACACGAGCACGATGAACGGCCAGGGCATCGTGACCGACTCATCGAGCGAGGCGAATGAGATGGGGCTTGAAAATAGCGCGCTGGGTTCGCATGGCGGCCACTATTTTGCGATTTATTCCACCGGCGGCTGGACGATTCCCGGCTGGATTGATGATGCGACGATGAACATCACGCTGCTGCCCACAATGAGCGCGCTGGGCACGGTCAGCTTTTCATTTACGAATCCGAATCTCTTTTTCAGCAGCTCGCAAACAAAGCTGCTCTCGTATAATCTCGCAACCAAAACACAGACCACACTCTTTGACTTTGCGACGTGCCCAAACAATCCTACGACGACGCTGGGCTATTACGGTTCCATCTCACAGAGCGGCGACGATTCGGTTTTCGCGTATTACTATGGCGGCGCCGCGCAGGGCGCCACCACGACAGCTTACGCCTATAACGCCGCCACCGGCGCCTGTTATTGGTATGACGTGACGACCGGCATGGTGGGCGGAACGGGAATGGCAAGCGCCGCCGCGAGCGTGGGCGCAACGAATCTGAATATTCACAACGCCCGCATTTCGCTCGATGGGCAGTGGCTGCGCGTGGACGCGCAGCAGAACGATAACGCCTATTTCTGGAAGATCGGGACGACGACGGTGGTGATGAACAACGTGAGCGGGCATCAATGCCTGGGCTATGTCTGGATGGCTTTCGATCCCAACAACAACGATGAGGCGCAATTGATGGGATCGCCGATAGCTAATCTGCCACTCGAGAGCATCTGGAATGCTACCTCGTTTGTTTCGCCGCTGCCCACGCCAGCCGCGTTTACGGATTCTCACTGGTCATGGAACGACGCGAGCGCGAACGCGATGATGCCGATCTGCGGTTCAATCGATGGCGACAGCGCAACTTATCTGCGCGCCTACAGCGGCGAGATCATCTGCGCCTCAACCGACGGCTCGCATGTGACCTGGCGCTTTGCGCATCATCGCGCCACTGGAAGGGCCTTCTGGCAGACGCCGCGCGGAAATGTCTCGCCCGATGGCAAGTTCTTTATCTTTACGAGCGACTGGGACGGTCAACTGGGGTCGCGGGAAGACGTGTTCATCGTGAACCTCAGCAACATTCAGTTTGCCGCGCGGAATCCCAGCATTACGTTCTATTAAAGCAGGAGGAGCCATGGCAACGAAAAAAGAAGCAGATGGCGAGCATCCGAGTTCACACTATCTCGTGGTGGAGGATCCGAATGAGCCCTCGAAATGGCATTTGCGGGTTCGGGATACCAATGGAAAGCCGGATCACCGACTGATGGGCGCGGCCTGGGCTGCGCTGCACGGAGGCTATCGCGGAAACAAATATGAGGGTCCCAATAAGGAGGAGGCTATCTCGAAATTAAAGAGCATGTATCGCAGTGAGGGGATGGAGCTTCCAAGCGATACATCCAGCGAGCAGCCGCGCCTCGTCTTCATGCTGCGTGATGCCTCCGGATCGGCGGTGAAGATCCCCATCGCCGTCACGGGCGCCTGGTCGAAGGGCGCGCGAAAATTCTCCATCACCCTGGACCACCTGCGGCAGATGGCAGCAAACTTTCGCAAGCGCAAAAACGGCGAGGTCAACGTCGATTACGAGCATGCCAGCGAAATGCCTGAAGTCGCCAAGGGCGATGCCGTCCCGAGTGCGGGGCGTGCCGTCGAAATTGAAGGGCCAGAGCGTTACACCGACAGCGATGGCGTCGAACGCTGGATTTTGTGGGGACGTTACGAGCCCACCGAACGAGCGCGCGCTCTGATCCAGAACCGGGAGTATCGCTGGATATCTCCCGCCATCGATTTTTCAGCCATTAACAAGGAAACGGGAGAAGAACAGGGCGCAACGCTCACCAGCATCGCATTGACGAATCGGCCATTCCTGGAAGAGCTCCCTGAAGTGCATCTGAGCGACCGAGGTTTCCGGCTGATGGATGCACAGTCCGTGCATGTGGATTCAAACATCTCAAAACAACCCGCTTCGGCGGTGAAGGAGAAAACCATGAAGCGTTTTAAGGTGAAGAAACTCGCCGATGGCGAGCACAAGGGCCAGTATGGCGTGTTTGATGACGAGGGCATGGTGGGCCTGGCCGAGGTCGACATCGACGAAAACGACAAGACCAAAGCGTCGGAAGCCATGCTGAAGGAAATTGGAGTCCAGAGCTTCAGTGAAGCGCAGATGCTGATCGAGCGCGGTAAAGCCGTGAACGCCGAAGCGCAACTGCTTGCTGAAACTGTGAACGAGAAGGGCCGGATTGATGTCTCTAAGCTCGATGCACTTCTCGACTCAGGACGCATCAAGCCGAGCGCGATGCGGCGCGCGCTGGAAGCGGAAGAGCGCGCGCGTGCTGCATTTGCAGCGGGAAAAATTCATCCGCAGGAGTTACAGCGGGCCACGAGGCTGTGCCTGAGCGATGGCGAAGCGTTTAAGGCATTTGTGGAAGGCGCAAAGCCGTTCGTGGACACCGAGACGCGAGGGGCGACGGCGCCGCCTGATCGCGGTGCCGCAACCATTCGTCTTAATGAATTGATCGAAAAGCGCATGAAGGATGCAAATGAAGATCGAGCGGTGGCAGAGCTGAACGTGATCCGCACCCGGGAGGGCTTAACTCTCTGGGAAGAAGCGCGGAAGGAAATGATGGAGTCTGAAACTGCCCGCTAGGGCAGGCGGTTCGATTGGTTCGTCGAGTCGTTGATTCGATGAGCCAACGGCAAAGCGAATCAATCAACGGAGGAGATATGGCAGGAGAAATCGACTATGGATACACCTACGACACGAATACGGTGCAGGTCGGGAAGTTTAGTGTCGTGAAGCCGAGCTCCGTAAACTACAAAGACGGTTTTGTGCTTCCGGCAGCCAAAAACGATGTGGTGCTCGGCGTCCTGCAGGATGGCATCTATCCGCATGGCGGCAGTGACTTCCAAAAAGGCATTTATACAAACGTCTCGCAGCAGGCATGGCCTTCGAACGTCACACCGTCATCGCCACAGGGTCAGAAGCGTCCTGTTCGCGTTTTTGGACGAGCGCAGTGCATCGCTGCAGGCGCTTGCACCCGTGGCGACCGGGCGATCATCGCCAACAACCTGGGCCAGGTTGAAGACGTGGATGCCGACTCTGCAATTACGGCCGGCACAGCGATTAACGTGGTGGGGATTTTCGACACGTCGTGCTCAAACGCGGGCGATGTTGTTTACGTGCTCGTGAATCCGCACAAAGAGGTGAAATAAGGCGGCGGCGCGTCCCGCTGCATGTTCGTAAGTCTTCGCCGCGCGCTGGTTGGCGCGAATAAGCGAACGGCGATGCGCGGTGGTTAGGAACCGCCGCTACAGGTGGAGGAAATATGGATAAGCAAATTGTCCATGTGGATACGCTCGACACACGGATCAGTGTGGCGTATCAACAGCGGAAGTTTGTGGCCGACCAGGTTTTTCCTGTCGTCGCCACAAAAAACCTGAGCGGAAAATTTGCCAGATACTCCAAGCAAAGCTTCCGCGCGGTGATTGACTCGGTGGATCAGGGCGGCTATCCCCGGCGCTATTCGCTGTCGATGGAGCCGTATGGCTTTTTCGACGCGAAGGGGCACGCGGTGGAGGTGTTTTTGAAGGATGCTGTACGCGACAACGCGGATAATCCGGCTGAGGTCGATATCCAGCACCGCAACTTTGTGCAGGGTCTGATTGCCCTGGCAAGAGAAATCGAATTGATCAATCTGATCAACACGACGAACATCACGCAAAACACCACGCTTTCCGGTACATCACAGTGGTCGAATTCGTCCAGCGATCCGATTGCTGCGATTCTGGCTCAAGTGGAAACTATCCAACAGGCAACAGGTGTTGGGCCGGAAAACATGAAGCTTCTCCTGCCGCGTCCGGTATGGCGAGCCATCAAGACTAATCCCACGGTTCGCGATTACATTAAATACACCCAGAACCTGCTGGAGAAGCCCATCGAAGCGCAGAATCTGGCGAACGCGCTGGGCATCAAGCAGGTGATTGTGGCCGACAACATCGGCCTGACCTCGCCCGAAGGCGAGACGGACGCAATGGCCTACAACTGGCCGGGACAGCCCGGTGCATCCATTGCGCTGCTATTCTACAGCACCGGAGCTCCAGCACCGCTGACGCCTAACTTCGGCTACATTTTCCGTCCGACAAGCCAATACTTTCCGCTGCGGATGGTGAGGGATGAGCACGCGCGTGGCACGATCTTTATCAGTGAGGAGTACCGGGACACCGTGCTGGTTGAGCCGAATGCGGCGTTTCTGTGGAACAACCCGATTTAACGGATTGAGCCATCGAGTTGCGGGTCGAGCGACTCGATGGCTCAACGACTGTCGAAATGTCTGATCCTGGAGGAATGATGGGCAAAAAAGACGTGACCCCCGAAAATTCTGACGTGACCTCCGAGAGCGTTGAAGTTGAACTGTTGCATCCGATCACTCATGACTTTCAGGAGTTCTCGCGCGGCGTGCATAAAGTGGCAAAAGAACTCGCTGATGTGTTTCTGAAAGCCAGGGATGCCATCACGGGCAAGGCGCTGGCTCAGCAGCCACGGACCAGTGATGCGCCCAGGGGCACCGTGAGTGAGGCCGCAGACTCTCCCCGCAGACTGGGCACTCACGAGGACTGAGTCGCTGAGAGAATTCAGCCATGGGCTACTGTCAGATCACGGATGTGGTGAGCGAGTTTCCGCGATTCGTGCGCAACGCGCCGAACTCTGTTCAGGATACACAGATTCAGGCGTGGATCGACCAGGGCGCGGCGCGCATCCGCGCGGCGCTGATGCAGCGAGGAATCGATCCCTCCGTGATGACGCTCTCGACGGATCAATCAAACTGGCTGTCGTCGCTGAATGAGGACTGGGCGGCGTCGAAGCTGGCCGCAGTGCTTGAAGCGAATATTTCTCTACAGCCGGGAGAGGTGAGCGTCGCGCAGCAGCGGAGGCGGTCATTTGAGTCCGTGCTCGGCGATATCAAGCTAGGTCGATATGACGCATTCTGGAGCATTCAATCGCGCCTCGCCAACTCCATTGCTGGCGCCGAAGCGGATAGGACAACCCCGCACGAGCGTGGAGAAAATCGCAGCTTCGGAAAGAATCAGGCGTACTGATGCCGTTCGACTTTCAATTTCAAATCGAGTGGGAGTACGGGGAGAGACGCGGCAAGGACGTTCTCGCCAATTTCGTCCTCCATCGTTTTTCGAATGCGATCGGCAACTGGACGCCGGCGTTCCGAATGATCGCCGACGATATTCTTGAATATGCTGTTGAGCGGCAATTTGAGAGTGAGGGAAGCGCGGGAGGAGAAAGCTGGCAGGCGCTTGCGCCCTCGACGCTTGCGCGCATTGGGCGCGACCAAGAGCACGCATTCATCCTCTACCGTTCGGGAATGCTGGCGAAAAGCTTTCGCAAGGATGAGCCGATGCATCACCAGGAAATTGAGCCGAAGCGCATGGCTTGGGGCTCGGACGTGCCGTACGCGCTGTTTCATCAGACGGGCACTGGAAAAGGATTTAGCAAAAGCCGAGTCACAACAGGCAAAGGGACGGGCCGCGGAATGCCCATGAGAAAGGTTCTGGTGATCACGCCGGAAACGCGCGCGCAGATTGAATCGACGCTGCTCGGTCGCGGCGCGCAGATTGCCAGACAAATCGGTTTTGCAGTGACCGGAGATCGCGGACTGTCTGCGCTGGAGGCGAGGCAGATTGGCGAAGCGATGCTGGGAGACTGATGAGTTGGACACCGTACTTCAGCGCGCAGTTCACGAAGCCTCTGATTCGTCAGCTTATTGCGATTATCTACCGTGATATGCCTTCAGCCCTGGCACTGATGAATCCGAGCTATGCATCATTTCAGGAATGGGACCTGGCCGAGCAGCCCGTCATTAATTTTCCGGCACTGCTGATTATTCCGCGCGAGGTCCAATTCGACGAGCAGCAGCCGTTTAACCGCGCTCAGACGATTCAGATTGCGTTAGGAATTGCGGTGGCCCACCAGGATCCGAATGCAGTTGCCGAGATATTGCAGGATTATGTGCGAGCAGTAGACCAGGTGCTGGAGACCTCGTGGATGTCAACATCCTCGGACTTCAGCCTGACGACACTACCACTTCCGTCGCCGCCATTCGCGGTAGGGACATTGGCTCCGGGCTTGCCGGGTGGAACCGTTAAGGAGGTTCACATCATCGCGCACACGTACGATGAGCTGCGCCAGCGAGCGCAGGGTCTCTTCGCCAAAGCAGCGACGATTAATCTGAAAGTAATGCTTCAGGAAACATGAAGTACATGGAGGCTGTATGGTACAAGCGGTTGATCGCACCAAGATTCATCAGGGACCAGGAAACTTGTGGCTCGGATGTGCCGTGCCCGCCCCAGGGGCACGACTCGAAATAGACGCATTTGGCAACCCGACACAGACCGGAGTGGTGGCGGCGCCTGCGGCGCCTGTACTCTCGTCCATCGCAGGCGGAACGTTGTCAGCCACGACCTATTACGTGGTGATCACGCTCATTGCACCGGTCGGAGAGACAACACCCTCGCCGGAAGTATCACTTGCTGTCGCGGCGGACAACGAGTTAATCGTGCAGTCTCCGCCGCCCACGCCCGGGGCGATCGGATGGAACGTTTATATTTCGAGCACGGCAGGGTCCGAAAAGCTCCAGAACTCTACGGTGATTCCCATCGGCCAGAATTGGACGCAGACCACGGCTCTTTCAACGACGACGGCTTCTCCGCCAATTACCAATACGACCACCGCGCTCTATGGCGGCGGCATCGAAGGCGCAACCACCTTCGGGATTGTGCCGAAGATTGCCGAGATCAAGGCGGACCAGGTGTTTGGACCTATCGATGCTCGCCCCACCGATGCGGCAGCGAGTATTGAGGTGACGTTGCTCGAGACAGACCTGCAGAAACTTGCGTTTCTGATCAGTGGGTCCGCATACCTTACGGGAACCGATACGACGCTGCCGCCAGGATTCGAGAGCTACGAGCAGCTGACGTATGGTGGCCTGTTTGCCATCCCGAACTGGTCCATTGCGGTGATTTCGCCCCGCGTGAATTACCCCGGGAAGTTCGTGGTGAGCCAGCTCTACCAGGCGTACGTGAGCAAGGAGCCGTCGCTCGCCTTCTCGAAGGAGAAGCCGACGACCGCGAAGGTCACGTTTAGCGGCATCGCGCTTCCCTCGCGGCCGGCGGGCGATCAACTGGGCACGATCTGGCGGCAGCTTTAAAAATCCGTGATGAGTGATGAGTGATGAGTGACGAACAAAACAATCATCTGGCTACGGCGGCAGATTTTAAACTGGTGCAGGAAGTGGAACGTCCCGTTGAGCGTATTACCTTGCCGAAACTCGGCAAAGCGGTTTTGCTACGACGCCCGACGGCGAGGTGGTTTATCTATCGTGGTCAATTTCCAGCCGTGCTTGCCGCGAAGATGGCGGGACAGGATGATCAACAGCGCAGCGTTGACGATCTGCACCGAATTGCAAAATGGGTCGTCGATCTACTGGGCGAGGTGATGGTGCAGCCTCGAGTGTCGTTGTCGCCAGGACCGGGCGAGATTTCGCCCGACATGATTTGTGACGACGATCTGAATTTTATTATCAAGTGGTCTCTAGGCGTGGTCGCCTCGGATGGTGGCGACCTCTCGTCGTTTCGCGATCAGTGATAACCTGCTTCTCCTCGCACGAGTTGCGGAGAAGTGGCACTGCCGTCCCAGTGATCTGTTGAACAGCTCGATGTGGGACTTCCAGATTGACGTGGCAGCGGCCGTGGCGATTTGGAAATCCCGTCCAAAGGCCTGGGACGGCGCAGACGATGTTATTGAGTGGTGAATGGGCGCTTGGGAGCGCGCAGCCACTGAATAACTCCCGCGAGGTAGATGGCCATTCCCATCGGCATCAGCATTGCAGCATCGTGGATGAGGGCGATGAGGTGCAACTCGGCATCCGCCGCGACAAGCAGCAGCGCCATCGAAATCATCACGCCGCCAGCCTTGCGCGTGATCGAGGCACGCCGGGAAGCTGCACAATAGATGCAGCGTCGCGATCGCTCTGAAATTTCTGCCGTACAGTCAGCGCATGTCATGACTTCATTCTAAGGCCCTCAACACCCGAACGCAAGAAAGCTTATGGCAGACAACGACAACGTCCTGAGTTTGATATTTCGTATCGCCGCTCATCCTGAGGAAGCGATTGAGGCTCTGCAGGAATTCCACGAGAAGGCTGGTGAATCTCTCTCGGAAGTAGGGAAGGCTGCCGAGACAACGCAGGGCACGATGCAGCAGCTAACCGGTTTCATCAGGTCGCACCTGATTTTTTCAGTTGATGAGTTCGTTCGCTTGACGCACTCAGCTTTGGAGGCCGCGAAATCGGCAGCGGAATTTGGCGAGCAGGTGGCGAATCTTTCAGAAGCCACCGGGATTGGAGCACGGCAGATTTCCGGCCTTGAATTCGCCGTGAAGCAAACCGGCCTTCATACAGATATTCTGGATCGCGCCCTGCGACAGTTGGCGCGCAACATCTCGCCCCTGGCATCCTCGGGCAGTGAGGGCGCCAAGGCGTTGCAGGCCCTCGGCATTTCAATCACCGATGCGAGCGGCCATATGAAGCCGCTGCATGAATTGCTGCTGGAAGTGTCCGATGCTTTCCATTCTCATCGCGATTCCGCTGAAAAAGCGGCGGCGGCGCAGGCCCTCTTTGGGCGCTCAGGCGCGGAGATGATTCCGCTGCTGGATCGCGGACGCGCCGGCATTCTGGCGATGGAAAAGGCCGCGAATGACCTGGGTGTGACGCTTTCTGACGAGGACGCTCGCCGTTTGCGCGAGATGAACGAGGAGTTGAAACTCAACGAAGCCCGTCTGAAGGGAGTTGAACTGAGCATCAGCGAATTCCTTTTGCCAACCTTTGTGCGTCTGGCAAACCTGCTGACGTTCAACAAGGACTCCTGGCGCATTTGGGGGCTGAATATCGAAGCGGTCTTCTACGGATTGCGGGGTGAAATCGAGAATTTTGTTTCGTTCCTGTTGAGTCGTATTCCTGGGATTGGGAAGCTGCTGGCTGGAACCTCGGTCGATTTTGCGGCTGCCGCGCAAGAGGATATCCAGCAGATGCACAACCTCGAAACCGAGACCTTGCTGATTCAGCAGCATTATGACGATCTCCTGAAGGCTTTTGAGGGTGGCGAAAAGGGCAAGGAGTCACTGTCGCTGCCCTTTCTGGCTGGCGCTAAAGCCGCGAAGAGTCATGCTGATGCGCTCACCCAAATGCTGACTCGAGAAAAAGAGGATCTGCAATCGTTCAACGACTCTCTAGAGCCCTCGCTGCGACGCATTGATCTTGCCTATCAGCGGCAGGTGGATGCCGCACGAAAAGCGATTGAGGCAGACCGCGAGCAACTGCGCGAGAAGAAAATCACCATCACCGAGGAACAGCGCGAAGAGCAGGAGTACTCCGAGTTTCTGGATGCAGCCATCAAGCTACGCGATGCGAAGTGGAACGAGGAGCTCCGAAAGATCGAAGAACGCCTCCAAATGATTGCAGCGGAAATCGCTCAGCGCCGCCAGCAGGCCGAGCAGGAACTGCAAAAACAGATTGCGCAGCAGGCGCCCCAGGGGCCGGAAGAAAACATCTTCAGCGGCCAGGCAGCGGGCCTGACCGGAATATTTGCACAAATGGCGAATACAACAGTTCCAGCAGTGACGCGTGAGGCTGCCGCCATTGAAAGTCTAAAAAACGCCCTGCTTGGATTGCCTCCCGTGCTGACGGATGTTGCGCAGAAGCATGAACTCATGGCTGGCATGTCGCAGCATTTCGCCGATGCGATGGGCGCGAACATCGCGCAGGCCATTGT
>Ga0209810_1001822_pt1 | contig 29145 bp, 25 predicted proteins | sample Coa_R1_7_FD_187159 | JGI IMG/M metagenome (GOLD analysis project Ga0209810, IMG submission 187159) | Surface soil microbial communities from Centralia Pennsylvania, which are recovering from an underground coalmine fire - Coalmine... | ecosystem: Environmental > Terrestrial > Soil > Unclassified... | reverse complement strand
TCGCCGACCGGCATACTTCCGGGAGGCCCGGCCGGGGGCTGACCGGTCGGATATTCCATCTCATAGGGGGTGGAATTCAAGCCGCCGCTCCCCGCTTTATTGATCACTTTGCCGAGGGAAATCGTGCCGTCGTGACAAGAGAGACAAAGTCGCGAGTATCCTGTGGGGTGGCCAGGGTCGTTTGGTTTCGCCTCGAATGATTTGCTCCAGACCTGATCATACATCTGGTAATGGGCTGGAGAGAGGTTCCGGTTCCAGATCGGCGCCCGGAACTTCACCGCCTCTTGGTTTGCGCCGTGCGGTGTGTGGCAGAAAACACAAACCTCGCTGGTTCCGTTCGGACCGGCGACCGATTTGATATTTCGCTCCACATCTGGACTGAAGAGGTGTTGAAAAAGAGCTGGATCTGGGATCGGATTCGCTGAGAGATTGTGCTTGGTGTTGCGGACATCCTCATTGAACGGCTCGAACGTCGGCTGTGCAACGGAAAGGCTCCGGAAGGGAATTCCGAGAAAAGATAATATCACCGTCCCCAACACAAAGAGGAAAATGACCAATAATCCCCAGACAGCGATGTTTGACCTGAATCTTCCTCTCATCAAAGCCGCTTCTCCGACCCGGCAAACAATATAATAACCGCTCTTTCTTTTGTCAATATGAGAACCTCTTTGGAGCAAAGAAAACCGACCTGCCCCCCTTAACTTGCCTTATCAGGAGGAAGGTCCTGTCCCTCCAACAATTGAAACACCTGAACCCGTTGATTGTATGAATCGGAGACATAAATTCGTCCTTGTCGATCAACAGCAATCCCGGAAGGAAGCCAGAAAAATCCCGGCTCCACCCCCGACTTCCCGAAATGGAGGAGAAGCTCTCCGGATGAATCGAAGATCTGAACAGTATCATAAAGTGTATCAACCACGTAGAGATGATTCGCCCGATCGACCGCAACGCCCTTCGGTCTGGAAAATTGGCCGAGTGTCGAGCCAAGGCTCCCAACTTGCGATAGAAATACTCCGTCCGGACCGAAGATCTGCACTCTGAAATTAAGTGAATCGGAGATATAAAGCCGGCCCACTCCATCAACGGCGGCATACGTTGGAAAATTCAATTCCCCCGGTCCAGTTCCCCTCTTTCCGAGCGTCCCCTTCTTTTCCCCCGCCAGATTGTAAATGATGACCTGATGCCCCATTGTATCGACGACGTAGAGCCGCTCGCGCGATCGGTCGATGGCAATGCCGGAGATTCGCTGCATCTCTCCGTCCCGACCGATGACCCGGACCGAATCCCCTTTCGGGCTGAAGACAAAAACCCGATTCAATTCGGTATCGCAGACATAAACCCGCTTCTCCCCATCGACCGCAACTCCGATTGGATTTTGCAGCCGCTCATAGGGAGGAGGCAGTTGATAATATTGCCAATACTCGTGGCGCTTCTCATTGAAAAAATGAACGACCTGCAGTCCCGAATCGGCGATATAGACCCCTCCCTCTTCATCGACTGCAATCCCCGATGGGCGTATCAGGTGGGGAGGGTCTTTCTCTCCAAAGATGAATCGAATGACCTTCTTAAACCAGGAAGGTTGCACCCCGACATCTTTCGGCTCAGCGAGGTTTTGAACAAAGGTGATTTTCGGCGGGTCGGGCGGCTCCGGCCAAAAGATCGTCGGCCGCTTCTCCACCGGCGCCTCCGCACACGCGACCAATCCAAGCAGGACGATCCAAATCAGGGCTGTTTGCACTGTTTTGGGTTTTCGCTGTTCCTGCCTCACATCCCTCCCGGTCATCAAAACACCCTCGTTGCCCGTGCAAACATCGTTTGGCTGTTGTAACGAACTCCCGAAGAGTTGTCATTCGCCCAACGATAGTCGAGGTTAAAGATGAACTTGCCGATCTGGTACATCAACGCACCGGTCAATTCGAGTGTGTCCCGGTCGAGGGAGGCGGTTCCCGTTCCGTTTCCATTCCCGCTTCCGCGTTGGTGGCTGTCGCGCGCGCCGGCGGTGAGATTGGCGTTTCCAAGATAGAAGTTCCAGCGAATCTCTTCAAAGAAGATATCCGAGTCCAAATAAAATCCTTCCGGATAATTTTGCCGCGTCCATCCGGCCCCCAGGACTCCCCCTCCCAGGAAAAAGTAATTTCCCTGAAGATCGATCATGAAGGTGTTCCCATCCGGCCCGAAGCCGCGGATCCGGGTGAGACTGGAAGCGGCCTGCAATAAGAGACTATCGTCTCTGAAAATGATTCCGCGGAAATAACTGCTGTCGACGTTGACTTGAAAGACGTGAGAGGTCTGATCGTCTTGCGGCTGAACGGTTTGGCTGTTTCGATTGATCGTATTGAAGGTATATCCCAAGGCAATATGAACGAATCGGACCTGTGTGTTCTCAATCCCCAGCGTGATGGTGTTCATCAGATCTTTCAACTTGTCCTTGCCCGGCTCTCCCAGATTGTCGCGGGAGGTATCGGCCGTGCCGTAGCTCAAGGCATAGCCGGCGGTATAACGGAGGATCTCAACCGAGCGGGTGTAATTCACGTAGCCGCGATACCGCTGATAAAAAGAGGAGAGGTCGGCCCCGTTATTTCCCTCGCTCTTCGTCTCCCCGACCGAAGCGCCGAAACCGGTGCTCAATCCGAAAAAGGGACGATAATTGAGATTATAGTCGGCGAACGGAGAAGAGGTCTTCGTTCCGTTCACCTCGAATTCAAAATAACGCACGCTCGTCACCATGTCGAGCAGTTCGGTCGGACGGTATGAGCCGCTCCAGAACGCGTTCATCCGTTTTAGATTGACCGTATCGGGTGTCTCGGAATACTCGATCCGCGCGTGCGTATCCCAATATACACTCGGAGTATAGAAAAGGGAGGCGCCGATCCCCCGCTCTTGAGCGAAGGTAAACCCCGGCGGGTTCACCCCGCCGACATTTGCATAGCGAATAAAGGTACTCAACGAGAGGGCTTGGGCCAGACGGCTTTCGGTGTTGAGGTTCACCCCTTGTCCATGGATCGTATCGACCTCTCCGTTCTCCCGCGCCACATCGGTTTGATTGAATTGATAACGTCCGGTGACCGTCGTCTCCCCGATTCGACCGCTCGATTCGGCATCGAAGTAGCGGCTGAGCTGATTTGGAAAGCGATTCGGATCGTTCGCCTTCAACTCCGATTGGTTGAATGAGAGGGTCAGGCGCGGAAGCCGGGGGACGGAAAGAGACCAATTGGCGCCGTAGGTCGTGACCGTGTCCTTCACAATGGTATCCGGCTCATTGGAACGGGTGACCCGTTGGGCATAAAAGCTGAGCGGGGAGACATACGGAAAGAGATTGAACGCAAGAGAGTAATCAGTGAATTTAAAATTCTGATCCGGAAAATCCCCTTTCGATTTTGTATCCTGGCTGAGATATGTTCCATTGAAAGACCAGGTCCCCAGACGCGGATCGAGCAGCTCTCCGTAATTGCTGAGGCTGTAACGCTGCTGCAAAAAGCTGGTTTTCGAAACGATCTCTTGATTCTCCACGGAGTTCTGTGTGGTTCGGGTATAACCGTAAGTCAGATCGACGCTTCCTCCGAGATTGAAGAACGCCCCCTCTGCCCGGGAGGGGAGAGTGACCATCGGGAGGGAAAAAAGAAAAGAGAGCATTCCGATCCAAAGACAGCGTTTCTTCTCCAAACGGAGCGTTCCTCCCCCCAGGTGTTCCGCTCAGGCGATCCCCTCCGACCGCCTTCATTATGGGCGGATATGGCCCGCCCATCCCCCTAGTAAATTTTAATTTCTGATCTCTTCCGAACCCCTTCCAACCATTTCTGTTTCCCCGCTTCATCCGACGGGGAGATTGTATTCCACATCTTGCGGACCAGGATAAATCGGCGAACCCCTTGCTTGATCTCATCAAGTGTCAGGCCGTCGCGAACCAGCGCCGCTTCAAAATCGCGCTCCGCCGGAAAACGCTTCCGGATCCGATCAACCTCCGCATCGATCTCCGCCGGCGTGCTCTCCTCACCCTGCTTCACCGCTTCTTGATAAATCAACTCCTCGTCGATGAGCCGCTCCAACATTTCTTTTCGCAAGCTCATCATCCTTGAAGGAGAGAGCTCCTTATGACCGATCTGACGGAGATAGTTTCGAACCTCTCTTTCAACGGAATTTGATGTAATCTGAACCCGGTTGACCTCTGCGACCGCCGTCGCTTCGGACCGGGCCGCGGTCACGGCGCCGGCAAGGAAACCGGCGACGCAGAGCGAAAAAACAAAATAATGTCTTCCTGCGCCGCGCCGCGCCTCTCTCAGTCCCCCCTGTTGCCCCCTTGATCCCTTCATTTTCTGTGACAGCTCAAACAGACCAGGCTTCCTGCATTCCGGTCTTGCGGATTGGCCCCCGGCATCGACGCCATTCTCAGAAAGAGATTGTTATTAATCGTCTGAGGATTGATCGGCTCCGAAAGCGCCGGCTGCCCGCTCGGCCGGCTCGCTTCATGCGGATTATGACAAGAAGCGCATTCGATGTAGGGGGCATCGGGACGGTTCGGATCGGTCGGATAGGCCCGAATTCGATCGCGCTTATCCAACGGCAAAAAGGCGCCGTTCGGATTTCGATCGATCCACATGACACTCCCGCTCCCCGGAATGCGTCCCCCTTTCGAAGAGATATTCGTCAGAATTTCCCGAAACTGCGGATCGGTTCTGGGAATCTCCATGCTGATCGGATGATCATCCCGCAGATCAACCCCCAGATTTGGAAACGGCTCGGCTCCCAGCGACGCATTGGGACCTCCCCCCAGGGCATCAAAGAAGACAAATCCTCTCTCCGTGCTGTCCCGGCGTCCCTCTCGAAAGCTGTTGGTGGAATCGACCGCCGGCCCGATGAAGGTCATCCCGACACTTCCTCCCGCGCCATTGAAATTTCGATTGGTCGGAAAGTATCCCCCCGATCCGGAGCTATTGATCAGGGCGTCAAATGCCACCGCGCCATCGTGGCAGGAGAGACAGGCCAGCGAGACCCCTTTCGGTTTCCCAGGCGCGCCGAGCATATCTTGTCCGTCGAAATTGGGGCTGGTGTAAGGGTTGAAAGACATCGGGTCGGGGAGGCGACGATTCCAAAGCGGCGCAATGCCGGCCACCCCGCCGACCTGGGGCCGTCCGCCATGCGGCGTGTGGCAGAAGATGCAGACCTCCTCGTTCAACCGAATGTCTCCTTCAATCCCGCGCACCTCCGGGTTGCGCGCCCCGCGAAGCGAGGTCAATTCCCCCGCCTTGAGGTCGCTCCCTTCGCGCGCGGCGATATCCGGGTTCACGGCGAGATTGTGCTTGGTGTGCCGAACATCTTCAAACGCGAAAACATTTAAAAGCGATAGAACCGATCCGGTCAGCGTCAAAACAATGAGGATCAGATTCCGCCTCCGCGAAGAGAGGCCGAGTTGAAGCGCGCGTCCGATCCACTTCGGGATCATCCTCTGCCGGTCAGAGGATTCGCGACGGATGATCATGAGGGAGATCCTTCCGGTTTCTCATTTTTTTCTTTCGGACCGACATACTGAAAGATATTTATCCGATGATTGTACTGATCGGCGATGTAAATCCGGTCTTGATCATCGATGGAGAGCCCGGCGGGAAGCCAAAACTGGCCGTTCTTGCTTCCAAATTCTCCGAAGAAGAGAAGAAGCTGTCCCTCCGGATTGAAGATTTGAACATTGTTGAAGCGCGAATCGACGACATAAATATGCCCTTGCGAATCGACGCCGATCCCTTTTGGAAGGGAGAACTGACCGAAACCGGTCCCGATGCTTCCGAACTTGGATAGAAATTTTCCGTCGGCATCAAAAATCTGGACTCGGAAGTTCATGTCGGTGACATACACTTTTCCGGCCGCATCGATGAAGAGATTCGCGGGAAAGTTAAATTCGCCATCCTCCGCGCCCCGCTTCCCAAACTCAAAGAGGAAATTCCCTTCGAAGTCGTAAACAAAAATCTGATGCTTCCGGGTGTCGGCGATATAGATCCGCTTCAACGCATCGTTCACGGCCACCCCGACCGGCCGATCGAGACGATTCAGATCGCCGACCGCCAAAAGAAACTGCCCTTCCCGATCGTAGACGAGACATTTTCGAAGGACGGTGTCGGTCACATAGACCCGCCCGCTCTTATCGACGGCGACCCCCATCGGGGCGGCCAGCGCCCCCGGACCATCCACCCCGATCATGGAGAAACGATTCTGCAGGGTGTCGAAGACCAACACTTTTCTCCAACCGGAGTCGGCCACATAGATGCGACCTTCCGATGTCGCAAAAACACTATACGGCTTGACCAGCTTGGCCCCTCCGGAGGACTGGCCGAAGAGGGTCCCTTTGACGCGCTCTCCCCATCCTTTTTTCTCGACATCCTCGGAAGAATCGATGCTCTTCAGAAATTTAATCCGGGCCGTTTCAGGAGGCGCCGGCCAGACAAGGCCTTGATCGGCCGTCTGGACCTTTCGACTGCAACCGACCGCAATGAAGAGCAACAACAAGAGGGGGAACGCGTTTCGCATTTTATTTCCTTTTGATTTAAAAATCCAAAAACCCAAACAGGTCCTCCTCTATTTCTGATGACAGGTCAGGCAGAGAGCGCTCCCCCGATTGGAGGCCCTTAAAAAGGGATCTCGCCCCTGTAAATTTTTCTCATCCGGACTATGAATATCGTGGCAGGAAGCGCATTGAACCTTATCTCCTTCGAATGTCTGAACTCCGTTCGGGAACATCCGCCCTCCGTCCGGCTTTAAGATCGTCGGCTGATTGAATTGCGGATCGATATCCAAGGAAGGGTAGATCATCGAAATCGCGTGATCATCCCGGAGGTCCTTCGTAAAATAACGGACCGTCGCATCATGGGCGCCGGAGAGACCGCCATAAGCCCCTTCAACGCGATTGTGGCACTTCGAGCAGGCGTCGCTCGCCGGCTCCCCTTCCAAGGTCATCCGATACCGCGCGCCGGTTTCGACGATGTCATGAAACTTCGGCGGCCTGAGGACCGAATCAACCGCCACCGACCCATCATGGCACGAGAGACAGGCGAGCGAAATCCCGTCGGGCGCCTTCGGGAGAACGGAATCGAAGTTGGGGCTGGAATACATCTGATAGCCCCGCTCCTGGGGAAGTTCCCGGTTCCAGAGCGGCGCATAACTGCTGCTGTTATGCGGCGTATGACAGTAGACGCACGCCTCGCGGTAATCGTTGAATGTTCCCCCCGTCATCGGGCCGCTCTCGTTCTGATATCCACGCCAGTTCAATGCGGAGAGATCATGCCGGGATCGGATGAGGGAGCCTCCTTTGGCCGAGGCGGAAACGAAGAGAATAAAACCGACGATTCCCAACAAGATGAAAATTTGAACTCTCTTAAAAATCATCCTGGCCGGACTCCCGACGCATCTCCATCTCATTCGGCAGGTCGGTTCTTATTGAGGTTTCACAAGGCAATCTGAGAGAAAACAGTTCTGCGGAATACGAATACGAAAAAGCCAAGCATAACTATAGTTTTTTTTACACTTTTGTCAAGAAAAAAATCGGAGAGCCAAGATAAAAGACCCTCTTATTCAGTCGGTTGAATGGGATGATTAAAAAATATTGACGAAAGAATAAAATTGATTGACAAAAGAAAACCGGTGTGATATTGAAGCGGTTGGATTCCACTTCGGCATGGATGAGGGGAGGGAAGATGAAAAGTGTTCGGATCGGCATCATACTCGGATTAGGCCTTCTACTCGCGTATATGTGGGGCGGAGATCGTGTCTCAGGCTACTACGGCGATATGGTCCTGAACAGCAAAGCGGAAAAACGAGGGATGCCCCCGGTAGTTTTCCCTCACTGGTACCATCGCGCAGAATTTAAATGCAAAGTCTGCCACCCCGCTATTTTTGAAATGCGATCGGGGGCGAATGATATCGATATGAAGAAGATTATCGTCGACGGGCAATTCTGCGGGAAGTGCCACAACGGAACGATTTCTTGGAAGCCGATCGACTGCGGCCGCTGTCACTCCGGAACACCGGGGATGACGACCGGCGTGCTCGAAGGTTTTCCAAGGTAGGGGCGTGTTGCAATACGCCCCTAACATGTAGATTGTTCTTTGCTTGACTCGAATTATTTGGGGAGGGTTTTCATGGCCTGGTTGAAAGAACGAAGAAGATATCTCTATGCCGGATGCTTGCTCATACTCCTTTCCCTCACAACGCTCTATGCTTGCATCCGACAAGCTAAGAGCGAGTCGGCCAATCCGACGGCCGCCCCGACTCCGGCGCCAGCCGCCGCGGCACCCGCAGCCCCCGCTCCTGCTCCGGCTCAGGCGCCAGCAGCGGCAACCCCTCCCATCCCGGTTCAAGCGCCGGCCCAGGCCAGAGAAAGAGATCTCTCCGCAGAACCGAATCTGATCGCCCCTCCCCCCGTGACGCGGCTTCCACAGTATGCCGATCCGACCCAACTCCCCGAACCGGGTCCTCCGTATAACAAAGAAAATTCAAACGGGGATGTTGTTTTAAAAAACTTCCCGACCGATGCCGTTGGAGCGGTTGATTGGGTGAAGGCCTTTAAAGAAAATCTGGTTAAACCGCACGAGTCGCTTGATCTGAACAAGCCCCCCGTTCCTCCTTTTATGTTTGACGTCGAAATCCCGGCGGTCGGCTCAATGCCGAATGTGATCTTTCCGCACTTCCCGCATACCTTCTGGTTGGATTGCGCCAATTGCCACCCCGGCATTTTCATGATGAAGAAGGGGGGCAATCCGATCTCAATGGTGAAGATCGTGAATGGAGAGTTCTGCGGACGCTGCCATGGCCGGGTGGCTTTCCCTCTCGCAAACTGCACCCGCTGCCACGTTAAGCCGAAGAGCTAGGAGAGAAGAAAGAGGAAGATGGCAAAAATAGAAATGCGATCTCCCTCACTTGGAGTCTTTCCCGACTCAATCCAGAAGGAGATCGACTGCTTGGTTCGCCTTACTTCCCTCATGTCCTAAGGAAACCGAAGGAAACCACGTCTTACCCGATTGATGCCGCATGTATTTAAATAAGCTGAATCCATCAATAAAAATCGGTCTGGGCGCAATGGCGCTGATTGCCCTCATGATCGGTCCCGCTCTGGCCGGGAAGAAAAGCGATAAGGAGCAGGAGCGACTGATCGGACCGGTGAAGACCGTTTTGATTGAAATGACGAAGATCTCAAACGAAGAGAGAAGATGGGTTGAGAGCCCCCGCATTCCGTGGCTCTCCAATACCTACGACCTCCAGGGGAACAAGATCCAGGAAGATCAGCTCTACGAAGATGTCTCTCTTAATTTCAAATCAATCTTCACTTATGATGCAAGCGGCAATTTGAAGGACGGGACTGAATACGACTACAAGGGATTCCCCACGTTTAAGTGGATCTACACTTTTCACCCCGAGTCGAATCAAGTTGAAGAGGTACGCAGCCAAGTCAACGGGGTCCTCTTCTCCAAATCGACATACACCTACGACAAAAATGGCAATCTGGTCGAAGAGATTCGACAGCAGGTCCATAGCACGAAAGATTTTAAATGGGTTTATCTCTATGATGAGGAAGGGAGAAAGGTCGAGGAGGATTTTTATCTGGTCCAGCCGCAGACCCTTCCCAACGAGCCGATCCGAGTGAGCACGCTCGATTTCAAAACGGTTTATCGCTACGATTCCAAGGGGAACCTGGCGGAGGAAACGCGCTTTGACGCCGCCGGAGCCGTTAAATTCAGAAAACAATATACCTACAAATTCGATTCCGTCGGAAATTGGATCTCGCAAACCGCCGAGGAGTGGATCACGCGATCGGGGAAACCGGCCCTTGAGCCGACCGGAGTAACGTATCGAACGATCCAGTACTACTCCCGTTGATTCTCGGAATCGATCGGAACGGATCGCGCTCAGGTGAAATCCTCCGCATCAAGAAATAATCACATCCCTCTTGGATACAACTCAAATCAATCGACATCATGAGGCTCACTGAATGAACCGAAGAACCATTCTGTTATCGATCTTCTTTTTTCTCCTCGCCCCCTTTCTCCTCCTCTTTCAACTCATGACTCCCCGTTCCACCTATTCGGCTCCCAATCCGCATGCCCCTCCAGAAGCGCTCTGGAATTACTTTACCCTCTTTTCGATCGTCCGCTCCTTGGCCGTAGAGGGGGATGTTCTTTGGGTAGGAACCTCGAACGGCCTTCTGAAGTATGACATGGCTCATGAGGACCAAAAAGTATACACGACCAAGGACGGGCTCCTCTCCAATATCATTCACACCGTCGCCGTCGATCCCAAAGGGAATAAATGGATCGGAACCTATGGCGGCGGATTAAGCAAGTTCGATGGAAAACAGTGGACCACCTACACCCCTTATGGAAGCGGCGCCACATCGACCTACGGAGAGGCATGGACCCGCTTTACCAGCGGCAAAGGACTGGGCGATCTTTGGGTATACGGCGTCCATTTTGATCCCAAGGGGATCATGTGGGTCGCTACTTGGAAAGGGGTCAGCCGATTCGATGGAAAATCGTTCCAGACTTACACCACCGATGACGGCCTGATCGACAAATGGGTTTACACCCTCGCGCAAGATCAAAAGGGAACTTTCTGGTTCGGCACTGAGGGGGGGGTCACCCGGTTCGATGGAAAGAGTTGGAAGAGTTGGACCAACAAGGAAGGGGTCGGCGCCGATGTGGCTCGGGTCAAGCCGCCGGAGGCCTCGGAGCTTCAGTTTGTTCCAAAACACCACCAGGGAGGGGAAAAACCGCTTGAATATAATCCCAATTATGTCGTCTCCTCTGTAATCGATTCGCAAAACCGACTCTGGGTCGGAACCCTCGGCGGGGGACTTTCACAATTTGACGGAAAAAAGTGGAAGAGCTACACGATCCAAGATGGTCTCTCCGGAAATATCGTTCATGCCCTCAAGATCGACGCGAAGGGGAATTTATGGATCGGAACCGAGGGGGGGGTCAGCCGATTCGACGGCCAGAAATTCGTCAACTTCACCCAAAAAGAAGGGCTCGGCGCAGTCTACGCGATCGCCATCGATCGCCAGGGAAACAAATGGTTCGGGACGTTCGGCGGGGTCACGCAATACCGGGGGGATTAGTAGTAGGGGGTCGGTAAAGACGGATTAAATGGAGATGGGGTAAGGGGTATATTTTTTACCCCTTATCCCTCTACCCCTCTAACCCCTTACCCCATCTCCCTCTATCCCCCTACGCTTCGCTTTAAGAAGGCCGTCCCACACTGGTGTAGCGGAAACCGAGGGCGGCCATTTTCTTCGGCTCGTAGACATTTCGGAGATCGATAAAAATCGGTGTTTTTAATTTTTTCTTGATCTGATCGAGATCGAGGTTCCGGAACGGATTCCATTCGGTCATCAAGATGATCGCATCCGATCCCTCCGCGACATCATATGGGTCGGCGACATAGACGACATCCTTGAGAACTTTTTTCGCCTCCTCCATCGAGGCCGGGTCATGGGCAATGATCTTGGCTCCGCGCTCTTGAAGCACACGAATGATGTAGACGGAAGGGGCCTCCCGCATGTCGTCGGTATTCGGTTTGAAGGCAAGGCCGAGCATTCCGAGTTGTTTTCCTTTCAGATCCCCCAATTCTTTCTCAATCTTGGCGACCATCCTCTCCTTCTGTCTTCGATTCACCTCGATCACGCTGTTGACGATCTTAAAGTCATAGCCGCTCTTCTGCGCAATCTGCGCCAGCGCGGAGACATCTTTGGGGAAGCAGGAGCCGCCGTAACCGGGACCGGGGTGCAAAAATTTCGAGCCGATCCGGCCGTCGAGTCCCATTCCCTTGGCGACCTGCTGAACATCGGCCCCGACCGCCTCACAGAGATTGGCAATCTCATTAATAAAAGAAATCTTCACCGCCAGGAAAGCGTTGGAGGCATACTTGATCATCTCGGCGGTCGGAACATCGGTAATCAGCATCGGCGTTTCGATCAGATAGAGCGGGCGATACAGGTCACGCATGATGGCGACCGCCTGCTGGCTGTTTGCTCCGATGACCACCCGGTTCGGCCGAAGGAAATCTTCAATCGCCGATCCCTCCCGTAAGAACTCCGGATTCGACACAATATCAAAATCAAAATGCTCCTTTTGACGGCCGCCGATGATGGAGCGAATCCGATCGCCGGTTCCGACCGGGACAGTGCTCTTGGTGACGACCACCTTATACCCGTTCATATGTTCGGCGATCGTCTCAGCAACCTTTTCAATATAGGAGAGATCCGCCGTTCCATCCCCTCGGTCCGGTGTTCCGACGGCAATAAAAATCACTAGCGCCCCTTGCACCGCCTCGACGGTATTCGTCGTAAAAGAGAGCCGCTTGTTCTGAACATTTTTCTTGACCAGCTCTTCGAGACCCGGCTCGTAGATCGGGATGATCCCCTTTTTGAGTGCGGCGATCTTCGATTCTTCCTTATCCACGCAGGTGACGTTCACGCCGAATTCCGCAAAACAAGCCCCGGTGACGAGGCCGACATAACCGGTGCCGATGACAGCGATATTCATAACTTCCCCCTTTTCGTTTCAAAAGAGTATACGAAAAAGCGCCCGGTTTGACAAGTCAAAGATTGGTGTCTCGATTACTTGTTCATTGACTCCACGCCGATAAAAGTGTAGGCTTAGTCCGTTTGAGCATGCACAAAGAGGGGAAACAGATGGGATCTTTGGAAGAATCGAGCGAAATCATTCGACGAACCATTCAAGAGAGCATCCAAGTTAAAGAGGGGATCGTCCGGAATATGATCCCGGAGATTGCTCAAGCGGCGGGTTGGATTGTCGAGGCATATCGCAACGGGGGAAAGCTGATTCTTTTCGGAAACGGCGGAAGCGCCGGCGACGCGCAGCACATCGCGGCGGAATTGGTCGGACGCTTCGAGCGGGAACGACGCGCCCTCCCCGCCATCGCACTGACGACCAACACATCGACCCTGACCGCTATCGGCAACGATTATGATTACAGCAAAATCTTCTCACGACAGGTCGAGGCGTGGGCTCAACCGGCCGATGTCGTCATCGGCATCAGCACCAGCGGGAACTCCCCCAATGTTCTGGAAGGAATCGCCGCCGCCAAAGCCAAGGGGGCAAAGACCATCGGGTTGACCGGCGAAAAGGGGGGAAAGCTCGCATCCCAAGCCGATCTCTGCCTCAAAGTTCCCTCAACGAGCACCGCCCGAATTCAAGAATCGCACATCATGATCGGCCATCTACTCTGCCTCCTGGTGGAACAGCAGATTTCTTAAAACAGGGGCCGGGGGCCAGGGGCCGGGGAAAGAACAAGTGATAGATGAAATTCGGGAAATCAATTCTTTCGTTTTCTTTGCGCTCTTACCGACCCCCGACCCCTGACCCCCGGTCCCCATCACTTCTATGTCCGGAACCCTCTACGTCGTCAGCACCCCCATTGGAAATCTGGAAGATATTACCCTGCGGGCGCTTCGCATCCTAAAGGAAGTGGCGATCATCGCCGCCGAGGATACCCGTCACACCCAAAAGCTCCTCTCCCATTTCGACATCCATACCACCCTCACCAGCTATCACGACTTCAACAAAGAGGAGAAAACGCCGGTCCTACTCTCCAAAATGGCGGAGGGGGCCTCGATTGCGATCGTCGCCGACGCCGGCACTCCGACCCTCTCCGATCCCGGCTTTTATCTGATTCGCGAGGCGATCCGCGCAGGCCTTCCCGTCAGCCCCATCCCCGGCCCCGCCGCCGCAATCGCCGCTCTCGCGGTTTCCGGTCTTCCGCCCGACCGGTTCGTCTTCGAAGGCTTTCTTCCGAAAAAGAAAGGAGCCCGCGCGAAAAGGCTGGAGCAGCTCCGCGCCGATCCGCGAACGCTGATCTTTTATGAATCCCCTTTTCGGATTATCGGACTGCTCGAGGAAATGAAGATCATCCTCGGAGACAGGCCGGTCGTGGTTGCACGGGAGATGACGAAGGTGTTCGAGGAGTTCATTCGAGGAAGTGTAACAGAGGTGCTGGAGAAGCTCGGGAAGAAGAGGGTGAAGGGGGAGATCACACTGGTCGTAGGGGGAAATCGAGAAGAAGATTAGAGCAGCGGACGAAGGACGAATTCTCCTCTCCAGTCCATCGCAGGCAATTCTTCAAATGGGCAAACCAAATAGGCGCTCTTTATCCCGCGGTCACTCGACAATTTTGTAGTGCGGCTTCATGGCTTTTTCCTTTCAACTTTAAAGCAGACCCTTGATCCAGCTTTCGGGTGACTTTGACTGAATCGTACCCTCTTTCACGAAGTTTCTCCGAAATTTCCTGCTGCTGCATCACCGGAGCTGCCAGCAAAATCTGCCAGGATGGCAGACTGACATAGATCGCCGCTCCGGCCTGTTCGGCCACCTCCGTGATTCGAAATAAATCTTCTCCGGTCAACCGATCCGCTCCTTTCATCAGGAGTAGATTGACCCTCTTAAAACTTGATGGATTTTTCATCTGACGGAACATGCTTCCCTCCCTTTATTTTTCTCAAAGACTCGATATTAGATGAACCTAAGATTCTCATAAGATCGGATTCTTCATCCGGGTCTGCCGGGCCCGAAGATCCCGATCGATTGAAATCATTGACTGAATGACCAGAATCACCATCGAAGAAGAACCAACAAGAAAAGCCGCGACACTCCATAAACTCTGCATCGTCCCCTCCACAAATAAAAAGGCGCCCCTCACCGATCACCGGTGAGGAGCGCCTCTGCTCCTTGAGAAGAACTTCATTGTCTCCTGCCTTTCAGTATAGGCAAAGCACATGCCAAATCTTTTTTTTGAAAAAAGAAGCGGCCTATTGTTTCTTCTTTGTTCAAATAGCCTGAAGGAGCGATCCAGACATGAAGGAAGATCTACATTTTGAGTCGAAAAGCGACGAAAGATGAAGAACGAGAGAAAGTGAATTGATCGACGTCCAGAAGTTCCAGAAGATGAATTCAACGTCGCACCCAGTGGATTCCTTCCCCCCGCCCCAATACTCTCCTCCGGAATTTCAGCTTGACATCTCCCATTTCTTTCGGCTAGACTGGTATTCATATGGATACCATCACGGAACGCCAACAAGAAATCCTGACCTTCATTCAGCAAACGGTCGAGCAGAAGGGCTATCCCCCCTCTCTGCGTGAGATCGCAGGCCACTTCGGGATGGTCGGAACACGGGGGGCCTACAAGCATGTGGCGGCGCTAATCCGCAAAGGGTATTTGCGAAAAGGACCGGGGGCGAGAGCGCTGGAGATCCTCTCGCGACGACCGATCGCGAAAGCGGCGCAAGCAAAGAGCGCCGGCCATGCCATCCCGATTTTAGGAAAGGTTGCCGCAGGCCGACCGATCCTCGCTGAGGAGAATCTGCTCGGTCATCTGACGGTCGATCCCTCGCTGATCCGCGGGAGGGAGGCATTTCTTCTAAAGGTCAAGGGGGAGAGCATGCGCGGGGCCGGCATCCTCGATGGGGATTTAGTGCTGGTGAAGCGACAGGCCGACGCCGATACCGGCGAGATCGTCGTCGCCATGGTCGAAGGGGAGGCGACGGTCAAACGGCTGATCAAGAAAAAGGGGAGCCTCATTCTCCAGCCGGAGAACCCTGACTTTGATCCAATCATCATCACCGAGAAGGACGTCTCCTTCCACATTCTGGGGAAGGTCGTCAGCTTGATTCGGCCGATCCTTTAACAGGAGTTGATCCTTGTAGGGGTTCAACATGTTGAACCCCTACCTGCAAATCGATGGGAGACCGACCATGGAAACGACTTCTGAAATCGACGCCGCCCTCTTCTCCGGACCTCCCGTCTCATTGATCTCCGGCATGCCCGGAGGGATTGTGCTCTTCTGCGGCGATGCCGCGCTCTGGCCGCTCTGCGCGCAGATGATCGGCTGGCGGCTCGCCCGGTCGGAGCGGGTCCTCTTTCTCGATGGGGACAACTGCTTTAACCCCTATCCGATCTCCGATCTGGCGAAGCGGATCGGACGGGACCGGAACCTTTTTCTCTCCTCGATCTTCATCTCCCGCGCCGCCACCTGCCACCAGATGACCACGCTGATCACCCGGCGGCTCGGCGCCGCGATCGCGCAGCATCGCCCCCGCCTCGTTCTACTGGCGGAGCCGCTGGCAACCTTCTATGATGAGGCGGTCTCTTTCACCGAGAGAAAAACCCTCCTCTCCCGCGCGATCCGCGCCCTGGCGCGGCAGGCCCGGGAAGGAACCTGGATCGTGATCCTCACCTCTCCGCCCCCTCCTTCTCCAAGATCGGCCTCGCTTCTCGCCCTGCTGCACAACGCGGCCGATCGGCGCTTCTCTGTCCAGAGCAACGAGACGGAGATCCTCATCCGCGAAGAGGGCCACCCCCTTTCACGGCGGTCCGGGAGAAGCTGATGGGACGCACCCTCGCGACATTCACGCAGCTCATCGAACAGGAGGCAATGGCCTGGCAGGCGTTTCGCCGGGCGCTGCGCAAGGAAGATCAGGCCCACTTCGACGCCCTTTTTCGCGCGGCGAAATATCATGTCGCCGCCGGCAGCTACGCTTCGAAGAGCGCGCCGTTCGAAGCGATGATTTTGGCGATGCTGATCGAGTCGCACAAAACCAACGCGCTGCTTGAAGCGCGGGTGCTGCGGCTGGAAGCCTCCCTCAACGAAAGGAAAGGGCCATGAAGATCACCGGCTGGATCTTTGATGTCTACGCGGTCGACGGCGGGATGCGGCTCTGGATGATCGACGCGCAGGGGAGAAAACACCGGCTGCTCGATCCCTTCTCCCCCGCTTTCTACATCGGCGGGGCGCCTGCCGCCGTCCGCCCGCTCGTCACCTTCCTCTCGCGCTTGAACCTGCCGCTGGAGATCACCCGCACCGAGGGGATCGAGTTCTACTCAGGCAAAACGATTCCGGTGACGCGGGTCCGGACGACCAATCCGATCCACTTTACGAAGGTGGCGCGTTGGTGTACCTCCACCGCCGTCCAGCCGGAGGGGAGCGGGATCTCGCTCTATAACTGCGATCTCTCCCTGCCGCAGCTCTACTTTTTCAAGCGCGACCTCTTTCCGCTCGCCTACTGTGAGGTCGAGGTCGATCCCTCCGGAACGATCCAGGCGATCGTCCTGCTCGATTCGAGATGGCAAACCGACTATACCACCCCTCCCCTTGTCACGATGATCCTCCGGATGGAAGGGGGAAGCTTGCGTCCCGACCAGACCGGTCCCCGGCGATTGGAGGTGACGATCGACGGACGGACCGCCTGCCTGGAGGCGGACGACGAGGCGGGGCTGATCGACCGGTTCGACCGGCTGCTGCTGCGGCATGATCCCGATCTGATTCTCTCCGAATGGGGCGATCCCTATCTGCTTCCCCGGCTGATCGCAATGGCGAAGAAGAAGCGCTTTCCGCTCCTCCTCAACCGCGAGCCGGATACCGGCGTGGTGACCCGGCGCGAGCGCTCTTACTTCACCTACGGCCAGGTGGTCCATCAGGCGCAGGCGCATTTGCTGCTCGGCCGCTGGCACATCGATCTGCACAACTCGTTCCTGGTCGATCACACCGAGCTCGAAGGGCTCTTTGAGTTCGCCCGCCTCTCGAAGATTCCGGTCCAGCAGATGGCGCGGACGACGACCGGCACCGGAATCACCTCGATGCAGATGGACCTCGCCTTTCAAGACGGCATTCTGATCCCCTGGCGAAAGCAGGAGAGCGAGGCGTTCAAGAGCGCCGACCAGTTGCTCCTGACCGATAAGGGAGGGCTGACCTATGCTCCGAAGCTCGGCTTTCACGAGGAGGTCGCGGAGCTCGACTTCGCTTCGATGTATCCGGCGCTGATGGCGCGCTACAACATCTCTCCCGAGACGATCAATTGCCCCTGCTGTCCGGACAATCTCGTCCCGGAGATCGGTCATCACCTCTGCACGAAGCGCCGCGGCCTCATTCCCCGCTTCCTGGAGCCTTTTTTGGCGAAGCGCGCCGCGTACAAGCGGCTGAAGAAAACCACCACCGATCCGGAATTAAAAGCGCGGTACGATGCGCGCCAATCGGCGCTCAAGTGGGGGATGGTCACGACCTTCGGCTATCAAGGCTATAAGAACGCCCGGTTCGGAAAAATCGAAGCCCACGAGGCGATCACCGCCTATGCTCGGGAGAAGCTGCTGCAGGCAAAGGAACTGGTGGAAGCGGAAGGGTTTGAGATGATCCACGCCATCGTCGACTCTCTCTGGATTAAAAAACAGGGAACGACGGAGGCCGACTACGAAGCGCTCGCCGATCGGATCTCGAAGGTGTGTGAGATCCCGATCGCCTTCGAGGGGATATACCGCTGGGTTCTCTTTCCACCGTCGAGATCCGATCGGGAGATCGGCGTCCCCAATCGCTACCTCGGCGTCTTCCGCAACGGCGAAGTGAAGGTGCGGGGGATCGAAGCGCGCCGCGGCGACACCCCTCCCTTCATCCGAGCCGCCCAGACCGAAATGATCGCGTGCCTCTCCCAGGCGAAGAATCGGGAGGAGTATGAAGCGCTTCTTCCTCAGGTGGAAGCAATCCGGGAGGCCTACCGGGAGCGGCTGAAAGCAAGACAGGTCTCTTTTTGGGAGCTGGCGATTTCAAAGACCATCTCGAAATCTCCCGCGCAATATCAAAAGGACAGCCTCACGGCGATTGTCGCCAAAGAGCTCGCCGGACGCGGCGTTCGCCTCTCGCCGGGAGAGAGCATCTCTTACGTCATCACCGACTCCAAAGCCCGCGTGAAATCGGACCGCGCGCGGGCGCTCGGATTCATCGACGGGTCGTGGGGATTCGATGCCGAAAAATATGAATCGCTCTTAACCCAAGCGGCCGAGATTCTCTTTCCCAGCCCTCCGGATCAATTGAGGCAGCGGAAACTTCTGCCATGAACCGCAGGCGCCCTCCTCAAGATCGTCTTTCTTGACGGCACGACAGACTCCGTGTGTGAGTTCATCACGCTTCAACCAAGCTCGTCAGGAGTTTGGATTCCCCCTTGTTCCACGCACATAATTTCACCAACGCATCGACTCTGTCCGGCCCCGACGAAATTTGATTGACATATTTTTCGGTCTTATGGTAGCTTTTCTCTTCCATAGAACCATGTAATACATGCCATGTCGGGTATAGTTATCAGGTGCCAACACGAGGAGGCCGATCCCTTTGCGGAAAAGGAAATTCCTCAGAACCTCACTAAGAATAATAAATGGAAGAGGCGCTGAAGAGAACCATGAATGAACAGGAGCCGCCCAACGAGAAAACCACCGAGCGCCGAGAAGCGCTGACTACCCTTCAGCAGTTCCAGTTCTCCATGGAGCATGCGCCGGACGCGGTCTTCTTCATGACGCGCGACGCCGGCTTCTCTTATGTCAATGAGCAGGCGTGCCGCTCCCTCGGCTACACCCGGGACGAACTCCTCTCCCTCAAGCTCTGGGAGATCGATCCGATCTATCCGAGAGAACGTTGGGAAAAGGTCTGGAAGCAAGGCCGACAAGATCGCGTCGATGCCGTTCACCTCGAAACCTTGCACCGCCGGAAGGATGGAAGCATTTTCCCTGTCGAAGTTTCAGCCGAACACCTGCAACTCGGCGATCAGGAATTTCATGTCGCTTTCGTGCGCGACATCACCCGCCGGAAGCGGGCCGAGGAGGCGCTGAAAGAAGCCGAAGCGCGGCTTCGGCTGGCGCTCCAGGCGGGGCGAATCGGAACCTGGGATTGGAACATCACGACGGGGGAACTGGTCTGGTCCCGCGGGACCGAAGAGTTGCTCGGACTGCCGGCAGGAAGCTTCAAGGGGACCTACGCGGAATTTGACGAACGGTTGCATCCGGAAGACCGGGAAGAACTGAATCGCGTTTTGGAGGAGGCGATTTCCGAGCACCGCACCTTCCGTCACGAATTTCGGATCATCCGCCCCGACGGAAGCGTCCATTGGATTGCCAGCCAGGGAGAACCCTTTTTCGATAATGCGGGCAGGCCGGTGCGGATGATTGGGGTGGCGAGAGACATTAACGAACAACGGCGGGCCGAAGAGGAGGTTTCCCTGCTTCAGACGATCCTCCTCGGGATCGGTGAGTCTCCAAACCTCTCCACCGCGCTTTGCGTGGTGATGGAGAAGATCTGCCAGGCGACCGGATGGGAGATCGGACAGGCCTGGATTCCTCAGCAGGACGGGAAGGCTCTTCATTGCACCCCGGTCTGGTATCGGCAAGACAGCCGCTTCGAAAAGCTCCGATGGATAAGCCGGGAGACGGTGCTCTCGCCGGGAGAAGGTCTTCCCGGAAGCGCTTTTTCCTCACGGCAACCGGTTTGGATGCGGGATCTGTCGCAGTCTCAGAACTGTCTTCGCGCGCCGATCGCCATGGAAGTAGGGCTGAAATCCGGGTTTGCGGTTCCCGTCATGGCCGACGGCCAGGTCATGGCCGTGCTGGAATGGTATATTTCAGAGTCGCGTGAAGAAGATGAGCGGTTGATCCGCCTGGTCGCCACACTCGCCTCCCAGTTGGGGGTCGCGATCGGGCGAAAACGATCGGAAGAGGCGCTGGCGGCGGAGAAGAAGCGATTGGTCGTGACCCTTCGATCGATCGGCGACGGGGTCATTGCAACCGATACGGAGGGGAAGATCGTTTTGATGAACAAGGTCGCCGAGGGTCTCACCGGCTGGGTTCAAGAAGAAGTCCTCGGCCGGCCGCTTGCGGAGGTCTTTTCGACCATCGACGAAAAAACCAGGCATGCGCTGGAGAATCCGGTCACCCTGGCGCTGGAGACCGGCGCCACGGTCGCTCCGGCAAATTATACGATTTTGATCGCCCGCGACGGCACGGAGCGGATCATCGCCAACAGCGCCTCCCCGATTCGGGATCAGCAAGGAGAGATCATCGGCGTGGTTCTGGTCTTTCGAAATGTCACCGATGAGAAAAAACGGGAAGAAGACCTCCTTCGAATGAGCAAATTGGAAGCGGTCGGTCTTCTCGCCGGCGGCATCGCCCATGACTTCAATAACATTCTCACGGCGATTTTAGGCAATCTCTCTTTAATGAAAATGTGTATCGATCCCGGCCATCCCCTTTACCGGCGCGTGGAGGAAGCCGAGACCGCCTCGCTTCGGGCGCGCGACCTCTCACAACAGTTGCTGACCTTTTCGAAAGGGGGATCTCCAATCAAGAAAACCGTTTGCATCAAACAGCCGATCGAGCAATCGATCCGCTTTGCGTTGCGCGGATCGAATGTGCGCGCGGAGTTCTACATTTCGGACCAGCTCAGACCGGTCGATATCGACGAAGGCCAAATCAGCCAGGTGATCCATAACCTTGTGATCAACGCGCTCCAGGCGATGCCGGGAGGAGGGGTTCTTCAGGTCCGGGCCGAGAATTATATCGCCACCGGAACCGAGAAGCGCCTGTCGATTCCGCCGGGGCCGTACGTTCAAATCTCGGTCCGAGATTTCGGCATCGGCATTCCGAAAGAGCATCTTCAGAAAATCTTCGACCCCTACTTTACGACCAAACAGAAAGGGAGCGGTTTGGGTCTCTCCACCTCCTACTCGATCATCATGAAGCACGACGGCTACATGACGGTCGACTCTGAATTGGGAAGGGGATCGACGTTCACAATCTATCTTCCTGCTTCTTCCAAAGAGATCGAGCCGAATCTCCCCGTCGAAGCGCCCCGTTCAGGTCGAGGGAAGATCTTGGTCATGGATGATGAGAAATCGGTCCGAGCGGTGGCTGGAGAAATTTTAAAATTTCTCGGCTATGAGGTCGGCTTCGCCGAAGACGGCCAGGAGGCGATTGAGCGCTACAAAGAGGCGAAAGCGTCGGGGCGGCCGTTCGACCTGGTGATTATGGATTTAACGATTCCTGGAAAGATCGGGGGAAGAGAGGCGATTCAGAAATTACTCGAGATCGACCCGGAGGTAAAAGCCGTTGTCTCCAGCGGCTACTCCAACGACCCCATCATGGCGGCTTACACTCAGTACGGCTTCAAGGGGGTGATGGCAAAACCGTACAAAATGGAAGAGCTGAGCAGAACCCTTCATAAGGTGATTGTGGACCGCTGAAATAAGAACCGGTCAAAGCAGGATGGATGAGATCATGGAAGCGCGACGACGGCCGCTTCCAGACGTTTCAGGTAGGCATGCAGCTTCGGATGCTTCTCTTCAATGTCGCCGAAGTAAACCCCTACAGTATATCTTTTTTTCTCTTCCTTCGCGCCGGCCCAAGTAACCTCTCCAACAATCGATTCATGGAGCGATTCATTTTCGTCGGTCACCAATGAGAGCGCAATGACGAGGCGATCTCCTTTTTGGATCCGCTGCTCGGTGTACAGACCCATGCCATGTGTCGAGATCGACCGGACCAGTGCCGTGTTCCACTGCTGGAATCCCTGATGGGTAAAGTGGACTCGGGTCGATAAGGGAATTCGAGGGTATCGCCGATAATTGACCGCTTGCTCCTTTTTAGAGAACATCCTCACCTCATGCTGGATTGGGATAACATCCGTGTCAAATTAAAATTATCAGAAGTTTCAGATCTGTCAAGAAAAGGGCGCCCCGTTCGATTCCGACCTGAATAATTTGCCTCCTTTCTGGATTCTGGAGATCAAAGAATTTATGTATTGAAGTTATGAAGGACAGGCGGGGTGTGTTACCCAGTAGAATGATTTCATTACTTTTCGTGATGATGTCTTTCGAATCTTCTGATATGATCTTCCCTCAGTCCTATTTTATTCTCTCATAAATGAACAATAGATGGAGGTATCAATCGCCTTGTTTTATAAAATCATCGGATTGGCGGCCCTTGCCCTCTTCGTCCTCCTTCCCGAAGTCGGCTATTCGCAAAATGAGGGGAGCGGTCTTGTCCCCAGCCACATCAATAACTCCGTGTATGAGGTCATCGTACCCAAGCCCCCGGAAGATTCCTTGACATATGAGAAGCCGTTGCCGCTCGATCTTCTCCCTTTCATCATCCGGAACGATAAATATTACTCCATCGGCACCGCGTTTGCGATCAGCGAAACCGAACTGATTACGGCGGCCCATGTATTGAACCTCGGGGTCAAAAGTCAATTTAAAGAAATCTTCGTGCGGGATATCAGCGGCAAGGTCTTTGCCCTCGACAAAATCATCCGGTTTTCCAGCCGGCGTGATTTTGCCGTCTTTACTCTAAAGGAGAGGACGTCCAAAGAATATCTGGATCTGAATCCAAATTCACAGATCAACGAAAAAGTTTATGCGGTCGGGAATGCGTTGGGACAAGGCATTGTGATGAGAGACGGTCTGTATACCTCGAACACTCCGGAAGAGGTCGACGGCGCATGGAATTGGATCCGATTCTCCGCCGCGGCCTCCCCCGGCAACAGTGGCGGGCCGCTCCTGGACCACAATGGAAAGGTGATCGGGGTGATGGTCCGAAAATCGCCGAACGAAAATTTGAACATGGCGCTGCCGATCGCCGAAGTCCAAAAGAACAACGACGCCTCCGCCGAAATTTACCAGAAGGGGACCTATCAGTTGGATATTATCGATTCGGTTAAAACCGGAACGCTCGATACGAAAATAAAATTGCCGATGGGGTACAACGAGTTCAGAACAGCTTATCTGAATGTCCGAAATGAATTTAACCAAAAACTTTTAAAAGAACTGCTGGCCGAAAACAAAGAGACCCTCTTTCCGAACGGCGACGGCTCCAAAAAACTGCTCCATAAGAGCGCCCCCTCCGACTTCCCCCAACTGATCATGAAACGGGTCGACGGCAATTGGGACGCCATCCACCCTGAAAAACCGGATCGCTCCGATTTGGGGAACAAAGGCTATATCGTCAGCGGCCGAATCAAAAGCACCATGTTCCTAAAAATTCAAAAGCCGGAGAATGTTTCTCTCCATGACTTCTATTCGGATTCAAAACGCTTCATGGATTTGATCTTAAAAGGAATGCCTTGGTTCCGCATTATCGGTCCGGAAAAAATCAAAATTATCTCGTTCGGAAAAGCGGATAGCGAGTCGAGTCACGTCGATTCCTACGGCCGAAAATGGATGGTGAGGACCTGGCCCATTCCATACAGCGATCAAGAGGTGGTGACCTTTTCTTTGCCGGTGCCCGGCGGCGCGGTGACGATGATGCGGGTCGACCAAACGGGAGACACCTTGGACGGCCATATCCCCGACTTAAAGATCCTCGCCGATTTCGTCAACCTTTCCTTTGAAGGCACTTTCAAAAAGTGGCGCGAGTATCTCGCGATGACACAGATGATTCCTCCCTTGTTTCATGAGATCGAAATCACCATGGGCAACGACGACTTCGAATATAAATCGAAGCGATTGAAGATCTCGTGCAACTCCGAGGTCATCAAACTAAGCGATCAGAGCGTCTTGACGATTGGCTTCGGCTATTATCGAAGCGGCCATTCGGTCGTTTGGGATGTCGCCCGGATATTCTTGAATGAGGACAGCTACAAACAGAACGGTTTCATCATCACTCGAAATATCAAAGCAACCGAAGATTTGGATGACAGCGATTTAAACCGCTGGAAAAGACTCTCCGAAGGAGACAAGCCCTACGACATGAAAACCTATCTGATGAAAGACAACACCGCCATCAGCACGGTCTATAAAAATATGTCGGCGATGAAGGCAAGCAACAATGCCTCTGTTTTGTATGACGTCACCCACGTGAAAACCGGAATCGTCGATCAGAGTGAAATGGAATCGAATATCAAAAAGATCATTAAGAACATGGTAGTGTATGAGAATGAGTAAGTCTGACTCAATTGAAGTTTAGGGGTGAAAATCAATACTTGACTTGTCGGACACTGTAAACAAGCGCTCTTCCTCCTACTCATATGTCATGTTATAAATAGTCGGGATTAGCTGGCAGGAGAACTTAGTTTCTTCCTGGGCCTTTGAGTCCTTGTTACAGTGTGTTCCCTGCCACCTTGAAACCATCATAATCTGATTGGGCCATATTCAAATCATTCAAGAGCCAAGTCCATTCTTTCATTACAAAGAGCCGTCTGGATCATCCTGAACCAATCAGCACGGTTAGAAGGAGATCAAAATAAAAAGAGGAAGCAACTTTCCACCGCTCCCCCACTCTCTGTACTGCATGAATAAATTTAATTTAACTGCTCCTTCGGATAGACTTCTTTCTGGAGTTGACCCCAGATCGAGAGATTTGTAATTATACTGCAGCCCTGTTCTAAGACATAAACAAGCAATCAAAGAGGGGCGCGCATAAATCCGAGCCGATTCGAGAATCAGCGGAAGGGGCTTCCTTTCATGTGCCGCGCCGGGGTCGTATGTGCCCGGCATACCATTTTCGAATCGCTCGCTCGGCCGCGACCCGAATCGCCGGCCAGTTGCGCCTCCCATTGGCAAGCCGAACTTTCTCTTTGGGCATCCGAGTGAGGATCAGCCGTGCCGCGCGGGCCGTGCGGACGCGAGCGGGAAGAAAAAGAATGGCAATCTGACCGTTGAATCCGGCGGATCGGTCCACCCTCCCCTCCGGGGTGAGGCGCCCATACAGCGGTTTTGCGGCATAACGGCCGAGGATGTGGTCTCCTTCATGCAGCTCGCGAAAATCGCTCGGATGCAAAGGGTAGCGAAAATAAAACGCAATCTGAGGGTGCTGCAGAAGGTCTTTAACAACCTGTTCCAAAAACATCGCTTTGTTCTTTACAATCGATCAAAGCCCCACCACCGATAAGTCGCCTCTCACGCAATCATCTTTTTAGAAGGCAGACAGAAACTCTCTTGGATCTGATAAGGTTGCATGATATAAAGTACGGGCGAATTCGACATGAGGGGGCCCCGTTTCAACCGAGCAAAGTCTTAAAACTTTCTTCGTTTACAAATCATCACTAATAGCCGCTGGTTCCGCGCCGCTCTTCTTCTTTTTTCAAATCCTGCATGCCCTTTTCGGAATCTTGCCTGATCTTTTCCCGGTCGGGACCCTCTGACGAAGGCGGCGTCGACGCGCACCCTCCGAGCCAGACCGTTGCTACGACTAAAAAGCCCCCGAAGAGAATTACGGCTATTCTAAACCCGTCCGATTTCATTTTACTCCCTCTCTTTTTAAGTCGGCAATCCGTCTTCTGTCTCCCGACCTCCTGATCCGACCAACCACCTTTTTTAAAATACGACTCCCTACTTGCCAAAGGATGGACGTATCGTAACGACGAGGGCCTCCGCTGTCAAGGAGAATGGATCTGGAATGGATTAAAACCGATGAAGGACTTTGGATCATTTCAGGTCCGTCACATCTTTCTGGGCGTGACAAATCCTCTAAGACGGGTCCAGCGTGTAAGTCCGCTTCCACGCAATAAGTAAATGATCGTTCCCTCTTCATTGGGATGATCTCTGTTACTGCCGGAAGTAATGCGGCGGGAGCACAACAGGGGAATCTTTCAGTTCCCTCTTCATCGGGAAGATCTCTGTTACGCCGCTCGCCGCGAATTCCAAAGATCAGGTGATTTTCCTTTCAGTTCCCTCTTCATCGGGAAGATCTCTGTTACTGGCAACATACGTTAGATCCCTATCCTTCTGACCTGACTTTCAGTTCCCTCTTCATCGGGAAGATCTCTGTTACTCCTACAAACTGGAAGAGCATGTCGCCGGGACCGACTTTCAGTTCCCTCTTCATCGGGAAGATCTCTGTTACTGATAAGCCATTTTTAGTCAGATGCACTGTTTGTTTTCCTTTCAGTTCCCTCTTCATCGGGAAGATCTCTGTTACTGGTTCAGTGATGTCGGGGAAACAATTGTAGACCCCTTCTTTCAGTTCCCTCTTCATCGGGAAGATCTCTGTTACAGAATTTCATCGGCTCCGGGAACGGCGCTCAATTTACTTTCAGTTCCCTCTTCATCGGGAAGATCTCTGTTACTGAAGATGAACGTGACGATCCCCGCGCGACCTTATCCTTTCAGTTCCCTCTTCATCGGGAAGATCTCTGTTACGGAGGGGACGCCTATATTTTGACCTCTACAGACAGCTTTCAGTTCCCTCTTCATCGGGAAGATCTCTGTTACTTATCGCCGCGCGCCTTCAGGATCTTCAATCGCTGACTTTCAGTTCCCTCTTCATCGGGAAGATCTCTGTTACGGGCGGGTTGATTTCAATCGCCGCTTCTCCCACTCACTTTCAGTTCCCTCTTCATCGGGAAGATCTCTGTTACCCCTCCGCCTCCGTCGCCGAGGGGAGATATTCAAACTTTCAGTTCCCTCTTCATCGGGAAGATCTCTGTTACAGATGGGCTATGACGCGGAGCAGGTCAAGCAGGTTCCTTTCAGTTCCCTCTTCATCGGGAAGATCTCTGTTACGCCGTCGCTTCTTTCAAGGGAACCGATTTCATCTACTTTCAGTTCCCTCTTCATCGGGAAGATCTCTGTTACGGCAAGTTGCTTTGCCGTGGCGGAGTGGAGAGGATCTTTCAGTTCCCTCTTCATCGGGAAGATCTCTGTTACGGTGAAGTCGATCCGCCTGGTGGGGACGATTCAATCTTTCAGTTCCCTCTTCATCGGGAAGATCTCTGTTACGCAGATTCGATAGAGCATTCGGTCGGCGTTGGATTCCCTTTCAGTTCCCTCTTCATCGGGAAGATCTCTGTTACCGGCCGCATTCGATGGAGCCGTCGAGCGCCGGGACCCTTTCAGTTCCCTCTTCATCGGGAAGATCTCTGTTACGCCAAGGTCCCACAGTTCACGGTTACCCCTTCCAACTTTCAGTTCCCTCTTCATCGGGAAGATCTCTGTTACCGGTGCTGTCGATTTATATCAGCGCGACCTTGGTATCTTTCAGTTCCCTCTTCATCGGGAAGATCTCTGTTACCCGAATCGACTTTACTGGCGCCGCATTGAAGAGTAGCTTTCAGTTCCCTCTTCATCGGGAAGATCTCTGTTACGCGGTCGCTTCGAACCATAATACCGCATTGACGATCTTTCAGTTCCCTCTTCATCGGGAAGATCTCTGTTACCCACCGGCCAAACCCTGACGATCACCGGCACCAATACTTTCAGTTCCCTCTTCATCGGGAAGATCTCTGTTACTTTCAGCTTCTCCTTCGGCGCGGCACGGGAGGAAAGGCTTTCAGTTCCCTCTTCATCGGGAAGATCTCTGTTACTGCGAGTGAATCAGCAATTTGATGCGGTACTGCTCACTTTCAGTTCCCTCTTCATCGGGAAGATCTCTGTTACCGAAAGTATCAAAGGCCCAGCAAATCCGCTGACGCGCTTTCAGTTCCCTCTTCATCGGGAAGATCTCTGTTACTTCCGGTTCCCGGATAAAGAACATACGTTTCAACAACTTTCAGTTCCCTCTTCATCGGGAAGATCTCTGTTACTTACTCGGATTATTCGCTCGAAGCGAGCAGCTGTATCACCTTTCAGTTCCCTCTTCATCGGGAAGATCTCTGTTACGCACATCTTCGCATCGTGGTCGATGTGGCGAATACCCTTTCAGTTCCCTCTTCATCGGGAAGATCTCTGTTACTCGAGAACCCGATCCAGAAAAAGCTTCGTCAGCAGACTTTCAGTTCCCTCTTCATCGGGAAGATCTCTGTTACACCCCTTCCCGGCCCAAGACCCTGGTCGATCAAATGGCTTTCAGTTCCCTCTTCATCGGGAAGATCTCTGTTACTCGTGACTAAGACGCCGGTCTGTTTGTCCTTAAGACACTTTCAGTTCCCTCTTCATCGGGAAGATCTCTGTTACTCTCAGATGGATCGATCCAGATCAAAGCTGATCTTACCTTTCAGTTCCCTCTTCATCGGGAAGATCTCTGTTACTGTTCAGCTGGCCCTTGATCTCTCTAAGAAGGTCGATCTTTCAGTTCCCTCTTCATCGGGAAGATCTCTGTTACTTTCGGGTGCCCCTTCCATCGTGGGGCTGTTTGATTTTCTTTCAGTTCCCTCTTCATCGGGAAGATCTCTGTTACTCCGCTGACGCGCGGCGGTGAGAACATCTAAACCGATCTTTCAGTTCCCTCTTCATCGGGAAGATCTCTGTTACGAAGCCATGAAGCATTCCCTCGGATTAGAATTTGTCTTTCAGTTCCCTCTTCATCGGGAAGATCTCTGTTACTTTCGGGTGCCCCTTCCATCGTGGGGCTGTTTGATTTTCTTTCAGTTCCCTCTTCATCGGGAAGATCTCTGTTACTCCGCTGACGCGCG
>Ga0209810_1001821_pt1 | contig 29167 bp, 26 predicted proteins | sample Coa_R1_7_FD_187159 | JGI IMG/M metagenome (GOLD analysis project Ga0209810, IMG submission 187159) | Surface soil microbial communities from Centralia Pennsylvania, which are recovering from an underground coalmine fire - Coalmine... | ecosystem: Environmental > Terrestrial > Soil > Unclassified... | reverse complement strand
ACGCCGACGGCGCAGCCGACGGCCACGCCGACGCCGCAGCCCACCGCGACGCCGACGGTGAAGCCGACCGCCTCGCCGACGCCGCAGCCCACCGCGACGCCGAAGCCGACCGCCTCGCCGACGCCGAAGCCGACGGCGACGCCGCAGCCGACCGCGACGCCGAAGCCGACCGCGACGCCGACGCCGCAGGCGACGTCCGCGAGCGAGACGGCAGCGGTGAAGAACGGCGCGAACAACATCGCCCTGCCGGCAATCTCGGGGAACTTCCCGGGTACGCTCAGCCTGACCGCGAGCACGCCCCCGCCGGGAACGACGCTGAGCATCACCGACACGATCGGCGTCCCGTCCGGCGCGCCCGACATGTCGTCCGGGACCGGCGGATCGACGATCTTCTCGCTGCAGATCAGCGCGAACCAGTCGTTCAACGTGTCGGGCAACCTGTTCGCCCTCACGGTGACGCTACCGTCGAACATTCCGACCGGCGGGCACAGCTACACGCTCTACGGCTGTCCGCAAGCGTTCTGCTCGTTCCAGACGTACGCCATCCCGATGACCGTGAGCGGCCAGACGCTCACGAGCAGCGGAACCTCGGCTGGCGGCAGCAGCGTCCCGAGCGGCGTGGTGCTGCTCGGCGAGATCGTCCAGAGCTGACCGCGCGCGCCGCGCCGCGCGGCCTGCGTCCCCTAGGGGAGCAGGTCGCGCGGCGTCAGCCGCACCTCGACCGTGGGACCGTTGGGCGGCGTTCCGGCCTTGCGCAGCGTCAGCCGGAGCGTCCGCCCCGCGAGTCCGTGGATCGCCGACGACAGCTCCGCGTCCGTGTACTGCGCGACCGGCTTGCCGTTGACGGCGAGGATCTCGTCGCCGACCCCGACGCCGGCCGCGGCGGCCGGCGAGTTCGGCGCCACGCCGATGACGTCGACCGCGGCGGGATCGTGCTGGTTCAGCGAGAGCCCGGTGCGGTCCGTCGGAAATTCCGGCATGCTCTGCCCGTTCGGCGCGAACGTGACGGTGCGGGCCCGATAGTCGAACGTCACCGTATAGCGCTGCAGGATGTCGGCGCCGATGTTGCCGGCGATCGTCCGTGACGAGAACCCGCCGGCCTGCTGGTTCGCGAGCTGCACCATCGGGCGGCGGATCGTCAGCCCGGCGAGCGTGAACTCGTTGCCGCGCACGAGCGCGGCGGGGACGGGCCCCCCGATTCCGCCCGGCGAGACGTACGCGACGCGGGGCGCGGTCGCGAACAGCCCGTGCGCCTTCGCGAACGGGTCGAACACGATCAGTCCGCCCGAGTTTCCGGTGTCGACTTCGAACAGACCGCTCGCGCCGTCGATCGTCGCCTGCACGTACGGCGTGTGTCCGTCGGAACGGAACGGGAGCGTCACCGCGCCGGGAAGCGGCGCCGGCGGGGGCGAGTCGAACGACGCGAACGTCACCGTACGCGCCGCATAGTCGATCGTCGTCCGGAAGCTCGCGAGCAGCTCGAACCCCACGATGCCGTCGGTCGTCACGTCGTGCATCGCGTGCACGAACGCGTACGGGAGCGGGAGTACCAGAAACTGCTGGTCGCTCAGCCGGGCCTGCCCGATCTGCAGCGTTCCGGCGTTCGCGACCGTCGCGCGCTCCGTTCCGGTGCCGACGCCTGCGACGTCGACGCCGCCGCTTCCGGCGAGTCCCAGCCGGCGCGCGGCGTCCGGCGTCACGACGTTCACGCCGCCGCTGTCGAAGACGACCGAGATCGGCGGCTTTCCGGCGATCGAAACCGGGACGACGACGTTGCCGCTCGTCCCCTGATTGAAACGAAAGGGAACCGTCGTGCGCGCGACGCCGGGCGGCAACGTCCCGCGCGCGACCGGCGCCGGCCGCGCCAGCGCGCCGGGCGGCAGGGCGTCGACGAGCTTCGCGTGCTCGACGCGCACGTCGGTGCTGCTGCCGTCGGCCTCCGTCGTCAGCTCGCGGAAGTTCAGCATCGCGCCGCCCACGGGACGGTAGTCGGAGAACAGGTTCGTCTCCGGCCCGCTGTCGGTCTCGACGATCGCACGCCCCAGCAGGTGGGTCGTCGCGTCGAACCACAGATCGAGTCCGACGCCGCCCGCCGGAACGACGCGCACGACGTCGTACGTCGCGCCGTCGGCGGTTCGCCGCCCGACGAGCGTGGTCGCCGCCCGGTCGTCCGGCGCGCCCCACGCGTCGCGCGACAGGTACGCTTCGGTGACGGCTTCCGCCTGACTCGCGGGAAGATCCGAGACGGTGACGATTCCGTTGTTCGCGCTCCACTGCACGCCGTCGAAACCCTGATATACGTCCAGCGGACCGACGACGACGTGCACGCGGTCGTGCCCGTTCCGCACGTCGAGCGTCTGCGTGAACCGGCCGGTCGCGCCGCCCTCGATCAGCGTTCCGTCGGTCTCGAGCGCCGCGGCCTGACGAAAGGCGCCGCCCCCGATCGCCGCGTCGGCGGCCCGCAGCACCGAACGGCCGTCGTCCGCGCCCACCGTCGCGCCGAGCGCGAAGAACGCGAACGCCCCGCACGCGGCGCTCGCGGCGAGGCGAATACTGGGGACGGGGAGGATCACGGACGCGTCCTTCGCGGCATGGCGCCGAAAGGCTTCGCGCGGCGGCCGGCGGAACCGCGCTTCGTCAGCTCGGCACGGCTTGCGGCCGCGGGAGACGGGAGAACGGCATGGACGAGGACCGCTTCAACATCTCGGTTCGGAAGTTTCTCAAGGAAGTCGGCGTCACGTCGCAGCGCGAGATCGAAAAGGCGGTGCGCGGGGCCGAAGAAGCCGGAACGCTCGACGGGACGGCGCCGATCGAGGCCACGATGACGCTCGACGTGCCCTCGCTCGGCGTGAAGCACGTCGTGAACGGGCGGATCCAGGTCGACTGAGCCTCGCGTCCGGCGCGGTCAGCGGTCGGACGCGACGGACGGGTCGTCGAGCGAGCGCAGGACGATGCGATTTCGGCCGTCCTCCTTCGCGCGGTAGAGCGCCTCGTCGGCGGCGCGCACGAGCGCGGCCAGCTCGACCGTCGCACCCGCCGGCGCCGCGACGACCCCGAAGCTGGCGGTCACGGAGACGGTACGCCCGTCGGGGAGCGCGAACGGCATCCCGGCGATGGCGACGCGCACGCGTTCGGTGAGCACGAGCGCGTCCTCGCGCGTGCAGTGCGGCGCCAGCGTCGCGAACTCTTCGCCGCCGTACCGGCTGACGACGTCGCCGGCGCGGAACCCGGTCTTCGCGAGCCCGGCGACCGACGTGATCACGATGTCGCCGGCTTCGTGCCCGAACGTGTCGTTGACGCTCTTGAAGTGGTCGATGTCGAAGATGATGAGCGCCAGCGGCCAGCCGTATCGCCGGGCGTTCGCGAGCTGCTGCTCCGCCGTCTGCACGAACGCCCGCCGGTTCATCAGGCCGGTGAGGTAGTCCGTGGTCGAGGCGAGGCGGAGCTCGTCGATCAGCCGCTGGCGGTCTTCTTCGAGCGCCGCCTTCTCGGCGCTCGTTCGGCGCAGCGCCTCCACCGCGTCCAGCACGTCGCCGATCTCGTCGTGCCGGCTCGCCGCGGGCACGACCGTCGCCAGCCGCCCGCGCGCGATGTCGGTCACGACGCGCGCCGTCATCAGGAGCGGGCGGATGACGCGAACGCGCAGCACGAGCAACACGCCGCACACGGTCACGAACGTGAGCGCGCCGACGATCGACAGCACGATCGTCGCCCGGACCGCGGCGGCGTGCGCGTTCGCCGCATCGTCCGACGCGCTCCGCACGAGCGCGTCGCGCAGCGCGACGATCGAGGCGATCGGGGGAACGTACCGCGCGGCGAACTGCGCGGTATCGAAGCCGTACGGGCGATGGCCGTCGCCCGCGCTCACGACGCGGTCCAGAAAGCGCAGGTCGCGGCCGAAGTACGCCTCGTTCATCCGCCGTGCCGCCGCGGTGACGCGGGGATCGCCTTGCGAGGCGACGAGCCGCGCGTCGATCAGGTCGCGCAGCTCCACGATGCGCCCGCGCGTCGTCCAGACCCCCTGCCGCTCCGCCGGCGAGAGCGGCTTGCCGTTGATCAGCGCGAACGTGAACTCGGAGCCGAGACGTCCGGCGTGCTCGCGGAGGTCCCCCGCGAGCCGCGCCGCGACGAGCTCGTCCGCCACCTGCGGATAGACTTCTTCGGCGTCACGCGAGAGCGCGGTCTCCGCGTTCATCGCGAGCGGCACCGCCTCGGACATCGCGTCGACCGACCCCATGACCAGCGGCGCGCGGCGCGCCTTGCGGGGAAGCGCCGCGACGAGATCGATCGCGGCGCGGCCGGCGATCAGCCGCGTCTGTGCCCGGCGCAGCATATCGGCGGCGAAGCGCGTCCGCGGCGTCTGCGGCGCGTGCGCGACCGCCGCGGCGACGTCGCGCAGCGCGGCGTCGGTCTGTGCGCGAGCGCGGGCGAGACGCCGCTGCATCACCGGATCGCCTTGATCGCCGTCGCCCAGCAGTCCGTTCGCGGTCCCGCGCTCCGTGGAGATGTTCGCGGCCGCGACGAGCGCCATGTTCGCCACGCGGATCGCCGCCTGTCCGTTCGCGGTCGCGTTGAGCGCGCGCAGCTCGGTCACGATGATACGCGAGAGCAGCAGCCCCAGCAGCGTGAGTTGAACGACGATCGCGAGCGTCGACAGCTGTCTCAGCGTCAACGGTGAAACCCCGATTGGAAAGCTTTCTCCGTCCTACGGAGCGGGCGAGAAGCGGACCCGCTGCAGGCGCCAAGCAGAGACGACATGTGACGGACGGCACGCGCGCAAACACGTCCGTGCGGACGCTCGCGCACGCCGTCGGTACGGTACCGCGCCGAAGCCGGCTGGAGCCGCATGCATCGTGCGGCGCAACGAAACGTCCGGAGCGCTAGACGGCCGGCGGCCACGCTTCAAGCATCCGGGACGCCGCGGGTCCGCGGACAGGGTGAGAGGTCCCGGACGAGGGGTCTCACGCCGGGTGACCGCGCCACGCCGGCCGAACGAGCCGCAGCCGCAAGGGGCGGAGGGCGGCCGACGAGAGCCGACGTACGTCGTGCCGTCCGCCCAGAGAGGACCGCGCGCTTGGCCTTCCGCCGTATCTGCGTCCTGCTCCTCGCCGTTTCCGTCGCGGCCTGCGCGAAGCCGCCGGGCGGCGGCTCCGACGTCCGGACGTTGAACGCCGGCGCCGCCATCGCCCCGAACAGCTTCGATCCGGTGCTCGTCACCGAGTCGATCGAGAACACGCTCGACCGCCTCGTCTTCAACGGCCTCACCGAAGAGGACAACGCCGGCCGCATCATCCCGGATCTCGCGACGGCGGTCCCCAGCGCGGCGAACCATGGAATCACGGACGGCGGACGGACGATCACGTACCACCTGCGCAGGGGCGTCGCATGGCAGGACGGCGTGCCGTTCACGAGCGCGGACGTCGCGTTCTCGTGGCGCGCGATCATGAACCCGAACACGACGGTCGGGAATCGCGTCCCGTACGACGAGGTCGCACGGGTCGACACGTCCGACCCGTACACCGTCGTGTTCCGTCTGAAGGAACCGTACGCGCCGTTCGTCGCCGAAGCGTTCAACAGCTCGACGGTCGCGTTCGTGGTTCCCGCGCACCTGCTGCAGCGGTATCACGATCTGAACCGCGTTCCGTTCAATCAGGCGCCGATCGGAACCGGTCCGTACCGGCTCGTGCGCTGGCTGCGCGGCGACCGCATCGAGTTCGAGGCGAACGCGAGGTACTTCAAAGGCGCGCCGAAGATCCCGCGCATCGTCGTGCACGAGATTCCGCAGGAGAACACCGGCGTGACCGAGATGCAGACGCACGAGCTCGACTGGTACACCGCGCTCAGCGAAGCCTCGTACGCGCAGCTGCACGACACCGCGGACGTGCGGCTCGTCGTCACCCAGCAAAACTCGTATCGCGGCTTGTGGATCAACAACCAGCGTCCGCTGCTGACCGACGCGCGCGTGCGGCGCGCGATCGCGTACGCGATCGACAAGAAGATGATGGTCGACAAGGTGACGCACGGGACGGGGACGGTGGCGACCGAGGACATCCCGCGCTTCATGTGGGCCTACGACGCGAGCGTTCCGACGTACGCGTACGACCCGGAGAAGGCGCGCGCGCTGCTGCGCGAGGCCGGCTGGAGACCCGGCTCCGACGGAACGCTCGCGAAGAACGGGCAGCCGCTCGCGATGACGCTCGTGCTGCGGCAAGGCGCCGTCGGCGACGCCGCGATGGCGGTGCTGGTGCAGGGCTGGCTGCGGGCCGTCGGGATGCGGATCGGGATCAAGCCCTATCCCGGCTCGACGCTCTTCGCGCTCGGGCCGGGCGGCGTGCTGAATCCCGGGAAGTACGACATCGACATCAGCGGCTTCTCCTCGGCGTACGATCCCGACAACTCGGTGCAGTTCGCGTGCGCGAACCGTCCGCCGAACGGCTTCAACTGGACGCGCTACTGCAGCGCGCAGATGGACCGGCTGCAGCACGAGGCGATCTCGACGAACGATCGGACCGCGCGCAAGGCGGCGTACGCGAAGATCGAGACGCTGCTCGCGACCGACGTCCCGCAGATCTTCTTCTACTATCAGCCGGCGATCGAAGCGGTCGCGACGCGCGTCAAGAACTTCCGCCCGAGTCCGATCTCACCGACCTGGAACGCCGAGCAGTGGTCGTTGTGACGGCGGCGCGCGCCGGCTCTCACGCGCACAGGTCCGCGGGGGTGGCGTACGAACGCCAGCCGTTGGCGGCGAAGTCGTCGGCACCCAAACGGAAGTTCGCGTCGATCGGCCCCTGAGCGAACTCCCAAAAGTTTCCGGACAGCGGGCGCGCGGGCGCGACATACTGCACGGTGACGTTCAGCGCGGCCAGCACGTCGCCGGGGAGCGGCACGCCGGGCGCGGACGAGCGGATCGAACGCGCGAGCGCCGCTTCGCGCACGAGCGCGCGGACCGCGTCGTCGAGCAGGCGGCGCCGCATGGTCGAGAATGCGGCCAACAGGATACCGGCGAGCTTGGGCCGCGCCGGCAGGCGTGCCGGAGAGACCGGCTCGAGCAGCACGACGTCGACCGTCACGGGGCCGTGGACGGCTGCGAGTCTCACGAGCGAGAACGGCGAATTGTCGGTGACGCCGCCGTCGACCAGCGTGTCGTCTACGTACGGCTCGACGTTCGCCGGATCGAACAGGACGGGGCATGCGCCGCTCGCACGCAGCTGTTCGATTCCGATCTTCGGATCGCGGCTGCCCGGCGCGACGCGGTAACCGGCTCGGGCGAGCGCGCCCGCGAGCGGCGCCCAGCGAAGCGTCGCGGCTTCACGGTGCTCCGGGAAGCGATAGAAGAACGTCGCACATTGGCGCGTGAGATCCGCAGCCGCCCAGAAGATCGGCAGCTCGACGGTCCGCATCGCGCCGTCGCTCACGAGATACTCGGTGAGAAAAGCGCGGACGGGTGCCGAGTCCGCGATTCCGACGCTGTGTCCTTCGACCGCGTCCCACAAGAAACGCAGCGCCTCGGCTACGCGCACGTCACAGCTCGCCGACGGATTCAACAGGCGGCGGTACGGGCGTTTGCCGCGCACGACTTCGTTCTTCGCGATCGTCGACCAGATCGTATGGAGTGCCGCGCCTTGCCCGCACGCGAGCATCATGCCGTTGATCGCTCCGATCGACGTCCCGCAGATAGCGTCGTAGTCGGTGACCCGCAGCCGGGACAGAACGCCCGCTTCGTACGCGCCCTCGGATCCGCCGCCGCTCAGCACGAGAATGCGCCGCCGCACCTCGCCGTCGTCGGTATCGGAGGCGGCTCGGCGTTCCGGCGCGTGCGCGCCTTCAGCCGCCGACCCCGCGCCGGACCCGGCATTCGATCCGCGCTCCATCACCGCACTCCGCGAAGCAACGGTCGGACCTCGGCGCGCGCGACGCAGCCCATACGGTCATCCCCTCGTAATGAGTGCTCTTGTCGCCTAGCGGTTCAACTGCCGTCGTCTCCGCCCTTTTTCCAACGGCGGTCGGCGCACACGATCGTGGATCGCACGCTCATGCGCGCGCAGGGGCGTGCGGTGAACGACTGCGCATCGCTTCAGCGCGACGCGCGGGTGCCGGAGCGCGGGCGCGCCCGGGACACCGGCTGCTTGGGAGCGGCCGCGTCGCGTTCGGCGAGGTACGCGTTCGCGAGACGTGCCGGCGCGCGCGCGAGCCAGGCCTCGACGATGATGTCGCGCAGCAGCGGCTTGCGGATCTTCCCGAGCTGGACGAGGACGGCCGGATAGCCCTCGAAATGCGGGATCGTAAAGAACACGGCAGGATCGCTCGCGAGCAGCGCCTCCTTCATCGCGAGGTCGGCGGTGCGCACACCGAGGATCGCGCCTTTCGGCGCCGCGTCGCCGAGCGCCGCGAGATCGCCTTTGCGCAACGGACGCTCCCATACGAAGCCCTTGTCCCTGACCTTCCAGCCCCGGCCGCCGCCCTGGCCGAACGCCTCCTCGGTGACGCCGGGGAGTGTCAGCGCGATCGCGGCCACGTCGTCGAAAGACGGCATCGCCGACTGATCGTCGGAGCGCGGCGGCGACTCCTCCGTCCGGCGCGTGGCTCACCACGTGGGGGCACACGCGGCTCGCCCTTCGACCGTGAGATCACCGGGCTGAAATGGGGACATTGCCTCCATGCAACGTCTCATCGTCGGCGCAGCCGTCGCTCTGTCCCTCGGCGCCGCCTCCATCGGCTCGGCCGTCGCGCAGCAGGCGCCGCCGCCCGGTTCTTATCAACGGTCGTGCACGCACATCCACATGCGCGGGCCGATGCTGATCGCGCGCTGCACCGACCCGTCGGGAAACCGCATGCGCAGCGAGCTGAACGTCAACCGTTGCCGGCCCGGCGCCGACATCGCGAACATCGACGGAAGGCTCCGCTGCCGCCACCGCCGCTAGGCACCCAACGAGTCCGCGCGGCGCGTACGCGACGCCGCGCGGGCGGGGCTCCTCGAGGAGCGACCGGTCGTCGCGCGGAGCGTTCGCCTCGTCTTTCGCCGATACGGCATGGTCGTTCGCCAACAGATCGCGGTCGGCCGGCGTCTTCTAGCATGTGAAGGACCTCACCGGCCTCTCGGACTTGGCGGCAGCCGCCGCCTCGAGCGGCGACGAGCGCGACTACGAAGCGCTGGTACGAGCCCTGTGGCGGGACGCGTTCCGCATCGCGTGGTCGATCCTCGGCGAGCGCGGCGTCGCCGAAGACGCGGCTCAGTCCGCATGCGCGGCGATCTGCGCCAAACTCGGTACACTGTCCGATCCGCGCGCCTTTCCGGGGTGGGCATATCGCATCGTCGTCTCGCAGGCGCGCGATCACGCGCGCGCGAGATCGCGACGCGAGCGACGCGTAACGGTGGGCTACGACGATGCCGCGCGAGCGGCGACGAGCGACGACCCGAGCGCGCGGCTCGATCTCGCAGCCGCGATCGCTTCACTGCCCGAACCGTTACGGCTGACGCTCGAACTCCACTATTTCGTCGGCCTCACGAGCAGTGAAGTCGGCCGCGCGCTCGGCGTACCGGCCGCAACGGTCCGCTTCCGCCTGATGGTCGCACGACAACGCCTGCGGCCGCTTCTCACCGACTCGACCGCGCCGTCGGCGGCGCCGGAGACGACAGCATGAACGACGCCCACATCATCGAGACCGCGATCGAGCAGCGCTTCTCGCGCGTCGCGACCCCCGACGTTCCGCGCGGTCCGTGGCGCACCACGCGGGCCGCGATGACGCCCCGTCCGCGTCCGTCGCGCCGCGTTGCATTCGCAGGCGCGGTCGCAGCCGTCGCGCTGGCGGCGGGCATCGCGCAAGCATCGGGCGCGCTCGACGCGGGATACGCGCGGCTGATGGGCTACGGCGGTTCGACGCGGCCGTTGCCGCCGCTCATCCATCGGGCAGATCGGCTGACCGTCGCGCAGGCGCAAGAGCACATGCCGTTCACCATCGTCATTCCGTCTGGGTTACCGGCGAACACCACGCTGTCGTACGCGCACGTCGTGAGCGAACAGCCGGCGCCTCGCGTCGCGCTCAACTACCAAGCCGTCATCGACGGAAAGTACTACCGGATCATGATCGGCGAGACGACCGTCGCGAACGGGCCCGCCGTCGCGCGGCTGGAAACGATCTCGAAAGGCCGGGACGGACAGATGAAGCACGTGACGTGGAGCGTGCCGGTTCGTCGCTGGAAGCATGGTGCCGTCGTCATGGAGATGGTCGCGCCGGGACTTCCGCCGGGCGTCGCCGACCGGATCGTGCGCGAGAGCACGCGCTGAACGGTAGGCGGCCGCGATGCGGTCGTTGCTTGATACGACGCCACATCGCATTCGGTCATCGCCTCAGCCCCGATCGCGTACGGGGCGACGGACGCGTCTGCGTCCGGGAGCCACGCTCGCCGGTCGCAGCCGGCTGGGACTCCGCGATCTTCGGCGCCGGCTGCCGCGCGATAGCGACTTCGTACGACACGTTGCTCGTCGCGCCGGTGCGCCGTAGTACGCCTTTTGCGACGAGATCTGCGAGCTCGCGCTGAGCCGTGTCCTTCGACACCCCCGCGATCTGGGCGTATTTCGTCGGATTCAGCCGGCCCTCGTAGCGATCCAGGAACGTGCGCAGTACGCTGCTCTGTCGCTCGCTGATCCCGGCTTTCGCCGCACGCGCAAACACGTGATTCGCGAACTGGACGTCCCTGATCACTTCGAGCGTGTAGAGCGCTGCGCGCTCGTAGCATTCGAGAAACCACACGAGCCACTCCGTGACATCCAGACCGCCTCGCTGCGTGCGTTCGAGAATCGCGTAATAGTCAGCCCGCTCCTCCAAGATTTGTCGCGTCATCGAGACCGGGATTTCGTTCCCGACGTCGCGGGCTAGGACCAGGTCGGCGATCGCGCGCGAAATCCGCCCGTTGCCGTCGGCAAACGGATGAATCGTCACGAAGACGAGGTGCGAAAGGGCCGCCGTGACGAGCCGGTCGCCGCTCTCGAGCGTCCCAAACCACACCAAGAAACGCTCGATCTCGTGGTCCACGAGCTCCGCCGGCGGCGCGATGAAGTGGACGCGCTCGCGGCCGATCGGCCCCGATTCGACGTGAATCTCCGACGTGCGGAAACGACCGAGCTCGTCGTCGGCGAGGTCCGAGGGGCGAAGCAACCGATGCCAGCGCAGCAACCGCGACTTGGTGAGCGGCTTGTTTGCGTTTTCCACGGCGTCGATCGTCACGGCTGCGATCCCCTCCGCCCCGCGAGGCTCACGCCTGCGCCGTCGTCCACCACCGCCGGCAAGCCGAAGTCGTCGCTCGATGGACCGCCGAACGGATGCAGGATCAAGGACCTCACCCTCGATCCGAGACGTCATCACGGCTTCGTCGGTCAGGCTCTGAACGAGCATCGTTCGCCGGTCGACATCATCGATCGCCGTCATCGCGCCCGCGACGAGGCCCTGCGCACGACGCGCCGCACCGGCCGGCCGCAAGATCCGCGCCGCGTCGTACGTCACCTGAGGCCAGCCTTCGCGCTGCCAGATCCACGTTCGCTCTCGCCGCATCATCTGCGGCAAGTATATCACAATCTTGCCGCAAGATGTGCGGCAAGACGACGAGGTACTTGCCGCACGCAGTCCCGCGAGCCGGGGAGTGTCCCAGGCTTCCGCTTCCACCGGCCCGCGCTCCCCACCCGGAGCGAGCGCCGCGGTGTCCCGAACTCGCGATGCGGGTCGCCGTGGCGCACTCGCCGTCGGAAAACGGCGCATCAGCACGCACACACGGAAACGCCCGCTTGCGCGGGCATTTTTCATGGTAGCGCCAACGGGAGTCGAACCCGTCTCTCCGCCTTGAAAGGGCGGCGTCCTAACCGATAGACTATGGCGCCGAGGACCGGGCGGGATTGCCCGGACACCGGCGCCATACCTCTTCTCGCGCCCTGCGAGGAATCGTGGGCCCGGCTGGATTCGAACCAGCGCGCTACCAGTTATGAGCCGGCTGCTCTACCGCTGAGCTACGAGCCCCAACGCGGCCTTCGACGAGCGGGCCGAGTTTGTCATCCCGGCGTCGGCGCACGCCGTTCGGCGAGTCGTCGCGCATCGCGCCGCGGTTCGCGCACCGCCTTGGCGGGGTACGGTCCCGGCAGCATTCCGCATTGCCGTCTTCGGGAGGACACTATGCTGAAACGCCTCTTCTTCGCTTGCTGCTGCGCCGCCGTGCTCCTCGGGGCCGCCGCTCCGCCGCAGCCCGCCGCCGCGTGCCCGCTGATCTGCCGGATGGTCAACGGCCACTGGGTCTGCGGCTGCGGCTGAGCCGCACCCTCGCGCGGGCAGCGCTTACGCGCTGCCCGCGCCTCCGGCGCGCCACGTTCCCGGTGTCACGCCGGTGAGGCGTTTGAACGCGCGGTTGAACGCGGCTTCGGATTCGTAGCCGACGGCGGCCGCGATCGTGGCGACGCTGTCCTGGCCGGCGCGCAGCCGCTCTCCGGCGAGCTGGATCCGCCAGCTCGTGAGATAGTCGATCGGCGGCCGTCCGAGCAGCGCGTTGAACCGGTCGGCGATGACGGTGCGCGACGAGCCGACCTCGCGGGCGAGCTCGTCGACCGTCCAATGCCGCATCGGGTCGGCGTGCAGCAGTTGCAGCGTGCGCCCCACGATCGGGTCGCTGAGCGCCGCGAACCAGCCTTTCGAGCCGGGCGGCAAGCGCGCGACGTGACGCCGCAGCACTTCCACGAACAGCAGCTCCATCAGGCGTCCCAGCAGCGCTTGCGTCCCCGGCGTGGCCGCTTCGACGAGCGCGACGATCTCTTTCACCGTCATCGTGATGAGCGAGCCGACGGCGTCCTCCGACGTCCGCTCGACGACGAGCGAGGGCAACGTGCGAAAGACCGGCGCGAACATCACCTCGGCCGACTCGAGAAATCCGCACACCATGCGCGTCTCGGCGCCGCCGCCTCCGTAGTTGACCGTCCACATCCCTTCGATCGGGCCGGGCTGCACGATCGCGCCCGCGTCCGCGACGTTCGCGGGGTTTCCGGACCAGAAGGTGTGACGGTCGGCGAACGGCAGGAACAAGAGATCGCCGGCACTCGCGTCGGCTCGCCTACCGTCGGCCGTCTCGATCGTGCAGCCGCCCGCGACGATGAGATGCAAGATGCTGATGTGGCGCAAGTGCGCCATCGGCGTCTCCGCGTCGTAATACTTCGGCGCCGCCACGCCGAACGGCGCCGTGAACGACGCGCTCAGAAAGACCGAACCGGTGAGGCGCACGGTCTTGAGAAGCTCCGAGAGCAGGTCCGGCCCCGACCGGTTCGCGCTCTCCGGCGTTCCGGCATGTGAATGCGGTGTTGCGGTCATTGCTCCGCGCCCTCCGCCGCAGCAAGCTCAATCCATGCTACGAAAGGAGCACGCCTCATGCAACAGACGTCGACCCGAAAGGTCATCGACTGCCGTCTCGTACCGAGCGAGAACGGCTGCACCCTCACGATCGCCGGCACGGAATCCGAAGTGCTGAAGGCGGCCGCCGAACACGCCGTCTCGAGTCACGGGCATACCGCCGGCCCCGCGCTCACCGCGGCGCTGCGCTCGGCGCTGCAGGACGAAGCCTGACATGGCGGTCGTCCAAGGCGCCGTTCAGGCGCACAATGCCGGTCCGGCGGCGGTCTGGGGCTCCGGAGGGGCGGCGTACGACGAGATCAGCTCGCAGATCGCGAGCGCGCTCGACCACTGCGTGCGGCGGCTCGCACCGAAGCCGGGCGAGCGCATCCTCGACGTCGCGACGGGGACGGGCTGGACGTCGCGCCTGCTCGCGGCACGCGGGGCGAAAGTGACCGGCGTCGACATCGCCTCCGAGCTGCTCGCCGCCGCGCGGATGAAGGGCCAGTCGAACGGACTCGCGATCGACTACGAGCTGGGCGACGCCGAGGCGTTGCCGTTTCCGGACGCGAGCTTCGACGGCGTGACCTCGACGTTCGGCGTGATGTTCGCGAGCCGGCCGGAAGCGGTCGCCGCGGAGCTCGCACGCGTCTGCCGGCCGGGCGGACGCATCGCGCTCGCCACCTGGCGCCCCGACAGCAAGGTGTTCGAGGTGTTCAAGGTCATGCGCGCGTACATGCCGCCGCCGCCCGACCCCGCGCCTCCCTCCCCGTTCGCGTGGGGCTCGCGCGAACGGATACACGAGCTGTTCGACGCCGCGTTCGACCTCCGATTCGAGGAGGGTGTGACGATCTACTACGACCGCGACGGCGAAGCGGCGTGGAGCACGTTCGTCGCCGGCTACGGTCCGACGAAGGCGCTCGCGGCGAAGCTCGACGACGCGGCGCGCGCCGCGTTCAAGCGCGACTTCGTCGCCTTCCACGACCGGTTCGCGACGCCGCTCGGGATCAGCATGCCGCGGGAGTACCTGCTCACGGTCGGCACGCGGCGCTGAGCGCCGTCAGCGGTGCGCAAGCGCGGCGAACGCGCGCTTTCCGGGGTAGCGCGCGACGTTCGCGCCCAGGTCCTCGGCGATCGCCATCAGCCGGTTGTACTTCGCGGTACGGTCGCTGCGCGCGAGCGAGCCCGTCTTGATCTGACCCGCGCCGGTCGCGACGGCGAGGTCGGCGATCGTCGTGTCCTCGGTCTCTCCCGAGCGGTGGGAGATGACCGCGCGGTAGCCCGCCGCCTGCGCGGCCGTCACCGCATCGAGCGTTTCGGTGAGCGTTCCGATCTGGTTGATCTTCACGAGGATCGCGTTGGCGCAGCCGTCCCGAATCCCGCGCTCGAGCCGCTCGACGTTCGTCACGAAGAGGTCGTCGCCGACGAGCTGGACGCGGTCGCCGATCGTCCGCGTCAGCAGGTTCCAGCCGTCCCAGTCGTCCTCGGCGAGACCGTCTTCGATCGAGACGATCGGATAGGTGCGGCACAAACCGTCGTAGAGCGCGACCATCTCGGCCGACGTCAGCGGATGATCGTCGGGCTTGTGCGGCCAGTACGAGCCGTCGCGGAAGAACTCGGTCGAGGCGGGATCGAGCGCGATCGCGACGTCGGTTCCCGGCGCGTAGCCGGCCTTCTCGATCGCGCGCACCAGCATCTGCAGCGCTTCGTCGATCGTCTCGAGCTTCGGCGCGTAGCCGCCTTCGTCGCCGACGAGCGTTTGATGCCCCTCGTCGTGCAGCGTCTTGCCGAGCGCGTGGAAGATCTCCGAGCCGCAGCGCACCGCCTCGGCGAACGAGGGCGCACCGAGCGGAACGATCATGCACTCCTGAAACTGCAGCGCGCCTTCGGCGTGCTTCCCGCCGTTGATGACGTTCATCATCGGCACCGGGAGCGTCGCGGCGGCCGGACCGCCGAGATAGCGATAGAGCGGGACGCCGACCGAGATCGCCGCGGCGCGCGCGACCGCGAGCGAGACGCCGAGCAGCGCGTTCGCCCCGAGGTTCGCTTTGTTCGGCGTGCCGTCGAGCTCGATCAGCGTGCCGTCGATCTCGCGCTGCGCCGTCGCGTCCATCCCTTCGATCGCCGGTCCGATGATCTCGTTCACCGCCGCGACCGCGGCGAGCACGCCTTTGCCGCCGTAGCGCTTCCGATCGCCGTCGCGCTTCTCGACGGCTTCGTGCGCGCCGGTCGACGCGCCCGACGGCACCATCGCCTCTTCGACCGCGCCGAACGACGTGGCGACGGCGACCGCGACCGTCGGGTTTCCGCGCGAGTCGAGCACTTCGCGCGCGCGGACGCTCTCGATCAGCGGCCGCCCGCCGCCGCGCAGCGACTCGATCGACATCAGCGCGCGGCGACCCAGTCGCCGAGCACGTTGGGGCGCGAGAACAGCTCGTTCTCGTCGAAGAAGATCGCGATCTCGCGCTCCGCCGAGGCCGGCGAGTCGGAGCCGTGCACGAGATTCCGTCCGATCGTCTGACCGAAGTCGCCGCGAATCGTTCCCGGCGTGGCCTTGATCGGGTTCGTCGCGCCGATCGTCGAGCGGCAGCCTTCGATCGCGTCTTCGCCTTCGATCACGAACGCGACGATCGGCGTCGAGGTGATGTACTCGACGAGCCCTTGGAAGAAGCCCTTGCCCTCGTGCTCGGCGTAGTGCCGCTTCGCCTGCTCCTGCGAGACCTGCAGCATCTTCAGCCCGACGATCGTGTAGCCGCGCCGCTCGAAGCGGGCGAGCACCTCGCCCACGAGCCCGCGGACGACGGCGTCGGATTTCGCGAGGATCAAGGTCCGTTCGACTGCCATAGCGGACCGTCTATACGTGCCGGACCCGACCGCACCTCTCCTCGACGTCGCGCGCGTCCGCGCCGCGCTGGCCGGGACGCGCTTCGCCGGCGTCCGCGCCGTCCGCGAGACCGCCAGCACGAACGACGACGCCGCGGCGCTGCTCGGCGAGCCGCGGGCGGCCGGCGTGACGATCGTGGCCGATTACCAGCGCGCCGGGAAAGGGCGCAAGCCCGGACGCTCGTGGATCGCACCGCCCGGCAGCGCGCTGCTCTTCACCGCGATCCTTCCCGAGCGCGTCGAGACCGGCGCGCTGTGGGCGGTCCCGTTCTGGGTCGCGCTCGCCGTCGCCGACGGCGTCGAGGCGGCGTGCGGGGTGCGCCTCGAGCTGCGCTGGCCGAACGACCTCGACCTGAACGGCCGCAAGGCCGGCGGCATCCTGTGCGTCTCGCGGGTCGTCGGCGAGCGCGCGCACGTCGCGTGCGGCGTCGGTCTGAACGTCCGGCGTCCCGGCGACGAGGCGATCGCGGCGATCGTCCCGCCCCCGGCGTACCTCTCCGACGTCGCGCCGCACGCCGAGCGCGAAACGCTGCTCGCGGGGATCCTCGGCGCGATGGACGGACTGCTCGAGGTGCTCGCGACGCCGGATGCGATCGGGCGCGCGTGGGAGGAGCGCGCCGGCTTGCGCGGCCGTCCCTACCGGCTGCGTCTCGACGCCGACGGAAGCATCGTCGACGGCACCGCGCTGCGGCTCGATCGCGAAGGCGGGCTGGTGATTGCCCAGGGCGGCCGCGAGCGCGTCGTGCACCTCGCCGACGCGCGCGTCGTCACCTGAAGCGCCGCGCTACGCTTTGTTCGCGCGGCTGCGGCGTTCGCAGGACTCACAGAAATGCGAGTGCTTGTTGTCGGTGTCGAAGACCGAGTTCGAGTAGTACATCGCGCAGCGCGCGTTGTAGCAGTGCTTGAGGCCGAGGGCGTGTCCGATCTCGTGGACGCTCTCCTTCAGCAGCCGCTGGAACAGCGCGTTCTCGTCGGCCGCGTCGCCGTAGAACTCCGAGCGCAGCCGGTGCAGCGAGACGACCGCGGTCCGCTGCGACTCGCTCGAGGAGCCGAAGACGAACTGATGCGACGTCTTGTAGAGATCGAAGTCGGTCACCCCGAGCAGCAGCTCGTCGCGCACGTCGTACGCGGCGCTCAGGCGCGCGGCGAGCGAGCCGAAGAACAGCTGGCCGCGGGCGCTGTTGAGCGCGGTCTTCGGGACGCTGAGCGGCGCGCGCACGACGGCCGCCGCGAGGAATCGCTCCTCCAAGCACAGCGCGAGCCGGGTGAGCAACCCCGCGTCGATCGCGTTGATCGGGACGATGCTGATCTCGCGCACGGCCGCGGCTTCGGTTCGGTCCGCGCCGGGAACGGTCCTGGGCGCACCGCGAAGTCGGCGGGATGATCGTCGGGATCGGTATCGACCTGGCCGAGGTGGAGCGCTATCGCTTCGACGAGCCGATGCGCGAACGGTTCGCGCGCAAGGTGTACACGTCCGAAGAGATGGCGTACGCGATGCGCAAGCGCAATTGGCCCGAACGGCTGGCGGGATTCTTCGCCGCGAAGGAGGCGACGCGCAAGGCGTTCGGCCACGCGATCCCGTGGCGCGCCGTCGGCGTGACGCACGAGCGCAGCGGGAAGCCGGCGATCCGGCTGTTCGGCGACTACGCCTCGCTGCTGGAGCGGCGCGGCGTGCGGGCGATCCACCTGACGATCACGCACACGGCGACGACCGCAGCCGCGGTCGTCGTCCTGGAAGGCTGAGGCGATGCGCGCGGTGACGCCGGCGCAGATGCGCGCGATCGACGCGGCCGCGGTCGCGCGCGACGGTGAGATCGCGCTCATGCGCGCCGCCGGCGAAGCGATCGCGCGACTCGTCGAACGCTACGCCGCCGGAGACGGTCCGCTGATCGCGCTCGCCGGACGCGGCAACAACGGCGGCGACGGCTACGCCGCGCTCGCCGCGTACGGCGGCGCGCGGCGCCGCATCGTCTACGCGGAAAGCGCGGCGGGCGGCAGCGCGGCGCGCCGGGACGCGCGCGAGCGCGCGCTGGCGGCGGGGGTCGACGAGCGGCTCGGCACGCCGCCGGCGGAGGCGCTGCGCGAGGCGGCGCTGCTGCTCGACGGCATCCTCGGCGTCAACGCGCGGCTGCCGCTCACCGGCTGGGATGCCGCCGCCGTCGACGCGCTCGCCGGGTCGCGACGGCCGGTGCTGGCCCTCGACGTGCCGAGCGGGATCGATCCGGCGACCGGCGAGGCGGGCGCGCACGCGTTCGCGGCGGCCGCGACGCTGGCGCTCGGCCGCCCCAAGCTCGGCTGCGTGCTCGACGCCGGGCGGGCGCGCACCGGCGAGCTGTGGTGCGCCCCCATCGGGATGCGCGACGACGACGCGGCGGGCGTCGACGATCCGCCGGTCTGGGTCATGGACGACGCGGAGTTCGCCGCACGCCTCCCGCACCGGGCCGACGAGTCGGAGAAGCGCAGCGCCGGCGCACCGCTCGTCGTCGCCGGGTCGACGCAGTTCCCCGGCGCGGCCGTCTTGTGCGCGTGGGGCGCCGCCCGGGCGGGCGCGGGCTACGTCACCGTCGCGGCCCCGCAAGGCGCCGCGGCGGCGCTTCGCGCCCATCTGGTCGAGCAGGTCGTCGTCACCTACGACGAGCGCGACCCCGTAGCGGCGGTGGAGAGCATCCTCGACGTCGCGCGCCGCTGCGGGAGCATCGCGATCGGCCCCGGGCTCGGGCTCTCCGACGCGTTCGGGACGATCGTCAGCGGCGTGCTGGAGGGCACGACGCTCCCGGCGGTCGCGGACGCGAGCGCGCTCTTCCACCTCGCGAAGCGGCTGCGCGTCTATCGCGACAAGCCGCTCGTCCTCACGCCGCACGAAGGCGAGTTCGCGCGGCTCAGCGGGGAGGGGACCGTGGCACCGGGGACGCGGCTTCCGCGACTCCGCGCCTTCGTCGACCGGCACGGCATCACGACGCTGCTGAAAGGCCGCACGACGCTGATCGGCGCGCGCGATGCGACCCACGCGAACCCGACCGGGACGAACGCGCTGGCGACGGCGGGGACCGGCGACGTGCTCACCGGGATGATCGGGACGCTGCTCGCGCAAGGCCTCGCGCCCGTCGACGCGGCCCGCACGGCCGCCTACTGGCACGGACGCGCGGGACGGTGCGCGCTCGAGCGCCGTCACCGCGGCGTGGTCGCGCGCGACGTCGCCGACACGCTGGGCGAAGCGAGCGTCGTCCCGGCCGGCTCCGGCGCGCTGATCCGGATCTTCTAACGAAGCCCCCACGACGGGGGTCGCCGGCGCTCGCAAACCTGGGAACCCGGTGTGAACACCGATGCCGTGAATTTGGTACCCTATGTCAGTATGACCCCAGGTGTCCTTTCGTTCGTGCGGCGGGGCGCGACGCTCGTCGTCGTCGCGGCCGTCGTCACGGGCTGCTCGCGGCCGAGCCGTCCCCCGCGCCAGACCGGCGCCGCCGTCGTCCCCGTCACTCGCGCCGACTACGGCACGGTCTCGCCGACGACGCTGCTCTCGGGCACCGTCGCGCCGCTGCAGAACGTCGGGATCACCTCGACCCTCTCCGAGCCGGCCGACTCGGTCGACGTCCAGGAGGGCGACCGCGTCCACGCCGGTGAGGTGCTCGCGCAGCTCGACACCGCCGACCTGCGCGCGCAGCTCGCCGCCGACCTCGCCACCGCGGAGAGCGATCGGGCGAAGGCGACGCAGACCTACGATCAAGCCGGTCTGACGATCGCGCAGAACAGCAACACCGTGAACGCGGCGCGCGCCGCGGTGCGTCAGGCGCAGGTGACGCTGCAGAACGACCGCACGAACCTGCAGCGCGACGCGCAGCTGCTGCGGCAAGGCTACATCGCGCAATCGCAGTACGATCAGCAGGCGACGACGGTCAAGAACGACCAGCAGGCGGTCCAGAGCGCGCAGGTCACGCTCGCCAACGACGTTCAGCAGGTGCAGGCGAACGGGACGACGTCGAGCGGGCTGCAGGGGGCGACCGTCGCCTCGGCCGAGGCCGACGTGAAGACGGCGCTCGCCGCCGCCGATCAGGTCCGCGTCTCGATCGCGAAGGCCACGATCACCTCGCCGGTCGACGGGGTCGTCGTGAACCGGAATTTGAACCCCGGCGAGTTTCCGGGGACGCGACAGATCTTCACGATCCAGCAGGTCGACCACGTCTACGCGGTGCTGAACGGCGCCGGCTCGCAGATCGTCGGCTTGCGCAACGGCAGCTCGGTCGTGGTCGCGGCGAGCGACTTACCGGGGCGGCGCATCCAGGGCCGCGTCGTCGGCGTCCTCAACGCGGTCACCCCGGGCTCGACGAACTTCGTCGTCAAGGTTCTCGTCGACAACGCGCGCGGACTGCTCCGGCCCGGGATGGTGGTCTCGGCCACCGCCGCGCTGCCGAGCTCGAGCGGGATCCGTATCCCGGTCACCGCCTTCCTCGACACGACGGACAGCACGGTGCAAGTCGTGCACAACGGCACGGCGCAGACCGTCCACGTCACCTCGCTGGCGCAGGACTCCAAGAACGCGATCGTGTCGGGGCTCCCGTCGGGCGCGATGGTGATCGCGAACGGGCAGCTCGGGCTCGCCGACGGCCAGGCCGTTCAGCCGCAGAGCCAGGTCGCGGAGAAGTAACGCCTCATGTGGCTGACCTCGCTCTTCGTCCGGCGGCCGACGCTCGTCTTCGTCCTGCTCGCGCTCATGCTGCTGGCCGGTGCGCTGGCGGCGATGACGCTGGTCCAGCAGCAGTTCCCGAACGTCTCGAATCCGACGATCAGCATCAACGTCTCCTATCCGGGCGCATCGACGACGGTCATGCGCGACTCGATCGTGAAGCCGATCGAAGACGCGCTCGCGGGAACGCAAGACCTGCAGACGATGAGCTCCAACATCCAGGCCGGCCAGGCGTCGATCGTCTCGCAGTTCGTCATCACGTCGGATCAGAACACCGACCTCGTCAACACGCAGAAAGCGCTGACGCAGGCGGAGAAGAATCTGCCGAGCAACCTGACGCCGCCGACGCTGGCGCTGCGCGACCCCGCGCAGGCGGTGGTGGTGACGCTCGGCCTGACGTCCTCGAAGCTCACCGCGAGCCAGCTTTCGCTCATCGCGAACGGGCGCATCATCCCGTACATCGAGCAGATCCCCGACGTCTCGGGCGTGAACGTCGGCGGCGGCGTGACGCCGGCCTACGAGGTCGTCGTCAACCCGCAGAAGCTCGCGGCCTACAACGTCACCCTGAACGACGTCATCAACACCGTCGCGAGCAATAACTCACGCGCGCCGGGCGGGATCGCGTACGGCGAGAACCGCGAGACGCAGATCGACGTCCGCGGCGACATCATGTCGCCCGAGTCGATCCTCGGCCTTCCGATCGCGACCGGCGGCAGCGGGAGCGGGTCGACGGGGGCGGGCGCGGGCGGCGGGTCGCCGACGACGCCGGCGGGCTCGCTCGATCCGTGGACGTCCGCGACGCAGGTCTTGCGCATCGGCGACGTCGCGAGCGTTCAGGACGGCTACGAGCCGCGCCGGCAGTACGCCTCGATCAACGGCGTCTCCGGTACGTTCCTCCAAGTCCAGAAAGCGGCGGACGCCTCCGAGGTGACGGCGTCGGACAACGTCCTGGCCGCGCTGCCGCGGATCCGCGCGCAGTTCCCCGACATCATCTTCAACGTCATCAACGTCCAGTCGAAGTACACCGCGCAGCAGATCGACAGCGTGATCCGCACCCTCATGGAAGGCATCGCGCTGACCGGGATCGTGATGCTGTTCTTCCTCGGCTCGTGGCGGAACGCGATCGTCGTGCTCGTCGCGATTCCGGCCTCGCTGTGCGTCGCGTTGTTCGTCATGAAGATGATGAACCTGACCATCGACACGATCTCGCTGCTCGGGATGACGCTGGTGGTCGGGATCCTGGTCGACGACTCGACGGTGGTCCTCGAGAACATCGAGCGCCACTTCGAGATGGGGCAGAAGCCGCACGAGGCGGCGATCAGCGGGCGAAGCGAGATCGGCCTCGCCGCGATCGTCATCACGCTGGTCGACGTCGTCGTCTTCCTGCCGATCGCGTTTCTGCAGGGTCAGGTGGGCCGCAACCTCGCGGAGTTCGGCATCGTCGTCGTCATCTCGACGCTGACCTCGCTGTTCGTCTCGTTCACGATCACGCCGACGCTGGCCGGAAACTGGGCGCTCCACGGCAACTGGAAGCCGCCGTTCTTCATCCGGAAGTTCGAGCAGGGCTTCAGCTCGGTTCGCTCCTGGTACGCGCACCGCGCGCTCCCCTGGGGACTGCGGCACCGCGTCGGCTTCGTGATCTTCTGCGGCCTCTCGTTCGTGTTCGCGATGGCGATGGTGCCGCTCGGGATCGTCGGCTCGGAGTTCATCCCGCCGGTCGATCGCGGCGAGATCTTCACCCAGATCACCTTCCCGGTCGGAACGCCGCTGTCGACGACCACGAAAGCGGTCCTCCAGTTCGAGCGGGAGGTCCGCGATCTGCCGGACATCGACGCGGACACCGCGGTCGCCGGCGGCTACGCTTCGCCGTTCGGCGGCTTCCTGATCCAGGGCAACGTCGGCCAGGTGCACGTCTGGCTCAAGGACGACCGGAAGCACTCGACGATCTACTGGGTCAACCAGTACCGCAAGATGGCGGCAAAGACGCTGCCGAACGTGCAAGTCGTCGTCATCCCGGCGACCGGAACCGGCGGCGGCAACGCGCAGCCGATCGACGAGCTGGTCACCGACGTGCAGGGCGGCGATCCGACGCAGTACGCCGAGAAGGTGTACTCGCTGCTGCAGCACACGCCCGGCACGGCGAACGTCTACAGCGCGGCGTCGGCGCTCTCGCCGCAGGTCGAGCTGACGTTCGACCGCGCGAAGGCGCGCGCGCTCGACGTGAGCATCGGGGCGGCCACCACAGCGGCCAGCGCCGCGTTCGGCGGCGACGTCGCGACGCAGTTCGAGACCGCCGACGGGCTCGAGCAGGTCGAGGTCATCTATCCCGCCGAGCAGCAGACGAGCTTGGCGGAGCTCGCGACGATCCCGATCCGCGCGCAGAACGGCAACATCGTTCACCTCGGCGACTTCGCCTCGATGTCGTGGTCGCCGGCGCCGCCGCTGATCACCCGCGTCGACCGCAACACGGTCGTGGACATCAGCGCGAACGTCGCGCCGGGGCACACGCTCTCGAACGTGCAGCGCGACTTCACCAAGGAGCTCAAGTCGCTGAACCTTCCGAAGAATATCGTCGTGCGCCCGCGCCCGATGGGTCAGCAGGACCTCATGGGGCAGACGCTCGCCGGGCTCGGCGGCTCGCTGATCCTCTCGGTCGTGCTGGTGTTCTTGCTGATGGTCGCGCTGTACAACAGCTACCTCTCGCCGCTGATCATCCTGTTCTCCGTCCCCGTCGCGGCGTGCGGCGCGCTCGGCGCGCTCGCGATCACGCACGAGACGCTGAACCTGTTCTCGCTGATCGGCACGATCTTGCTCGTCGGGATCGTGACGAAGAACGGGATCCTGCTCGTCGACTACGCCAACACGCTGCGCGAGCGCGGCGAATCGAAGCTGCAGGCGATCCAGGAGAGCGCGTTCACGCGCTTCCGGCCGATCATCATGACGTCGATCTCCGTGGTCGCCGGGAACTTCCCGCTCGCGCTCGCGCTCGAGCCGGGCTCGAGCGTCCGCGCGAGCCTCGGCGTCGTCGTCATCGGCGGCATCCTCAGCTCGCTCGTCCTGACGCTCGTGCTCGTCCCGATCATGTACATGTGGCTCGCGCCGGAGCACTTCCACGCGACCCACAAGCTCGAGGACGACGACCAGCAGGCTTCCCCGCCGGCGCACGGCACGAACGGCGACGGCCACCGCGGCGCGGCGCTGCCCAGCCGGGCGTAGCGCGCCCGGGGCGCGGGGCGCCGGCCGGGTCGGATCCGGAGCGCGGACGTAAGACGTCCGCGCTTTTTCTGCGTCCGCCGCTTGACGGGGCAGACTGATAACGCTATGGTTATATAACCTGATGGTTAATAGTATGATCCCGAAGGACGGCCGGCCGGCGCTCGACGCGGTCTTCGGAGCGCTGGCCGACCCGACGCGCCGGCGCATCGTCGAGCGGCTCGCCAGGCGGCCGCTGACGATCGGCGAGATCGCCGGCGGCTTCTCGATCTCGCAGCCCGCGATCTCAAAGCACGTCAAAGTGCTCGAGCAGGCGGGTCTTCTGACGCGCGAGGTCGTCGGCCGCACGCACCACTGCCGGCTGGACCCGAAAACGATGCAATCCGCAGCGTCGTGGCTCGACGCCCAGCGGCGCTACTGGAACGCCGCGCTCGACCGCCTCGATGCGCACCTCGCCCGCACGCCGCGCGAAAGGAAACGCTCATGAGCCCGACCGACACCACCGCCTCGCCGACGACGCTCCAGATCCGGCGCACCTTTCGGGCCGCGCGCGAGCGCGTGTTCGACGCCTGGACGCGGGCCGAGACGCTCCAGGAGTTCCTGTGCCCGGAGAACCGCGCGTGCGAAGCGACGGTCGACTTTCGCATCGGCGGGGGATACCGGCTCGAGATGCTGCATCCGGACGGCGAGATCTGGGCCCTGCGCGGCACGTACCGCGAGATCGTCCCGCCCGAACGCATCGTCTGCACGTGGTCGTGGGAGGAAGACGACCCGGCGCTCGAGGTCGAGACCGTGCTGACGCTCGAGTTCATCGATCGCGGCGGCGACACCGAGCTCGTGCTCACGCACGCGAACTTCCGCGACGCCGAGCAGCGCGACGGCCACGCACGCGGCTGGAACGGCTGCTTCGAAAAGCTCGAGGCCGCGCTCGCGAGGCCGGAAGATCGTCATCGCGTCGCCGCTGACGTCGAGGACGCCGGCACGATCCGCGCCGCGGTCGTCCTGCCGGCGTCCGCCGCCCGCGTGTTCGACGAGCTCGCGTCGAACGCCGTGACGCGCTGGTGGGTTCGCCCGGGCGTCTTCGACACGCGCACCTGGAGCGCCGACCTTCGCCCGGGCGGGCGCTGGGAAGCCTCCGGGATCGGACACGGCCGTCCGTACACGATGGCCGGCGAGTTCGTCGAAGTCGACGCGCCGCGCAAGCTCGTGCAGACGTGGCAGGGCGCCGGTGCGCCCGGCGAGCCGACCCGGCTCACGTACGAGCTGGAGCCGCGCGACGGCGCGACGCTGCTCAAGCTCACGCACGAGGGGTTCGCCGATCCGGGCGTCTGCGATGCGACGTGCGCCGGCTGGAAGACCAGCCTCGAGAAGTTGCGCGAGCTGCTCGACGTCGAACGACGGGCCGCGGGCTGAGCTTTGCAGGCGGACGGCCGAGGCAAGGCGCCGCGGCCGCCGCCGGACGGCGCGGCCGCCGTCAGCCGCCGCTCACGAGCAGGTCGCGCAATCCCGCTTCGTCGAGGATCGGAATCCCGAGCTGCTCCGCCTTCGCGAGCTTGCTCCCGGCTTCGTCGCCGGCGACGACGTAGGCGGTCTTCTTCGAGACGGATCCGGAGACTTTGCCGCCCGCGTTGACGATGAGCTCCGTCGCCTCGTCGCGCGTGAGCGTCGGGAGCGTTCCGGTGAGAACCAGCGTCTTGCCGGCGAGCGCGCCGGCCGGCGCACGCTCGCGGCGCGGCGCGGTGACGTCGACGCCGGCGTCTTTGAGCCGTTCGATCATCGCCCGGTTCGGCGGCTGCGCGAAGAAGAGCGCGACGCTGCGCGCGATCTGCTCGCCGATCCCTTCGCTCTCGAGCAGCTCCGCTTCGCCGGCGGCGGCGAGCGCGTCGATCGAGCCGAAGTCGCCGGCGAGGATCGCCGCGTTCTGGCCGCCGACGAAACGAATCCCCAAGCCGAACAGCAGCCGCGCCAAGCCGCGCTTCTTCGACGCTTCGATCGCCGCGAGGACGTTCGCCGCCGACTTCTCCGCCATTCGCGGAAGGGTCAGCAGCTTCTCCTCGTCGAGGTGATAGATGTCGCTCACGTCGCGCACGAGCCCGGAGTCGACGAGGCCCGCCGCGAGCTGATCGCCGACCCCTTCGATGTCCATCGCGCCGCGCGAGGCGAAGTGGCGCACGCGCTCGCGCTGCTGCGCCGGGCACGCGGCGTTCGTGCAGCGCGACATCGCCTCGCCCTCGGGATGATCGACCGCCGACCCGCAGACCGGGCAGCGGTCGGGCAGGACGTACGGACGCAGCTTGCCCTTGCGGAGCTCCTTCACGGGCCCGACGACGCGCGGGATCACGTCGCCGGCGCGGATCACCGTCACGACGTCGCCGACGCGGATATCGTTCGCGGTGATGTACTCCTGGTTGTGCAGCGTCGCGTTCGAGACCGTGACGCCGCCGATGCGCACCGGCTCGAGCACCGCGAACGGGTTGAGCGTCCCCGTGCGGCCGACGTTGACCTGAATGTCGAGCAGTTTCGTGCGCGCCTCGCGCGCGCGGAACTTGTAGGCGACCGCCCAGCGCGGATCTTTCCCGACGCTGCCCAGCCGCGTCTGCAGCGCGAGCTCGTCGACCTTTACCACCACGCCGTCGATCTCGTAGTCCAGCTCGTCGCGCCGCGCTTCCCAGCGCGCGACGTAGTCGACCACGCCGCGGATCGAGTCGACCCGCTCGGCGTTCGGGTTCACCGGAAACCCCAGCTCGCGCAGGTACGCGAGCAGCGCGTGCTGCGTCGCCGGCGGCGCGTCGACGTCGATCTCACCGACCGCGTACGCGAAGAACGAGAGCGAGCGTTCCGCCGTCGCCTTCGGATCGAGCTGCCGGATACCGCCCGCAGCCGCGTTGCGCGGGTTCGCGAACGTCGCGACGCCGCGCTCCTCGCGCTCGGCGTTGAGCCGCGCGAAGTCGCTCTTGCGCATGTACGCTTCGCCGCGGACGTCGACGTGGCGAGGCGCCGGCGCTTTCGCCGGCCGGCGCAGCGTCAGCGGGATCGAGCGGATCGTCCGCAGGTTCGCCGTGACGTCCTCGCCGACGCTGCCGTCGCCGCGCGTTCCGCCCGCGCTCAGCGTGCCCTCGTCATACCGCAGCGAAACGGCGAGCCCGTCGATCTTCAGCTCGCACACGTACGCGACGCTCTCGCGCTCCGCGATCCCGCCCAGCTTCTTGACGCGCGCGTCGAACGCGAGCAGCTCGTCTTCGCCGAACGCGTTCGCCAGCGAGAGCATCGGCCGCGCGTGGACGTACGGCGGAAAACCGGCGGCCGGCGCGCCGCCGACGCGCTGCGTCGGCGAGTCGGCGCGCCAGACTTCCGGGTGCGCCTGCTCGAGGTCGAGCAGCTCGCGCAGCAGCGCGTCGTACTCCTGATCGGAGATCTGCGGGTCGTCGAGAACGTGATAGCGGTAGTTCGCCTCTTCGATCGCCGCGCGCAGCCGGTTCGCGCGTCGTTCGACCGCCGTCACCAGGAGCGCTTCGGCGTGTAGACCTGCACGGGGTAGCCGTCGGGATCCGCGATGACCGCCAGACGGCCGAAGCTTTCGTCGTGCGGCTCCTGCAGCACCGGCGCCCCCGCGGTGCGGGCGTCGGTGACGAACTTGTCGACGTCGTCGACGCTGAAGCCGAGCTGCAGCGAACCGGGCTTGACGGCGAGGCTTTCGCTCGCCGGATGGAGCCCGAGCATCTTTCCGTCGCCGAGGTCGAAATCGACCCAATGCGGCGCGGCGTCGGTGCCGAGCTTCAGATCGAGGATCGTCCGGTAGAAGCGCTTCGAGCGCTCCACGTCGGCGCAGACGATCATCGCGAGGGCGAAGGTAGCCATGCGGCCCGGATTCGACGGCGGACGGCGGCTCCTTCGCACGCGGCAGGTGCCGCGCCCGGCGGAACGGTAGCGCGCCGCGTGAAGGAAGGCGAGCTGCTTTGGACGCCCGATCCGGCGTGGGCCGAGACGACCGCCGTGGCGCGCTTCATGCGGCGCGCCGGTGAGCGGCACGGCCGCCGTTTCGCGGACTACGAAGAGCTTCGCCGCTGGTCCGTCGACGAGCCCGAAGCGTTCTGGGCGGAAGTCTGGGACTTCTTCGGCGTGATGTCGTCCGCGCCGTACGAGCGCGTGCTGGGCGCTCGCACGATGCCGGGCGCCGAGTGGTTCCGCGGCGCGCGGGTGAACTACGCGGAGCACATGTTGCGGCACGAAGCCGCCGCCGCGCCGGGCGAGACGGCGCTCGTGCACGGCTCCGAGCTGCGCCCGCTCGCGCGGATGTCGTGGCAGGAGCTGGGCGACGCGGTTCGCCGCGTCGCGACGGGGCTGCGCGCGCTCGGCGTCGGCCCCGGCGACCGCGTCGCGGCCTACATGCCGAACGTCGCCGAGACGGCGATCGCGATGCTCGCGACGATCGCGATCGGCGCCGTGTGGTCGTCGGCGGCGCCGGAGTTCGGCGCGCGCACCGTGACCGACCGCTTCGCACAGATCGAACCGGTGCTGCTGTTCGTCGCCGACGGCTACCGCTTCGGCGGCAAGGACTTCGATCGCCGCGGCGAGATCGTGGCGATCCTGCGGGCGCTGCCGTCGGTTCGCACGATCGTGTGGCTGCCGTACCTGGACGCATCGTCGCGCCCCGACGCCGCGAGCGCGGGGTCCGACCGCACCGGCACGCCGGAACGGACGGTCGTCGCGTGGGCGGACGTGCTCGGCGGCGAGCCGGTCGCGCGCGACGCCTTCGCGTACGAGCGCGTCGCGCACGATCACCCGCTGTGGGTGCTCTTCTCGTCCGGGACGACGGGCCTGCCGAAGCCGATCGTGCACGGCCACGCCGGAGTTCTCGTCGAGCACCTGAAAAGCACCGGGCTCGGTCAGAACCTCTCACCGGAGAGCCGGATGTTCTTCTACACGACGACCGGGTGGATGATGTTCAACGCGCTGCTCTCCGCGCTGCTGCAAGGCGCCTCGGTGGTGCTCTACGACGGCCATCCGGCGTACCCGACGCCGGCCCTG
>Ga0209810_1001819_pt1 | contig 29245 bp, 25 predicted proteins | sample Coa_R1_7_FD_187159 | JGI IMG/M metagenome (GOLD analysis project Ga0209810, IMG submission 187159) | Surface soil microbial communities from Centralia Pennsylvania, which are recovering from an underground coalmine fire - Coalmine... | ecosystem: Environmental > Terrestrial > Soil > Unclassified... | reverse complement strand
CCAATCATTCGGTAAAGATGTAGATTTTAGATACTATCGTATCTTTCGAGGATTAAAAGAATTTCTCTACCTCTCCCTCAATTCTCTCCTGCCTCTGCCTCGTTCCCCTTAATCTGTTAATCTCCAGTTGTTTATCTCCTATATTCTCATCTTCAAATGTTCACCATTGTTTCTTGACTCTACACTGGTTTTGGATAGATTTAAGGCTATGGGACTCAAGATGGCCTTCATTATGGATCCAATCCAAACTATTAATATAGAGAAGGACACAACATTTGTGCTTATGCTCGAGTCCCGGAGAAGGGGGCACGAGGTCTGGTATATGGAGCTCAAGGACCTGTTTGTGGAAAATGGCAGGGCTTGGGCAAATGCATTAGAGATAGATTTAAAGATGGGAGCCGATTTCTATCGGTTTTTGAGAAAGGACAAGGTACTGCTTGAGGGCTTTGACGCAGTCTGGATGAGAAAGGACCCTCCTTTTAACATGGACTATGTGTATGCGACTTACATACTTAGCCTGATAGACTCTGAAAAGACGCTTGTCATAAATAGCCCCAAGGGGCTTAGGGAGTCGAATGAGAAATTCTATACACTGAATTTCCCGGACCTGATTCCGCCTACGGTCGTAGCCAAGGATCAGGACAGGCTCAAAAGCTTCCTTGCGGAAATCGGGGGCGAGATGGTTGTAAAGCCCCTTGATAGCTGCGGAGGGGAAGGGATATTTTATGTTAAAGAGGGCGATAGAAATGCTAACGTGATAATAGAGACTGTAACAGAGGGTGGGAGGCGTTACGTTCTCGCTCAGAAGTTTATAAAAGAGGTGTCCGAAGGGGATAAGAGAATAATTCTCCTAAACGGCAGACCGATCGGAGCCGTGATGAGAATTGCGAGGCCCGGAGGAGAGTTCAGGTGCAATTTCCACTCAGGCGGAAGCCCTGCTAAGACCGAGCTAACAGAGAGGGATATTCAAATCTGTCAAAGAATAGCGCCGAGGCTCAGAGAGGACGGACTTTATTTCGTAGGGATTGATGTAATAGGGGGTTATCTTACGGAGGTAAATAGCACGAGTCCCACAGGGGTTCAGGAGATAAATAGGTTCCATGGAACTAGATTGGAGGCCGATGTCTTGGATTTTGTTGAAGAGATGTGTGGAGGAGCAATGGCATGAGGATTTCAAAGGATGCGGCAAGGCATGTGGCGGAACTCTCAATGATTGAATTCAAAGAGGATGAGCTTGAGAAATTTACTGAGCAGTTGGGAAATATCCTTGAGTACATGGAAAAGCTCAATGAGCTTGATACATCTCATGTAGAGCCTACATTCCATGTCCTTGAGCTTTCTACGCCTTTGAGGGATGACGTTGTAAAGCCATGCCTGAGCTCGGATGAAGCCCTGGAGAGCGCTCCTCAGAGAGAAGAGGGCTTTTTCGCGGTTCCAAAGTTCATAGAGGATTAAAAATGGATCTACCGTTCCTTACAATACGAGAGGTTTCCGAACTGATAAAGAGAGGAGAGATTTCTCCAGTGGAGCTTACGGGGTCAATTCTCAGCAGGATCGAGGGGGTTAACGGCAGGGTTCACGCTTACATAAGCATCTTAAAGGACGAGGCTACTGATGCCGCAAAGGAGGCGGAGAAGCTTATTTCATCCGGGACCTACCTCGGCCCGCTCCACGGCGTTCCAATTAGTATTAAAGACATCTTTGTTATGAAAGGGACCCGAACCACGTGCGGCTCTAAAATCTTGGAGAATTTTGTCTCTCCTTATGATGCAACAGTTGTTGAGAAATTAAAACGCGCGGGGGCCATAATCATAGGGAAGAATAACATGGATGAGTTTGCAATGGGCTCATCTACGGAGAATTCATATTTCGGTCCCACAAAAAACCCCTGGGATTTAGAGAGGGTTCCCGGTGGCTCAAGCGGCGGCTCCGCAGCCAGTGTTGCGGCATCCCTTTGCTTTGCATCCGTTGGAACGGATACCGGAGGCTCCATAAGGCAGCCCGCGGCTCTTTGCGGAATTGCCGGACTAAAACCCACATACGGAAGGGTAAGCAGGTTCGGAATGATTGCATTTGCATCGTCCTTGGATCAGGCGGGACCCCTCACGAAGACTGTAGAAGATGCGGCTTTAATGCTCAATGCGATAGCCGGTGGCGACCCGAGGGATTCGACATCTGTTCACATCCCCGTTCCCGACTACACAAGGTGTATCAATGATGGAGTAAGGGGGATCAGGATTGGAGTTCCGAGGGAGTATTTTATTAATGGGATAGACATTGAGATTGAAAAATCTGTAAAGGCCGCCATTTCGCTCATTGAGGATTTAGGCGGCTCCATCGAAGAGATTTCCCTTCCACATACGGAGTATGCGGTCTCTGTCTACTATATTCTCGCTCCATCTGAAGCGAGCTCAAACCTCGCAAGGTATGATGGAGTGAGATACGGATTTCGGGTCTCCGATGCCGACTCACTCAGGGATATGTATATGAGAACAAGGGCGCAGGGGTTTGGCGCTGAGGTTAAGCGGAGAATTATGATTGGCACATACGCGCTCTCTGCGGGCTATTATGATGCCTATTACCTCAAGGCTCAGCGCGTGAGAACCCTCATTAAGAGGGATTTTGATGAGGCTTTTAAAAGGGTTGATGTTATTATGACCCCGACATCACCCGAAGCCGCATTTAAGATTGGGGAGAAGACGGGTGATCCTCTCAGGATGTATCTCTCCGACATATTTACAATCCCATGCAACCTCGTTGGGCTTCCCGGCATCTCAGTTCCTTGTGGTTTTACATCCAGCGGTCTCCCTATAGGGCTTCAGATTCTTGGGAAGCCATTCGATGAAGAAACGCTGTTGCGAGTAGCTCATAACTATGAGATTCACACAAACTGGAGGGAGAGAAGGCCGCCGATTTAAAACAGGATCATCAATTATCATATTTAGGAGGGGATATGCCAGAAAAAAAGAGAGTTTGTATGGTATGCGGAAAGCCGTCTGAGGCCTCCATCTGCGATTCATGCAAGGCTCAGATTCAGGGGGAGGCATTGGATAAAAAACAGCGGATTGAAAGGGAAGTGAGAATCAATATAGACATAGAAAAAGAGAAAAAAAAGAAATGAGAGTGGACGGTTATTCTTTACCCCTAAATTTGACCTGAGCTTTTCCCCAAACCTCAAGTGCCTTCTTATAAATTTTACTTTTAGAAACCCCTAAATTTCGAGAAACCTCTTTAACCGTGTCTTTCAGTGTTAAACCCCTTTCTTTATAGAGTTCAAGCCTTTCATTAATGATCTCATCCGAGGCTCCTGATTCATTAGTTTTTCCTTCCAAGACTATTGTAAACTCCCCCTTTATTCCCTCCCTCTGCTCCAGGATTTGTATGACATGGAAAATTTTCCCCCTCAGTGTTTCCTCAAACACCTTTGTGATCTCCCTGCTTACGGAAACCCGTCTGTTTCCAAGGGTCTCAACCATACTCTTTAGGGTTTCTATAACCCTGTTGGGAGATTCATAGAATATGAGTGTCTGGGTGTATTCTCGAATTGACTCTAGGAACTCTCTTCTCTTTTTATCTGATTTGGGAAGAAATCCCAGGAATATAAAGCCCGATGTAGGAAGCCCGGACACACTTAATGCTGCTATTGCCGCGGAGGGGCCGGGTATGGGAATCACATCTATCCCATTTTCTGAGGCCAGGTTTACAATCCTGTATCCGGGGTCTGAAATTCCCGGAGTCCCTGCGTCTGAGACAACGGCTATGTTTTTCCCGGACTCCAGAATGGACAGGAGTTCTTCTGATTTTTCTTTTTCATTATGCTCGTGATAGCTCGTAAGGGGCTTATGGATTTGGTATTGGGAGAGGAGCTTCTTTGTGACCCTTGTATCCTCACAGGCAATGAGATCAACCTCCTTTAGAATCCGAATCGCTCGAAGCGTAATATCCTCAAGGTTTCCTATAGGGGTTGAGACGATATAGAGCTTGCCTTTCATGGGTTTGGGGTTATAGATTACTCTAAGATATAGAGTTTAGTAAAACCAATAGGATGTATACAAGCCGTGTTATAATTTTAATATGCCTAATAAACTAAAAGCTAATTTTACAGTTGACATTGAAAAAGTATTGGAAAGGGTTAAGAGCTATCCTTATATATACAAAGTAATCCAAACTCAGTTAGAAAACCTATCTCAGTTTAAACAGCCTCCTCTCGTAGAACAAGTCCATCCAATTGTATATTGGCTTCATAGATTCACAGATACAAGTAGAAGGTTGCTAAATGAATTAGAGCAAGCTTTAATTAAAATAGAGAGAAGTGAAATTAAGAACAAAGAAGAGTTTTTGAAAAAACTAAGGATGGCAAAAGATGAGCCTAGTTTTAGAAGTCCTTACTCAGAATTGTATTTAGCTAACTTCTTTGTTAAAAGTGGTATTGAATTATTAGAATTTGAACCTAGAACAAAAGATGGAAAAAACAAGGCTGACTTTAGAATTTGTTTAGATGTTACAAATGTGATGGTGGAGTTAATAACGCCTGGTGAACTTTCTGACGATTTCGAAGAGAAAGAAATTTTTTTATTTGAGAAGTTAGAGCGAGTACAGTCTGGCGGTTTATTGGTAGATATAACTGGTTTTGAGTCTTATGACAGTTTGGACTTATGGCAAACTAGAGTTGAGGCTCCAACATACAAGCACGTAGAAGAAATAGTTGCTGGCTTTAGAAAATTTGCTTCTAACATTTCGGAGGAGGAGCTTCCTAAAGAATTCCCCACTCTTTGTCCTAGTTATCCAAGGATAAAGATAATAGCTAGAGAAAGAAAACCAAATTATGCATACACATTTGTTACTTCAAGTTCATCTAGAACTGGAGAGGGTTTTCCTATATATAGGATAGTAAATATGATACTAGATGAGAGGAAACATTTATCCTCTGATGATTTCAATTTCGTGTTTGTAGATTTTAACTATTGGAGTCGTATTGAAAGACATTTTTTGGATTCACCCGTTCATAGAGAAATGCTTATCAAAGAATTAAAGAAGAATATATCTTCGAGAATTGATGGTGTATTCACCTACATTGTTAGTAATCAAGACGATAAGCTTATTAATCGTAGAATCCTGTGGTTAAATTCAAACAAACCAGAGTTCAATAAAAGTGAAGTTCAGAGATTTTTGAAGTTTTGGGAATCGGTGAACTAGCTTCTTGCTAAAACAAGAAATATTAAATGGTTTACCTATGTTTACTACCTCATCAACTTGGAAAAATCGTTATTTATACCATTTTCCTATTGAAATGCTGGATTGATCATTCATAACATAAGTCCACCAGCAAGACTGGTGTACTACCCGGCTTTTATTTCTGTCTGCTGAGTAGGTCACGAGTCTTGCTCGTGACCGAAAGATAGGGCTTAAAGAAATTAAGGCTATGACTCATGGTAACAGATAAAACATCCGAGACTTTTATAACGCTCATACCGGCGCGTTTGGATCGCCTGCCCTGGAGCCGGTTTCACTGGCTGATAGTCCTGGCACTCGGAATAACGTGGGTCCTTGACGGGCTTGAGGTTACGCTCAAGGGCGCCATTAGCGGGGTATTGCAAGAGCCGCAGGTCTTAAATTTCAGCCCTACCGATATAGGATTTATCGCTTCCCTGTACGTAACTGGTGCCGTCCTTGGCTCTCTGGTATTTGGATACATGACCGACCGCTTTGGCCGTCAGAGGCTTTTCTTCATCACACTGGCGATTTATCTGGTTGGTGTGGGATTGACTGCGTTTTCGTGGAACCTCTGGAGCTTTGCCCTTTTCCGGTTTATGACCGGTTCTGGAATTGGCGGAGAGTATGCGGCGATTAACTCAGCCATTGATGAACTCATACCTGCTCGCCTGCGTGGACGAATTGATCTCATCATAAACGGCAGCTACTGGTTGGGCGCGGCGGCGGGTGGGGCATCAACTATCATTTTGCTAGACCCACATATCCTTCCACCCAATCTGGGGTGGCGGATAGGGTTTGGATTGGGTGCGTTAATCGGACTCATTGTCCTGTGCTTTAGGAGGCTTGTACCCGAGAGTCCCCGCTGGTTGCTCACACATGGAAAATGCGACGAGGCCGAAAGGATAGTTAGCAAGATAGAGGAGGATGTGGTGAAGCAGACAGGGAGGAGGCTCAACAGCCCACCCAAGGAATACCTGATTATTCACCCCCAAAGGAGATTTGGATTCGGCACGGTTCTAAATGTGATGGCCTCAAAATACAAGACGCGCTCTATTCTCGGACTCTCGCTCATGGTGTCACAGGCATTTTTGTATAACGCAATATTCTTTACTTATGCGCTTGTGCTCACCCGGTTCTACAACGTACCGGGCGGCGATACCGGAATGTATCTATTGCCCTTTGCTGTGGGAAACTTCCTTGGCCCTCTTATTTTGGGCCACCTATTCGACACAATAGGACGTCGGGAGATGATTTCAGGGACGTACACGGTTTCGGCATTGCTTCTTGTACTTACTGGCTATCTTTTCACTCGGAACGACCTTTCCGGCACCAGCCAAACCATTCTCTGGACAGTGATCTTTTTCTTTGCTTCCCCAGCCGCGAGTTCGGCTTACCTGACCGTGAGCGAAATCTTCCCGTTAGAGATACGGGCGCTTGCAATTGCCCTGTTTTTTTCTATTGGCACGGGAGCAGGTGGTATAGTGGCGCCGTGGTTATTCGGCGTCTTGATCGAGTCCGGATCACGCATTGAGGTTCTCTACGGTTACTTAATCGCGGGCGCGCTTATGCTGACAGCCGCTGTGGTCGTAGTGGCCTACGGAGTTAAGGCGGAAAGGATGAGTTTAGAAAGGGTAGCTCAGCCGCTCTCCTCTGAGAAGTAGCGAAATCTATGAAATTTTCTATATCATGCATTATTTTTAATCCCATTTTACGCATAAACCTCAGGCACACCCAAAGGAGCAAGTGTGGTAGAGAGAAAAAACATCGAATCACCGTTGTCCAGTGGATTCATTTTTACCCCCCAAGGTAGAAAGTTGCTTTCTTTATTGTTCATTTCGTTTTAGGACAAGAAAGGTGCCAGTAAAATTTCCCTATATTTTTGGGTGTTAAATTTAGAATCAAGTGTCTGATGTCAGAAAGTAGGACAAAGTTTATTGCTATGCCCCTCAATTTGTTGAGTGTTCTTTTAGTTTGGCGCGTAGTGAGGGAGCAATATCTTTTATTTTGGATAACTTGTATTCAAAAGAATGGAACCCGTTCTTCACGCGGGTAAGGCTGTGAGCTTGCGTAAGAGTAGGGTTGGCAAGTGAGAATATCAGTACCAAAAGCATAACCGAAGCAACGAGAGGAATAAAAGAAAATCTATAAAACTTCTTTCGAGGGTTTATATTTGATTTCCCCTTATTAAGATTAGCACGCTCGATAATTGCTAAAGGTAAAAACGGTAGAACTCCTAAGATAAGAAGTGTAGAAAGGCTACCTATCCCCCAGTAGACATTAGGGCTAAAATTTCGAGCCAACACCAGTCCAATCTCATCAGAAACCAGCCCTGCCCCGAAACCAAGTATCAGTAGAAGAAATGAATTGTTTTTATATCGCGAGAGCAAACTCAACGCAGTTCCTACACATCCTAATCCGATAAAGAGATGGTGAATATGGAAGCTGTGCACGATTATACATACATAATGGTGATAGGTCATTAAAATACGGAATGTAACAAAACGCATTCCTAATACTGTGAGCCAAAAAGCAAGCCATACAAGCAAAAATTTTTCTTCCAGGGTTTTATCCATTTCCTGCGAAGGGGAATAAGCAGATTGAGATTTCAGGTTTTGAATGACCTCCTGCTATCGTAGTCTTTTCCTGTTTTATACCTGTAACCATTGGTAAATTCAAGGAAGGGTCAAATAAACTACATATTAACCATTCTCTTTGTGCATTGTTGGGGTATGAATTGTACTTTAGTGGAAGAAGTCAATCTGTCCATCGGTAAGATAAAGTCCTGTTTGCTCCCACTAATAGTGTGTCCAGACCTATTAAAGGCTCACTCCCTCCTGTTATGTCCATTAGGTTTCAGAGGAAGAAAGGCGACATTGGGGGATTCTATTTCCCTCAAGTCTCTTAAAAGCTTGTCAATATCCTCTTTCTTTTCCTTAGAGGAGCTATTTGAATTGATATAAGGTGTTGAAAATACTGTGGATTTGCCTGAAAGGAATGGCGGAGGGCGAGGGACTCGAACCCCCAAGTCCTTTCGGACGCCGGTTTTCAAGACCGGTGCATTGCCAGTTCTGCCAGCCCTCCACTAATAATGGTTAAATGCTTATACTTCGGATAGATGTCTCAACGCTTTTATTTCTACCAGCCTTGTGCCAGATTTCCCGGTGCTTCACATATCGGATCCCGGGATGAGTATACATCATAGTCATAGAAAGTGTAGGGTATTTAAGGTATTGAATTCATAACTCCGGGGTGGATTCTACAGTATGAGATAACAAATGCCGGTCGGACTACAAGTGCTACGAAGATTCCATGTCATCCGGCTTTCAAGCGTGGACAGCATACATATCTGGATTTTGTGATCTGATTGCCTGGAGCCGCTGCTCGATAATCTGAGCAAATCGCTTCAGGAGTTCGTACCCCAGGTCATGGTTTTTTTCGCATTGTGTACGGATATATTTCCCATCCAGGACAATGGCTTCGGTAGGCGCGACAGCCCGGGCATCAAAATGCCAGCGGTGCGGCGGAAAGAGCCATGACCAGCCAAGCACATCGCCCTCTCTAATGATCTGGATGATAATAGGCTCCCGTCCGGGTGTCAACACTGCTTCAAGTGCCACTCTGCCCTGGCGAATTATATAAAACTGATTGGCTTCTTCACCTTCGCGCAAGATAAACTCCCCGGAGTCGAACCGCGCATTGGATGCGCATCCGATAATCAGATTAAGGTAGCGTTGATCAAGTCCCTTAAAGAATGGGTGTTTTGCTAGGGTAGTTTTAAGCCTTTGCATCTTTCTTCTCCTTTGCTGAGACAGTTGTAACGCCATTGCTTCTGTAAATGGCATTCTATAACTAATCTGTCCCTAACTCGCATAACAATCCTGTCAGACCCGCTTTCTATTCTTATTATCTTACAACCGGTATGCCTCGTCAAGAAGAGATTTTCTCTCCGCTGTCCACTGGAAGATAAGTCCCTCTAATCCCCTCTGGAATCTTCAGATACCCGCCAATAGATCTCTTCACACAAACCAAATTATAGGCTAAATTTAGGGCTTAGATATTATCGGTATAATGCCACAAAATACAACGAGAAGAAGGCGAATTCATGAACAAAGTCGGTATTCAAGATAATGGGACAAGAACAGATAAACGTATGCTGAGAAATATAGTGAGCGGGCTTTTGGGTATTGGTTTATTATTTCTCCTATCTGTCAGTATTTGGATGGTGACGAGTTATGCTCAATCGCCTCTTGTACCCCTAGTTGTTGCTCCTCTCGAATTTGGTGTAACCCCTCCGATTAACGAAATTAGATCGGCTGAGGGCGCATCTCAATTGAGAACAATAAAATCAATTGAGATTCCACTTCTACAGCCTGGGAGACTAGGTAAATTTAGCACAGGAACTAAGGTTATTGATCCATTGGTTCAAGACTCTCTTCCTTCGTCTAAAATAGCAACCCCCGCATTGACTTTTGAAGGAATTAGTAACAATGATAACTTACAGAATTTGGGTTTTGAAGTTTTCCCTCCCTCTACCAATGGTGCTGTTGGTCCCAACCATTATGTCCAGATGGTGAATCTCCTATTCCAGGTTTTTGATAAATCTGGCAATCCTTTAACGAATCCCTCGAGCATTGCCAATTTATTTGCTGCTGCTGGAATAACGGGGTCATGTGCAAAGGGAGGCCAGCAGGGCGACCCAATTGTTTTATATGATTCTCTTGCTGATCGCTGGCTTCTTAGCCAATCTGCTTTTAATGTCGATCAAATTGGAAATCCTATTCCCCCTTCTACTGAGTGTATAGCTATTTCTAAAACGCCTGACCCGACGGGTGCCTACTTTGTGTACGCATTTCAGATTCCTAATGATTTGTTTGGCGACTTTCCCAAATTAGCTGTCTGGCCGGATGCATACTATATGACCACTAATGATTTTGATGGTTCTAGTTTTATCGGTGTCGGTGTTTTTGCATTCGACCGTTCCAAAATGTTAGCTGGTGACCCGACTGCTAATATGATATTCATTGATCTGTCACAAGATTCATCAACGAGTAATCTCTTTCAGATGCTTCCTTCAAATATGGAGGGTCAGGCACCCCCGGCTGGGACTCCAAACTTTGTTGCTGGTCTTGTGGCTCCTGAAATAACGGGGGATCCTTCCGATGGAATAAGACTCTTTGAGTTTCATCCGGATTTCAAAACTCCAAGCAATACCACACTCATTGAGAGGGCTGAGAGTCCAATTTTAACGGCTCCTTTCAATGCCAATCTGTGCAACTTCTCGCCCGACTGTATTGCGCAACCAAATACTAAGCAGAAAATTGATGCGTCCCCTAGTTCCCGGGGTCTCAACCATAGTTTAGGGTATTGGAACTTTGGTACGCACGAGTCTCTCGTTACTACCCACACGGTAGATGTGGGCGGTAACCGTGCCGGGATTCGGTACTATGAAATACACCGTAATCTTCCAAGCGGCTCCTTTTTCATCAATGAGCAGGGTACATTTGCCCCTAATGATGCCAACAACCGTTGGATGGGGAGTGCCGCGATGGATAAGGATGGCAACATTGCCGTGGGCTACAGTGTTTCCAGTGGCTCCACATTCCCGTCCATTCGGTATGCTGGTCGGTTAGCCAATGACCCATCCGGTCAGCTAGCCCAGGGTGAGACAACACTACAGGCCGGCAGTGGATCGCAGTCGGGCACTAACCGTTGGGGTGACTATAGTGGGTTAGCGGTTGACCCAAGCGATGGCTGTACCTTCTGGTACACGAATGAATATTACACATCCCAAAATAATGGTTCAATTCTTTGGCAGACCCGTATTGGCAGATTTAGTTTTCCAGCATGTACTGCCAATTCTGGGAGTTGTGTTGGCACCGGTCCTTTTAGTATCAAGGGAAATGTAAAGTCACAGATTCCCGGTGTCACACTCAAACTCACCGGTCCGGGCGGCTGCACGAGCACAACGGTTACAAACACCCTTGGAGCCTATCGCTTCCAGAATCTGGCCAGCGGGAGTTACACAGTGACACCGAATAAGACGGGGTGCAATTTCATCCCATCGAGCAAGACAATAACAATCTCAGATAAAAGCAAAAAAGCTAACTTTACCGGAACATGTACACAGTAAGCTGATAATCATTACGCGCCTAGTGTTGGTTCTGCTCCATGAGTACTGGTTGCACCCGCTCGCCATTACGTGCTGCCTGCCCTACATTCAGGGCTACCATATCGTTATCACTTATTCCTCTTATGACCTCAACAGTCTGGCCGTCATCATAACCAAGAGTAACCTCAGCAAGGTGCAGATAGCCATTGCGAACCACTGGCACATAGGTCTTACCGTGCTCGAAGACTAGTGCACTGTCAGGAACCTCTAGGTTACGCTCCTGTGTGTTAGTATTAAATCTGACCTTTACGTACATGCCTGGATAGAGCTTATGGTCTTTATTTGGCAAATCAACCTCAACAAGCATTGTGTGCGTGGCGTCGTTTAATGACTTCGGGTGTCGTGTAACGCTACCCTTAATCTCAAGCCCGGGAAACTCAGTTGCAGTAATAGTCGCCTCGTCTCCATCCTTGATAAACGGAGCCAGGCTCTGAGGCACATAAGTATAAATTCTAATGGGACTTAGAGTTGATATAGTAAGTATGGGGGTGTTGGAGGTCGAGCTAGTAGCTTGGGGGATAAGGGCCCCCGGATCTACAAAACGTGCAGCAATCGCCCCATCAAATGGAGCCCTGATTATCTTATAATCCTGTATTGCTTTAAGCTGTTGATAGTTGGCATATGCCTCTAGCATCATAGAACGTGATTCATCTGCAACCTGTTTTGCAACGACTCCTTTTTTAAATAGCTCCTGATTGCGGTTGTCAGTAACCTTCTGTAGCTCATAATTGGCTTTGGCATCAGCGACCTGTTTATCGGTTTCTGGTGATTCTAGAATACCCAGGACCTGTCCCTTCCTGACAATGTCTCCTTTATCAACGGAGATCTCTTTTAAGTAGCCGGGAATCTTTGCGTATATGGGCGCTTGTATATAACCGACAGCGGTTCCGGGAACCTCGAGAGTGCGCACAGAAGGGGCATGATGCACGTATGTAACCTGTACGCGCTGCCCCTTTTGCGACTCCTTTTCAAGTTGTGTTGCCTTGTGCTTTAGTATTAGGCTATGTCCTAACACAAGGCCGCCTGTTACTAATAATATCAATAACACCGCACCAGATATGATTATGAGTGATAGGGTGCGGGGCTTCTTAGGTGTATAGTTTTTTGCACTCTCGTCTTTTTCCATATTGGAGCCTCCGTCATGTGAACTATGCCAATCTTTAGCCATCTTAACCCTTTCATCGCGTTCTCTCATAGTAACACGGCTACCACCGAGAATTGAATAAACCGTCGGTATTATAAACAGGGTCATAAGCGTTGCTCCTAATAGCCCACCAATTACGGCGCGTCCTAAAGGGGCATTCTGCTCCCCACCCGCGCCAAGCGATAATGACATGGGTAGCATGCCGAGGATCATGGCCAGTGCTGTCATAAGGATTGGTCGGAGGCGTATGCGCGCGGCCTCAATTGCCGCTGTGAGTGGGCTGTATCCCTCCTCGCGTAGTTCATTAGCGAATATGATAAGGAGGTTGCCGTTGGCTACACCCACACCCACTGCCATAATAGCACCCATTAACGACTCAACGTTGATTGTGGTTCGTGTAAGAACCAGCATCCAGAGCACCCCTGCCAGTGCCCCGGGTACTGCCATAATTATAATTAGCGGCTCCAGCCACGACTGAAAGTTCACCGCCATTAGCAGGTATACAAGTATAATTGAGAGGATCATCCCTCCTTCGAGTGTTTTAAATGACTCGCGCATCGCCTGACTCTGTCCTCGTATTGCAATGTTTGTACCCGGCGGAAGATTGCCAAGCTCATTGATTTCGTGACTGACTACGGATGTAGCGCTGCCAAGGTCTCGTCCTGAAACACGAGCATCAATATCAATAACCCGTTGTACGGTGTAGTGGTCTACTACTGCTGGGTCAACGCTGTGTGTGAATGTGGCTATGTTGCTTAGTAGTTGCGCTTGTGCATTCTGAGAGGGCATACCGCCCTGGTTATTTTGACTATTCTGAGAGGGTATGCTTAGGGGGGTATTGGCTAAGGTGTCAACGGAGTCCACGAGGTGCTGTGGTGTTTGTGATATTACAGAGTAGTTTACCCCGGTTTTTGTATCGAGCCAGAATGTCGGCTGAAGGAGACTGTTTCCGCTAAGTGAAGTAAGAAGGCTTGAAGCCACTTGCTGCATATTAATTCCAAGCTCTAATGCCCGTGCCCGATCCACATTAACTCTGAATGCCGGATAATCAAGTGATTGAGCAATTCTCACGTCTTTTATACCGGGAGTTTTTTTCATCTTTTCCATGAGTTGCTTTGCAATTCCATAGTCGGATTCTAGATTATTTCCGGAAATCTGCGCGTCAATTGATGCCGGAAGCCCGAAATTTAGTACCTGACTTATAATATCGGCGGCCTGAAAGTATGATGTGATGTTAGGAAATCTATCATCTAGCACTCTTCGGATCTTATCCTGATACATAAGCGTCGGGTGATGTTTACTGGACAACTGAATGAGGATCTCGGCGTCCTGTGGCCCGACGCTATCGGTTTGATAGAAGGCCAGGTTGTATGAAATTGGCACGCCGATATTATCGCTTATACTCTCTAACTCATTGGCTGGAATTATTTCACGGATCGTCCGTTCAACACTGTCCACAATCCTCTCGGTCTCCTCTATTCGCGTCCCAGTTGGTGCCCGCACATGTAGCCGTATCATTCCAGCATCAACATAGGGGAAAAAATCATTCCCCACCACTATCAATAATAGGAACGAGGCACCAATTACCAAAGCAGCAAATGTAAGTGAAATATAGCGGAATGTAATGAATTCCCCCAAAATATCCCTGTAGCGTTCCCGAAATCGGCTGAAGCGTTTGTCAAAACCGACCACGAACCGCCTCCATAACCCCCTGCCCTGGTTTTCCTCATAGGCTTCAGCCAAGAGGGAAAGCGCCATGGCTGGAACCAATGTGCGGGAGAGGAGATAAGAGGTCAGCATAGCAAAGACTACGGACAGGGCAAGGGGTGTGAAAAGGAACTTACCCACACCATAGAGCAGAACAACGGGAAAGAACACAATGCATATTGAAAGCGTTCCGACAAGGGTTGGTGTTGCAATTTGCCTTGCGCCATCAAGAATCGCCACTATAAGGGGTTTGCCCATGGCATGGTTGCGGTGTATGTTTTCAATCTCAACGGTTGCGTCATCTACAAGCATCCCGACCGCAAGGGCAAGCCCGCCTAATGTCATGATGTTAATTGTTTGACCGGTAAGGTTTAGTGCAATAATCGCGGTTAGAATCGAGAGCGGTATGGAAATAATTACAATCAGCATGCTGCGCGGTGAGCCTAGGAAAATTAACACCATCGTGGCAACCAGGACGGCTGCTATTCCCGCCTCAAACACAACATCCAAAAGCGCTCCTTTAACAAACTTTGACTGATCAAATGTTAGTTTCAGTTTGAGCCCCTTAGGTGCTGTAGAGAGGATTTCTGGGATTACTTTCTTAACTGAGTTGACTACTGCCATAGTCGAGGCTGCGGCATGTTTGATGATCATAAGATAGGTTGCTCGCTTGCCGTCTACTCGCACAACGTTGCTCTGGGGCTGGTGTGTGTCCGTAACAGAGGCAACATCTCCTAAGAAAACGGGAATATTACCCAATGGCCCTTTAACCGTTTTGATTGGCAATCGGTTAAAATCCTCAACTCTCGTTGGACTCATATTGAGATCAATATTGTACTCATGATCCCCCATTCTAGCGGTGCCTGACGGAATTATCACGTTTGTGGTCGCAAGGGCATTGCCGACATCCTGTGGAGAAAGGTCGTTTGCGTATAGCGCATTCGGATTGAGGTTCACCATTATCGCGCGTTGCACACCCCCAAAAGGGGCTGGTGAAGACAATCCTGGGATGGTAAAAAGCTTGACACGAATAAAGTTTAGTCCATAGTCAAAAAGCTGTTGCTCAGAAAGAATATCGCTGTAAACGTTAAGCTGAGCAACCGGTACATTAGCAGCATTATATTCTATGATATTGGGCGGTGTCATACCTTGCGGCAAAATCCTAAGAATGGTCTCTGAAACGGCGTTGATTTGCGCAATCGCGGCGGAGATTGGTGAATCCGGGTAAAAGTACACCTTGATTAGGCCGATGCCGGGGAAAGACCTGGACTCAATATGCTCTATGCCGTTAACCGTAGTCGAGTAGGCGCGCTCGGAAATAATCACGACGCGCCGCTCCATATCAATAGCAGACAGTCCGGGATAGTTCCATACCACCATAACAACCGGCAGATTGATCGCAGGGAATATATCTAAATTCATACGTGTAAACGAGAGCACCCCTAATACAAGCATCAGTAGTGCCATCACCGCAACGAAGATTGGCCGGCGAAGTGCCATCTCAACAATCCACATCATGGCTGTAAGTCCTCCAAAACCGACTTTATTGCGTAAACTTAAGTCGTCTGATATACAAATTATTTAACCATATTTAATTTGTATTGATATTTAAAGTTTTATTATGCTTGGGGTTGTAGAGTACGGTCCGACTCGTAACGCTATGTCATGATCACCTTCGCAATACGCTCGGCGGCGTGTCTGTCCCATAGTGGCGGTACCTGTCCCTCCCTCCTACTACCATTTAGGATTTGCCTAACCTCAAATTGAAGACGGTCCATATCGCGACCAACCAGTATGTGCGTTCCCATTGTGAATCACCTATATCAAATTGCAGACCCTCTAATTGCTGGCAAATGCGAGGATGTATGGGAAAGATCAGTGGTAAGTCTCGGCTGATATTGCTCAGGGCAGCCATGATCCGAGTAAGTAGGGTGGGACTGTTTACATTGGACGGGCAATGCAGCGTTACCAGTCCGTAGTGTTTTAATACAAACTCCTTCTCACCCATTTCGACTGTACTTGAGGCGGGCAGAATAGCTCCTAAACATTGGATGGGCCAACGTAATAATGCCTGGGGTAACAGGCGTACCGGTGTGTCAATCATCACATTACCGGCAAGATGGATTTTCTCCGGCGCTACGCCCTCACGTACCAGGTTCTCATTGCCATCCATAGGTAGGGTGAAAAGCAGGTCAGCGACCTGGTCGGTGATCAGGCGGTTAACTTCCTCCGGCATGGTGCGACCAAAAGAGCGCAATCCAGCTCCAACATGACCTATGGGGATTAAGAGTTTGGCACACACCAGCGCAGCCGACATAGTGGAGTTGACATCACCATACGTGAAGAATATGCATAGGCAATCTATGGAGCCAATTTGATAACCATTAGAGGTTCTTTTTAGAGGAAATGCGATGAACAGACTAAAGTGTTGCCGATTTCTTTAACCTTTCCACCCTTTCAATTCTCCTTTTTCTTCTCTCCTCCGCATCTCGCCAGTGCTTGATTTCAGTGGGTGTCCTGGGAGTAAAGCTCGGCACGGGCTTAGGCTTTCCGTCCTCTCCGATGTGTATGAAATTAAGAAATGTGGTGCCGGTATGCCTTTGGTTGCCTGTTCTTAAATCCTCGGATATTACCTTTATTCCTACTTCCAAAGAGGTATTGCCCACATAGTTTAATCCGGCTTTGAGCGTTATAACCTCCCCGATCCTTATGGGGGAGTATAGATAGAGGTTGTCAATTGAACCCGTGACAATCACCCCCCTTACGAACCTTGCGGCAAGGATGGCGGCGGTTTCATCTATGTTCATCATGAGCTTTCCAACAGACATAAGGTTCTCCCACAGGGCATCTTCTGGAAGCACCACCCTCAATGTCTCAACCTTCCAGGTTAGTTCGGTGCTCTCATCCTCTATGTCTCTGGCCTTTTCCTCTTTCTGGGCTAGCTGAAGGAGCCTCTCATCCTTTCTCTTTTGCGCCCTCAGATAGATTGATTCCTCCGCCTCATTAGCCGGTCTAATTTTTTCTTCTATAGCTCTTGGTTTTCCATCTTTGTCCACCGCTACGTATGCCAGATATGAGGAGGTTGTAAATTTTTTCTCTCCCGTTTCGGGGTTTTCCGAATGCACCCTTACCCCTACCTCCAGCGAACTCTTCCCAACGTATTCGACCCAGCTATCGAGCACCACAATCTCCCCAATTTTAACCGGGTTTATAAAATCTATGCTGTCGGTTGTTCCTAAGACTGTAGATCCCTTTGCAATCCTGGATGCGGCAAGACCTCCAATTACCATAATCCAGTTCATGAGCCTTCCGCCGTGTAGGGTTCCCAATGGATTCGCATATTCGGGGAAGACATGATGAATCATCTGAATCGCGGTTTCTTTAATGGTCGGCATGGTTCTATATCTTACCTAAGATGAGATAGTTCTGCTAAATGTAAAATGGGCAAGTGTGGGGGTAGAAAAAGTACAGGCTAAATTAGGTCTATTTGTTGAGACTTGTAGAGACTGGGGTTCTTAATATAAATTCCGGTGGCGCTCTGCCACTCAACAAATTTATCGAATACGGACTTCAGTCTTGCCTTTACCAGAGGTGAGTGAAATTTCCAGTTAAATCCCCCTCCGATTGGAAAGAAGAGTTTGAGAAAGGCCATTTGTTTTATGCGCTCCTCTTCAGTCCCACTTGATATAAAACAACCTGTTCTAATTAGACTATATCCACTGCCGAAGTTTTGACCTAATTCCCCTGTAATCCCGAGTGCCTCCGCGGCCCTTGATACCACTACGGTGAAAACATAGGCGGCTTCCGGCGTGAGATATCTGTGTGTTGAAAATTTGTTGTCCATATCTATAAGGTTCCTAATCAGAAGCAAATTCTCAGAAAGGGTAAACCCGATGTTTATTTGGCTTTTAGAATCAAATCCCCCTATGTCGCCGCACATATCAAGGGAGACTCTGATATTGTCCCACTCCCTTTTTGCTACTTCTATTGCCCTTTGTATTTCCATCTCTTTTTCTCCTTGTTGTTTTTATCTGAGTTTGCAAGAGCCGTGCCAGAGAAGAGGAAACAAAGGCGCAGGAAGGATGTTTTCCTGATTTTTCCTGAATTATAGATGTCTTGTATATGCTTTCAGACTGAGTTTTAAACACAACTGAACCTCGGACAACGATTAAGTTGCCCATCGGTTAATCACGCCGGGCTGATTTATATCGCACAATCTCTTAAAGGATTGAATCCAAAAACTCAATTAAAATCCTATTAAACTCGTCTGGACTTTCTTGCATCATAAAGTGTCCCGCGCCTCTAATCACGTGGAGTTTTGAATTCCGAATTTTGAGGTTCAAATACTCACCGTATTTTACTGGGGTTAAAATGTCCTCGGTTGCCGAGATGATGAGAGTCGGAACCCTTATTTTTTCAACCTCTTTCATAATATCGAACTCATCGCAAATCAATAAGTCCCGGTGTGAGATTGACTGTGGGGTTTTAAGAAGGCCCTCTATGAATTTCCTCTTGAGTTCTTCAGGTGAAGAGTGAGTAAAAGAGCGAGTGGGTGCTACCCTACAAAAGGTTTCGTAGTTGCTCTTTACGCTCTCAAGTGTCTCTTTGGCGACACGGAGCTTCGCTCCCGTACCAACAAGAACGCACGCATCAACCATTTCAGGATAATCAATAGTAAAGACCTGTGCTATTCCGCCGCCCATTGAGTGTCCTACAAGTATGAGCCTATCTAAACCGAGCGTATGTGCGAGGTCTTTTATAAATTCGGTGTATTCTTCAATTGTTTTGCAGCCGCTTCCCTCGGATTTGCCGTGGCCCGGAAGGTCTGGGATAATGAGATTAGCTCCGGGTCGGTTTTTAAGAACATCAACCTGATACTCCCAGGTCAGGCTGCTCTGTCCCGCTCCATGGATCATCAGGATGGTGGGACGTGATTTCTCAAAACTTTCTCCGGCGATGTAGTTTATTTTAAACCCACGAACTGAAATCTCAGCCATTGCTGTCTCCAATTTATCTTGAAATTTTCAACCGTTCAACTAAATTCTAATCTCGATTCAGCGCAACGGGTGGAAAATATAGCCCTTTCAATTCCCTCTGCCACCATGCCCCTGTAGCGCGCCTGGTATGTATGTCGGTGAAACGGTATTCGTAGAGCACGGCGCGGATGTACCTGGGCGGCCTAGAGGGGAAAGGGTTCTTTTCTAAAAGTCCGGTGACATCGGGTGAGCCTTGAAGGAGGCGCACCATCAGATTTATAAACCAAGGATTGTCTTGATAGCTGCCCAAAGCAGCAAACCACATCTGCCAGTCGAGCCTGGGCTGATAGGGCGCCACCCACGGTGGGGGTCTTTTGAGATCCCCCGGCTTATATTTAAATCCATATTCAAGCCAGTTTTGGCCATCGTCACTCCCCTCAATGATGATCTCAGGACGAGAGGTGGTCATGACTTCAAAGAGGCCGTAGTTGTTTACAATCCTCAAAGGAGAAACCCACAGAAGCGTTTTCTGGAGAACGCCGGGTAAATTCTGGTATTTAACAATTACTCCCGCAATCTGGATGCTCCCAAGGAAAATGATCGCTCCGGCTAAAACGCCTATTCCCAGTTGCTTAAGTGAAAACGTTGATCGGGATTCACCGGGTGATTGCTTTGTGTCCATGGTCTCTCTCAGTCTCTTAGGAAGGAATCTTTGCAAAAACGCGTCATCAAGGAGCAGCATACATAGGGTGACGGATAGCAGGTTGAAGAATGTGTAGTTTCCCGTGAGAGCAATGAGGACCTGCAAGAATATGATCCCGGCTGCCGCTGCAAATCGAAACCGTCGGGGAGCGAAGATAAAGAAGGGGACTACAAGCTCAATAAAAAACATAAAGCCGACTGAGAACTTATGAAACCACTCCGGCATCTGATACATATACCAGGCAACAGGCGTGGGAAGCGGCTGTGTGTAGTAATGAAAGTCTAGTGCGGTGAAGTTACGCCACGTTAGATCCCCGCTTGAGAGCTTCCTGAATCCTGAAAAGAACATAAGCCGGAATAAGAGAAACCTGAATAGCCATAATATAACCGATGGAGGCGGCGACTGGCGAGAGAGTGTGGGTAGCACCTGAAAAGGAGAAATAAAGATTGCCAGGAAGCCGGTCTCTAAGAGCAATATGTCCCACTGAAATGACATAAACACCTGACCCGCGCTCACAAGGGACATGTAAAAAATCCATAGGAGCACCAGTACGGGCACAGTCAAAACACCGAATATAAGGAGCACTGAGAGAAACGTCCCACCCCCAGCGAGGGATTCGAGAAACCAATCGTGTGTGTTAAGCCACGCGAGAGTGGGAACGAACCAGTATGCCTTTGCTCCCATATTGCTTTTTAATACATTGAGAAAGCCTTCCACCGGTAAGATTCCATTACTCCCAATAAGGCCGGGGAGCTGTATCCAGAATGAGAGAAAGGCGATGAGATAGACAATCCCAAGGAGCCTTAAAAAGAGCCAGCGCGAAAGGATATACGAGTGGGGTTGTAGATTATTGCCCAGGAGGGTTCGACTGATCCTGTCATATATAAGCCGGGGCAATCCGGGTTTATTTTTGTTCATAGGGCTATTCAAGGTGCACCAGTATTATACCCCCATTAATTCTGATAGGGATGAGGGCTTCTGCATTTCCTATTATTTCCCTGTGGTAGGAGGGGTGGCTTTCTTTAGGTCTTTTATAGTGATACTCGGCTGATATTGCTATCCTTGCTGTTAAGCCAAGTATCTTGAATAGATCAGATATTTTTATCTCTACAGGCAATGCTGCAAGTTTGCTCTCAGAAATTTTACCTGCACAGAATGGTATGAAGGCTATTCCCCAAATAAGGAATGCCATCAATAAGGAATGGTGGTCAGACATAGACGGTTCTAAAAGAAAAATTATGGCTGAGTGTCTTGTTCCGGATGTTGTGCCCCCGGAGTTCATTCAAGCGACTTACGTATCGAGTTATGCTGCTGCTGAGGAAGTTAAGACTAAGCTGCATCCTTTTATAGTAAATCCTCCGCTCATTCCTGAGCCAAATATGTTTTTTCAACCTCATTATAGAGCTATCTTTTCTCACCTCTTTATTGTTGAAGGGGATATGTTCTTTTCAAATATGCAAACACTCACAGTGAGTGTAAATTGTGTTGGTATTATGGGAAAGGGACTTGCCTCAAGAGCAAAATACCAGTTTCCAGATGTGTATGTATTCTATCAGGACTTGTGTAAAAAACACATTCTGAAAATGGGTAAACCGTATCTTTATAAACGTGAAACCTCTTTGGATTATCAGTTGGCAGATGAACCGTCGACATATACACGGTATTGAGAAAGGACTTGAGTGGCTTCAAGACAATTACAAAAATGAGGGTATAAAATCTTTAGCTGTTCCAGCGCTTGGGTGTGGACTTGGTAAACTAGAGTGGAAGGATGTTGGACCATTACTCTGTAAGTATTTATATCCATTAGGTATTCCTGTACGAATATATTTACCGGCTGAAAAAGAAATTTCTAACCAGTTTGTTTCAGCAGACTTCTTACTGGGCAACCAAAGAATAAAGTGAGATAGCACTAAGGTTCTTTCAGACATATAAATTGCCACTACCTCTCTTTTAATGTAGTTTTCTTCCAAACTTGATATTCAAGGAAACAATATAAGGTGGAAGGTACTGAATTTGATATTATCGCCGAGGGTGTAACGAAATCATTCGGGAACATTCAGGCTCTCTCTGGAGTAGATTTAAGGGTAAAAAGAGGGAAGTTTCTTACTGTTTTCGGCCCGAACGGGGCGGGGAAGACCACTCTGATAAAGCTCCTTTCCACACTTACCAAACCTACATCTGGGAAATTAATAATAGCCAATCATGATGTGAAGAAAGATTCGGATAAAGTGAGGTGTCTCATTGGCGTAATCTCACATGACCCTTATTTATACGGGAATTTGAGCGCGTTGGAGAATATTAGATTCTTTGCCTCGCTCTATGGAGTTTCGCAGGCTGAGGAGAAAGCCAGAGAGGCAATCAAACAGGTGGGACTCGAGAGCAGAATGCACGATCTGGTGAGGACTTTTTCTCGCGGGATGCAGCAGCGCCTTGCTGTCGCAAGGGCGGTTATTCATGAGCCAAGGATTCTCCTCCTCGACGAACCATATACGGGTTTAGACCAGCACGGGGGGAGGATTTTTGGGGACTTACTCAAGTGGCTTAAGTCCCAGGATCGAACGATAATTATGACAACCCACGACCTTCCTGAAGGGCTTGAGATAAGCGACAGGGTTGCGATTTTGGATAGGGGAAGGATTGTTTATGAAAGTGAGATTGGCGGAGTTGAGATTACGAGATTTAAAGAGATTTATTTTGATAAGGTGTCGGACTCACGTTAAAAGTGTGAATTCTATTAACATAGTGTACACATTATTTACACATTAGAAAGTATATAAAAATACAACCTTTTCACTTAGTTACGCTTAAAAATCACCTCTGAGAAACGAGAAGTAAGCAAACAAATCTTATATTTGCAAAATCCTTATGAAGTAAGGAATAAGTAATTTCAGCGAGTTACAACTTGGTATGGGATTTGCAAATTTATTAACGCGAGTTCGACTTGAGGTAATCAACCGTCACGGAATTGATTCTCATTCTTAAAGCCTTTATCGAACTCATATTAGGGAGGGGGTAGTGATATGAGTAATAAGGCTTTGATAATTTTTGCATTTGGGTTTTTGGCACTAGTGGCAGTTCCGGCTATTGGGCAGCTAGTTGATCAAACAATGGCACCCAATAATGCCAATGAAGGGATTAGTAAATCGCTTATTGATGAAATCGGCGCTGGACGTGGAGATATTATGACTCCTAATTCTTCTCTCTTTACAATCAATCGCGATCCATTTCGTGCTATTCGCCGCGGACGCCAACTGTTTCAGCGTAAATTCACAAGGGCACAGGGGCAGGGACCGGGTGTAGGTGACGGCATGGGTGACATCAATACAAACATAAAGATTGGCGCGGGGGTATCCGACAGTTGCGCCGCATGTCACGGGCGTCCTCGCGGCGCCGCGGGATTTGGGGGGGATGTTGTAACAAGGCCGGATAGTCGAGATGTGCCTCACCTTTTTGGACTGGGAATAAAGGAGATGATTGCGGATGAGATCACCACCGATCTGCGTGCGATTCGGTCTCAAGCCGTATCTGAAGCGCAATCCAGGCACCATTCGGTGGTCAAGGTGCTAAAGAGTAAGGGAATCAACTATGGGTTCATTACGGCTAATCCGGACGAGTCTGTAGACACCTCCCGTGTTGAGGGGGTTGACCCCGATCTCCGCGTTCGTCCATTCTTTGTTCATGGTGAGACAATCTCTATTCGTGAGTTTATAGTCGGTGCTTTGCAGGCTGAAATGGGGCTTCAGGCTGTTGACCCCGACCTTCATACCGCGCACCAGGGGGGAAAAATAACTACCCCGTCGGGCATGGTGCTTGATGGATCAATTGACAAGATAGAGGATGCACCTACCGCGGAAAACACAGACCCTGATAACGACGGGGTTGCAAACGAAATACCGGAGAGCCTAGTTGATTACCTTGAATTTTACCTGTTGAATTACTTCAAACCCGGAATTTACAAACAGACCCCCGTCACCTCATATAGCCGCAGAGTCTTTAATCAAATCGGGTGCGCGGCGTGCCATATCCCGAACCTTCAGATTAACCATGACAGGCGAGTGGCTGATGTGGAAACCACGTACGATCCAGTCAATGGAATATTTAACAATCTGTTTTCAACTGTTAATCCTCTGTTTAACGAAGTAGATGATCACAGTGGATTTCCGACGCTGAAACAGCCTAAGGGTCAGCCCTTTCTCGTAGAGAATATATTTACAGACTTCAAGCGTCATGACCTCGGTCCAAACTTTTATGAGCGCAACTATGATGGCACGATTCGTAAGGAGTTCCTAACAAGGCCTCTTTGGGGTGTCGGAAGCACCCCGCCGTATGGCCATGATGGACGCAGTGTCAACCTGATGGAGGTGATTCTGCGGCACGGCGGAGAGGCTCAATCATCTAGAAATGCCTTCGCTAGGCTCAGAGAGACCGACCAGAATGCCTTAATTGATTTCCTCAATTCACTTGTGATATTCCCGCCTGACGACACGGCATCAACCCTGGACCCTGGCGACCGAAATGCGCCGGGCTTCCCTCAGTTCGGACATGGCGGCATCAAATTGACCGTTCTCTTCAATGATCCAAACGATCCTGAATAGATGCACACCAAACCCAGTTGAAAAGTGCATCCGGTTTGTGATATAACAGAGACCAGATGGGCGGATACATATTTCCATGGGTATCTGAACTAAGGGCTTGGGGTTATACTATAGGGTCTTTAACCCGTTCCTTGGAATTTTGATCCATGCCATGAAAAGAATCTGGGCGATTGTTTGGAAAGACATAATAACTGAGCTTAGAACGAAGGAACTCTTCTCCTCTATGTTCACGTTTGCCCTTCTAATCATACTTATATTTAGCTTCACATTCGGGTTCTCAGTGGAGTTCATTCCCATTGCCGCGCCGGGAATACTCTGGGTGGCTTTTACATTTGCCGGGGTACTTGGGCTTAGCCGTTCATTTTCGATTGAAAAGGAGGGGAATTCGATTCTGGGGCTGCTCATCTCTCCTGTGGATAGGAGCTACATTTTCCTCGGGAAAATGGTTGGAAACATGATTTTTGTATTTATTGTTGAGGCGATTATTCTTCCGATATTCGTTCTCTTTTTTAATTACAATTTGTTTGTTAATTTCTTCCCTCTCTTGCTCGTGATTTTACTTGGCACTATTGGATTTGTCTCGGTGGGAACGCTTTTTTCGGCTATGGCGGTAAACACGAGGCTCCGCGAGGTGCTTCTTCCCGTTTTGCTCTTCCCTGTAATCATCCCCGTGATTGTTAGCTCGGTTAAACTAATTGGCGCTATACTTGATGGAAAACCCATTGGTGGGGCAGGCTCTTCTCTGCAAGTTCTCGTTTCGTTTGATATAATCTTCCTCGTTGTCTGTACTATGGTTTTTGAGTATGTGATAGAGGAATAAATCATAATGGTCGAGGTTTATTACCAGCCTTCTTTGCATGGGGGATAACTTGGCTATTATTGGTCATCTTTTTTTCTTTTCCAAACGAGTAACAGATGCCGCATGATTCGACGGCTCTACGCCAGGAGCCAAAATGGTACATTGCTGCCGATATTAAACATACCATTTCCTTTCTTCTCAAGTCCTTGAGTCTTAAATTATCACCGCTGAGGTATAATTTGTTAAATAAGCAGTCCTGTTTTGGTATGGACTGCCATGTCTCTCCCCATCCTAAGGAGGCGGCGCTGGGAAATGGCGACTGAAGATAATAGCGGAAGGCTGAATAAGGTCATAATGTGTGCGGGGGTGCTAAATATCTTGGGATTAATCTTAATCATGGTTGCTGTCCTCAAACTGACTCCTATTACACTCATAGTCTCGATTACTTTTGGGGGTCTTCTAATAGCGGTCGCGTTGATTCTTTATATCCTCGCGGTGGTTCAGGACCTCAGGATGCGAAAGGTCCTTTGACTCAGAGGATTTGTAACTATCTGGTGTATCGAATGACGGAGGGTTAAGCGAGAAGAAGAGAGAGACCGAAGAAAAGCTAGGAAGCGAGGATTCGCTTTGTATGCTATTGCTTCTTTGATATAATTTTTCTTGTGTCTTGCGCTATTGTTTGTAAGCACATAATAAATAAACGAGTGGTCTATCAAAAATGATGAAACCTCTTGTGATTCTAACCTTCCTTGGAATGATATTGTCTCTTTATTTGGCTCTTATATACGCCCCAACCGAGGCGGTGATGGGGCACATTCAGAGGATTTTCTATTTCCACATGGGCGCTGTCTGGGTCGCTACGATTGCATTTACAGTTGTTTTTATTGCAAGCATTCAGTATCTGCGCAAGGAAAGCCGATTTTGGGACATTCTCGCCCTCTCTTCTGCTGAGATAGGGGTTTTGTTCACCACCTTAACAATCATAACGGGGAGTATATGGGCAAAGCCTATATGGGGGACGTGGTGGACATGGGACCCTCAGCTTACGACCACTTTTATCCTATGGATTCTCTACATTGCATATCTCATGCTTCGCTCTGCCACAGGGAGCAATTTGAAAAAGGCGAAATTCGCCGCTGTCTTTGGGATAATCGCATTTATAGACCTACCCCTTGTCTATCTCTCTGTAAGGCTCATGCGTGGGATATCGCCCGTAGTTTTTGGCGGTCGAGGCGGCGGAATCGCGCCCCAGATGATGGTTGCACTTGTAGTGTGTCTTATCACTTTTACACTTCTATACATAGTTCTTCTTAAAGGGAGGATGACTATAGAAGGGATGAAGGACGAGGTGGCAAGGCTCAGAGTTGAGGAGATGGAATAAACATGGATAATTTAACATATCTGTTTTGGGGATACACGATATTCTGGGTAGCCATTTTTATATATGCATGGAGCCTTCTTAAGAAGAGTAGGGAGCTAAGGAGGGATATAGAGTCATTTAGAGACTCCATTTTTATGGGCACTAAGAGGTCAGATGAGTAGAGGGAGGATTAAATTCATTGCAGGCATTGGCGTTATTGTCATCGCCCTGACATACCTGGTCTATGGCAGTGTAAGGGACACAATGGTTTACTATCTCACAGTAGGGGAGCTAAAGGGGAGGGTTCCATCAGTATACAGGGATAAGGTGAGGGTCTCAGGCACAGTTGTTGCTGGCTCAATAAAGAGGGGAATGGATGGGAGCCTGGAGTTTAAGATTACGGATGGGAAACAGTCCATAGATGTGCACTACAGGGGGATTGTACCGGATATATTCAGGGATAATGTGGAGGCGGTGGTAGAGGGGCTATACACCCCACAGAACGTGTTCCAGGCAAATGTTTTGCTTGCAAAGTGTCCCACAAAGTACGATCCAGCAAATCCATCGAACAAGGGGAAGAGCACCTGATGATGGCAGAAGTGGGCAGTAGCAGTGTATTTGTGGCCTTTGTTATCTCCCTTTACACACTGATTGCTTCTATGGTAGGGGGTAAGAGCGGCAGGGGTGAGCTTGTAAGGAGTGCATACAATGGGGCAATTGCCGTGTGCATTCTCCTTAGTATTGCATCAGGGTCATTGATATATGAGCTTCTTATTCGTGATTTTAGTCTAAAGTATGTAGCATCGAACACGAGCCGTGATCTATCAACCATATACACGATTACGGCATTTTGGGCAGGGCAGGCAGGGTCTTTGCTTCTGTGGTCATGGATACTGTCAATCTATATGACACTTGTGGTTGTACAGAACAGGGGCAAGAGCAGGGAGCTAATGCCGTATGTGATAGGGGTACTTGCAGCAATATCAACATTTTTCATATACATAGTGGGATTTGTGGAGAGTCCATTTGAGAGGCTGGCAGGTGTTGTCAGTGATGGGAGGGGGCTTAATCCCCTACTTCAGAATCCATATATGGCAATACACCCGCTTTGTCTATATCTGGGCTATGTAGGGGTTTCAGTGCCATTTGCATTTGGGATGGGAGCGCTCATAAGCGGGAGATTGGGGGATGAGTGGATAAGGAACTCAAGGAAGTGGACAATACTTGCGTGGACATTCCTTGGGACAGGGCTGCTTCTGGGAGCAAGGTGGGCGTATCTGGAGCTTGGGTGGGGAGGGTACTGGGCATGGGACCCTGTTGAGAATGCGGCATTGATGCCATGGCTTACAGGGACAGCGTTTCTCCATTCAGTAATGATACAAGAGAAGAAGGGTATGCTAAAGAAGTGGAATATGTCTCTGATTATAATAACATTTTTCCTTGCGATACTGGGTACATTCATCACAAGGAGTGGAATAATCTCATCAGTACACTCATTTGCACAGTCTGACATAGGGTCATATTTTCTGGCCTTTATTGGATTTGTACTGATATTCTCATTTGTGATGTTCATGATGAGGCTAGATAATCTGAGGAGTGAGAACAGGTTTGATTCGATACTATCAAGAGAGAGCGCGTTCTTATTTAACAACCTGGCATTCCTGGGAGCGGCATTCTCGGTATTTGTGGGCACAATATTCCCCATAGTATCAGAGGCACTGAGGGGAGAGAAGATACTGGTGGGGCCACCGTACTTTAATCGTGTAAATGTACCTATGGGACTGATACTGATACTGCTAATGGGGGTAGGGCCGCTAATATCATGGAGGAGGGCATCTAGGGAGAATCTGGTGAAGAATTTTCTGTATCCAGGGATTATAGGGGCTATAGTGGGGATAGTTCTATTTATTTTGGGGATTAGAGGGGTATCGGCATTAATCTCATTTGGACTGTGTGCATTTGTGGGGGCTACAATATTTACAGAGTTCTATAGGGGGACAAGGGTGAGGGCAAGGAGGGGAGAGTACCATGTGGTAGCACTGATGCACCTAATCAGGAGGAATCGAAGGAGGTATGGGGGGTATATAGTGCACATAGGGGTGATACTCATAGTGATAGGGATAACAGCATCCTCTGCATTTGTGGTACAGAAAGAGGCCACACTCAAGAAGGGGGAGAGGATGAGAGTGGGCAGATATGGATTGAGATTTGAAGGGATAAAACAGTACAGGGATGATGTAAAGGACATAACAGCGGCCACGCTGAGCCTGTACAATGGAGGGGATAAGCCGATAGATGTACTAACATCAAAGAAGGTGCTATACAGGTATGAGGGCAATAGGGAGATAGACAATCAAACGGAGGTAGCACTGCGCTCAACAGCAAGGGATGACATATACGTGATATTTGTGAACTTTGATGGGAAGGGGAGTGCAAACTTCAGGGTACTGATAAACCCGATGGTAAGCTGGATATGGGCAGGGGGACTGGTGCTGGTGGTGGGAGCATTGGTGATAATGTGGCCAAGTGGGAGGGAGAGGACAGAGCAATCAGAGGCTCGTTACAGTGTAAAAATCCC
>Ga0209810_1001818_pt1 | contig 29295 bp, 27 predicted proteins | sample Coa_R1_7_FD_187159 | JGI IMG/M metagenome (GOLD analysis project Ga0209810, IMG submission 187159) | Surface soil microbial communities from Centralia Pennsylvania, which are recovering from an underground coalmine fire - Coalmine... | ecosystem: Environmental > Terrestrial > Soil > Unclassified... | reverse complement strand
GCCTTGATAGCCGCCGACGTATGAAACACCGGACTGAAGCAATGCTTTGGTGACGGCAAGGATACCCTCGCCGCGGAAGGTCTCACCATTCCCAAGCCGCAGCGCTTGCACTTCCTTTTTGAACGAGCGTTCCATAAACAGGACCGATAGTTTGGAACCAAACTATTATAGTCCCTTTCGCCTACATTTGCGAGGGCAGCCAAAGGGCGATCACGGGGAAGGCGATGAGAATGACCAGCCGGACGAGATCGGTCAGGATGAACGGCACCACGCCCTTGAAAATGGTCGAGAAACTCACGTCCTTCACGACGCTCTTGATCACGAAGACGTTCATGCCCACCGGTGGATGGATGAGGCCCAGTTCGACCGTCATGACGATGATGACGCCGAACCAGATCGGGTTGAAGCCCAGGTGGGTGATGACAGGGAAGATGATCGGCACGGTCAAGATGATCATCGCCATGGCATCCATCAGGCAGCCGAGCACGAGATACATCAGCATGATGAGCGCCAGCACACCGTAGGCGCCCAAGCCGAGGCTCGTCAGGAAGGCGGTCACCTTCTGCGGGGTCTGCGTGATGGTCAGGAAATAGCCGAAGATCAAGGCGCCAATCAGCACCGTGAAGACGGCGGCCGTGGTACGCGTGGCCTGCAGCAGCGAGGCGAGAATCTTATCCTTGTTCAGGCGGCCGGTGAAAAGCCCGATGAGAAACGCGCCCGTGGCGCCGACGCCGCCCGCCTCCGTCGGGGTGAAGCGCGGCAGAAAGGGCAGGCCGTAGAGCCCGCCGATGACGAATACGAACAGCAGGATCGGCGCCCAGATGTCCCGCAGCCCGGCGAGGCGCTCGCGCCAGAGAAGGCGCGGGCCCGATGGCAGGAACTTCGGCCGCACGCGGCCGATCAGGAAGATCGTGGTCACGTACATGCTCATCGCCAGGATGCCGGGAAGGATGCCGGCGATGAAAAGCTTTCCGATGTCCTGCTCGGTGATGATGCCGTAGACCGCCAGCACCGTCGACGGCGGCAGCATGGCGCCGAGCGTGCCGCCGGCGGCGATCACGCCGGCGGCAAAGCTCTGCGGATATCCGAAACGGCGCATTTCCGGATAGGCGACGGCGGAAAAAGTCGCCGCGGTTGCGACCGAGGAGCCGCAGATGGCGGCGAAGCCACCGCAGGCGGCTACCGTGGCGAATCCGAGCCCGCCGCGGAGGTGTCCGACGAAGCCGTTCGCCGCCTTGAACAGGTCGCGGCTCATGCCGGAATTCGAGACGAATGTTCCCATCAAGAGGAACATCGGGATCACGCCGAAGGTGTAGTCGGTCACCGTTCGCATCGAGGTCTGACCGACCAATTTGAGCGCCGGCGTTCCGCCGACCACATAGGCAAAGCCGCTGACGCCGACCAGGCCCATCGCCATACCGACCGGCACGCGCAGCAGCATCAACGCGAACAGCGAGACGAAACCGAGAATGGCAACCGCGTCGGTACTCATCGCCTCACTCGACCGCCTTGACCTTGGGCTCGGTCATCGCTTCCGGGTGGAAGATCAGCCGGTAGGTGCGCACCGCGATGAGCAGCACCGCCGACACATCGCCCGCCCAGGCCACCGCGAAAAACGGCCAGACCGGCAGCCGCAGGTCGAACGTGAGCACGTGGTCGTAAAAGGTGCCGCGCACCTTGTCGAACAAGGTATAGGTCTGCACCATCACCACGAACAGCAGCACAAGCGTCGCAAACACGTCGATGTAGCGCTGATAACGGGGCGTCACGTTCGCCCATACCAGATCCACGGTGATATGGGTGCCGCGGTAGGAGGTCGCCGCGATACCCCAGAAGATGAGGATGCCGAGCAGCAGGCGCCCGAAGTCGAAGGCGTCGGGAATCGAATAATTGAACAGATTGCGCAGCACCACGGTCAGGAATATGTCGACCGCGACGATGCCCACGAAGCCAGCGGCGATCCACTCGATCGTGTCGATGAAACGGTCCATGTAAACGCGCTTCATGTCCGCTCCGCCGTCTGTAATGGCGATGGACGGCGGGATTCGTCTTCCGCCGTCGAGCTGCCGATCCGTTCGATGCTATTCAGCGAGCGCGCCGAACTTGCTCAGCGATGCCCGCAGCTCCCGCATCGCCGCTTCGGCGTCCACGCCCGTCTTCCTCACATTGTTGGCCCAGCTATTCACCAACGGCTCCGCCGATTTCTTCCACTCGGTCAGCTGCGCTGGCGTCAGGTCGTAGACCTCGTGCCCGGCCTCCGCCTTGATTTTGGCGATGCCGCTGTGCTCGAAGTCGGCCCATGGGCCGGCGACCTTGAGCGCCCACTCGTTGGTGCAGTGGTCGTCGATCACCTTCTTCTGCCGCGGCGACATCTCCTCATAGCGCGCCTTGTTGAACACCAGTGCGAAGGTGGTGACGTAGAGCGGGGCATTCATGTGGTACTTGGTGACCTTGTCGATGCCGAACAGCGGCACCGAGCCCCACGGGAAGGTTACGGCATCGGCCACGCCGCGCTCGAGGATATCGCGCACCTCCGGCGCCGAAGCATTGACGTTGTTGCCGCCGAGCTGGGTGACCCAGGTCGCCATGGTCGCGTGCGCCGGGCGTATCTTCAGGCCCTTGACATCGGCAGGCACGACGATCTTCTGACTTCGAGAATGGAAAGTACCGGGGTCATGCACGAAGGCAAGGCAGAACTTGACGTCGCCCATCTCCTTGGCGGCGTATTTGCGATACCACGCGTCGAGCGCCTGTGAACCCCCTTTTGCGTTGGCCACCAGGAACGGCAGTTCGCCGGCGGCGATGATGGGGAAGCGGCCGGGCTGATAGCCGGGATTGACATAAGTGAGATCGGCAATGCCGTCGCGCGCCATGTCGTAATGGTCGAAGGCCTTGCCGAGTTGTTGCGATGGGTAAACCTTGTAGTGGATGGTATCGCCGGATGCCTTCTCGACCGAAGCACCCCATTCCTCGAGCGCTTTCTGCAGGGGATGCGAAGGCGGCACCCAGTGAGATATTCGCAGATTGAAGGTTTTTTCCTGCGCCTGAACGCGATCCATCGCGCCGGTCAAGGTCATGACGGCGGCTGCGAGGACGAGGCGGGCAAAGCGATGGTGCATGAACATCCTCCCTTTAGGCGATGCATCGACCTGCGACGCACGGCCTGCTAGACAATTGAGCCGGATATCGAGGCCATTGTAAAGTTGGTACGGCAAAGTTGGTTTGATGCCAAACTAAAATCTCTGACGGTGGAATATTGCGGCGCGAACGCATCGGCAGGGGAGGAGGCAAAGTGGCTGGCGGCAAGCGGGAGCGTTCCGCGCGGCGCGGCACGGGTAACGAACCCATTGTGAGATCAATAAAATTCGGCCCGCTGGCGCATTGGATCGGCTTCAACCTGCGGATGGCGCAGGAAGCGACCTTTGCCGCATTTTCGCGTCGTTCGTACAAAATCGGCGAAAGCCCGGGACGCTTTGCGACGCTGACGCTGATTGGGCTTAATCCGGGAATCAGCCAGACCGAGTTGTCGCTCGCCAATGGCCGCGACAAGTCAAGTTTGACACCCGTGGTCGAAGATCTCGTGCGGCGAGGGCTGGTCGAACGGCGGCGCGTCGACCACGACCGCCGCACCTACCGGCTCAGCCTCACGCCCGCCGGGCAGAACACGCTCGCCGAGATGACGCGCTGCGCGCGTCTGCACGAACGCAAGCTTGATCGCATTGTCGGTCGTCGGAACCGGCCGCGTTTCGTACGACTATTGCAGAAAATCGCGGCCGAGATCGAATAGCAGCGTTTCACCGGACCATGGGGCGCGAGGCACCGCCCTTGTCAGGGAGTCGCCGACCCTCGAAGGGAGTTCGGTGACATTGATCCGCAAAAGCGAGCGCAGCGAAACAATCCGGCGCCGGCTAATTCGCGAGGCGTTGAGCTTGAACTGCTGTGGTCGCCCAACATCCCGCTGGCGCATGATCCTTTCCGGGAAACGGGTCCCGCTCTCCGTGATCATGCGCCGATATCTGCAAAATCCGTTCGCCATAAAACACGATCCGCTCAGCGCAAGCCGCCTGCTTTTGCGGTTTTCCGCCTCCGTCGGGCATGACGTGGTTGCGAACGCAAGCCCTTCCTCCAGCGATCATGCGCTGGCTTTCCGCACGAACTTCGACAGCACCTCCTCCGGCACGGGGTGAGATTTGATATCGCCCGTCAGGGGATCGCGAATCACCCATACGCGCGTTTCGGAGCATTCGGAGCACAACTCCCCATTCCGCGAGAGCCTGTGCTCGACGTTGAAGCTCGATCGGCCAAAGGTGATCGTGCTTTCCACTATAACGTCGTCGCCGAAGCGTGTAGGTCTGATGAATTTGGCGCGGGTACGCACGAGCGGATAGCCGGCGAAATTAAAATGCTTGAGCTGGTCGAATTTGGTCATACCGAGCGCGCGTTCAAACAACGCCGCCGTCGACGCATCAAAGATTTCGAAATAGCGCGGATAAAAGATGATTCCAGCCGGGTCGCAGTCCCCCCATTCGATGCGCACCGTGCGTCTGTTGGAATATGTCGTCACGTCAGGAAGCTTTCTCTCGCTGGGTGGTTGCATCGAGCGCGGCTGTCGCTCGCAGGCCAGGCTCGCGCTCGGCCGCATTCCAAATGGCAGGCGAAGTTACCGCGGTGCCATCCGCAGCGCACCGTCAAGGCGGATGACCTCGCCGTTGAGGTAGGTGTTATGTATACAATGCATGACCAGTGCCGCAAATTCGCGCGGTTCGCCGAGCCTCCTAGGAAAAGGCACCGACGCGGCGAGCGACTCCTGCGCCTCCTGTGGCAACGCCTTCAGCATGGGAGTACCGAATATGCCCGGTGCGATCGCGACGACCCGGATGCCGAATTGCGCAAACTCGCGAGCCGCAGGCATGGTCAGCGCGACCACTCCCCCTTTCGAAGAGGAATAGGCGGCTTGACCGATTTGCCCTTCGAATGCGGCGACAGAAGCGGTATTGACAATGACGCCGCGCTCTCCGTCGGCAAGCGGAGAGAGCCCCTGCATGGCCGCCGCGGCAAGACGCAGCATGTTGAAAGTGCCGATCAGGTTGACTCGGATCACGCGCTCATAGTCGGCAAGCGGCATCGGTCCGTCGCGGCCGACGATGCGTTTGGCAGGACCGATGCCGGCGCAGTTGACGAGAATGCGCGCGGGCCCATGCGCCGCCGCAGCTCTTTCGATCGCGGTCTGAGCGCTTTTGTCATCAGCCACATCACAAGGCACCGCAATTCCCTTCAGCTCGGAAGCGAGGTCGGCTGCGGCCTTCTCATTCGTGTCCAACACGGCGACCTTGGCGCCGGAAGCCGCCAGCGTACGGGCGCAGGCCGCGCCGAGCCCGGACGCGCCGCCGGTGACAATGGCAGGCTGCCCTTTGATTTCCATCAGCTCATCCTCCCGGTGTGCGCATTCTCCAGCAACATGGCGATCCCCTGGCCGCCGCCGATGCAGGCTGACGCGATTCCGTAGCGCGATCCCGAACGCTTGAGTTCGCGGGCGAGAGTGAGTGCCAGGCGAACTCCCGTGGCGCCGAGCGGATGACCGATGGCGATGGCGCCGCCGTTGACATTCAATTTATCGTCATCGAGATCCAGCTCCCGCGCGCAGGCCATGACCTGAGCGGCGAAGGCCTCGTTGATTTCGAAGCGGTCGACGTCGGAGAGGGCAAGACCGGCACGGTCGAGTACCGCCCTGACGGCCGGCACGGGCCCAATGCCCATGATCTCCGGCGGGCAACCGACCGCTGCAGCGCAAACGATGCGCGCGAGCGGCGACTTGCCGAGTCTGCGGGCATAATCCGTGCTGGCTACCAGAGCGGCCGCCGCGCCGTCGACGATGCCGGAAGAGTTGCCTCCGGTCTGCACGCCGCCGAAGGCCGGCCTGATCTTGGCAAGCCGTTCGACCGGCGAAGGCCGGACGTGGGTGTCTGCCCTGATTTCATGCGTCACCGCGATTCCCCGCGGTTTGAGGCAGTCCGCGGCAAAACATTCGCTTACGACCGGAGCGATCTCGCCTTCAAGAAAGCCCGTCTGCTGCGCCTTCAGCGCGCGCTCGAACGAGCGCGATGCGTACGCATCCGCTTCGGCGCGCGTAATCTGATACTGGCGCGCGAGATTTTCCGCGGTCTCGCCCATCGTCAAGTCGCATCCGGTATCGCGCAATGCTTCCCAGAGAAAATCCTTGAACTCCACCTGACCGAGGCGAAAACCGCCGCGATGGGTAAAAGCGGCGATCGGATTGCGGCTCATCGACTCGGTACCCACGCAAAGTGCGAGTTCGACGCGCCCGAGCGAGACCGCATCCGCCGCCTGCGCCAGCACTTCGATGCCGGTGCCGCACACGCGCTGCACGAGATGGGCCGGCGTTTCCCGTGGCACGCCCGAATAGAGCCCGACATGCCGCGGCAGCATATAGGCGTCGAAACTTGCCTGTGCCATCGAGCCGACGATGATCGTGCCGACGTCGTCAGGCGAAAGACGTGTTTTCTTGAAAATTTCGCGCGCAACCTTGATGCCGAGATCGATGGGGGAAACCGATGCAAGCGCCCCGTTATAGTCAACAAAGGGCGTCCTGACACCATCGACGAGAACGGCGTCGGAAAATTCGGCGACGAGGCCCTGTTGCTTCGGCACGGATTATTCCTCGATGACGATCACGCGCGCGGTCGGCATTGGCGAGTACAGTTCGTCCACCAACCCTCCCCGGTTCGCAAGGACGGCGCGCTGGTTGATCGAGCCCTTGTCGGTGATCTCGCCCCTGTCCATCGACGGCGGCTCAGGCATCAACAGCATGCGGGATACGCGCATGGACGAGCCGCGGTTTTGCCGTGCGAGCAATGACAGGCGTTGCCTGAAATGAGCGTGCACGCGCGGGTCGGCGAGGACGGTGTCGGGCGGTGCGTCGGAGGGAAGCCCGGGCGCCAGCGCACGACAGGCCGCAACATCCGGAAAAACCAACGCACCGATTTCGTTGCGATCAGGCCCCACGAGCACCGCGTCACGTATGTAAGGCGCGAAGTGGTCGATCAAACGCACACGCAAGGGACCGACGCTCACCCAGGTCCCGGTCGATAGCTTGAAGTCTTCGGCGATGCGACCGTCAAACAGAAGCCCCTGTCTGGGATCACCCGGCTCCGCGAATTTGAAGGCATCGCCGAGCCGATAGAAGCCTTCCTCGTCGAAAGCCTTGGCGGTGATTGCCGGCTGCCGCCAATAGCCGGGCGTGATATTCGGCCCGCGCAGCCGCCCTTCAAGCTTGTCCTGTTCGGGGACGAGCTTGAGCTCCACGCCAGCGGCAGGCAGCCCGACATTTGCGGCGTTATCCGTGTGCCATGTACGTGCCAGCGCGAAGGGGGCCGTCTCGGTCGAGCCAAAGCCGGTCAGAAACAGGATGCGTTCGCCGCAGGTCTGCACAGCAAGTTCCTGTATTTCATCGAATATATGCTGTGAAAGGCCGGCGCCGGCAAACCAGAGCACTTTCAGCCGCGAGAAGAAGTTGCGTCTAAGTGCGGCGTCGTTGCGCAGGTACGGCAACAGCGCCTCGTAGCCCTTGGGCACGGTGAAATACCAGTTCGGCGCAATCTCCCGCAGATTGCGGACGGTCTCCTCGATTGCGCCGGGCAACGGCTTGCCTTCGTCAATGTAGAATGTGCCGCCGTTATAGAGCACGAGACCGACGTCGTGGTTGCCACCGGCGGTGTGGTGCCATGGTGCCCAATCGACGATCACCGGAGGCTCGTCGAGAAAAAAGCGCAGTGCCTGGCACAGCATCTGCTGGTTGGAACACCACATGCGTTGAGTATTGATGACGCATTTTGGGGCGTCGGTTGATCCGGACGTAAACAGAAACTTGGCAATGGTGTCGGGACCAACCTTCTCATGCGCGGCATCGACCGACCGGCTCGGCGACACCTTGCACAAATCGGCGAACAGGGCTGTGCGTCGCCCCTCGACAGGATGACGGGCGACGACCAATTCGATGTCGCGCGGAATGATCGTTTCGATCGCCCGCGCGAACACTGCCCCGTCTGAGGCGAAAACAAGACCCGGAGTGATCAATTCAACGATTGCGCGCAATCGCCCGAAGTCGCTCGACATCAACGAATAGGCCGGCGAGATAGGCGCATGCGGGATGCCGACATAGAGCGCGCCGAGCGCAAGCAAGGCATGCTCGATGTCGTTGCCGGAAAGGATCGCGATCGGCCGGTCGGCCGACAAATCGCGCGCCAGTAATGACGTTCCGATGCGGCGGACAAGCTGGAGCGCCTCCCCGTAGGTCACCGTGCGCCATCCCCCGCGCGAATCACGCTGGGCGAGGAAGATCCGTCGGGGCGATTCCTTTGCCCAGAATTCCAGCCGCTCGGTTATCCTATTGGGATAGGCTGCGAGCGGCTGCGGCGACCGCAGGAGGATGCTCCGATCGTGGCGATGCTCGACGCAAACGTCCTGAGGCCCAAGCATGACGGGCCGAGTAGGAATGACATGTCCGCGGGCTTCCGCCGGCTCGGTCATGGCACAATCACCGTCGCCTCGGGCGGGTCGCGATACAGCACCTCTGCGAGCTCGCTCCGATTGGCGAGCACGGCCCGCTGGTTGATCGAACCCTTGTCGGTGGCCTCGCCTTTGTCCATGGATGGCGGCTCGCTCATGAGCAATGCGCGCTCAATACGGGAGGATGAGCCGGTGGCTGTTGCCGCAAACGTCCGCATAAGCTCCGCGAACGTTCGGCGTACGGCCGCCGCCGCCACGACTTGTTCCGGCGTCGCGTCGGCGGGAAGGCATGCGAGCCTGCGGCATGCTTCGATTTCGGGAAACACCAGCGCGCCGATGAAGTCCCGGTCGAGGCCGGTAAAAACGACGTCGCGAACATAGGGCGCGAAATGGTCGATGAAACGCGCGCGCAACGGGCCGACACTGACCCAGGTCCCCGTCGACAGCTTGAAGTCTTCGGCGATGCGACCGTCGAACAACAAGCCCTGGAATGGGTCGGCCGGATCGGCGAACCGCAGTGCGTCGCCGATCCGGTAAAAGCCTTCCTCGTCGAAGGCTTGACGCGTCAACTCAGGCTGTCGCCAATAGCCCGGCGTGATGTTCGGTCCGCGCAGCCGGGCCTCGAATTTTCCCTCGCAAGGCACCAGTTTGAGCTCGACGCCGGGACAAGGCAGACCGATATTGCCGGTCTTCGCGAAGTCCCACGTGCAGGCGAGTGCAAGCGGGGATGTTTCGGTCGAGCCCAGCGAAGATAGAAAAATTATGCGCTCGCCGATGGTGGCCACGGCCAGCTCGGTAAGCTGGTCCCTTATGGCCTGGCTGAGGCCCGCTCCGGCATAAAACAGCACCTTCAGCCGCGAGAAGAAGTTCTTGCGCAAGTCCGCACTCGCGCACAGATGCGGGAGCAGGGCCTCATAACCCTTCGGCACGTTGAAATAGATCGTCGGCCCCACCTCGCCCAGGTTGCGTGCGGTTTTCGGCGTACCTGCAGGCGTCGGGTTCCCGTCGTCGATATAGAGCGAACCGCCGTTGGTTAGCACCATGTAGAAATTGTGGTTGCCCCCGAACGTATGGCTCCACGGCAACCAATCGACCACCACAGGCGGCTCATCGACCACGAAACGGAATCCGGAGGCGATCATCGCCTGGTTCGAACACAGCATTCGCTGGGTGTTGATCACCGCTTTCGGCGTGCCCGTCGATCCGGATGTGAACAGGAACTTGACGATCGTGTCCGGCGTGATCGTCGCATTTGCCGCCCCCACACCGACGGCGTCCTCCGGACCCATGAGGTCCGCGAACATCGTCGCCTTGCGATCGGAGGGGGCATTCCGGCTTACCACCAGTTCGGCGTCCACAGGTATGCACGCGGCGATCGCTCGCGCAAACGCAAGGCCGTCGCTCGCATAGACCATGCGCGGCGTGAGCAGTTGCATCATGGTTTTCAACTTGCCGAAATCGCCCGACAAAAGGGAATAAGCGGGCGAAATCGGCGCAAACGGAATGCCGACGTAAGCTGCGGCGAGTCCCAGCAAGGCATGATCGATGCTATTGCCCGACAGGATGGCGATCGGCCGCTCCGTGGAGAGCCCGCGTCGCAGCAGCGCAGCGCCGATGCGCTTTATGGTGTCGAGTGTTTCCGCGTAGCTGAGACGTCGCCAGCCATGCTCGTTCCTTTCCGCAAGAAACACGCGGTCAGGCGCTTCTCGCGCCCATCGTTCGAGCGGCTGACTGAGCTTGTCATGATAGGAACCCAGCGGCTCGGCGGCCCGCACGAGTATGGCGCCATCGGTCCTTGTCTCGATTTGCACCTCGGGCACGCCGAGCTTGACCGCGCGCAACGGCGCCGCATCGGCAGACCGCGTCGTGCCAGAAACGCCGGGCATTCCGTCCCTGAGATTTTTGTTGTCCTGGACAACAATTTGGGCGACGGGCCGGCCCGTCGTCAAGTATGCTTCACTTTGGGACCGCGTTTTTCGAGGAAATCCCTGAGGCGCGCTTTGGCTTCCGGGTCGGCCTGGGCGATGGCCGACATGAGCGCCTCCATCATGTAGCCCGCGGCCGGATCGCACTCGGCGATGCGCGGCAGGGCGTGCATCACGGCAAAGTTCGTCAGGGCCGCGTTGGACGCAATGCGCTGCGCCAGCTCAAGCCCCTTGGCGAGGCCCTGACCGGGATCCACGAGATAGGTCGTGAGGCCCATCGCCTGCCCTTCCTCGGCCGAGTAGGTCCGGCCGGTGAGCATCATGTCGATCATGCGTGCCACGCCGATGAGGCGGGGAAGGCGGACCGAGCCGCCGCCGCCGACATAGATGCCGCGACTCCCCTCGGGCAGCGCGTAATAGGCTGAGCGTTCGGCAACCCGGACATGTGCGGCAGCCGCGAGCTCAAGACCGCCGCCAACCACCGCGCCATGCAGAACGGCGACGACAGGCGTCCTGCCGAACTGGATCTTGTCGAACGTGCGATGCCAGAGACTCGAATGGGCGATGCCCTCGGCCACGTTGCGTTCCTTGAGTTCAAGCAGATCGAGTCCGGAGGAGAAATTTTCGCCGACAGCGGCGAGCACCACGGCGGCGATACCATCCGGCAGCGCGGTGAAAAAAATGTCGAGCCCGTGCACGATCTCGTCGTCAAGCGCGTTGCGCTTGTGGGCACGATTGAGCCGCAGGACGGCGACGTCCCCTTGGCGTTCCACCAGAAGCGAGGACGGAAGCTGCGGTATTACGAGCTGGTTCAATCCGTTTGCTCCGGGTCAGGCCGCGTTGCGGTGTACTTGGGTCTATACCATTCACAATACTTCATAGACATCAAGTCGCACGGCTTGCGCGGCGCGCTCGCCGCGCGCGAGCGCAAGGATGCGGTTGAGCCAATCATGCGCGGGGTCCGCAGTTTCGAACCGCATGACGGTGCGAAAATAATAAAGCGACGGATCGACCGTCTCGCCGCGTGCCAGGGCGGCGAGGACTTCCCGCGGTCCGTGGCGCAAACCCTTGCTGTCGACCAGGATGCGCGCGCCGGTTTCCGCCTCGATGGTATAGCGAGCCTGGATGTCGGTTGCGCCGTCGGCACGGACGATCTGCCAGTCGGCCCCGCCCGGCAGAACCCGGCCATTGAGTCGCGATCCGCGCACGGTTCCGCCGAGAATGCCGACGAGACGCCTTCCGCCATAGGGGGTCGCGCCGAGGTCGACGACCGATGCCAATTCGGCCGCCACGGTGAAGATTGGTCGCTCGCCAAGCAGGTTCATATCCGCCCTCCTCGCCCACTTCCTCCGGCCACCATTTGACCGTGCCGGGGCGCCGCCGTAAATACGGGTCGCAATTGCGGGACCGTGCCATGGCGCAAGTTTCTTCACTCGCCGAGGCTATTGCAGCCACCATTCACGACGGCGACACCGTCGCCCTGGAGGGTTTCACCCATCTTATTCCTCATGCGGCCGGTCACGAGATCATTCGCCAGGGCCGCAAGCACCTGACGCTCATTCGGATGACTCCCGATCTCGTGTATGATCAGCTCATCGGCATGGGATGCGCGGACAAGCTGGTGTTTTCGTGGGGCGGCAACCCGGGCGTCGGCTCCCTGCATCGCTTCCGCGATGCCGTCGAAAATGGCTGGCCGAACCCGCTTGTCATCGAAGAGCATTCGCACGCCGCCATGGCCAATGCGTATGAAGCGGGCGCGGCGGGGCTCCCCTGCGCCATATTTCGCGGCTATATCGGCGTCGATCTTCCCAAGGTGAATCCCAGAATCAAAAAGATCACGTGTCCGTTCACCGGCGAAGAGCTGGTGGCGGTCCCCGCGCATAAACCGGATGTCGCGGTCATTCATGCGCAGCGCGCCGACCGGGCGGGAAACGTGATGATCGAAGGCGTGCTCGGCGTCCAGAAGGAGGCGGTGCTCGCGGCCAAACGTTCGGTGGTGACGGTCGAAGAGATCGTTGACGAATTGCCGCAGCGCAGCCTCAACGCGGTGGTGCTCCCGCATTGGACAGTCGGTTACATCGCCGAGGTGCCGGGAGGGGCTTATCCATCCTATGCGCAGGGCTATTATCCGCGCACCAACAGCTTCTACCGGCAGTGGGATGAAATTTCGCGAAACCGCGATACATTCCTGGCCTGGATGAAGGAGAACGTGCTGAACAAGGGTCCGGAAGTATTCGCCCAGCATGTGCGCAAATTCCGCGCCGCCGCGGAGTGACGGGCATGGCCGACTACAAGCCGAACGAGATGATGATCATCGCGGCCGCTCGGGCCTTGAAGAACGACGACGTCTGTTTCGTCGGGATCGGCATGCCCTCGGCGGCGGCAAACCTTGCGCGCCTGACCCATGCGCCGGATATCGTCCTGATCTACGAATCGGGGACTCTGGGTACACGGCCCGATATCCTGCCATTGTCGATCGGTGACGGCGAGCTGTGCGAAACGGCGCTGACCACCGTGTCGGTGCCGGAGATGTTCCGCTACTGGCTGCAAGGAGGTCGTATAAAGGTCGGCTTTCTCGGCGGTGCTCAGGTCGACAAATACGCGAATCTCAATACCACCGTGGTGGGGCCCTACGACAAGCCGAAAGTGCGTCTGCCGGGCGGCGGCGGCGCGCCGGAAATTGCAACCTCGTGCGGTGAAATCTTCATCATCATGACCCAGTCGAAACGCGGTTTTGTCGACAAGCTTGATTTCGTGACTTCGATCGGCCACGTCAGCGGAGGTGACTCGCGGCAGAAGCTCGGTGTCAAAACCAAAGGGCCGACGCGGCTGATCACCGATCTTGCCCTTTTCGAGCCCGACCCGGAGACCAAGGAAATGACGGTCGTCTCAATTCATCCGGGCGTGACGCGCGAGCAGATCCAGGAGAACACCGGCTGGCCGGTCAAGTTCGCATCGAAGACTGCCGAGACGCCGCCGCCAACAGTAGAGGAACTCGAAGTGCTGCGCGATCTGCAGGCGCGCACCAGCCGCGCCCATGCGGCGGCCTGAGGTGGTGACCATGCGCGAGGCCTTCCTCTGCGATGCCGTGCGCACCCCGATCGGCCGGTTTGGCGGCGCGCTCGCGCAGGTGCGCACGGACGATCTCGCCGCCGTGCCAATCAGAGCACTGATTGAGCGCAATCCCAAGGCTGACTGGGAGAAACTCGATGAAGTCTATCTCGGCTGCGCCAATCAGGCGGGCGAGGACAACCGCAACGTCGCCCGCATGGCGCTCTTGCTCGCGGGCCTGCCGGCAAGCGTGCCGGGAGTAACGCTCAATCGGCTCTGCGCCTCCGGCATGGAAGCGGTGGGCACTGCCGCCCGCGCGATTCGCGCCGGGGAGATCGAATTCGCGGTGGCCGGTGGCGTCGAGTCGATGACGCGGGCCCCCTTCGTGATGGGCAAGAGCGATGAGGCGTTTTCGCGCAAGGCCGAAATCTATGACACGACGATCGGCTGGCGCTTCATCAATCCGTTGATGAAGGCGCAATACGGCGTGGATTCGATGCCGGAGACCGGCGAGAACGTGGCCGAGGAATTCCAGATCACCCGCGCGGACCAGGATGCTTTTGCTCTTCGTTCGCAGCAGCGCGCGGGCAGGGCGACGGCGGAAGGTTATTTCGCCGAGGAGATCGTTCCGGTCGAGGTCGGCGGGCGCCGGAACGCAACGAGCCGGGTCGAAAGGGACGAGCATCCGCGTCCGGACACGACGTTGGAGCAGCTCGCCAAGCTCAAGACGCCCTTCCGCACTCCGGGGACCGTCACTGCCGGCAATGCGTCGGGCATTAACGACGGTGCCGCCGCCATGATCATCGCATCGGAGGCGGCCGTAAAGGCGCATGGTCTGACGCCGCGCGCCCGGATCCTCGGCATGGCCTCGGCCGCCGTGCCGCCGCGCATCATGGGCATCGGGCCGGTGCCCGCCACGCGCAGGCTGATGGCGCGGCTCGGACACAAGATCTCCGACTATGCATTGATCGAGATCAATGAGGCCTTTGCTTCGCAATCGCTAGCCTGTCTGCGCCAGCTGGGGCTGCCGGACGACGCGGAACATGTCAACCCGCACGGCGGAGCGATCGCCCTCGGCCACCCGCTGGGGATGTCGGGCGCGCGACTGGTGCTGACGGCGGCGCACGGGTTGCAAAAAAGGGGCGGCAAGCTCGCTTTGGCCACGATGTGCGTCGGGGTGGGTCAGGGCGTGTCGCTCGCACTTGAGCGCGTCTAGGAAGGACAACTGAACATGTCGCTCATCTATCCAACCGAGAGCCTGAGTGTCTATCCGAAACATCTGTCGCCTGAATACCGCAGCACGGTCAAGCGTTCGCCCTCCAAACCGCTCATTCCCATGCCGCACACGTTATCCGAGCTGACCGGCCCGATTTACGGTCATGACGCCATACAAGAGGGCGATAACGATCTCACCAGACAGCACAAGGGCGAGCCACTGGGCGAACGCATTATCGTCCACGGCTATGTGCTGGACGAGGACAAGCGGCCGGTCCCCGAAACGTTGGTGGAAATCTGGCAGGCCAATGCCTGCGGTCGCTACGTCCACATTGTCGACCAGCACCCAGCGCCCCTCGATCCGAATTTCACCGGTGCCGGTCGTACGGTCACCGACAAGAACGGCTATTACCGCTTCATCACCATCAAACCCGGCGCCTACCCATGGGGCAACCACCACAATGCATGGCGACCGAACCATATCCACTTCTCGTTATTCGGCCATTCGTTTTTGTCGCGGCTGGTGACGCAGATGTATTTTCCCGGCGATCCGTTGTTTCCGTTCGATCCGATCTTCAATTCCGTGACCGATGAGAAGGCGCGCCAACGCATGGTGTCGAGATTTGATCTGGAGAATACCATTCCGGACTGGGCGCTTTGCTTTCGGTTCGACATTGTGTTGCGTGGCCGCGAGGCAACCCCGCAGGACACGGACAGACACTGAACGTGAGACCGAGCCATGTCCGAAATCACCCCTTCACAGACGGTCGGTCCGTTTTTCGCCTTCGGGCTGACGCCGCATAGCCGCTGCGACTGGAAGCCGAGCGATCGTTACGACTGGAAGGACACCATCGGCGCCAATTTGGTGACGCCTGACGTTTCTGGCCGCAGGATCCGCATCGAAGGCCGGGTGCTCGATGGCGACGGCATGCCGATTGACGACGCGATGGTCGAAATCTGGCAGGCCGACGCACAAGGCCATTACGCTCACCCGCGCGACGACCGCGCGCGGCCAAATACCAATTTCAAGGGATTCGGCCGCTCGGCGACGGACAAGGACGGCTTCTACGTTTTCGAGACCATCAAGCCGGGCCGCGTGCCGGGCCCCAACGGGAGGATGCAGGCACCGCATATCGTTTTCTGCATTTTTTCCCGTGGCATGCTGCGCCAGATCTATACCCGGCTCTATTTCTCGGACGAGCCCTGCAACGCCGAGGACCCGATCCTGGCGCTGGTCCCGTCCGAGCGGCGGGGGACGCTGATCGCCCACCGTCAGGGCGACGGAGATCCGGCGGTCTACCGTTTCGACATCCGTGTTCAGGGTGAAAACGAGACGGTTTTTTTCGAAATCTGAGCGTCGACCGTCGAATTCGGGCACTCGCCGGCAATCATGACGCGGCGGTCGTTGCCCACTGCCAGAGGCCACTTTGCCCATTAAAGCGGGCAAATGCCCACATCAAAACGCCGTTCCGTGCTCCATCGCGTCACGTCTGAAAACATAAATCGTTGATCTCACGTGGTTATAAAGCATCCTTTTCGCCCACCCACTTTGCCCACTTTTCCCAACTATTGACCTGCATAGCGGAATTTTGGTTCGCTCTCGGCAAGCGGCCGTTGCGAGCCGCAATCGGGAAACGCGGCCAGGGACTCGTCATGAACGAACAGATCCTGCAGGAAATCACCGAATTTTGCCGGGCGCGCGGACTCGCCGAGTCGACTTTCGGTCGGCGCGCCGTCAATGACGGCAAACTGGCAAGCCGCCTTCGCAACGGCGGTCGCATTACCACCGACACGCTCGAGCGCATCCGCGCCTTCATGGCGCGCTATGCCGACGCGGGGCCGGGGCGGCGGCGCGTGCTCTTCGACGCGCCACCCGTGCAGGACATGCGGGCGATAACGCCGGCGCCTGCGACGCCGACGGCGCCGGCGACCGGCAGCGATCCGAAACGTAATTTCCGTTTCTTCGACAACCGGCAGAAATACCTCCTGTTCGTGAACACCTGCTCGGAAAAGTGGGAGATCGCATCCCGCGTCGGGCTCGAGCTCGCCAACATCCATCCGCGCCCGCCTGCCGTGCGCGTTTTCGACGCCGGCATCGGCGACGGCACCGTGCTCACGCGTGTCATGCGCAACATGCACGACCGCTTCCCGACCATGCCGTTCTATGTCGTCGGCAAGGAAATCAGCCTGGAAGATGTTCGGCTCACGCTGCACAAGATGGCCGACCGTTTTGTCGAGCATCCGGCAACGGTGCTGGTGTTGACCAATCTGGCTTACGCCGATGCGCCATGGCTCGCCGTCAAATCACTATCGGCTGCCACGAGCCTCGTATGGAAGGAGGTGGCCATGGAGGGCTCGACCGCGCACGCATTCGAGAAACAGCTCACGGAGCTTGAGCCATTTCTGGCCGAAAACTGGAAGGCGCGCGTGTCCCCCAAGAGCGGCAACCCCGTCTACGAGCGGCCGGTCATTCTCGTCATCTACCGCAATGATCATCGATTCCTGCTCGATCAGATCATTCCCAAACCAGGAGGCAGCACGGGTGAATATGATCTCGTGATCGCCTCACAACCTTATCGGGCCCGCGCTTCGCTCGAGTTCAAGGCCAAGCGCGTGCTCGCCCCGCTCGCGCGAGCACTCGGACCCGGTGGGCGCCTCATCGTCATCCACTCCTATGGTCATGATCCCGGGATGGAAATCATCCATAAGGTATGGCCGAACGACAATCCTTTCGTGCACAACCGGCATGACCTTCTCAAGGAGGTCAAGCACGAGCTCGGGCTTGCAGCTCGCGATCTCAACTTCAACGCCTACGCTGATCAACGCTCGCTTTTTCGCTACGACATGTACACGCTGCCGTCGGAGATCTCCTCGTCGATCGGGACATCGACATTATTTGCCGCGTGGAACGCGGCCATCTACGTCGCGCAAGTTGAGGACGACCGTCTGGCGAGCGTTCAAAACGATCCGCGCTACATCGAGGCCACGCGCGAAGTGCTGCAGAAGCACGGCGGGCTGTGGTTCTACGATGAATCTTTCGTCATATCGCGTCGCCGCGACTAGTGACATCCGGGGATCCGGACATCAGGTCCATGCCGAGCGTACCGCCCGAACACGTCTGCTTTGCACGCGTCTTCTCCATAGAGGCGACACGGCCACAACCGGCCGAGATCGCCGAAATGGCAACCATGCTGCCGGCCGCGACGCCTGTCTACCTGACCGCCGTACCGAAGGTGGTGGGGGACGAAACCGTCGCCACGGCGACCGCGCTGCGCAAGGCAGGCCTCGAACCAGTCGTTCACGTGGCGGCGCGCCGCCTTTCGAGCGCCGAAGCACTGCGGGACCTGCTTGCGCGCCTCACCGGCGAGGCGGACGTGCGCCGTCTCTTGGTGATCGGCGGGGACGTCGAACCGGTCGGTCCCTTCCCCGACGCGCTCGCCGTCATCCAGAGAGGACGCTTGCGCGAGGCCGGCATCGAGGAGATTGGTATCGCCGCCTACCCAGAAGGCCACCCCCGCATCTCGCTCGCTCGTTTGGCCGCATCGCTCGACGAGAAGATCGCAAGCGCCGCCGCACAAGGCCTGCGGGTGCACATCGTGACCCAATTCTCGTTTTCGGCCGAACACATTCTCTCATGGCTCAGGAAAACGCGCGCCGGCGGGATTTCCCACCCGGTGCGTATCGGCCTTGCCGGCCCGACAAGCCTTCCGCAACTCATCCGCTTTGCGAAGCGTTGCGGGGTCGCCGCCTCCTTGCGCGGCCTCACCTCGGGGACAGCGAGCGTGTTGATCGGCAATGTCGGGCCCGACCGGATCATCGAGGCACTGGCGGCGGCCGGTCCGCTCGGCGCGGTTCACCCCCACTATTTCTCGTTCGGAGGTGTCGTGGCGACCGCGCGCTACGCGCGCCGTATCGCGGACATGGAATGTGCCGCGGTACAGGCCGCGGCACATTCCTGAGCGCAATGTCGCAAAAACGCTCCGGCAGCGGTCCAGTCAAGCGTTAGCGGCCGTGCGCCACCCCGCGTGGTAGGTCTCGCGCGCTTGCCGCGCATATGGGGTGGGTCCGATTTCGACTTCGACCTCGGTTTGCTTGTGGCGCTCCACCGTCGTTTTCCTCGTGCCGCCGTTTTCTTCGCCCCATACCAGCGTGAGCTTCGTGCCGACCTTCGCGTATTGCTCCTCGACAATGCCGAGCGAGAGAACGGCCCGTTCGTTGTAGCTGTAGCCGCCGAACATCGAAAAGCCGACCACCTTGCCGCCGCTCATGATCGCGTCATAGGTGCTCGAGCCATAGTTGGAGTTCGGTATATCCAGATATTTGAAGATCGGGCCCGGTTCGAGCATGGAGGCCCAAATGCGCGCAACGTCCCTGGCGTTCCACACGAAGGTGACCTTGTGACGGTGCGGTTTCCCCGCCATCTTCTGCAGCGCTTCCTTGCCGATGAAGTCATGATCGAACTTCACGAAGATGCCGTAGCCGAGCTCGTAGGGAGTAACGTAATAGTCCTCGATGTTGTTGGAAACAAAACTACCCGCGAGCGAAGAGACCGCCTCGTAGCTTGTGCCCGGCAGCCACTGCCGATAGGACTTCATCTTCTCGCCCGAATAGACCGCGGGCAGCGGCGACGGGATCCAGCCCGATTCGAGTGTGTTGCTTGAATAGGCGCGGGAGCCGACCGGAACGATGCCGAATTCCTTGCCTGTCTCCAGAATGGTGTCGCGCACTTCAAAATATTCTTCGTAGGGTCCCCAGATTTCGAGCCCCGGCGCTCCCGCCATACCGTGGCGCAGTGCTCGCACGCGACGCCTGCCGATATTGATGTAACCCATATTGAAAAACTTGATTTCCGGCATTGGCCCACCGTTGAGTTTGGTGATGACCTTCTCGGCATTGGGTCCCTGAATCTGGAAACGATAGACCTTACGCACGACCGGCCGGCCCATCGGGCGGGACGGCGAGCGGTCGTCATATTCCGTCGTCACGTCATAGCCGCCGGTCTTGGCGTGAAATTCAATCCAATTGGCGACTGGATTGCGACCGACGAACACGAACTCGTTCTCGGCGAGGTAGAAAAGAATACCGTCGCCGATGACGTAGCCGTCATAGTTGCACGGAGCAAACTGTTTCGCCTTGCCGACGGCGAAATTGGCGAAAGAATTGGTCCCGAGGCGGGACAAGAGTTTCAGCGCATCGCGACCGCGCACGAACATGTTCACCATGTGATGCGTTTGATCGTAGAGGACACAGGTCTCCTGCCAGGCGCGCTGTTCGTCCCGCCAATTGGTGAATTCCGCCGGCACGACTGGATAGACATAGGCGCCGATCTGCGAATTGCGCAGCATGCTGACGACATTGCCCGAGGCTTGAATCGCCTCTTCCAGATTCTTGTAGGACATGATGGCCGTTTCCTCTTCGACGCTACTTGCAGAGGTCCGAATTTGCCGGACATTAGCGCGACTGCCCGACCCAGGCAAAGAGCGGAAATTTGACGCATGGCCCGAGAGATGTTTTGTCAATGCGTCCGGTCTGCCGTCGCGGATGGTCACGAACGCAAGGAGCAAATAACTATGGCCCACCAAAAACCCCCTTTTCGCGCTGACCATGTGGGCAGCATCCTACGCTCTCCTCCGCTGCGGGAGGCCCGTCTCAGGCACGAGAAGGGGGAGATCGATGCGGACGAACTCAAAGACGTCGAGGATCGTGAGATCAAGAAGATCATCGCGAAGCAGGAGGCGATTGGGTTGCGCCTGGCGACAGATGGGGAATTTCGCCGCGCGTGGTGGCATTTCGATTTCTTCGGCATGCTGGACGGCGTCGAAGTCCGCGAAATCGATCAGGGCATTCAGTTTCACGGCGTCCAGACCAAGCCGCACGGGTTGCGCGTGGTCGGCAAGATCGATTTCTCGAGCCATCCCATGGTGGAGCATTTCAAGTTTCTCAAGGCGAATACCAAGGTGACGCCCAAGATGACCATCCCGGCGCCGAGCGTCATGCATTTCCGCCTTGAACCCGACGCGATGAGGACGAGAGTCTACGAAAATCGCGACGCCATCTTCGACGATCTTGCGACCGCCTATCAAAAAGCGGTGCGTGCGTTCTACGCGGCCGGCTGCCGCTATCTGCAGTTCGACGACACCGCCTGGGCCTATCTTTGCTCGCCGGCGGAATTGCGGAAAGCCAAGGAACGCGGCCTTGACGTTGAACGGCTGCAGGATGACTACGTAGCCTGCATCAACAAGGTCTTGGAGGCGAAGCCGGCCGACATGGTGATTACCACCCATGTCTGCCGCGGCAATTTCCGTTCGACCTTCATTTCGTCCGGCGGTTACGAGCCGGTGGCGGAAAGCCTGTTCGGCCGATGCAACTATGACGGCTATTTTCTCGAGTATGATACCGAGCGTGCCGGAGGGTTCGAACCGCTGCGGTACCTTCCCAAGGGAAACAAGACGGTGGTTCTCGGGCTCATCACCTCGAAGTCGGGACGTTTGGAAGCGCGCGACGACGTCAAAAAACGCATCGATGAAGCCACGAAGTATGTCGCACTCGACCAGCTATGTCTCTCCCCGCAATGCGGGTTTGCTTCGACCGAGGAGGGTAATCTTCTGACCGAGGACGAGCAGTGGGCAAAGCTTCGATTGGTCGTGGAACTGGCGGAGGAGGTCTGGGGCAGGGCCTAGAGCGGATGTCCATGATATTGATCCGTCATCGCGGGCGCGAGCAAAGCAATTCGGACTCGGATATTCTGTATCCGGATAGCTTCGTCGTCCCTGTGGGGCTTCTTGCCATGACCGCGCCGATTCAATCCGATCGAGACCTGGTCGGGCGGAAACTCTCCCGCGGAGGCCATAACCAGGCCGCAACGGACGCGACGACGATGACATGATGTGGACACCATGGGAGTGAAATCGCCATGATGGAGCGCGTGAGGCCGCCTTTTCGTGCCGACCATGTCGGCAGCCTGCTGCGCCCCGCATCCTTGCGGGAGGCGCGTGCCAAGCATGCCAAGGGCGAAATTGACGCGAACGCTTTGCGTGCCATTGAAGACCGAGAGATCGAACGCGTCATCCGAAAGCAGGAGGAGGTCGGACTGAAACTTGCGACAGACGGCGAGTTACGACGCTCCTGGTGGCATTTCGATTTCTTCAAAGGGCTGCGAGGTGTTGAATCTTTCACCACGTCCACCGGCATCCAGTTCCACGGCCTGGAAACAAGGCATGAGGGCATCAAGATCACCGGCAAGGTGGATTTCGTCGGCCACCCGATGATTGAGCACTTCAAATTCCTCCGGGAACATTGTCGTGTGACCCCGAAGATGACGATTCCAGCCCCCAGCACGTTTCATTTTCGCCAGGGGCGCGCGCTCGTCAGCCGAGAGGTTTATCCCGATCTTGACACCTTCTTCGCCGATGTGGCCGCCGCCTGGCGTAAGGCGATCCGCGCTTTCTATGATGCGGGTTGCCGTTACCTTCAGCTCGACGATACAGCCTGGGCGATGATCTGCGATCCAAAAGAGCGTGAAGGCTCGAAATCTCGCGGCGACGATCCCGACGGGCTACCGGCGATCTATGCGCGCACGACAAATGCCGCGCTCGAAGGAAAGCCGGCCGATATGACCGTGACCATGCACTCCTGCCGCGGCAATTTCCGCTCGACCTGGATTGCGCAGGGCGGCTATGAGTTCGTCGCCGAGCATTTACTCGCTCGCACCAACTTTGACGGTTATTTTCTCGAATACGATACGGAGCGCGCCGGCGGCTTCGAGCCGCTGCGACATTTCCCCAAGGGTCACAAAAAGCTTGTGCTCGGCCTGGTCACATCGAAGAGCGGACGGCTCGAACGCAAAGACGACATCAAGCGTCGCATCGACGAAGCCACGAAATATGTTGCGCTCGATCAGCTCTGCTTATCCCCACAATGCGGCTTCGCCTCCACGGAGGAGGGCAACATACTCGCCGAAGACGAGCAATGGGCAAAACTGCGCATGATCGTCGAGCTGGCGGAGGAGATCTGGGGCTGACAAATTGCGAACTTTCAGGCCAAGCCGCGTCGGTGTCCGAAGGAATTCATGACCCAGCGCACGACACCGCCGTTTCGTGCCGATCATGTCGGCAGTCTGCTGCGCCCCGCGCCGCTGAAGGCGGCGCGCGCCGCGCGCGAACGGGGCGAGATCTCGAGCGAAGCCTTGAAGCTGATCGAGGATCAGGAAATCGAGAAGGTCATCAGGCGGCAGCAGGAGATCGGGCTCAAGGCGGTAACGGATGGCGAGTTCCGCCGTGCTTTCTGGAATTATGACTTCCTTGGCGCGCTGCCGGGCGTCGAGGCCTACCTCGGTGAGCGCAGGATCAAGTTTCAGGGGCCAAACCCGAAACCGATGATGCTGCGGGTGGTCGGCCCGCTTGGCGCGTTCGCCGGTCATCCGATGATTGCGCATTTCGAGTTCGTCAGGACCCATGCGCGTGCCGTGCCCAAGATGACCATCCCCTCGCCGTCGAGCCTGCATTTCCGCTACGGGCGCGAGGCGGTACCGCGGTCCATCTATCCCGACATGGGTGATTTCTATCGCGACCTTGGCGAGACCTATCGCAAGGCAATACACGCCTTTTATGACGCCGGTTGCCGTTACCTTCAGCTCGACGAAGTCAATCTCGCCTACCTCTGCGATCCCACGCTGCGCGAGCATGTACGCCAACGCGGCGACGATCCGGACGAACTGCCGCACATCTATGCAAGCTTGATCAACGCGGCGATCTCCGACATTCCGCACGATATGACAATCTGCATGCATTTGTGTCGCGGCAATTTCCAATCCACCTTCGTCGCCAGCGGCGGCTACGAGCCGGTAGCCGATATTCTTTTCAACGAGATCAACGTTCGCGGTTATTTCATGGAATACGATTCCGATCGCGCCGGAGGTTTCGAGCCCCTGCGGTTCGTTCCAAAGGGCAAGGTTGTGGTGCTCGGCTTGGTGACGTCGAAGGCCGCCACGCTCGAATCGAATGACTCGCTCAAGCGGCGTATCGAAGAGGCAGCGAAATTCGTGGATATCGACCAATTATGTCTCTCGCCGCAATGCGGATTCGCGTCGACGGAGGAGGGCAATCTGCTCACCGAGGACGAGCAATGGGCAAAGCTTCGAAGGGTCGTCGAGGTGGCCGAGGAGGTCTGGAGATAGTGCGGCCACGGCGCGCGTCATCTCCTGAGATCGAGGGGAGAACCTGTCGGCCGGCGGTGACCTCGCGGACACGGCCTACCTCGCCACCACAAGGGCAGTCTGATGATGACCGCCGGCCTTGCGGATCGCCAGCAATGGCACTTGCGGCAATAGCGAAGGAGTTGCGGACATGACAAGACGCACCAGGCCGCCTTTCCGTGCCGACCATGTCGGCAGTCTGCTGCGACCCGCCGAGCTCAAGGAGGCGCGGGCCAAGTATGCGAGGGGCGAGATCGACGCAACAGCGCTCAGGACGGTCGAGGACCGAGCCATCGAACACGTCATCAGGAAACAGGAGGAGGTCGGCCTGCAATCGATCACCGACGGGGAGTTCCGCCGTTCATGGTGGCACCTCGATTTTCTCTGGGGTCTCGACGGGATCGAGAGGCACGTGATGGAGCAGGGCGTCGCCTTTGCCGGCATCACCACGCGAAACGAAGGGATCAAGGTCACCGGGAAGATCGGTTTTTCCAGCCATCCCATGATCGAGCATTTCAAATTCCTCGCCGCGCATACCAGGGGCACGCCGAAGGTGACTATTCCGGCTCCGTCGGCGCTCTACGGTCGACCGGCAAGGCCGCCGATTACGAGCTACCGCGATCTCGACACGATGTTCGCGGATCTCGGCGCCGCCTATCGCAAGGCCGTGCGCGCGTTCGCCGACGCGGGCTGCCGCTATCTGCAGCTCGACGAGGTCTTCATCGCCATGCTCTGCGACGACAAATACCGTGAGCAGATGCGGGCGCGCGGCGACGATCCGGACAAGCTCGGCCCGCTTTACGGCGATCTCATCAATGTTGCGATCTCGGACATCCCTCCCGACATGACCGTCACCATGCACCTCTGCCGCGGCAACTACCGATCGACGTTCATGGGATCCGGCGGCTATGAGACCGAGCAGGAGGTTCTGTTCAACCGCGTCGGGGTGAACGGATATTTCATGGAATACGACTCCGCGCGTGCCGGCGGCTTCGAGCCGTTGCGCCTTGTGCCAAAAGATCGGCAGGTGGTGTTGGGCTTGGTGACGACCAAGACGGGCAAGCTCGAAGCAAAGGACGAGATCAAGCGTCGCATCGAGGAAGCCACGAAATATATTTCGCTGGATCAGCTGTGCCTCTCCCCGCAATGCGGCTTTGCCTCCACCGAAGAGGGCAACCTGCTTGCGGAGGATGAGCAATGGGCAAAATTGCGCATGATCGTGGAGTTAGCGGAAGAGGTGTGGGGTTGAGGTCCGCGTCGGGGAGCTGAGGGCCTTATGGCGGGCGCCGAAGCGCAATGGGGCCGCGTTTCAACGAGACGGTGGGTCGCGGCAGCGCACGCCGGCGGTCGCCCTCACCGTGCAATCGGTGGGGCTGATACGGGGCCTCCATGTCGTGTCGTCACGGATCATCCATCGATGAGCCGGACTGCGAGCAGCGGGGGCCGTGCATTCCCGCGGTCGTAAAAATCCGGTAGTAGAGCGCTTGCTCCGCGCGCCCATACCGCCGCGTGGACGGACAGAGCTGTTCAGGGAGCTTACATGCCGGGTATCGTTTCAGGCAAAGTCGCGATCGTCACTGGCGGGGGTCGCGGCATCGGCCGCGCCATTGCCGAAGGCCTCGCAGCAGAGGGGGCCCGGGTCGTCGTCTGCGATATCGGGGCCAGTCTTGCCGGCGCGGGACTGGACGAGGGCCCGGCGCACGAGACGGTCGCGGCGATCAGACGTGCGGGAGGGGAAGCCATCGCATCGACGCTTTCGATCGTCGAGCCCAAGAATGCCGAAGCGATCGTCAGGGCTGCATTCGAGGCTTTCGGCCGCGTCGACATCCTCATCAATAACGCGGGTATCCTCCGCGACGTTATTTTCCACAAGATGAGCCATGCGGACTGGAAGGACGTCATCGACGTGCACCTGCACGGCTCGTTCAACATGAGTCGCGCGGTCGCCGGTTTCTTTCGCGAGCAAGGTTCGGGGGCTTATGTGCATATGACTTCGACGTCGGGCCTCATCGGCAATTTCGGACAAGCCAACTACATGGCGGCCAAGCTCGGAATCATGGGCCTGTCCCGCGGGATTGCGCTCGACATGCAGCGCTTCGGCGTACGTTCGAACTGCATTGCGCCATTTGCCTTCACGCGCATGATCGAGTCGATCCCGGTTGCATCCGAGGCGGAAAAGCAGCGCGTTGAGCGTCTGTCACAGATGACACCAGCCAAGGTCGCGCCGCTTGCGACCTTTCTTTGCTCGGATGCCGCCGCCGGCATCTCCGGGCAGATTTTCGCTGTGCGCAACAACGAGATTTTCCTGTTCAACCAGCCTCGGCCGATCCGCGTCATCCATCGTTCCGATGGGTGGACGCCTCAGAAGCTTGCCGAGCAGCTCAAAGCTGCCTTCGGTCCCTCTTTCACTCCGCTCGAGCGATCTGGCGACGTCTTTGCATGGGATCCGATTTGATTTCTGCATGGGTCGCATCGAATGCTCGACGAAAGGACGATGGCCGTTGCGGGCCGACACATGGTCGAGCCGCGGAGGGAGAGATACATGCCGTGAATGCATCGGCGGCAGCCGCGAGGTAGGCGAAGATGGCCATTGTCTATGAGAAGCTGCTGGCGCTCGACATTCCTGAGGTCGAGCACACCTACGGCTGGAAGGATTGCGTGCTCTATGCGCTCGGCATCGGCCTGGGCCAGGATCCGGTCAATGAGGAGGAGCTGGCCTTCGTCTATGAAAAGAATCTGAAGGCATTGCCCACCTTCGCATTGGTGCAGGGCTACTCGCCCTATTGGCTGCGCAACCCGGAGAGCGGCGTTAACTGGACCAAGGTTGTGCATGGCGAACAGGGAATGCGGCTGCACAGGCCCGTGGCAACGCAGGGCACCGTGATCGGAAAGACGCGCATCGTCGAGGTGATCGACAAGGGCAAAGGAAAAGGCGCGCTCGTGTATTCCGAGCGCAGGATTACGGACAAGGCGACCGGGGAATTGCTGGCAACGCTGACCCAGACGACCTTTTGCCGTGACGACGGCGGCTTCGGCGGGCCTCCGCGCGAGGCGCCGCCGCCGCATCAGATACCCGACCGGGCACCCGATCTGGTCTGCGACCTGTCGACGCGTCCCGAAACGGCGCTGATCTATCGGCTTTCTGGTGACGTGAACCCGCTGCATGCGGAACCGGCATTCGCGAAGGCCGCCGGCTTTCCCCGCCCGATCCTGCACGGGCTTGCAACTTTTGGCGTCGCCGGCCACGCTTTGCTCAGAACCCTGTGTGGCTACGATCCGGCGCGGTTGATGGCCATGGCGGGCCGATTCACCGCCCCGGTCTATCCGGGGGAGACCATCCGCACCGAAATCTGGCGCGACGGCTCCGTAGCGAGTTTCCGCGCCCGGGTGGTCGAACGCGACGTCGTGGCGATCAACAACGGCAGGGCCGAAATCTCTTGAGGCGGCGCGCGGCCCGATCCTGCGCGATGGGAAACGGAACGATGGCGTTAACGCCCGAGCACCAAGACCATGCCGAAATCCGCGCCGGCGTGCGCGCGCTTTGCGCCAAGTTTCCCGGCGAATACTGGCGTGCGCTTGATCGGGAGCGCGCCTATCCGACCGAATTTGTGGCTGCCCTGACCGAGGCCGGCTATCTCGCGGCGTTGATTCCCGAGGAGTATGGCGGAAGCGGGTTGGGTCTTGGGGCGGCTGCGGCCATCCTGGAAGAGGTACATGCCTCGGGCGGCAACGGCGCGGCCTGTCACGCCCAGATGTACATAATGGGAACGATTCTGCGACATGGTTCGCCGCAGCAGAAGAAGTCGTATCTGCCCAAGATCGCAAGCGGTGAGCTGCGCCTTCAGGCCTTCGGTGTGACCGAGCCGACCTCCGGTACCGATACGCTTTCGCTCCGGACCACTGCACGACGCGAGGGAGACGATCACTATGTCATCAACGGACAGAAAATTTGGACCTCGCGCGCCGAGCATTCCGACCTCATGCTGCTGCTGGCGCGGACGACGCCGCGGGAGCAGGTGAAAAAGCGCACCGATGGCCTTTCCGTGTTCCTGGTCGACATGCGGCTCGCCCAGGGCACAAGCCTCACGATTTCCCCCATCCGCACCATGATGAACCATGCGACCACCCAGGTCTTCTTCGACGACCTGCGTGTACCGGCAGAGAACCTGATCGGTGAGGAAGGCCAGGGGTTCCGCTACATCCTTTCCGGCATGAACGCCGAACGCATCCTGATTGCGGCCGAATGCATCGGCGATTGCAAATGGTTCATCAACAAGGCCGTGGCCTATGCCAAGGATCGCGTTTTGTTCGGCCGGCCGATCGGACAGAATCAGGGCGTTCAGTTCCCGATCGCGCGCGCCTATGCGCAGATGCGTGCCGCCGAACTGATGGTGCGCGAGGCGACGGCGAAATACGAGGCAGGCGAGGAAGTCGGCGCCGAGGCCAATATGGCGAAGCTGCTTGCAGCCGATGCATCCTGGTTTGCGGCCGATATGTGTTTGCAGACGCATGGTGGATTCGGCTTCGCCGAGGAATACGACGTCGAACGCAAGTTCCGGGAAACACGGCTCTACCAGGTGGCGCCGATCTCGACCAACATGATTCTTTCCTACCTTGCCGAGCATGTCCTCGGTTTGCCGCGCTCATACTGAGACGACGAAAATGTCATTGCCGCTCGAAGGGATTCTCGTCGTCTCGATCGAACAGGCCGTCGCCGCCCCGCAGTGCACCTGTCGATTGGCCGATGCGGGCGCCCGCGTGATCAAAATCGAGCGGCCCGAAGGTGATTTTGCGCGCAGCTACGACCACATCGTTCATGGCGAAAGCGCTCACTTTGTCTGGCTCAACCGGGGCAAGCAATCCGTGGTGCTTGACCTCGCCGCCGCCGCCGACAGGGCGCTGCTCGAGGCCATGCTCGCGAAAGCGGATGTCTTCGTACAAAACCTCAAACCTGGTGCCATCGCCAAGCTCGGATTTGCGGTCGCGAGGCTGCGCCGGGATTATCCTCGTCTCATCTGCTGCTCGATCTCGGGCTATGGGGAGAACGGACCCTATGCCCAGCGCAAGGCCTATGACCTGCTGATTCAGGCCGAATCGGGCCTGGCGTCAGTCACCGGCGGCCCGGAAGCGCCGGCGCGTGTGGGCGTTTCGGTCGTGGACATTGCGGCCGGCCTCAACGCCTATGAAGCGGTTCTGGAGGCGCTCATCAAGCGGTCGCGGACGGGGGAGGGGAGCGAAATCTCGGTATCGATGTTCGACGCCATGGCCGAATGGATGACGGTGCCGCTGCTCAACTACGAAGGCGGCAACCCGTTCAAGCGCATCGGGCTTGCTCATCCCACGATCGCTCCTTATGGCGTATTCAAGACACGCGACGGGGCCGAT